>ERZ1643251.927-NODE-927-length-36570-cov-13.935123_pt1 | contig 36570 bp, 32 predicted proteins | sample MGYA00579261_ERZ1643251 | MGnify/ENA primary metagenome ERZ1643251 (study PRJEB29033, sample SAMEA4952267) | chicken gut metagenome | biome: Broiler Chicken; feature: Gastrointestinal Tract; material: Caecum | place: Ireland | collected 2018 | study: Broiler... | reverse complement strand
TACATGGAAACGGGCCGCGCGGCGGCCGTCTCCTCCATACGCCCGCTGCGGCCGTCGTATTCCGAGCTTGTCCCGGCGAATAAAAACCGTTTTCCGCCGCAGTCATAAAAGGCCCGCAGCAGATTGACGCTGACAGAGAGCCAGTCCAGGTTTGCCGGCGCGTTGCGAAAACCGGCATCCTTCTGATCCCATGCGAGATGCACAAGGGCTTCGGGACGCACACGTTCCACAACCGCGCGGCAGACAGCGCCGTCACGCAGGTCGGCCGTCCGCGCCCGCGCGCCGGGCGCGAAGGCAAGACGCGCCGCATCCGTTGTGACGGCGTGCACCTCATATCCCGCGTCAAGCAGACGCGGCAGCAGCGCGCGTCCCAAAAGGCCGCTCGCACCGGTGACAAGCACCCGCTTCATCGCCCGCCTCCGAGCGTTTCACCGATGCGCTGTGCAAGGCGCGCGGCTGACAGGCCGTATTCCTCCTGCATTTGTGCATAACGCGCCACGTGATCTGAGAAACAGTCGGGAATGGAATAATCACAGAAATGGCGCAGCGTCTTTCCGCCTTCCAGAACAGCCTTTGCCGCCTCGCCCGCAATACCCGCGCACTGCTGATGCTCGTCAACAACAAACAAACTACCCGTCGCGCACGCCTCAAGCACCGCGCTGCGGTCAAACGGCTTGACGGTATGAAATCCATAAACTGAAAGCCGGATCCCCTGCTGTTCAAGCGCCTGCGCGGCCGCGAGCGCCTCCACAACGCTGTGCCCGATTGCAAGCACGGCGCCGTCGCCGCCGTCCCGGTAACGGACTGCCTTCCCCATCTCGAACGGATGCGCTGGCAGCGGCTTGTCCGGCAGTTTCGGGAAACTGATATAGCTCGGGTGCTCCGCGCGCAGCGCGAACCGCAGCGCCTCGGAAAGCTCCGCCCCATCCGCCGGGAAAAACACGTTCAAATTCGGCAACACGCGCATCAGGGCGCTTTCCTCGGTCGCATGATGCGTCGCGCCAAGCTCGCTGTAGGAAAGCCCCGTCCCAATGCTGGCCAGCACGACCGGCAAATCCTGATAGCACACGCTGACCTTGATCAGCTCGAACGCGCGCGACGCCAGAAAGGCTGACATCGAATAGGCCACCGGGCGCATCCCCTCCAGCGCCATGCCCGCAGCCGTCAGCACAAGGTTTTGTTCCGCGATGCCCGTATTATAAAAACGCGAGGGGAATTCCTTCTCAAACGGCTCCACGACGGAGAACCCGACCTCCGCCATCAAGAGCGCCACCGCAGGGTCCTGCCTCGCACAATCTATCAGCGTATTGACAAATGCGTTTCTCATGCCTGTTCCAACTCCTTCAGCGCCTGCTCGTAATGCTCGTCCTCCGGCCATTTATAATGCCAAAGCACCTTGTCTTCAAACAGGGAAACGCCTTTTCCCTTGACGGTGTTGGCGACAATCGCCATCGGCCTGCCCCGTGCGGCGCGCGCGAACGCCTCCCACAAGGCGGCATGGTCGTGCCCGTCCACCGAAACGCTGTCCCAGCCCATGGCAAGCAGCTTTTCGTTCATATCGCCCATATCAAGCACCTTGTCGTCGTGCGCATATGATTGCAGGCGGTTGCGGTCGATGACCGCCGTCAGATTATCGAGCCCATAGCGGTGCGCAAAGAGAAAGCCTTCCCATACGGAACCCTCGTTGCATTCGCCGTCGCCCAGAATCACATATGCGCGGCCGGGGCGGTTATTCGCCTTTTTGGCCAGCGCCGCGCCGGCCGCCAGGCCAAGCCCATGGCCGAGGGAGCCGGTTGATGTGCGGATACCGGGCAAGCTGTTCCGCTTGGGGTGCACCCCCATATGAAAACCGCTTACATTGAACTCCTTAAACAGACGTTCGCGGTCAAACGCACCGGCCTCGGCGAGCGCCGCGTACCAGGCGCTCGCGCCGTGCCCTTTGCTCATAATCACCAAATCGTCGTCCTGATGATAAAAGCCGCCGTAAAGAACGCCCAGAATGTCCGCACAGGAAAAGGACGTCCCAATAAACGCCGCTTTGCGCTCCCATGTCATTTTGAGTACATCGCGGCGGATGCTCTTTGAAAGCGCCCTGCACGCGTCAATTTGTTTCTGATCCAATCCTGGTCCCTCCATTCCATTATTCAAGCTCCCCGGCCATCAAAGCGCCGGCGGACGCGCCGCCGTCCAAACTGCGGTAAAACGCCATTGTGCGCCGCAAACCCTCCGGCAGCGCCGTGCGCGGCGCCCAGCCGAGCAGGCGGCGGCTTTTTTCCGAATCGATCCGCAAAAGGCCCGCCTCCGAAAAGCGCCGCTCGCCCGGCAGAGGCGCCTGCCCGCCGATCATGCGCGCGATATCGCCGACGGTATAAAGCTCTCCGGAAGGCGGTCCAAAATTCCACGCCTGGCTAAAGCGTGCCGGTTCTTTATACAGGCGTTCGGCCAGCATCAGATATCCCCGCAGCAGATCGGGAAGATACTGCCACGGGCGCACCGCGTCCGGACTGCGCAGCTGCGCCGGCTGGCCGGCAAGCGCCGCACGGATCAGATGCGGGATCAAACGGTCGTAATGCAGGTCGCCGCCGCAGTAGACGTTGCTTGCCCGCGCAGTCGCTACTCCCACGCCGCGCGGCGCGAAGTAAATGCGCCGGTATGCACCGGCGGCAAGCTCCTGGCAGCTCTTGCTGGCCGCATACGGCTCGTCTCCGCCAAGGCGCGCATCCTCCAAAAACGCCTCGCCCGTTTCATTGTTCTCATAAACCTTATCGCTGGTGACAATCACAGCCGCGCGCGCCGTATCGGACGCGCGCATACACTCAAGCACATTGACCGCGCCCATCGCGTTCGACAAAAACGTCTCGCGGGGATGCTTTGCAGCCTCCCCAACGATGGCCTGGGCGGCCAGATGGAACACAATTTCCGGGTCAAAGGCGCGGTACGCCGCATGAAACGCCTGCCAGTCGGCCACATCGCCGTACACGCTCTCGTGAAGCTGTGAAAGCCCGGCCGACGGATACAGGCTGTAGCCGTCCGGCGGCAGGGAAAATCCCAAGACGCGCGCTCCCAGCAGATCGAGCCACTTGCACAGCCAGGTCCCTTTAAAGCCTGTGTGCCCTGTAACAAGCACGCGCCGCCCGCGCCAGAACTGCGGCGTCATGGCCGCACCTGCCCGCGCAGCTCATGCGCCTGCTCGCGCAGGCCCGCCTCCAGCGTATAGCGCGGGACCCAGCCGAGGGAACGCAGGCGCGAGACGTCCGCCTGCACGCACATCGGCTGTCCGCCGCACGCCTCAAGCGGCTTGTGCGCGGCCTGCCCGCCGCCGCACACGGCGGCGGCCGTCCGCGCGATCTCTCCGATGGTCGTGCGCGCGCCGCCCGCAACATTGACGGCCCCTATGTAATCGGAAAACAGACAGGCGCGCAGCGCAGCCGCCGCATCCTTGACATAAAGATAGTCGCGGACATAGCCCTCATAGGAGCAGACGGGCCGTTCCCCGCTTAAAAAGCCGCGCAGCAGCGACGGCATGAGTCTGCGCGGCTTCTCGCCGCCGCCATAAACGAAAAACAACCTGCACCAGACAAAGCCGTTTTTGCGCACGGCGCTGTCCTTAAGCAGAATACGCCCGAGGTCCGCCTTGCACTCCGCATAAAGCGAATCCGGCTTTAGCGGCGCGTTTTCATCAAGCGGGGCGTCGCTGCGCCGGTATTCCTGCTCTGTCCCGACAAAAACGGCACGCCTGCCTCCCTGCGCAAAAAACGCGCGGTAAAGCTCGATGCTTTTCTGCACCCACAAAACATTTTCCGGCGCGTCCTGATAACCTTCTCCCGTCACCCAGGCGAGATGAATCAGGTAATCAGGGCGGATATTTCTGAGATAAGCGTCCCAGTCAAGCGCAAAGATATCCGTTTCCACCTTGACGACCGTATAATCGCATTCCAGAAGCCCGACGACATAGCGCCCGATAAAGCCGTTTGCGCCTGTAACCAATACCGTTTCCTTCAAATCGTTCCCCTCCGGAATGCTCAGTCCTTCTGCCAGTTGGGCGAAAACTGTTCCCCCATCTGCAAAAATGCCTCGCGGCGGTTCCAGTTCGCGTGCGACGATTGATAACAGCGCGCGCACGGCGCGTCCATTTTTCCGGCGGCATTGACGCCGGCGCGGTAGCGGCGGTAGCTCCCGTCATTCCACATGTCCATGAAATCCCGCTTCATGTCAAACGGGAAAAACTTGACCGGCGTGGACATACACGGGCGTACGTAGCCGTCGGAGCCTAAGAAGAAATCGCGCCAGGCGACAAAGCAGTCCTTGTGCGCGCGGTCGCCCGCTTCGTCCTCACCCTGGATGTGCGGCAGCTTGAGCACAACGCCAAGCTCGTTTCCGATCTGCTCGGCCTGCGCGAATACGTCGCGCACCTCGCTTTGGCGGTCCCACAGGCTGTCGGCGCGCAGCGCGTCGTCAAAGACGGTGAGATAGACCACCTTGACCTCCTCAATGCCGATTTCAGCGGCCAGGCGCACCAAATCCGGCAACTCGTGCAGATTGGACGCCATCGCGCAAAACACAAAATTGATATACGGGAAAGCAAGGCCGTTTGCCTTTTTCGTCTGTTCAATCGCCTTGAGATCCCTGGTGATCTTCACAAGATCCGAGCCGCGCCGGATGCGGTCGTTCGTCTCGGGGCGCGCACCGTCCACGCTGACGGCGAACACGTCCACCTGGTTGTCAAAAATTGCGTTGTGCAACTTATCGAGCAGCATGCCGTTCGTGCAGAAGTATTTGCGCGCGCTGTGGCGGTTGATGATCTCCAGCATCTGCTGAAAGGACGGATGCACCGTCGGCTCACCCCATCCCATCAGCGTGACCTCCTCGACGGTGTCAAGCATGGGCTCAAACCAGCCGAACCACTCCATATCGAACATCGTCGGCTTAAAGTGCGCCGAATTGCGGCCGCACATGACGCAGTTGAGATTACAGGCGTTCGTCAGTTCAAACACGAGCCGCCGCGGCAGGGAACGCAGTTCGGTCGCGCCCGATTGAATTTCCCGCAAATTCAAATCGGTGTTGGCCTGCTGCTTTTCAGTCAGCGGCTTTCCGGAAAACAGCATCTTCGTTTTGGCACGTATAATCATAACGATCTCCTTTTATTATCCTTTATCCCGCATAGGATCTATCTATTAACGCATTTCGAATCCCCGGCCGCCAGGGATGCCCTTACCAGAGCTTCCAGGGCGCGGTGCCTTTCTGCCAATAGCTTTCCAGCAAAAGCTTGTCGCGCTGCGTGTCCATGCACTGCCAAAAGCCGCCGTGCTTATAAACGCCGACAAGTCCGTCATGGCTCATTTGTTCAAGCGGCGCGCGCTCCAAAATGCAGCCGTCTCCGTCCAGGTATTCAAACACCTTCGGTTCCAGCACCATGAATCCCGCGTTAATCCAACCGCCGTCCTCGCGTGCTTTCTCCCGGAACGCTGTGATCGTACCGGTCGAATCCTCAATATCCAGCACGCCGAACCGGCCTCCCGGCTGAATCGCCGTCAGTGTGACCGCCTTACCGGACGTCTGGTGCGTGCGGACAAGCGCGTCAAGATCAACATTGCTGACGCCGTCGCCATAGGTGAGCATAAACGGCTCGTCCCCGATATACTTTTGAACCCGCTTTACGCGGCCGCCCGTCTGTGTGTTCAGCCCCGTGTCGACTACGGTCACGCGCCACGGCTCCGCCACATTGTTGTGGACGACAAGCTTGTTGTTGTCGGAAAAATCAAAGGTTATATCGGACCGATGCAAGTAATAATCGGCGAAATATTCCTTGATCATATGGCCCTTATAGCCGCAGCAGATGATAAAATCATTGTATCCGTAATACGAATAAATTTTCATGATATGCCACAAAATCGGAGCGCCGCCGATTTCAATCATCGGCTTTGGACGCAGGTGGCTTTCCTCCGATATGCGCGTTCCAAGGCCGCCCGCCAAAATAACAACTTTCATGTTTCCTCCCTATTTCACGCTGTCAGCGAAACGACTGTTCAAAATCGCGCCGCATCACATCGATTTCAGGATCGTCCGGATTGACCGCCGCATATGCCTTCAAAACCTCGGCGCAGGCGTCGCGCCGCCCTGCTTTTAAAAAGCCGTAAAACTGCTGCTTGACAGACATCGCCAGCCGCTCAAATTCATTGACAGCCTCCGATTTCTCCTGAATTTGCCGCGCGATGGAATCCAAGCGGCGCTTTATCAGGCGATGCATAGTCGGACAGCTATCCAAAAGCGCCTGGAGCTTTTGCAGGCAAGCCGCCGCGTCCCCTTGCCCAAGAACGGCGTTCACCTCACGCATCCCAAGGGCAAAGCGATGCTCCGCCGGCAGGATAAACCGCTCCTGTTCCGGGAGCGCGGCAAGGTTGTAAACCTGTTCACAAAAGGAAATGATCTCGCGCGTATAAAGATCGGCGAGCTGATCCCGGCGCGCCTGCTCCGCGCCTGTACCGCGCAGGAGCGCCAGAAGCATAACGCGCGTGCGGCGGAACAGTTCCCCGGGCGTGCCGCTTTGCGGGAACGGCTCCCGTCCGAACGCCGCGCAGACCGCCGTGTCAAAATCGGGACGCTGCCCGGCCAGGACGTTGAGCGTCTCCTCCAAAGCGGCGCCGAACACGTCCAGCGCAGGCGCGAGCGGCTGCCCGCAGAGCATCACACAATAAAGGACGTCCGCGAAATAGGGGTCCGCACCGGCATCCTGTTTCACGAGCAAGGCCTGCGCCAGCGCAGCCGCCTGTGAACTGTCACCGTCCGCGAGCGCCGCGCGCATCCGGTGAAGTGTCAAAAATTTATGCTCTCCCTTCACCGCTGCGAGCGCGCGGGCCGCTTCCAGCTTCTGACTGTCGAATACAGGAAACTCCTTTTCCACGAGCTGGAAAAACCGCAGCCGCACGCTTTCGCCGTTCACAGCCATAATCTGTGTGCAAAGCGCGCCCATCCGCGCAAAATCGCCGCTGGCACGCATATATCCAAATTCGTCTGCCAGAAACGGCAAATCCGGATAAGCCGCCGCCAGGGATGAAATATCGACCTGACCGATATACGTTTTCGCGCGCTCTTTGTCATTGAGGGCAAGACAGCACTGCGTGCTGACATACAGCGACCGCATCAGATATTCATCATTGATCCCATGCAGCCCCACGGTACCCATATCGCTCAGGTCGAGCTTTCTCTCATAGAACGCGCGGTACAGCCTCCTGTATTCATCCAACGCGTCCAGCGCAGGCGCGAACTGCTTTAAATTAAACAGAGCGAAACCGCGCATCGCATACATATCGATATCGGCGGCGCTGTCTCCTTTAATAAGCTTCTCCTTGAAATACCGCCTGATGGTATCAAGGACCCCTTCAAAATCAGATTGCGTCCACTGCGTGCGGACAAGCGACAAAAAAGCAAAAGGGCGCTGGTTGACCGTTTTATCCGCCAGGCAGATCGCAATCAACCGCTCCAACAGCTTTTTGCGCTGTGCGGCCTCGTCGGGATAATGCGGATCGTAGCCGTCGACAAGCTGGCGCAGCATGCGCGGATCATCCGGATTTTTTTCAAGCTCTGCGAGCATCATGGGACGATAACGCAGCATCTTCACGCGCGCAAGCTCGCCCATATAACCATAGTGGCGCACCACGGTTTGGAGCGCATACCCGTCTTTGACATCGCTGACCAGATGCTCATGTACCGCACCCTCAAAGTGCAGGCCCGGCGCACGCTTTATAATCCGTGTGGGATAAAAGGAGCCGGCCGGCTTGTTCTGCGAATCATAGTTGATAAACCGCAGCGCCGCAGCCTGAAACTTTTTACAGAGCGGACCCTTGAAAAAATCGATCACGCCGGAGATATCCGGATCAAAGATTTCATCCGCATCGAGATACATGTACCATTCCCCGGAAATATCCTCCAGCGTTGTGTTGCGTGCCGCCGCGTAGTCGTCACACCACTGAAAATGGCGCACTTCGTCCGCGTACTGCGCCGCGATTTCAAGCGTCCTGTCGGTGGAGCCGGTGTCCGTAATAATCAATTCGCATGGCAAAGCCTCACGCAGGGGGCGCAGCGCCTCCAGGCAGCGGGGCAAGTATTGTTCTTCATTTTTGACAATCATTCCGATCGTCAACAGAATTCCTGTTTGTTTGGCCTTCACCGGCTATCCCTCTTTCCCACGAGATAGAAAAGGCGGATGGGGGATAGCCCCATCCGCCTTTCCCGCGCGCGCTTATAATACTGGTTGCCTGATTAACGGTAGAAATTACTGGAGCAGCTGGAGCACGCTCTGCGGCTGCTGATTGGCCTGCGCGAGCATCGCCTGCGCGGACTGCGTCAGCACGTTCATCTTTGTGTACTCCATCATCATCTTGGCCATGTCTGTGTCGCGGATACGGCTGTTGGCCGACTGCAGGTTCTCAGACGCGGTGTCCAGGTTGTTGATTGTGTACTCAAGACGGTTCTGTGTGGCACCGAGAGAAGCACGCTGCGAGGACACGCGGTCGATCGCGTTGCGGATGATGTCGATGGCCTTGGCCGCGCCGTCCTGCGTGGAGATGTCGACCTTGTCGACGCCGAGAGCGGCGGAACTCATGTCGCCGATCGAAACCTTGAGCTGGTTGAAGCTGTCGGCCGTGTCGCCGATCTGAAGCTGCATCGACTTATTCTCGCCGGCTGTGAACTGCTGCTGACCCGCAACATAATTTTTAGTCGTGTCGCAGGCCTGGTCGACGGAGAAGTTGATGGTAACGCCGGCCCAAGCCTTTTTGACACTTTCATCTGTCACCTTGCTGACATCGGCCGTGATCGAATAGAAGCCCTTGCCGGTCTGCGTGGTTGTGAACACGACCGTATTGTCGGAGGCCGTTACGGTGATCGTACCGACGCTGTCGCCGCTGATGTTGACAGTGATCGTATCGTCAGCCGACAGGTTGCCGCCCTCGACCGACAGGCCCATGACGCCGTTGGCTGTTCCCTTGCCGATCAGCGCCGTGTTTCCGGCATATGTCTGCGAGCCGTCGAGCAGCTTGAGGTTGTTGAAGTTCGTGCCCTCGGAAATGCGGTCGATTTCCTCCTGCAGCTTTGCAACTTCCTTCTGGAGCGAAGCGCGGTTCGAATCCTCGTTGATGCCGTTGGCCGCGCGGGTCGCCAGCTCGGTCATGCGGTTGAGCATGTTGTGGACCTCGGTCAGAGCGCCTTCAGCCGTCTGAACGAGCGAGATGCCGTCCTGCGAGTTGAGCGATGCGGTGTCAAGGCCCTTGATCTGGGCTTTCATCTTCTCAGAGATCGCCAGACCGGACGCGTCGTCACCGGCGCGGTTGATGCGGTAACCGGAGGACAGCTTTTCCAGCGCCTTGCCGACCTGCGAGTTGTTCATGCCCAACTGACGCTGCGCATTGACTGCCATGATGTTGCTTCTAACTACCATTCCCATGATAAAACCTCCCTGAATTGTCGCGGGCGTATCCCTCCGCCCGGCTCATTCATAAAAATTATATTTTCAAGCTCCCGCGTGTACAGCGCGCCAGCACGCGCGAAAACCAGAAAACCATACCCGAAGCCTGTATTCGAAACCTGGAAATACAGGTTTTTACCGCGCCATACTTGCGGGCCGCCCGCTGCGCTTTTCAAAAATCTCGCCGCGCTCAATTTTAATATCCTTGGGCGCGTCGATGGCAAGTTTGAGGTCGCCGTTCTGCTTGACAACCCGCACGAAAATATTCTCGCCTATCACCACGTATTCACCGACATTTCTGCCAAGAACCAGCATGGCCGCACCTCCTTATGCGCAAAACGAAAAAAATCCAGATGTGGCAAAAAGTACACCTTTTGTCATACGCTTCCTTTTTTGTCTTTTGACAAAAAGAAATGCACTTATTTAGGCAATTTGACGAATTATCCCTGCCAGATTATCCATAAGCACAACCCCGGCTCCAGAGAATCCAGGTGTGGCAAAAGGTGTACCTTTTGTCATACGCTTCTATTCTTTATGTTCGTATTGCCCCGGAAAAACTAAAGCGAAAACCATAAAAAATTTCTCTGTTTTTTGTGCGCACGCTTTTTTGCCCGCCGGCATACATTGGAACAGCCCAACATGCACAGACAGGAGGATTTTTATGCCGATTATTTATCTCAGTCCCTCCACGCAGGAATGGAATCACTACGTAAACGGCGGCACGGAAGAATACTATATGAATCTGATCGCCGACGCGATGGAGCCGTACCTGCGTTCGTCCGGCATCCGCTGGACGCGCAACACTCCGGATATGACCGCGGCTTCGTCGATCACACAGTCGAACCGCGGCAATTATGACCTGCATCTGGCGCTTCACTCCAACGCAGCCCCCGAAAGCGAGGCCGGGATGCGTCAGGGCGCGGAGGTCTATTATTACCCCACAAGCGTCTCCGGCAAACGCGCCGCCGATATCATCGCCGAAAACCTCAAGGCGATCTATCCCTATCCGTGGCTGGTCAAAACCGTCCCCACCACGCGCCTGGGCGAGGTTTCCCGCACACGCGCGCCGGGCGTGCTCATCGAATTCGCCTACCACGACAACCCCGAGGACGCGACCTGGATTAAACAGCACATCAGCGAAATCGCCGAAAACGTCGTTTTGTCGCTGACCGAATATTTTGATATCCCCTTCGTTTCGCCGCAGCCGCCGCGCCGCGGAATTGTCACCGTCCGCTGGGGATATCTCAACATCCGCGAAAAACCCTCTCTTGACGCGCGCGTGCTGGCGCACGCCTACAACGGCAACTCGATCATCGTCAACGGCCAGTGGGAAAACTGGTATGTCGTCAACCGGGGCGGCGTGGTCGGTTACGCCGATTCCCGCTATATCCATATATCCCAGTGAACCCCGGTTTCAAATTTTCCATTAAAGGATGGCGTGTATGAACGAACATTACCCGTTTAAACTGACCCCGCTCCCTTATCCCTGCGACGCACTGGAACCGTATATCGACAAGCTGACCGTCGAGGTTCATCATGACCGCCACCAGGCCGGCTATGTTAAAAAGCTCAACGAGGCGCTCGCGGACTGCCCTGATTACCACTGCTGGTCACTGGAGCAGCTCATCTGCGGCTGCGCGCAGCTGCCCCCCAATATCCGGCGGGATGTCTACCGCAACGCCTGCGGCGTCTGGACACATGAGCTTTATTTCGACTGCATGACCCCGAACCAAACGGCCCCGCATCCCTGCGGCCGGCTCGCCCAGGCCATCGACAAATGCTTTTGCTCGTTCGACCGTTTCCGCGACGTTTTCACCCAGACAGCGGCCGCGCGCTTCGGCTCCGGATGGGCATGGCTCGCGTGCGCGCCGGACGGCGGCCTGCGCGTCTTTTCCACACCCAATCAGGATACGCCGCTCACCCGCGGGCTTCGCCCCATCCTGTGCGTCGACGTATGGGAGCACGCATACTATTTAAAATATATGAACCTGCGCGCCGATTATCTCGACGCATGGTGGCATATTGTCGACTGGCAGTTCGCCGAGGAAAACTACATATTTGAAACCGGCGGAAAAAAGTGTTGACTTTATCGATTTTATCTGTTAAACTGACAGCATAACAGCAAAGCACGCGGATGTTCCGCGCAAAATACGGCGTTGATCGGAAACCAGTAAGACGCTTTATCCCTACAGAAAGCAGCCGGACGATGAGAGGCGCGGGGCAATGGCGCTGTCTGAATTACATTCCGGGAGCCGCGCGAAAGCGCCGGGCGCGCCCGTTACAGCGCGCGGTGTAAACGGACGGTTTGCACCCGCAGAGGCGCCGGGCCGCGAGGCCGGCGCAAACCGAGGTGGTAACGCGGACTTCCCCCCGCCCTCCGGACAGCCGGAGGGCGGGGGATTTTTGTTGTCCAAAATACAGGGAGGGCATAGCCATGTTTGAAAAAATTCTGATGATCGTCATTTTCTTTGCTGTGACCGTCGCTATCGGCATCTACTGCCGCCGGCACGCCGGCAGCGTCGGCGACTTTGTGCTCGGCGGGCGCAGCGTCGGGCCATGGGTCACGGCGTTCGCATATGGCACGTCCTATTTTTCATCGGTCGTGTTCGTCGGCTATGCCGGACAGTTCGGCTGGAATTTCGGCGTGGCCGCGACCTGGATCGGCATCGGCAACGCGCTGATCGGCAGCCTGCTCGCCTGGGTGCTGCTCGGACGGCGCACGCGCGTCATGACAAAACACCTCGAATCGGCCACCATGCCGGATTTTTTTGCAAAACGGTACTGCTGCCCCGCGCTGAAAACCGTTTCGTCCGTTCTGATTTTCGTATTTCTGGTGCCGTATTCCGCTTCGGTTTATAAGGGCCTGTCAGGCTTGTTCGCAATGGCCTTCGGCATCGATTTTAAATGGTGCGTCATCGGAATCGCCGTGCTCACAGGCATCTATGTCGTCGTCGGCGGCTATATGGCGGCCGCGCTCAACGACCTTGTGCAGGGCGTTGTCATGCTGGCCGGCATCGTTATGGTCGTCGTTTCAATTCTCAATGGACGCGGCGGTTTTTACAGCGCGTTCCAGCAGCTCTCCCAAGTCCCAAGCGAAACCGCCCCGGGACTGGGCGGCGCGTTCGTTTCGTTTTTCGGCCCGGACCCGCTCGGCCTGCTTGGCGTCGTCGTACTTACAAGCCTTGGCACGCTCGGCCTGCCGCAGATGGTTCACAAGTTTTATACCATTAAAAATGAAAAATCGATCAAAGCCGGAACCATTATTTCAACGCTGTTCGCACTTATCATCGCCGGCGGCAGTTATTTTATGGGGGCGTTCGGCCGTCTGTATTACACGCCGCCTGCGTCCGGGCAGCCTGTTTTTGACAACATTGTCCCCGAAATGCTCGCGGGCAGCCTGCCGGACCTGCTGATCGGCGTAGTGATGATCCTGGTCTTGTCCGCTTCCATGTCGACGCTTTCCTCGCTTGTCATTACCTCATCCTCGACCTTCACGCTCGATTTTCTCGGCGGCGTCTTTTTCAAGGGGATGGGGCACAGGACGCAGCTTCGCTGGATCAGGGCGCTGTGTATCTTTTTCGTCGCGCTTTCCGTTGTACTCGCGCTCAATCCCAACAACCTCATCACCTCGCTGATGTCGCTCTCCTGGGGCGCGCTGGCCGGCTCTTTTCTGGGGCCGCTCGTCTACGGGCTTTTCTGGCGTGGCGCGACGGCCGCCGGTGTCTGGGCCTGCTTTATTACCGGCGTGGGCTTCAATGTGCTCAACCTGTTCGTACCCTTTGCCGCGCCGACCTCCGCCGGCGCCATTGCGATTGTGGCATCCCTTATCGTTGCGCCCCTCGTCAGCCTTTTCACGCCAAAGCTGTCTCAGGCGCATCTGGACGTTACCTTCTCCTGTTATGATGAACGGATCGCCGCTCCGCACAAACTGATTCTGGAACAGGTTTCCGAATAAGCTTTTCCAACAAACCGCCCCGCGATCAAACGCGGGGCGGTTTGTTTTGTCCTTCTTTTATCCCTTGCAAACAGATTTTCCCATCTATACATGATTTGGGTAATTACCACAATCTGTATAAGGTTAAACCCAAAAAATTCACATAAAATTTAAGAAATGAGTGGCGACAAAGCTTTTTATTTGTGATATCATATGAAAGATATTCAAAACATTGTTTAAGAACCAGGCCGCTGGAAATACATTTTTTTCTTACTGCAAATACAAAAACCACCGTTGAGATAAGGGTTATCAAACGTCCGGGTCGCAGCTGCCACATTTGGCGGCAACGCCCTGTTTTTTTGACCCGGAAAGTGAGCGTTTTATGAGTGAAACAAAATTTGAGGACATCGGCCTGTCGCCGGAGCTTGTGCAGGCCGTCAGTGATATGAATTATACGCAGGCCACCGGTATCCAGGCGCAGGCGATCCCTCTGCTGATGCAGGGGGCCGATGTAATCGGCCGCTCGAGCACCGGCACCGGCAAAACGGCCGCGTTCGGCATCCCCGCCGTGGAGCGCATTGAAAGCGGGCTGAAAGCGCCGCAGGTGCTGGTGCTTTCGCCCACGCGCGAGCTTGCCATGCAGATCGCCGGCGAGATCCGCAAATTCGCCAAATACAAGCCCGGCGTCTGTGTCGCGGCCGTCTACGGCGGAGCGCCGATGGACGCCCAAATCCGCGCGCTGCGCGCCGCCAACATTGTAATCGGTACGCCGGGGCGCGTGATGGACCATATGCGCCGGCATACGCTTCGCCTCGACGGTCTGCGCACCGTCGTTCTTGATGAAGCGGACGAAATGCTCAATATGGGCTTTCTTGAGGACATCCAAACCATTTTGTCCGAAACGCCTGACACGCGTCAAACCGTTCTGTTTTCCGCCACCATGCCGCCGGCGATTCTGAAAATCACCGATGAGTTTCTGCATGATCCTCAAACGGTCGACATCCGCACGGGTCAGCGCACTATTGCGGCGGTCGAGCAGTTTTTCTACCGCGTGCCGCAGGCGCGCAAGATGGATGCGCTCAATCTCCTGCTTCAATATCATGATCCGAAACGCGCTGTCGTGTTCTGCAATACCAAGGCAATGGTCGACAGCCTGACTGAATATCTTAGCGATCACGGCTTTCGGGCGCTTGGCATCCATGGCGATATGAAGCAGGCCGGCCGCACGCAGGTTATGCAGAGCTTCCGCGACGGCAAGACGCGCATCCTTGTAGCGACCGACGTGGCCGCGCGTGGGATCGATGTTGAAAACATCGAAGCTGTCTTTAATTTTGACATCCCACAGGAGTTCGAGCATTACATCCACCGTATCGGCCGCACCGGCCGCGCCGGCCGGACAGGCATGTCCCACACGCTTGTATGCGGTGCGCGCCAGGTAGATACAATCCGTCAGCTGCGCCGCTTTATCAACGCGGATATCCGCGAAGCCCCGCTGCCAATAGGCGACGAAATCGTGCGGAAAAAGCGCGAAAAATTCGCCGCGCGCGTCGCGCGCACGCTCGAGGCGGATGAATATGGCAAGTGGGGCGAACAACTTGACGCGATTGCGGCCGAACGCGGCTGCGATATGCGTGATATCGCCTGTGCGCTCGCGCAGATGATCGCCGCGCGCGACAAAAAGCTGATTCCCGTTTTGAAAATCCCCGCGCTCGGCGAACGTCCGGTGCGCGGCGGACGCCGTGTGGTGCTGCGCGCCGACGCGGGACGCGCGCAGAACGTAACGCCCGCCAATTTTGTCGCAGCTATCGCCGACGCGTCCGGCCTGCCCGCGCGGGCAATCGGAAAAATTGATATCTTTGAGGACAGCTCTCTGATCGAGCTGTACGAAAACGACGCGCTTACAGTGCTTGAGGCCATGCGTTCCACCAGGATACGCGGGCTGGAGGTGCACTTTGCACTCACGTCCGAAAAGCCGCGTTACGCCGCGCGCGGAGGCGTTACCTGCGGCCGGGAAAAGCCGTTTTTCCGCCCAAAGCCGTCGCAGCGGCGCGACCGCGCCTCCTATAATGACCGCAACCGGCGCCGTATGCGCGATGAATAGCAGGCGCGGCCGCACAGCAAGAAAGACCCGGATGTCACCACAAGGACATCCGGGCCTTTCATTGTGCGCTGCGCGTCATTCAGCCGGAAAATCGCGGCACATCTGCATATACGGCAATTCCTCAAACCCAACGCGGCCATACAGGCGGCGCGCGCCGTCGTTGTCAGGCTCCACCTCCAGCCGTATGCGGGCCGCCTGCCCGGCATACGTCTCCTCCAAAAACCGGAAAAATGCGCCGCCAAGCCCGCGCCCCTGATACTGCGGGCGCACATACAGTTCCTCCACCCAGATCACACGGCCGCCGGCTTCCGTTGAATATGTGAAGGAGAGCTGCGCATAGCCGGCCGGCGCGCCGCCGCATTCCAGCAGATAGGCCCGGGCGTATGGGCTGCCCGAAGTGACCTCCTGAAACGTGCGTTCAAAATACGTCCGCGGCACCGGGTGCAGCACGGCCGGGGAATGGTAAAACTCGTCGAGAAGCTGTAAAAAAACCTCCCTGTCCGCTGTTGTAATCTCTCTGATCATTTTAAAGCCCTCCTGTCGTCAATCGCTGAAACCGAGTATACCAGAAGCTTGTTCATTTGGCAAATCGCCGGCCGCGTCTTGCCAAATGATTCGATTTATGGTATAGTGAGGCTGTCGGTTTACCGGCAGGCGCGCTTTGCTTAAAAACAGAATGCCTGCCTTCCAAGGGGATTTTCTCGCGGAAAAAGGCTTTTTCCATCATAATCGTCTCACCGGGAGGGTTCGTCCCAACTGGAAAGGCGGTGTATTTTGCTATACAAAAAATGATGCGCCATTTTCCCGCCCTCCGGGCATCCGAAAATGATGTGCAAACTTTTTTACGTCCGGCGCTCGCTTATTCACGCGACGCGCTTTGGGCGCATGAAGTTTTGTTTTGCAAAAACGCCGCTCTTAAGCGGCATTTTTTTTTTGAGCGGCAGCCGCGCAAAAACAATTGCAAAAGGGTGATTTTTATGGACACGCGCATCGCGCTGATCGGCATCATTGTCGAGGAGCCGTCGGCAGCCGACCGCATCAATGCTGTTCTGCATGAATACGCGCCTTATATTGTCGGCCGCATGGGCATTCCCTACCGGCAGAAGGAGGTCTGCATCATCAGCGTCGTCATCGACGCGCCGGGCGATCTCATCAGCGCCCTTTCCGGCAAGCTCGGCATGCTCGGCGGCGTCAGCATCAAAACGGTTTACTCCAAGGTACCCGCCGGAAAGGACCCGGGCGCGTGCGCGGGCTGATCGACGCGCTGCGGCGCGAGCGCGTGCTGCCGCGCGCAGAGTTGGCCGGTCTGATCCGGGAAATCAGCGACGGCGACATGCCTTACCTGTTCGACGCGGCGCGCGAAACGGCGCGCAGCCGTTTTGGCAACCGCATTTACACACGCGGGCTGATCGAGTTTACAAATTACTGCCGCTGCGACTGCTATTACTGCGGCATCCGGCGCAGCAACCGCCAGACAGAGCGTTACCGGCTGACGCAGGAGGAGATCCTTGCGTGCTGCCGGGCCGGCTATGCGCTCGGCTTTCGTACTTTTGTGCTCCAGGGCGGCGAGGACCCGTACTTCACCGACGAACGCATCTGCGAACTTGTCCGCGCCATCAAATCGTCCTGGCCGGACTGCGCCGTCACGCTCTCCATCGGCGAAAAGGAGCATTCGTCCTACCGGCTTTACCGAAAGGCGGGCGCGGATCGTTATCTGCTGCGGCATGAGACTGCCTCGCCCGCGCATTACCGGCGCCTGCATCCGCCGGAGCAGACGCCCCAGCGCCGCAGGCAGTGCCTTTGGTCGCTCAAGGAGCTTGGCTACCAGGTCGGCGCGGGCTTCATGGTCGGCTCGCCGTATCAGACGCCGGAAAATCTGGCGGATGATCTGCTGTTCCTTCATGAGCTTTCACCGCAGATGGCCGGCATCGGCCCGTTTATCCCGCATCATCAGACGCCATTTTCCGCCTTTCCCGCTGGAACGCTGCGGCAGACGCTTCTGATGGTCGCGCTCACACGGTTGATTCTGCCAAACGCACTGCTGCCCGCTACGACGGCGCTTGGCACCATCGCGCCCGACGGCCGGGAACGCGGCGTCCTTGCCGGGGCGAATGTCGTGATGCCGAATCTCTCGCCGGTCGGCGTGCGAAAACAATATGCGCTTTATGACAACAAAATCTGCACGGGGGACGAAGCGGCCGAGTGCCGCGCCTGCCTGCAGAACCGGATGCGTTCCATCGGCTATGAGCTGGCGGTCGACCGCGGCGATTTTGTCCCCGAATAAAAGGAGTGATTGGCATGTATGATCCCAAATCAAAAAAGGCGGAGGAGTTCATCGACGACGGCGAAATCAAAGAGACGCTGCGATACGCGGCGGAGAACAGGAACAATATCCCGCTGATCGAAAGCATCCTTGAAAAAGCCGCGCGCCTCGGCGGCCTTTCCCACCGCGAGGCGGCAGTCCTGCTCGAATGCGTCGACCCGGCCAGCATCGAAAAAATTTACGCGCTGGCCAGGGAGGTCAAGCGCCGCAACTACGGCAACCGCATCGTCATGTTCGCGCCGCTGTACCTGTCGAATTACTGCGTCAACGAGTGCCGGTACTGCCCGTACCACCACCACAACACGCACATCGCGCGCAGGCAGCTTTCACAGGAGGATATCGTACGCGAGGTGGTCGCGCTCCAGGACATGGGGCACAAGCGCCTTGCGCTGGAAACGGGCGAGGACCCGGTCAACTGCCCGATCGAATATGTGCTGGAAAGCATTAAAACCATCTATGGCATCAAGCATAAAAACGGCGCGATCCGCCGCGTCAACGTCAACATCGCGGCGACCACCGTCGAAAATTACCGCAGGCTCAAAGAAGCCGGCATCGGCACCTATATCCTGTTCCAGGAGACATATAATAAGGAATCGTACGAATACCTGCACCCGGCCGGTCCCAAAAGCAACTACGCCTACCACACCGAGGCAATGGACCGCGCGATGGAAGGCGGCATCGACGACGTGGGCTGCGGCGTCCTGTTCGGGCTGAACCTTTATAAATACGACTTTGTCGGGCTGCTCATGCACGCCGAGCACCTCGAAGCCGTGTTCGGCGTCGGGCCGCACACAATCAGCGTGCCGCGCGTGCGCACCGCCGACGACATCGACCCGGATGAATTCGACAACGGCATCTCCGATGAAATCTTTCAGAAGATCGTCGCCGTGCTGCGTATCGCCGTCCCCTACACCGGCATGATCATCTCGACGCGTGAGACGCAGCAGACGCGTGAAAAAGTGCTGGAGCTTGGCATCTCGCAGCTCAGCGGCGGTTCGCGCACGAGCGTCGGCGGCTACGCCGAGGACGAAACGGAAAACTCCTCGCAGTTCGACGTCAGCGATAACCGCACGCTCGACGAGGTAGTCGGCTGGCTGCTCGACCTCGGCCATATCCCAAGCTTCTGCACCGCCTGCTACCGAGAAGGGCGCACCGGCGACCGCTTCATGCATCTGGTCAAATCACAGCAGATCGGCAACTGCTGCGACCCCAACGCGCTGATGACGCTCAAGGAATATCTGGAGGACTACGCGTCGCCCGAAACGCGCGCCAAGGGGGAGGCGATGATCGCCCAGATGCTCCCGTGCATCCCCAACGAAAAGGTGCGCCGCCTCACAGCCGAACATCTCGCGGAGATCGCCGCCGGAAAGCGCGACTTCCGCTTCTGAAACGAGGGAAGCATCATGAGCCTGACAAGCACGCCGAGCGCCAACCGGCTGCATATCGGCATCTTTGGTAAACGAAACAGCGGTAAATCGTCGCTGATCAACGCCATCACCGGGCAGAACACGGCCGTCACGTCCGACATAGCGGGCACGACGACCGACCCGGTCTATAAGGCGATGGAAATTCATGGGATCGGACCGTGTATGCTGATTGATACGGCCGGCTTCGACGACGAGGGATCTCTCGGCGCGCTGCGTATTGAAAAAACGCGCGACGCGCTCGCAAAGACGGATGTCGCCATCATGCTGTTCTGTGATGCCGACCTGACGCGGGAACAGGAATGGATCGGCGCGCTGCGCGCGCAGAAAACGCCGGTCGTCGCCGTTGTAAACAAGGCGGATATCCTGCCAAATGTGCCGGAAATCGCCGAGGCCGTGCACACCGCGTTCGGGCTGTTCCCAGTCGTCGCCTCGGCAAAGGACGGCGCCGGCGTCAAGGATGTAATCGAGGCCGTCATCCGCCAGATGCCGGAGGATTACGAGAAAAAGAGCGTCACCGGCGGGCTTGTCAGCGACGGCGACGTCGTGCTGCTCGTCATGCCGCAGGACATCCAGGCGCCCAAGGGACGCCTGATCCTGCCGCAGGTACAGACGATCCGCGATTTGCTCGACAACCGCTGCGTCGTTATAGGCGTCACAGCGGACAAGCTCGACGCGGGGCTTGCCGCGCTGGCGCGCCCGCCGCGCCTGATCATCACCGACTCCCAGGCGTTTCCCCAGGTCTATGCCAAAAAGCCGCCTGAAACGCTGCTCACCTCGTTTTCCGTGCTGATGGCCGGTGTCAAGGGCGATATCAACGCGTTTGTTGAGGGCGCCGCCGCCATCGACGCGCTGACAAAGGATTCCCGCGTGCTGATCGCCGAGGCATGCACGCACGCCCCGCTCGAGGAGGATATTGGGCGCGTCAAGCTGCCGCGCCTTCTGCGCGCGCGTATCAGCGGGGAGCTTGCCGTCGACATAGTCAGCGGACCGGATTTCCCGGACGATATAAGTGGCTATTCCCTGATTATCCACTGCGGCGCGTGCATGTTCAACCGCCGCTATGTGCTCGCGCGCATTGAGAAAGCGCGCGCGGCGGGCGTGCCGATCACAAATTACGGCGTTGCGCTGGCCAAGCTCGGCGGCATCCTCGACCGGATTGCATATTGAGGGCCGCGTCAAAGCCTGTTTTTCCGGGACGCGCGCCTGCGCCGGGCGGAACGTTTCGCGCTGTTGCCGAAATGAACCGCCCGGTTTTTTTTCTTGCAAAAAATCGTGCATATATGCAAAATATAATCGGTAAAAAATACGTTTCTATGATGAAAACATACAGAAACCTGCAAAAACTCTTGACTTTACCGCGCCATCAACATAAACTGTAACAGAAGGGTTTTCCCTGGCAAAAATTTGGGGCCGTCCGGTGTTCCTGTTTTAGAAAACAGATCTTGACCGGCAGCTTCGATTGCACACAAAAACAAAGCACAGGAGAGAATGAAAAAATGAAAAAGTTGTTTGTATGCGCTCTCGCCGCCGCCATGATGCTCGCGGCCGGGTGCAGTTCCGGTTCCTCATCCAGCAGCGCGCCTTCCGCGGCATCTCCCGCCGCGCCCGCCGCCTCCCAGGCTGCGGGAAGCGAAGCCGCAGGCGGCGATGCGTCCCTCACAACCGTAACCCCGGGTAAATTCACAATCGGCATGGAATGCGCTTATGCGCCGTTTAACTGGACACAGCTTGAAAAAACGGACACGGCTGTCGATATTGGCAGCGCCTCCTACGCGGATGGTTATGATGTCGTCATGGGCAAATATATCGCCGAGCAGCTCGGCCTGGAGCTGGTCGTCAAGCCAATCGCCTGGGAGGGCCTTGAGCCGGCCGTCAACAACGGAGAGATTGACGCGATCATCGCCGGCATGACTGCCACGCCCGAGCGCAGGGAAAACGTCGATTTTACCGACCCGTACTATGAAAGCAAGATGGTCGTCATCGTGCGCAAGGACAGCGACCTGACGAACATCACAAGCATCCAGGATCTATCCGGCCGCAAGGTGCAGGGTCAGCTCAACACGCTTTACGACACCGTTATTGACCAGATCGAGGGCGTCGACCATGTCACGCCGCTGGCCACTTATCCGCTGATGGTTGTCGCGCTTCAGAGCGGCGAGGTCGATGCGCTCACAGCCGAACTGCCTGTTGCAGCCGGCGTTGTCGCCAGCAATCCGGATCTGACATACGTCGAGTTTGCCGAGGGCAGCGGCTTTGAGGCCGACACCTCCGTTTCCATAGCCGTCAAGAAGGGCAACACCGCTCTGCTTGACGCCATCCAGAGCGCGCTGGCCTCCGTCTCCGAGGAGGATCGCCAGCAGTGGATGATCGACGCCACCAGCCGCCAGCCGGCGCAGGAATAAAGGCGTTTTCAGCGACAAGCGCCAATTTAAAACCTCCCGCTGTAAGCGGGAGGCTGAACAGAGGACGCCACGTGGCCAAAGCCGGAGGATACCGGCTTTGGCCGATGTCTTTCATAAAAGTTGACTAGGGGCTGTTTGAAGAATCAGAATTTCCGTCTTATTCTACAAATAGCGGCGAATGCCGCGTTAAATGGCCTCGGAATCCGAAAGGACTCCCTCATTTTTTGCCTTGCATTCTCCTGCTGTCTGCAAACAAGCCGGCAATGATTCTATTTTCAAATAAGCCATAAAAGAGGTAGGGTTGTTTAAATATGCTTGCATCCGCCGTCCAAATCGCTGGGAAATACTGGCCCATGTTCTGGGCCGGCATCAAGATCACGCTTCTTGTTTCTCTGACCGGAACAATCATCGGCCTTGTGATCGGCCTGATCGTCGGCAGCGCGCGGTCGATCTCCTCAAAAATCGAGCCGCGCGATTCATTCGCCACAAAAATTGTGAAGCGCATCGTCAATGTGATCGCTTGTGTTTATATCGAATTCTTCCGCGGCACGCCGATGATGGTGCAGGCGGTGTTTCTTTACTACGGGTTGAAGTCTGTCTTTAACTGGACGCCCGTCGTCGCCGGTATCTGCATTATTTCGATCAATACCGGCGCTTATATGGCGGAAATTCTGCGTTCCGGCATCCAATCTGTCGATGTTGGCCAGACCGAGGCTGCGCGCAGCATCGGCATGACCTCCGCGCAGACGATGCTGCACGTCGTTTTGCCGCAGGGCATCAAGAACGCTTTCCCCGCCATCGGAAACGAATTCGTCGTCAATATTAAGGATTCGTCCGTCCTCAACGCAATCTCTGTAACAGAGCTGTTTTTCCAGTCAAACAAGATCGCGGGCAGCATCTTTGATTTCACCGCCACATTTTTGGTTACGGCTTTAATCTATCTTATATTGACCTTTACAACGACCCGCATCCTGCATGTGATTGAAAAGCGCATGGGACGCGCGCCGTCGAGCTATCCGTCGTCACAAACGGTCCCGGAAGCCCGTCTTGCAGCAGGAAAAACCAATCAATCGCGGAAGGAGTAAGTGTGATGGAGCATCTTGTTGAAATCAAAAACCTCCGCAAGCACTTCGGACGGCTTGAGGTGCTCAATGATATTCAATTTCATATCGATAAGGGCGATGTCATCACGGTGATCGGTTCGTCGGGAAGCGGTAAATCGACGCTGCTGCGTTGTATTAATCTGCTTGAGATTCCCGATGCCGGCGAGATCTTGATTCACGGTAAGGACATCCTCAAGGGCGACATCGATATCAATAAGCACCGCGCAAGCGTCGGCATGGTGTTCCAATCCTTTAACCTCTTTAACAACATGAGCGTGCTTAAAAACTGCATGATCGGCCAGATGACCGTACTCAAACGCAGTCGTGAGGAAAGCCAGAAAAAAGCCGAGGCTTTTCTTGAAAAGGTCGGTATGTCCCAGTTCGCGGGCGCGTCGCCCGCACAGCTTTCAGGCGGACAGCGCCAGCGCGTCGCAATCGCGCGCGCGTTGTGCATGGATCCGGAAATTCTTCTGTTCGACGAGCCGACCTCCGCGCTTGATCCAGAAATGGTCGGCGACGTACTCGAGGTCATGAAAGGGCTTGCCAAAACAGGGCTGACAATGATTGTTGTCACGCATGAGATGGGCTTTGCGCGGGACGTTTCCTCGCGCGTCGTCTTTATGGACAGCGGCATCATCCTCGAGGAAGGATCGCCCGAGCAGATTTTTACCGCCCCAAAAAACGAACGCACGCGCGAGTTTCTTTCGCGTTATTTGCAGGCTTAAACAATCCCCGCCGCAGTTTTATGCGGCGGGGATTGTTTGTATTCCATTTGGAAATTTACGCAAACAAGGCGTTAACACCGCTTTCTATGCGCGAGAGCGTCAAAAAAAGTCCTTGGGAGCCTGCAAAAGCGGTTGTCTTTTGTGAGGAAAATGGTATAATAAAAATGGGAAATCTATAATCCATTCAAAATAAAGGAGTTGTTTATCATGCCGTTGGTTACAACAACCGAAATGTTTAAAAAGGCATATGAGGGCGGTTATGCCGTTGGTGCGTTCAACGTCAACAACATGGAAATTGTCCAGGGAATCACAGAGGCGGCTTTCGAACTGAAGGCGCCCGTTATCCTCCAAGTTTCCGCCGGCGCGCGCAAATATGCCAAGCATATCTATCTTGTCAAGCTTGTCGAGGCGGCTGTCGCCGACACAGATATCCCGATCGCGCTGCACCTTGACCATGGCGCGGATTTCGAAATCTGCAAAACCTGCATCGACGGCGGCTTTACGTCCGTTATGATCGATGGATCCGCGCGCAGCTTTGAGGACAACATCGCCGAGACGCGCAAGGTTGTCGAATACGCCCATGCGCACGGCGTCGTGGTGGAGGCCGAGCTTGGCAAGCTGGCCGGCATCGAAGACGATGTCAACGTCCACGCCGACGACGCGCAGTTCACAAATCCCGGCGAAGTTGAGGAGTTCGTCACCAAGACCGGCGTCGATTCGCTTGCCATTGCCATCGGCACCAGTCACGGCGCATACAAATTTAAACCCGGCCAGAAGCCGCAGCTGCGCTTCGATATTCTCGAGGAGGTCAGCCGCCGCCTGCCCGGTTTCCCGATTGTTCTGCACGGCGCTTCGTCTGTCCCGCAGGATCTGGTCAAGGTCATCAACCAGTATGGCGGCCAGATGCCGGACGCCATCGGCATTCCGGAGGATATGCTCCGCAAGGCCGCTTCGATGGCCGTCTGCAAAATCAACATCGATTCCGATGTGCGCGTCGCCATGACGGCTGCGATCCGCAAATACTTTGCCGAGCATCCGGATCATTTCGATCCGCGTCAGTATCTGACACCTGCCCGCACCGCCGTCAAGGACATGGTTTCTCATAAGATCAATGAAGTGCTTGGCTGCGCCGGTAAGGCGTAAGCTGCCGCACCCAACGTGCAGACAGCCCGGCGGAATGGGTTCCGCCGGGCTTTTCCAGTGCGTGGCTGCGGCCAGAGCCTGCTTCATATCTTCCGTCGGCGGCTCTTTATTTTAAAAAATCCGCCAATTGTGATATGCAGCCGGCTTTTTACAGGAGAGTGTTATTTGGAGGAAGCAGAATGAAACGAATCGGGTTTGACAATGAACGCTACCTGCGCACACAGTCCGAGCATATCCAGGAGCGGATTGCGCGTTTCGGAGGAAAACTCTATCTTGAATTTGGCGGCAAGCTGTTCGACGATTACCACGCCGCGCGCGTACTCCCCGGGTTTCAGCCGGACAGCAAGGTGCGCATGCTGCTGCATATGAAGGATGATGTCGAGATTGTTGTCGTCATCAATGCGTCGGATATCGAAAAAAACAAGGTGCGCGGCGATCTTGGCATTACATATGATCTCGATGTGCTGCGCCTGATCGATGCGTTTCGCGGCATCGGGCTGTACGTGGGAAGCGTTGTAATTGCACAATACAACGCGCAGCCGGCGGCTGAAGCCTTCCAGAAACGCCTGGAATCGCTTGGGCTGCGCGTCTACCGGCATTATCCGATCGCGGGTTATCCATCCAATATCCCGCTGATTGTCAGCGACGAGGGCTATGGCCGCAACGAATATATTGAAACGCAGCGGTCGCTTGTTGTTGTAACCGCACCGGGACCCGGCAGCGGGAAAATGGCGACCTGCCTTTCCCAGCTTTATCATGAATACAAGCGCGGCATCAAAGCCGGGTATGCAAAGTTTGAAACGTTTCCCATCTGGAATTTACCGCTCAAGCATCCGGTCAATCTTGCTTATGAAGCGGCCACGGCCGACCTCAACGATGTCAATATGATCGATCCGTTTCATTTGGAGGCGTATGGCATCACAACGGTTAATTACAACCGCGATGTTGAGGTTTTTCCAGTGCTCAACGCAATCTTTGATAAAATTGCGGGCGGCTCCCCCTACAAATCGCCGACAGATATGGGCGTCAATATGGCGGGGAGCTGTATCATCGACGACGAAGCCGTCTGCGACGCGTCCAAGCAGGAAATTATCCGCCGTTACTATGCTGCGCGGTGTGGGTTCCGGCAGGGATTTGTTGATGAAAACGACGTATACAAAATTGAGCTGCTGATGAATCAGGCCGGCGCCTGTATCGAGGATCGGAGCGTCATCGCCTGCGCGCTGAAAAAAGCGGAAGCGACCGGGATGCCCGCAGCCGCAATCGAGCTGCCGGACGGACGGGTCGTTTCCGGCAAAACTTCGGCTTTGCTTGGCGCTTCGGCCGCCGCTTTGCTCAACGCGCTCAAGGTGCTCGGAGGGATTCAGAAAGACATTCACCTCATTTCTCCGATCATCATCGAGCCGATTCAAAACCTCAAAACAAAACATCTGGGCAACCACAACCCGCGCCTGCACACTGATGAAATCCTTGTTGCGCTTTCAATTTGCGCTGCGACCAATCCAACCGCCGAGCTGGCTATGGCGCAGCTTCCCAAGCTGCGCGGCTGCGAAGCGCATTCAACCGTCATTCTTTCACAGGTGGATTCCACCACCTTCCGCAAGCTTGGCGTCAATCTCACCTGCGAGCCGAAATATCAAACAAAAAAGCTGTTCCACGGCTGACCCCCTCCCGCTTTTTCTGGCCTTTTTGAAAAAATGCCTCGGCGAAAAACTTCATACCTTTTTTGAAAAAAAGGTATGCCAAAAAACTTTAGCCGGCTGCGCCGCAAACAGTGGGTTTGACACTGCGGCCTTACAGGCTGTGCCGCGAACAGTGGGCAAGCTACAGAAAAATAAGGCCCGGGCCGCGTGTCCTTCAGTGCAGTGCACCAGAGGGACACGCGGCCCGGGCCTATCTTTTTGAGGATGGGGCTTCATCCAACTGCTTATTCGTAGCGCAGGGCCTCGATCGGATCGAGCTTCGCGGCCTTATTGGCCGGATAATAACCGAAAAAGATACCGATTGCCATCGAGAAGCCGACCGCCACAAGGATGATAAACGGCGACGGCCAGGCCGCCGCACCGAGCGCCAGGGAACCGACACGTCCAAGCGTTGTGCCGAGCACCACACCAATCGCACCGCCGATCACGCAGATAATCATCGATTCCACGATGAACTGGATACGGATCGCCGAATTCTTCGCGCCGAGCGCCTTACGCGTGCCGATTTCACGCGTCCGCTCCGTGACGGAAACAAGCATGATGTTCATGACGCCGATACCGCCGACAAGCAGCGAGATCGCCGCGATGACCGAAACGACCACCTTCATCATGTCCATTGTGCTTGTCATCTGGTCGAGCATGCTGTCCATACTCATGGCCATCAGCTCGACATAATTGTTGTCGCGGTAAAAGGTCCTGTTGAGGAAGTCCTCCGACTGCTGTGCGAACGCCACCGTATCCGTCACTTCGGAGGACGCCTTGATTTGTATGACGGAATAGCCGCGGTCAATATCTGCGATTTCCTTTGCGACAGAAACGGGGATAAATAAATTGGATGTTGTACTGCCAACCATTCCGGCCATCATACCATTGACCTCAAAGTGATAAACGCCCACAACAGTAAATGTATATTGGCCGCGCGCAACACGCAGCTTCACTTCGCGTCCGAGCGCCTGCTGCGGCGTCGTATTCGGAAACAGATCCTCAACAAACGCGTCGGAGATCACAGCGACGTATTTGCCCGCGCCGACCTCACGCTCGTTTAAATCGTGTCCTGCAACGATATCGATATTCTGGATGCCGAGCGCATTATCGTTGACGCCGATTACCTGTGCCTGCGCCTGGCGGCGGCCATTCTGCGCCTGCCCGTTGCCGACGCTCTCTGAAACAGCCAGGGCTTCGACCTTGCTGCCGAACCGCTCCTTATATGCGTCTATCATCTCGTCTGAGATATAATCGCTGTCCTCGTAAGGACGCGACCAATCAATATTGCCGTTTTCGTCGGGCTTATCGTTGATATAGATCTGGATGCTGTTGGCGCCGAGCGAATTGAATACGTCCATAACCGCGCCCGTCATCGCGTCGCCAAGCGTGACGATCGTGATAACCGACCCGATGCCGATGATGATGCCCAGCATCGTAAGAAGCGCACGCATTTTATTGGCGCGCAGTCCGGCAACCGCAAGGGCGATGTTTTCAAAAAGCTGCATGGCGTGCATCCTCCTCCCTGCTGTCAATGATCCGGCCGTCGCTGATGGTCACAATGCGCTGCGTTTCCGCCGCCAGCTCCGGGTTATGGGTAATCAGGACAATCGTTTTGCCCTGCCGCTCATGCAGATCGTGGAAAATATCCATAACCATACGGCCGGTCGAAGAATCGAGCGCGCCGGTTGGTTCATCCGCAAGAATGATCGCCGGATCGTTGGCCATCGCGCGCGCGATGGCTACACGCTGCTTCTGGCCGCCTGAAAGCTCGTTTGGCAGGTGCTTCATCCGCTCGCCCATCCCGACAATTTCCAAAAGCGCCTTCGCGCGTTTGGTACAAGGGCTGCGCCGCGCGCCCGCATAGACCATGGGCAGTTCCACATTGCGCAGCGCGGTGGTACGGGGAATCAGGTTGAAGGTTTGAAATACAAACCCAATCTTTAAATTGCGGATCTCGGACAGCATATCGTCAGGCACATCCGCCATCGGCACGCCGTCCAGCGTATAAGTTCCCTCTGTTGGGCGGTCAAGCGCGCCGATGATATTCATCAGCGTCGATTTGCCGGAGCCTGACGCGCCGACAATCGATAAAAACTCGCCCTTTTTCACCTGCAAATCAATGCCTCGTAATATTTCCAGCTCATTTGGCTGTCCAATATAAAACCGCTTGTAGATACCCCGCATATCAATGATCAGATCATCAGCGGGCGCTTGGCTCCAGGTTAGCTGTTCATGTTCCATCGGTCAGCCCCCCCTGCGAGGCGGACGCCGCGGAGGAGGAATCCGCCTGCCCTCCGGCGCTTTCATCCGAAGCGGATGCAGCGGAGGCCGCTTCGGACGCATCTGAGGATGCGTCCGCCGTATCCGTGTCCGCCATGGGAGCGCTGCTTTCGCCGGCCTGCGACGGTTCTTCGGATACCGTTTGAACGGCCGCAGCTTCCGCCGTCACGCCGTTCGCCAGGGTGATCGGCACGCCGGGAACAACCGTACCTGGATCGCTGATGATCAAGTCGCCCGCGTTGAGCTGATCGGAATTGACTTCTATGTAGAAATCCGTCTCCATACCGGTTGTCACCGGGACAGGAGCCGCGGTTGTGACGCCGTTTTCATCCGTGCGGGCGACATAGACGATATCCTGTCCCTGCGCATCTGTCGTCACAGCGTCGAACGGGACGGCCCATACCTGATCCTTGCGCTCTGTTTCGATCGTCATACGTGTATTCATGCCGACACGCAGACCCGTGTCCTGCTCGTCAAGCGTGATCTCCGCGTCAAATTCAACGCTGCCCTCAGTCTGGATCTCGCCTGTAGACGATTTGACGGCGGCCGGACTGATGTGGCTGATATGCCCCATGAATTCCTGCTCGCCCGTTGCGTCCGATTTAATGACGACAGGCATGCCGACTTCGACGGAGGCGATATCGTATTCCTTCAGCTTTGTTTTGATCACCAGGCTGTCCGTATCCTCAACGACAAACATTAACCCGCCCGCGGGCGCGCCCTCCTTGGCGTAAACAGCCGTGACCGTGCCGGAGATCGGAGCCTTGAGCGTCGAGTCGGCAAAATCCTTCTGATACTTTTGCAGTGAGATCTGCATGGAGGTTACGTCATTTTGGATTTGCTGCCCGGTAATTTCATCCTGCAAAGTGTCAAGGTTTCGGCTCGCACGGTTTTCGGCAGCCTTTTTGTTCGCTAAAGCATTTTCATAGCTGACGCGCGCCTGGCGGTACGCACGGCTGTAGCTGCTGATATCACTGCCATAGGAACGGTCGGCCTCGACCCATTCCTTGTTGACCGCGTCATACTTTTCCTTGGCCTGTTCATACCGTTCGCGAACTTCCTGCGGAACCGGCGTGCCGTTTTCGCGCTCCTCGCGTTCCGCAAGCTCAAGTTCCCGCTCCGCGTCGTTCATCTCGTTGCGCGCGCGGTTGAGTTCCTTTTCAAGATCGTTCATCACCGAATCGGCGTATTCAAGGTCGTCCTCGTGATCCTGAAGGTCGCGGCGCGCGCTGTTCAACTCCTGCTGCGCCAGCTTGAGGGCGTTTTCCGCCGAAATCAAATCCGCGTCAACGTCGTTTGCGATATCGCTTTTCGCATTGTCGAGCGCCTTCTGCGACTGTTCAAGCGCATGATTGTTCAGCTTGACCTGTTTGTTGATCTGTGCCTGCTGCTCCGCGATGGACAGCGACAGATCTGATGTGTCAAGCTGCGCGAGCGTATCGCCTGCGGCGACACGGTCACCTACCTTGACGCCGACCTCTGTCACCAGGCTGTTCAGATTCGAATAGACAAGCCCCTCGTTTGCGCTCTCCACCGTACCGGTCACGCTGATCGTGCTGACCAGATCCATCTTTTCCAACGGCGTGCTGGCCGTCGGGACGACCGGCGGCTCACTGGTCAGCATCTTCCACGCGACAACACCGACAATCGCTACAATCACCGCAGGCACAATAAATTTCTTTCTTTTGCCCTTGCGGCTTGTAAAACGGCCCGGATGCTTGCTGATCGGCGCGGGCGGCAGCGGCGGCGTCTCCGGAGCCGGCTGCAGCCCCACTTTCTCCTCGGTTTCCGTCATAACTTATCAACTCCCTTATGTTTCTGCCAATCCCCGTGTATGCGGCATGGCAAATCACCTCAGTGATAAAACGAGCGCATACGGGTGCAGACTTCAAAACATTGGATTTTCTGGCTTTTAGCAATTGTATTAATCCAACGGTACAATAATACAATGATGCAATCCAAATGTCAACAAGACCACCACAAAAAAACAAAGGAAAAAGCGGCCTGCAACCGATTTTACAAGCCGCTTTTTCCTATAGGGGGTGAGGGTGTGGAGATGTCAAAACATAAAGATCCTAACTTATGTATTCAATATAGCACATCATTTTCCAAAATACAACTGTTTTTTATGTAAATTTTAACATTTGTAAAATAGGGGCTGATTTCAGACTTGTAAATGTGATTTATTCCCAATTTTATCTTCCGCGCGAAAATATTATTGAAACTTGAAGGATTTCTATAAAATTCCTTGATTCCAACACCATTATATAGTAAAATTATAGCTATAGTCAGACTTTATCTCAATTTATTTTGCCTGCAAAGCGTTTTCAGCTTTCATTATTGATAATTTTTTATCACTTCATTGGTTGCTGAATCATGAGGAACATTGATTATTTTTCCATTTCGTTGTATACTAACCATAAGTGTTTTACGCCTTCGGGCTTAAAATGTTAAAAGACAAAAACAGGTGGTGATACTATGGAGCAGGATACCATCCGGACCATCCGCGAGGCGGAGCAGGCCGCCGAGCAGACTGAGCAGGAGGCCGTCCGTCAGGGCGAGGCGGCGATCGCCGGGGCCAGGGCGGACGCGGACGCCGAGTCCAAAGAGCGAATCGCCAAGGCGCGCGCCCAGGCGGACGCCGCGCTGGCCGCAGCGCACGCAGAGGGCGATGAAATGCAGCGCGAGGCGCTCGACGCGGTCCGCCAGGAGGTCGCGGCGCTGCGCGAGGGCGCGGCCGCCCGGGCAGACGAGGTGCGGCGGCTGATCCTGTCCGAGCTGGTTTAGCGGCCGGACCCATTCCACTGTAAAGGAGGCATCCGTTTTATGGCGGTGCTGCAAATGCAGCGCATCAGCATATGCGCGCTGAAAAAAGACCGCAAACAAATCCTTGAGACGCTTCAGCGGCGCGGCGTCGTCGAAATTTCCGATCTCGTCCTGGAGGACGGCGTTTTCGAAAAATCTGACACCGCAGCGCAGCGCATCCAGTTTGAAAAGGACATTGCGGCGGCTACATCCGCCCTTGAGGTGCTTGATACCTATGCGCCCGAAAAGACCCCCATGCTTTCCATGCTGGAGGGACGGCGCGCTCTGACAACGCAGGAATACGAAGCAGCCGGCGCCGGCGCCGGCCAGACGCTTGAGACGGCGCGGCGATTAAACGCGCTGTCAAGAACGATCGCTGAAAACCGCGCTGAAATTCTCAAGCTGCAAACGCAGCTCGACGCGTTGACGCCTTGGCTCGGTCTTGACGTATCGATGCGCTTTTCCGGCACACGGTCGACAGCGGCGTTTATCGGTTCCTTTGCCGACGATGTGCCGCTTGATGCTCTTTACGCGCGCATCGCTCAGGCTGCGCCCGAAGCGGCGGTGCACATCGATCTTGTCAGCCATTCGCAGGATCAGACCTGCGTATTCATTGTGACGCACCGCAGTCAGGCGGCCGCTGTCGACGAGGCGCTGCGGACCTGCGGATTCTCACGTCCAGCTTCTCCGGCCAAGGAATCGCCCGCAGAGCGCCAAAAGCTCTTGAACGATGCTGCCGCCGCCGCGCAAAGCGCCATCGACGCAGCGCAGAAGGAGATTGAAGGGCTTGCCGGCAAGCGCGGCGATTTGCGGTTTTTAACCGATTATCTGCGGCTGCGCGCTGAAAAATACGAGGTCATCGGACGGCTTGCGCAGTCAAAACGCACGTTCCTGCTGTCCGGTTATGTGACGGCCGGACGCGCTGCGGCCGTTGAAAGCGAGCTGACCGGCAAATTTGACGCGGCTGTACGCTTGGAAACGCCCGGTCCCGACGAGGACGTACCGGTTGTGCTGAAAAACAATTCGTTTTCCGAGCCGGTTGAAACGGTCGTCGAAAGCTACAGCCTGCCCGGCAGGGGTGAAATCGACCCGACGACGATTATGTCGTTTTTCTATTACATCCTGTTCGGCATGATGCTCTCGGACGCCGGCTATGGGCTTGTGATGGCAATCGGCTGCGGCGTTGTAATGGCCAAGTACAAGAATATGGAGCCGGGGATCGCAAAGATGATCAAAATGTTTTTCTTCTGCGGCCTGTCCACCATCTTCTGGGGCGTACTGTTCGGCAGCTTCTTTGGGGACGCTGTGGGCGTTATCGCTTCGACGTTCTTCCATTCCGACTTCAAATTATCCCCGCTGTGGTTCGAGCCGGTCAGCGAGCCGATGCGTCTGCTCGTCTTTTCCTTCCTGATCGGCATCATCCATCTGTTTACCGGGCTTGGAATCAAATTTTATCAGCTCGCCCGGGAGGGCCAGATCAAGGATGCGATCTATGACGTTGTGTTCTGGTATCTGCTCGTCGGCGGCGGTATCTTTTATCTGCTGACCATGAGCATGATTACAGAAATGCTCGGCCTTTCCTTTACGCTGCCGCCCATTGTCGCCACGGTCGCGGCCGTCTGTGCGGGCATCGGGGCCGTGGGCATTATCCTGACGTCCGGGCGCGAATCCCGCAACCCGGTCAAGCGTCTGCTCAAGGGCCTTTACGGCGTCTACAACGTCACCGGCTACCTCAGCGATATCCTGTCCTATTCCCGTTTGCTCGCGCTTGGTCTGGCGACCGGCGTTATCGCGACCGTCTTTAACAAAATGGGCAGCATGGGCGGCGGCGGCATTTTTGGCGCGATCATGTTTATCCTGGTATTTCTGGTAGGACATACGCTGAACATCGGCATCAACCTGCTCGGCGCGTATGTCCATACGAACCGTCTGCAATTCGTCGAGTTCTTCGGCAAGTTTTATGAAGGGGGCGGACGCGCGTTTTCGCCGTTTGCCGCTCATACTAAATATTACAAATTCAAGGAGGAAATCTGACATGAGTTCTATGGGAATTGCTTTTGCATTGCTTGGCGCGGCGCTGGCCGCTCTGATGGCCGGTATCGGCTCCGCAATCGGCGTCGGCATGGCCGGCGAGGCCGCCGCGGGCGCGGTGACGGAAGATCCCAACCGCTTCGGTAAGGTCCTGATCCTCCAGCTTCTCCCTGGTACGCAGGGTATTTATGGCCTGCTCATCGCTTTTATCACGCTTACACAGATCGGCATCATGGGCGGTGACTCCAACATCTCGCTCATCAAGGGCCTGCTCTATCTCGCGGCCTGCCTGCCGATGGGCTTTGTCGGACTGTGGTCCGCGATCCGTCAGGCGCGCGCGGCAGTCGCCTCCATCAGCATGATCTGCAAACGCCCCGAGACATTCGGTAAGGCGATGATTTTCCCGGCGATGGTCGAAACGTACGCGATCCTTGCGCTGCTTATCTCGATCCTCTCGATCTTCGGCGTCGGCAGCCTGGCCATCTGATACGGCGGAAACATCCGCACTTTATAGTAAGGAGAATTCTGCCATGACCGGATTGGAAAAAATTGTACAGCAGATCCAGGACGATGCGCAGCAGGCGGCGCAGGCCGCCCTCGCGCGGGCGCGGGACGAGGCGCGGCAGATTATGGAGCAAGCGCGCGGCGAAACCGACGCCCAGGTCGCGGCCATTGAGGCCCAGTCCGCGGCTGCCGTCGCCGCTGCGCACGAGTCCGCAAAATCGGCCGCCGCGCTTGCGCGCCGGCGCGCTGTGCTTGAAGCCAAACAGGAAATCATTTCTTCGGCCATCGCCGAAGCGCAGAAAGCCGCCTGCGCCCTGCCCGAACAGGAATATTTCGCGCTTATTCTCAAAATGATCGGCAAGTATTCCCTGCCGCTTGACGGCGAAATTCTGTTCAATCCCGCTGACAAAAAACGTCTGCCGGACAGCTTTGCCGACGCTCTCGCCAAGCAGGCCAAGGGCACGCTGCGCATCAGCGACGAAACGCGCGGCATCGACGGCGGCTTTGTGCTCGTCTATGGCGGCATTGAGGAAAACTGCTCGTTTGCGGCGCTTATCGACGCCGCGCGCGAAACCCTGCAGGATCAGGTTCAGGCGCTCCTGTTCGCATAACGCGCATTTTGCGCCGCGCCGCGGTACTTCCCTGTCCGCGGCGTGTACAAGGGAGGTTTAACATGTCCGATTCATTATACACATATGCGGTCGCTCGCATCCGTTCAAAGGAGCTGACGCTTCTCAATGCCCAGGCGATCGATCAGCTGCTCGCGGCCAAGAGCTATGACGAATGCCTGCGTCTGCTGGCCGACCGCGGATGGGGCGACGGAGAAGTCGCCGCGGACGACGCGCGCCTGTTGGCCGCCGAGAGAGAAAAAACCTGGAATCTGATCGGCGAGCTGGTCGAGGATATGTCCGTGTTTGACGTGTTCCTCTACGCCAACGATTATCACAACCTGAAGGCCGCAATCAAGCTTGTCTGCACGGGTGAAAGCGATTTCGGCGTCTTTATCTCGCATGGAACCGTCGACAGCGGCGCCATTTTGGAGGCTGTGCGCGCCAAGGAGTTCGGCGCGCTGCCCGAGGCGATGCGCGCACCCGCAGAGGAAGCGTACAACGCCCTGTCCCAGACGCGCGACGGCCAGCTTTGCGACATTATCATTGACCGCGCCGCGCTTGAAGCCATCGAGCGCGCCGGGCAGGCGTCCGACAGCGAGCTGATCCGCCAATATGCGGAGCTGACCGTCGCCGCGGCCGATATTAAAACGGCCGTGCGCTGCCGCCGCACCGGAAAACCGCTTGAATTTATCCGCCGCGCGCTCGCGCCGTGCGCCTCGCTCGACGTATACCAGCTCGCGAAGGCCGCCGCTGAAGGCGATGAGGCAATCAGCGACTATTTGTCGCTGACCGACTATGCCGGCGCGGTGCCCGCGCTGGAACAATCGCCCTCCGCGTTTGAGCGGTGGTGCGACAATGTCATCATCGAATCGATCCGCCCGCAGCAGTTTTTGGCGTTCGGCATCGGCCCGCTGGCTGCATATATCCTCGGGCGTGAAAATGAGATCAAAACGGTGCGGATCATCCTTTCCGGTAAGCGCAACGACTTGCCGGAGGCGTCGATCCGGGAAAGGGTAAGGGAAATGTATGTATAGGACAGCAGTCATCGGGGACCGCGACAGCATTTACGGCTTCGCCGCGCTCGGACTGGACACCTTCCCCGTCACCGATCCGACCGAGGCTGCCCGCAGGCTGCGCAAGCTGGCTGAGGGCGAATATGCGGTAATCTATATCACCGAGGCGCTCGCGGCCGCGCTCGAAACGGAAATCGACCGCTACCGCGCCGAGCGCCTCCCGGCCATCATCCCGATTCCGGGCGTATCCGGCAACACGGGGATGGGCATTAAAAACGTCAAAAAATCGGTGGAGCAGGCTGTTGGCTCCGATATCATTTTCAACGGCGATTAAGAGTAAAGCAGGTGAAAAAACGATATGAGCATTGGTAAGATCAAAAAAGTAGCCGGCCCGCTGGTCATCGCCGAGGGAATGCGCGACGCCAACATGTTTGACGTTGTGCGCGTCAGCGAACAGCGCCTCATCGGCGAGATCATCGAGATCCACGGCGACCAGGCTTCGATCCAGGTTTACGAGGAAACCTCGGGGCTTGGACCGGGCGAGCCTGTGGAATCGACCGGCGTCCCGATGAGCGTTGAGCTTGGACCGGGACTGATTTCCAATATCTACGACGGTATCCAGCGCCCGCTGGAGGAAATCCGCGCAAAAATCGGCAACAGCCTCGCACGCGGCGTCGAAGTTCCTTCGCTTGACCGCGATAAAAAATGGACCTTCGCTCCCACCGCCAAAGTGGGCGACGAGGTATCGGCCGGCGACGTCCTTGGCACGGTTCAGGAGACGCAGGTCGTCCTGCACAAGATCATGGTCCCCAACGGTATCATCGGAACCGTCAAATCGATCAGCGCCGGCGATTTCACCGTCACCGATACCGTTGCTGTGATCGAAACGGCCAACGGCGCCGAGCAGAAAATCCCGCTGATGCAGCGCTGGCCCGTCCGCGTCGGCCGCCCCTATCAGCGCAAGCTCTCCCCCGACATGCCGCTCGTCACCGGCCAGCGCGTTGTCGACACGCTGTT
>ERZ1643251.926-NODE-926-length-36577-cov-6.492416_pt1 | contig 36577 bp, 11 predicted proteins | sample MGYA00579261_ERZ1643251 | MGnify/ENA primary metagenome ERZ1643251 (study PRJEB29033, sample SAMEA4952267) | chicken gut metagenome | biome: Broiler Chicken; feature: Gastrointestinal Tract; material: Caecum | place: Ireland | collected 2018 | study: Broiler... | reverse complement strand
TAAGGAAAATATTTAGAGATTATGCAAATGGCAAAAAGGCAATTGAAATTGTAAACGAACTAAACAACAAAAACTCTTTTGTGGTTATTGTGGATACCCAATGGTAGCAGAAACAGGAACAAGCAAAACTGGTGCTGTTCATAGATATTACAAGTGTTCAGGCAAGAAAAAGAAAATCACAAAATGTGATAAACATAATGTTAAAAAAGATACAATAGAAGATTTTGTTTTTGAAAAAACAAAAAAATATGTTCTTGAGCCTAAAGTAATTGATAGTATTGCCGAAGTTGTTGTGAATAGGTTTAATAGTGAATTATCTAACAACGCGGTTTTAACAAAACTACAAGAAGAATTAAAAGAAAAGAAAAGAGCAATAGACTCTATTCTAAACGCAATGGAAAAAGGGATAATAACTTCGTCAACACAAGAACGACTTATGAAACTTGAAAACGAAAAAGCAATACTAGAAGATAAAGTTGAGTATGAACAAAATCATCAAATAAAACCACTAGAAAAAGAACAAATTGTAAATTTCTTGAAAATATATGCAAGAAAGAAGTTTGATAACAAAACAGATAAAAACGAGTTCTTTAATAATTTTATTTTAAAAGTATTACTTTATGACGACAAAATTACAATAGTTTACAATACAAGTCTTAATCCAGCCGAAGAAATATATAGTCGTCCAAATGATAATGATGATAACAATGGAAATAGTGATAATGGAACGACAATATATAAGAAAGAAATTGAGATTTCAGACGCAGACAATAAAAAATTGCCGTTTGAGTTCAAACGACAATTGTTTGGCGGAAGGAGGGGGATTTGAACCCCCGATACCCCCTCGGGTATACCGGTTTTCGAGACCAGCACATTCGACCACTCTGACATCCTTCCAAATATCTGTGCTAAATTATTAGCACAATTTTTATTAATTTATTTTATTGTTTCCAATTTTAACATATTGGAAATTTGGTCAGTGCTACCAGTTGTTATTATAACCATATCACCTGTTTTTGCAAGTTTAAATTTACTGCAAACTTTTTGGACACTTTCAAAAAGAGTTTTTTCTTCTGTCTTAAGATATGGAACACAGCCACACATGAGTGATAATGCATGATAGGTGTTAGGATTTTCAGTAATGGCAATAATTGGCACTTTTGCGTACCTGGTTGAAAGTCTTAGCGCACTTTTCGCCCTTGATGTATACGTGACAATCGCCTTGGATTTTAGGAAAAAGCTTGCACTAACGGCGGATTGAATAACAAGTTCGCTAGGTGTTTTTGGAGTCTTTGGCATTGCCAAAAACTTTGAGTGATAATCAAACTCGCTTTCAGCCTCTTTGAGAATTTTGCTCATCGCTCTAACGCAAGCCACAGGATCACGACCCATTGCACTTTCTCCAGACAACATAACGGCGCCTGCACCATCAAAGACAGCTTTTGCAACGTCGCTAATCTCTGCCCTTGTTGGCCTTATGGAGGTTATCATACTCTCAAGCATTTCTGTTGCCACAATGCTTATTATGCTATGTTTGTGAGCCGCTGATATTATTTTTCTTTGATAAACTGGTAGCTTTTCAAAGCTTGCCTCAACACCCAAATCACCACGAGCCACCATCAAACCATCACAATTTGATGCTATCTCATCAAGGTTCTTAAGTCCAGTTTCATTTTCAATTTTTGCGATTATTTTTATCTGTTTATCAAACTCATATGCAAAGTTTTTAAGTGCAATCAAGTCGTCTTTGGTGTTGACAAAACTTGCGCTTATATACTGAGCACCTAAACTTAGTGCAAGTTTTATATCGTTTTTGTCAGGTTCATTTAGGTATTCAAAATCAAAATGCTGGGACTTAAACGACAACCCCTTGTTGTTTCTAAGTTCTCCACTTGAAAGTACTTTGCAAACAAGCTCATCTGGCTTTTTGGCAACAATTTTGAATTTCATTCTTCCATCATTTGCCAAAATCACTCCACCCACCTTTGCATCCTTGACACAAATTGGCTGGGTTATCGCCACCTTGGTTTCATCCCCCAAGAAATCGCCATCACAAAATGAAAACATCTGACCACGTTTTAGTTTGACAACTTTATTTTCAAATTGTTTCACCCTTATTTCAGGCCCACGTGTGTCAATCATTATTGCAACAGGCAATTTTAATTTATTTCTAACTACATTTATTTTTTCAATATAATTTTTAATTATTTCTTGTGATGAATGACTTAAGTTGATTCTAAAAACATTAACTCCAGCTCTAACTAATTTAATCATCTTTGCTACACTGTCACTACTTGGTCCCAGTGTGGCGATAATTTTTGTCTTTTTTTGCATCTTTCACCTTATTTCTTTGGATAAATTTTTTCCATTCCCCCTAAGTACTTGCGAAGCACATGAGGAATTGTCACACTGCCATCAGCATTTTGGCATTGTTCAAGCAGTGCTGGAAACAACCTTGATGTGGCAAGTCCAGAGGCATTTAAGGTATGACAATATTTTATTTTTCCAGTTTGAGAATCTTTGTAACGTATATTACCTCTTCTGGCTTGATAATCATTTGCATTACTTGCAGAGGAAACCTCTTTGTAAATTCCCATGCTTGGAATATACACTTCGATATCATATGTGCGCGCCATGCTGTGCGAGCAATCTCCAGCAGCAAGTTTTGAAAGCCTGAAATGAAGTCCAAGATTTTCCACAAGTTTACATGCCTTGTCAACCAACTCATCAAAACTTTGTCTGCTATTTTTTTCAGTTGCATACTGGAACATTTCAACTTTATTAAATTGAAAACCTCTGATCATTCCACGTTCTTCAGTTCTGTATGAGCCTGCCTCACACCTATAGCATGGAGTGTATGCAAAAAGTTTTTCTGGAAGATCCTCTTCTTTCAAAATTTCATTTCTGTGATAGTTTACAAGTGCCGTTTCAGCTGTTGGAAGTATGAATTTTTTTGGCTCAACTCCCTCAAGCCAAAATACGTCCTGCTTAAATTTTGGAAATTGACCTGCGGTGTATCCACTTTCCTCGTTTAAGATATGTGGAGGCAAAATGAATTTATAGCCGTCATTTATATGGGTGTCGATAAAATAATTTAAAAGTGCCCATTCAAGTCTTGCTCCAAGATCGGTGTAGAACCATGTGCCACGACCACTCACCTTGGCTGCTCTTTCATAATCCACAAGCCCAAGCTTTTCACATAGTTGAACATGATCAAGCGGAGCAAAATCAAATGTTGGCTTTTCGCCAAACACTTTTATTACTTTATTGTTTTCCTTTTCTCCAGCAAGCAAATCGTCATCAGGCATATTTGGAAGTGGTGACATGAAAGCGAAGATGTCCTCCTCCACTTTTGCAAGCTCTGCATCGAACTTTTGAATTTCTGCGTTAAGCTCTTTGACTTGTCTGAAAATGGCCTCAACATCACCACCTTCTTTTTTGACTACTGGCACAGATGCTGAAAGTTTATTTTTTTGGGTTTTGAGCTCATCGCCTTGTGCAATCAATTTTTTCCTTTGTTCGTAAAGGCTTATGAGTGGTGCAAAATCCACATCAAACCCTTTCTTTAATAGTGCGTCATGCACATATGTTGGATTGTTTACAATTAAATTTATGTCTAACATTGTTTGATTTCTCCTGTGAATTAGTATATAATACTTAAAAATATTTAGCAAGTAAATACAAAAAATGTAGTGTTTTAATTTTATTTCTTAGTTTTGCTTAAAATATACATAGGTGGAAAGTATGGTATTAACATTTCTTACAGGCATAGGAATTCTTTTATTTGGTGTCAGCATAATGAGTTCATCGTTTGAAAAAATTTGTGGTGGTGGAATTAGAAAAACACTATCGAAATTTTCAAATAGCTTAACTAAAAATTCATTTTTTGGTGGACTCATAACCATTTTATTACAATCTAACACTGCAACTGTTTCGCTTTTCGCCGGTCTTGCAGGAGCTTCTGTAATAACTTTATTTCAATCTATTTGCTTAATAATGGGAAGCAATATAGGTGCAGCGCTTCATACTATATTGGTTGCATTTTCTGAGGTCAATATAATTGGATATTTTGGACTTTTGACGTTGATTGGTGTGTTTATACGCCTATTTAGCAAAAACTTTTTAGCCAAAAACATTGGCCAATGCCTTTGTGGTCTGGGACTGGTGTTTGTGGGTCTATCTCTTATGTCAAATGCATCAAATGAGTTGAGTCAAACACCAGAATTTACAGAATTCTTTCTTAACATGAACAACGCATTTGTACTCTTTTGTTTGGGTTTAGTTTTGTCAGCACTTGTAAATAGTTCACTTGGTATGACGGCAATAATTGCCTCAATTCTAACAACAACACCTGCACTTTTAACACTGCAAAATGCATCTTACATAATTTATTCCATGAATATTGGCACTTGCATAACTCCACTAATTATTGGACTCACCAGCGGCAATAGAAAAGTACTAAAAGCTATGCTAAGTTATCTCATATTCAACGTTGTGGGTGCAATCCTGTTTAGCCTTGTCACTATCTTTGATTGGGTCACACCTTGTACTGCATTTTTGGGCAATGCGACATTTCAAGTGATTTTCATAAATATCATCTTTAATGTGGTCACATTTATTATAATGGCACCACTAAGTAAACCACTGGAAAAATTGCTGAATAAAATTATTCCAGACAAAGACACGCAAACTAAGCAAATATCCAGGCTACCTGTCTTGGGTTTTGCCCAACTTAATAAAAACGCACTTGATTATTTTAACAACACCATAGTGTACATAAAATCTGGAATGGATTACATAGTCAAAGATGATGTTAGCATAGATGAAACCACCCAGAATTTGAAAAAAGACATTGAGAATTCAAATCTTATGAATAGTGAACTTCTAAAAATTGGTGGTGAACTGTCTGAAACTGATGAACTTAACAAGCGCGATTTAAACAATATCTTTATTGGCATTGAGAAAACTGATATAAACGTGTTGAAATTGATAAATTCGTGTTTCTACAATGGCAAAAAAATATCTTTTACTCAAAAGCAACTGAAGACAATTTCATCGTTGTCTAAACTTATGGATGACAATTTAAGTGACATGAAGATAGTAATGGAAGAAAATTTAAATGGCAGTTTGCAAAGTACAAATCTTTTGTCAGACATACTAAAACGACTTGAAAAAATGACAAGAATAAAAGTAAAGGCCAAAAGGTCAGTCATTGAAGACACAGTTTCTATGGAGCAAAAGATAAACAGATATGCTTCTTTTTTAAATGTTATAAACTATTTTGAACAGATAACCACCAACTTGACAGACATTTTATTAAACATTTCAAGCATCAAACCAAACTCCAGCCAAACTCAAGATCAAACTGACAAAGCAGAATAAAGTTTTTCAGCGAGTTTAATGCCGTCCACAGCACTGGATACAATGCCACCGGCATAACCAGCACCTTCGCCACAAACAAAAATACCTTTTAAATTACTTTCATAGTTTATATCTCGAACCAAGGTAAGTGGACAACTGCTTCTTGATTCAATAGCGATCAGTACGTCGTCATCTTTCGCAAAATTATATTTTTGGCACAAAATTTTGAGTGCCTTTTTTAAACTATCAAAGACAAAATCTGGAAGACATTGCTCTAATTTTGTAAACCTGTAATTTGGCATGTAACTACACTCACCCACATTGCTTTTATCCCACAAAAAGGAGCCAACACTTTGCACAGGCGCACAAAAACCACCACCTGCGATTTGATATGCAAGTCTTTCATATTTTTGCTGGAAGTATATTCCTGCCAAAGGATGATCGCTTTCAAAGTCACTTGGCATTACATTGACCAAAAGTGCAGAATTTGAATATTTGTTGTCACGAGCAAAGTTGCTCATGCCGTTTGTAACAATTTCGCCATCATCACTGCTTGAAGCGACAACATATCCACCTGGACACATACAAAAGGTAAAGACGCTTCTCCCATTTGGAAGATGTACTACAAATTTATAGTCAGCATTGGGCAAAAGGCAATTGTTTTCACCATACTGCATAATGTTGACGTTTTCTGCCTTTTGTTCAATCCTTACACCCATGGCAAATGGTTTTTGCTTTATGTTCATATTATTATTGTAAAGCAGTTCAAATGTGTCCTTGGCACTGTGTCCGATGCAAAGACAAAGATGCCTTGTTTTGTATGTTGAAATATTATTTGATTTTACATTTAAAACATCTATGCTCTGCAAAATTCCATCTTTTAGTTTTATATCAACAAGTTTACAATTAAAATATATCTCTCCACCAAGGGAAAGTATTTTTTCACGTATGTTTTTTACAACTGTTTTTAGTTTATCACTTCCGATATGTGGTTTATTTTCAATCAAAATGTCCTTTGGCGCACCATGCAAATAAAATTCATTAATAACTTTTTCACAATATGCGTTATGGAGATTGGTGTTTAACTTGCCATCACTAAAAGTGCCAGCACCACCCTCTCCAAACTGCACATTTGAGTATTTGTTGAGTATGCCATCTTTCCAAAAAACGTCAACATCATTTTGTCTTTTTTCCACGCATTCACCTTGTTCAAAGACAATGGGTTTGAGCCCCATTTTTGCCAAAGCGAGTGCACAAAACATACCTGATGGACCAAAACCAATAATGATTGGCCTTTTTTTTGAAGTGATTTTTTTATATTCAAGACCTTTACATTCAACATTTATTTTTGGATAATTATAATTATTTTCCAAATTATTTTTTAGTTCCACTGCAAGCTGAAGAGAATAATATATTTTTGGTTTTTTTCGAGCATCTATGGATTTTTTTATAATTTTATATTCATTTATTTGGCTTTTATTTATTTTTAATTTTTTTCCTAAAAAATTTAAAATTATATTTTTATCATAATTTATTGGCAACTTTTCCAATGTTATTTTAAACATGCTTCACCTGCCATAATTGCACTTGCAAAAGCCCAAGTCAAATTGTATCCGCCACAAATACCATCAACATCCAAAACTTCACCGATGAAGTAAATGTCATGTAGCTGTTTGTGCATAAAACCGCGATCTACAGCATCTAAAGATACTCCACCACTGTTGACTTGATTGTTATCATAATGACCACAAATATCAAATTGTAAATTTTTTATTGCGTTTGCAATATCTTCAATGTCCTTTGAAGAAAAATCTTTTGTATTTTTTTGAAGATTAATTTTGCAATAATTTAAAATATATTTATTTATTTTTTTATGAAATAATCCAGTCATAAATTCATTGGCATCTTTTAAATTTAATTTTAATCTATTATTAAGCATAATTTTTAAATTATCAAAATTAAATTTTGGCAATAAATCAATAAATACCTTTGCTTTATAATCATTTTGCCTTGCCAAATATGCCGACAAATTAAAAATACAAATCCCACTGAGCCCTTTATCTTTGAATAATACCTCACCAAATTCCTCATGAATTTTATTTTTGAAATTTAATGTAACTTTAACATTAGAAAGCCTTAGGCCAGAAATTGGCAAAGTGTTTTGTGTGGTTTTTAATGCCACAAGACTTGGTGAAAATGACTTGTATTTAACATCTAATTTATCGAGTAAAAAACTATTGCTTCCAGTTGCGATTACTATCTTGTCAAAGCAATTCTTTGTATTTTCAGTTATGACATTTTTAGTTTTACTTTCAATGTCAAGTACTTTTTCAAATACGTACTTAACATTATTTTTTTCTAATGCCATACAAAGTACATCAACCACACTTTGTGCACTGTTGGAGATAGGATATACCCTATTTTCTTCATCAACAAAAACTTCAAGACCAAGACCGTTAAAAAAAGATATTATATCCAAATGGTTTACACATTGAAAAAAGGAAGACACATCAAAATTATAGGCAGTGTCAAAACCAGACATATTTGTCAAATTGCAACGTCCATTTCCTGTTGCAAGTATTTTTTTGCCAATAATAGTATCTTCACTATAAATAGTCACATCATGTTTTTTTGATGCAAATGTGGCAAACACAAGTCCACTTGCACCAGCACCGATAACAGCAATTTTCATAAAAAACTCCAAGAATATATTAGCATGTTAGCCATTAAAAATAAAGTAAAACTCACACAATTAGTGTGAGTTTTATTTTACTTTTTCCGTTTGGATTTTTGTTTTTGTGATTTTATCTTTTGTGAATTGATCAAGTCATCTGCAGTCATTATATTTGAATTTATAGTCGAAGCTTCAGAGATTTTTCTCATTTTCTTGCGTTTTAACACAAGGATTAAAATTATAATGGCAATTATGAGTAAAAGTCCAAAGGTTACACTACAGATTATGATAACTGTTGTGATGTAACTTGAATCATCGGTGATAAATCTAGCATCATCTGTTATGTATCCAAACAGACCATCAAGATATGTGACCTCATAAGCTTTATCTAATTCAAGATCGCTAACTCTATAACCTTGTAAATTAAATGTTCCAGCAAATGGATTTAGTTGCGTTCCAATAGGTTGCCAGAACCTTCCACTTAAAAGCATATTTCTTCTTACCACATAATAGCCTTGTGCATAAGGAATTGTACCTTCAGCTTCGATGCCATTGTTGATTAAATATGCCATTGCTGCAAGTTGTTGTTCTGTTACTATTACATAAGGATTTTCCTCTGTCCCACTGCCAGTAAATGGCTCCCAAACTTCTATCCAAAGAAGTTGTCGAAATTCTGCTTTAATTTCATTGATGCCTTCGCAAATAAATCCAAATGAAGAATTGATCTGTAATGGAGTGTTTGCCTCAATTTCAACACCATTGAGTGTATATGAAATTAGCTCATATCTATCGAAAGTGTTTAAAACAATATCAACTGTTGTGTCATAGACAAAGGACAAAGTAAAGTTGGTAAGGTCAACTCCATCCACATTAAAGGCGCCACCAGAGCCTTCCACAGTAAAGTGTATTTTTAAAGTTTTAGGAGCGATGCTTAGTGAGAATGTGACATAGCCTCTTCCAAAATCTTGTGGCAAGATGGTGTAAGTGTATGTGCTGGTATCTACTGATCTTATGTTTCCACTGTATTCACTTGATTGCCAGCCGCGATGTTCATAGCCATATGTTATGTCGGATATTTGAAGGGTAATTGTATCTCCAACTCTATATTCCCCAATTGTGCCCGTCGTGGAAATAATAGTTAAAGTTGCGTTTTGCACTTGATTTATATTGACATTTACCCTCTCACCAACAAACACTGCTTGATAGATTGTAGGTGCTGTGGCTATGATATTCATTGTTGAGGTTGAATTTTCAATTGTTAAAGCATTTTCAATCCAGTGATCAAACACATATCCATAATCGGCTATTGCACTTAAACTTATCGTCTCACCATAGAGTGCCGACGGCTGAGAAACGGTCGCCGTTCCTCCATCTGTGCTAGATACAGAAATTTCCATTGTGTAATACAAATATATGGTTATATCCTCATGTCCCATTGTTGCCTGATATGGTAGATTGTAAAGTTCATCATCTACCCTTGATGTGATATCCCCTCTATATGACCAACCATAATATTCAAATCTATCACTAATTCCTGCTGGTGGCTGGAATGTCACAATTGACTCTGGTTCATATTGAACACCAATGTATTCTCCCAATTCATTTTCCACAAACCACCTTCCCTGGCTGTTAGGAAAAACAATGGTGTTAAAGATATTTGTTGAGTCAACAGCAAATCCAGGAACAAACACTAAATTCACCGAATATCTTTGTATCTGCCATTCTGCATATAAAACTACATCGTAGTCAATTCCTTCTTCTGTGGATGCAACCATGTAATCAGAACCGACAAATCCATAAACTTTTTGGAAAGAATTGTTTATGTATTGCTCTGAATAAATACCATTTTGATCAAAGAAATACGTAACATTTCCTGAGTAAGTAGGATTTGAGTTATAACCAACAAAGTTATATCTATCTCTTGTTGGATTGGTGAATATTTCATCAATTTGTGGTGAGAAATTTGTACTTCCGTGTGACACTGTACTTACAAATTGCGAATTTTCAAGCTCAGGGTTACACAGATCAAAAGTGACTTTGTACACTATAGGCTCAATCACAATAGCTACGTCTATGCTTTCTCTCACGTCTGACACTAATCCACGATAGATGGCATTGATACCACTTTCAAATGTTGTTTCTCCCTGTTGCTCAAAGTAGTTATTTTCTGCCAATTTGTAACCTGTCAAAATATACAGAATACTACTTACATCTCCACCTGTCTTTACTTTAATATCCAGTGTTCTTCTATCCATTGAATACTCAGATGATACAACACCAGTTGCATTGCTTGCATCCTCATAAATTTCAGCACCATTTGGCGCTCCTGTTAGGGCGAAACTGATGGTGTGGACCTCTGCTCTAATGGTAAAATCAATGGCAGTTTCTAGATACAGGTTTTCAAGATTTAATTCTACGTAACTATCAAATCTTGTCAAAGTATATATGACTCGTGGATCCATAAAACTACTCTCATAAACATATCCATCTGAAATGTTTATGATGAAGTCAATATCCTGACCTGTAAGAGTTGAGATCTCATAGGTTATCTTATTTGTGCCCTCTTCTCTTGTGCTACTAACTATGGTTGTGACGGTCTCATTTGGATCTTTTAGTTGCAAAGATGCAAAATCAATCTCTGAATTTGTAAATACATCAGCATTTGGCAACGTAAGGGATATTGTAAACGTCATGTCAACACCAACGAAAATAGCCACAAATTCACAATTTTGAGTTACATTTTGAACGGTTATTTGAGAATTTGTTGAATAATCAACATAGCTATCACCTTCAACTCGTACCCACTTGTCAAATCTAAAATAATCATTACTTACTGCACTGACTGTCATTGATGAATATCCAAATTTAACTTGATTGGTCACAGATGTCGCAGTTATGTTCTCGCCATATCTAATCATGCCCATATTGATGTTATTTACAGAGAATTTAACATCATATTTTTGAATTTCATATATAAGGTACAATGTCATGTTGTTTACAATGCTATAAACCAAATCACCACTTTGAGTCCATTCAACAAATCCAGTTTGAGCAGTGATTGGAATGTTTGTTGTACCAGAAGTGGACCAAGATAAAAATTCGTAGCCAGGTATGATTTCTTGTGCACTTAATGTCAGTTGTGATAGATATTCACCACCAAAACTATCACCACTAGAAATAGATACAATCATTTCTCCATCATTTACTTGAAGAATGTCTTCGACATCTGTCAATGTGTATTTCGAGTCGTCTTTAAGCACAACTTGCACTTCAACATTAAATGTATCATTTACAAATGGAATGACAATAGTTCCGTTGTTTGTGAATCCATCAAATTTCACATTGACTGTCTTGCCATCATCATCGCTTGATATTGTGAAATTTCCTTTGTTTACAGAAGTAGTTTCAAAGGCCCAATTTGTTAGCGACAAATCAACTTTATAGCCATGTAAGCTAGTTATATTGAACTCAAGTATGCTTTCGGTTTTTACTCTTGCTGTAAAATTACCGGTGTTTATGGTTTCTTCATTATAAGTTATTGTTGCTTTTGTGTTATCAAAATATATTGTAATTTCATTTTCGTATGGCTCAAAGTAAATCACAATTTCAATATCACTAACAAAGCCACTAAGAACTCTTTGAGTGTCTTGATTACTTCCCGAAAGTTGGAAAATGGCATCATCTGTTACTATCCAGTTTGACAAATAATAACCTTCATTATTAACTGCTTCAATGGTCAACTCTTCACCTGTTTTTATTATAACATCAAATTGACCCTTAACTTGCAAATCTTCATCTTGTGTTGACTTCCCATTAGCCTGAGCATATCCTCTGCTTGGATTTTCCACAATTATAGTTATAGTATTATCATTTGCAGAGAAGTTTGCGACAACATATCCGTCACTGATGAACATTTGTGTATTTGAGATCGTGGAAGTTGTTTTTTCATTGAATTCATCCACATCACTACTCCATGAGGAGAAGGTATAACCAGCATCTGCGATCGCAGTTAGACGAAGGTTATTTGATGTGCTCACCTCAATTGTTGAAGTTCCGTTCTCTACCCTACCTTGCAAAATTATGCTAGAGTCAGAGCCTATGACCTCATATGCCACCATGCCATGCTGTGCAGTTATTTCTATAGAAAATTTCACTTCCTCCCATTGTGCCAAAGTGGAAGCATTGCCAGCAGTTTGCCAGATGTAATCAGAGTCAAAATTGGAAATATTCCAACCTGCAAAAGCATATCCGTCATGTTTTGGAATAATAATTGCGCCAATAGGTCGATTGAATATAACTGCTTTTGAAATGACAATTGGTCTGTTATCCTCATCTCGCTGTTCAACTGTCCAAATTGAAGGGTTAATTTCGCTTTCTTCAAAGTAGCCACCATTCGCATCAAGTGATACACGATACGAAGTAGCCTCATAGTGCGCAAATAAAGTCATTGATGGATAAAAGTCTTCATCAAGTATTGTATTCTCATCAATTTGCAGTAAACTACCATCTGCAAACTCCCATTGAGTTATGTCATGTATGTAGCCTTGTTTGGTTGCTGATGGCAATGAAAGTCCAAGTTCTGCGTTAAACTCAAATTCTCTTGTAGCTATAGTGTTCGTATCATTGAATGTCCACAAACTATTTAATGTTTCAAAAGCACCACCGTTTGCATTTAATATAATTTGCACGGTAAGTGGAGCGAATTTTGCATAAAGGGTGATGTCATTTGCTCCAACTTTCAATCCATTTGCCGTAATGTCGTCATCAACACCAATGAGTAGATCAGTGCTATAACCAACAAACTCATAGCCAGTGTTTGGATGAGCCATGTTATCAAGCAAGATCACTTCACCATATTCATATCTTCCATCAATATTTTGATGTGTTCCCCCAATAATTGATGAATTTGTGACATATTCGCCGTCAACTCTTGTGGCAACAATGATACTTACGCTAAACGTTTTAATTTCCCATCTTGCGTATGCAGTTTTTTCTTGTTCATCAAGTGACCAAATGCTCTCATTGATCACTGTGTCATCATTTAATTTTACAGTAACGTCTTCATCAAGATACCATCCAATGAAAGTGTATCCTTCATGAGAAGGGATAGGAAGTGCCCCAATGCTATTTGTTATGCTAATTCCATAACTAAGCACATCACTTTCCCTTGATGTATTTTGCATCAGATCTTGATTTAGCATTGTGGAGTCGGTGACATATTCATAGTGTAAAGTAACTACTCTTTCTGATATCCTGCCAAAAACATCTTGTGTGTAGTAATTGTCTTTATCTTCGCCATTGATATTAAAGGTAACTCTTCTATCACCTACGTCAGCGCTGTCATAATTTGCAGTAATGGTGACATTATCGCCTGGAATAATTCCCTCTATTGTCAAAGTCCCAATTACATCAGTGGTGGAGTCATATACCTTTTGGAAATTGTCACTTGATGTTATCGTCAAAAGTTTTTGGTTTATCGTTAAGATGACATTTTTTGTGAAAGTAATATTTAAATTCTGCGATGTGATGTTTGACATTATTGGCCAACTGCCCGCATCATACGATTGTATATAAAGCTTGCCTTCTATTTCGCTTGCCCAATTGCCATTGAATGTAGAAGTTCCATTGTCTATGATATCATAGGTGATTTCAAAATTTTGTGTGCCATAGTCAAATATCTGATCTGAGTGAGGTGTGATTGTGATACTACGTTTAATAATGTTTGCGGTCAACTCATTTGTGACAATGTAGTTAGAGATGTCGTCACCACCATATGTCAAATTGAGTGAAACATTGTTACCTACATCACTGGAGGAGAAACTTGCACTGACAGAAAGCAAATATTGCCCACCAAGTGGATTACCATCACTGTCTAAAATATTTATATCACCAAGGAAAGTATTTGAGGCATCATATTCTTTATCGCCATCTGTGATTTGGAGTGAAATAGGCTTCGCTTTGATTACAAAAGGTAACAAACTTGTCACGTTGAAAGCTTGATAATTAGAATTTTCAAGTGTATGACCAGATGTGGCAAGTTGATATTCTCCAACATCTTTTCCCAGAGCAAACTTGATTTTTCCTGTAAGTATTTCTCCGTTTGCACTGTAATCAAGAGAGGAAATGTCAACATCGGCAATATTTTGTGCATCATAAACTTTTTGTAGTATGTCTATATTGTTTTGTGTATTTTCAATTACTACGTCAAGCCTTCCTGCCTTGGTTATTACAAAAAGGTTATCTCCAGCACCTTGCGCCAAAGTTATTTGATAATTGTTGTTATCCCACTCTGATATGTGGATATCATACGACCCAAGTTCCTCACCTGGATCTCTATTAAATGTAATCACAACACTTTCACCAAATGTTGTCATAATTGTGTGGCTAAGTATTGGATCAGCTTCGCCATACATCTTGCTAAACTGTGGAATTTCTCCCACTTGAAGCTCTATCCCATATTCTGTGATTGTAAATGTGAAGCTATTATCACCAACAATTTCGTAGTACTCACTATACATAGGTGCTACGGCATAAGTGATGGTATATTCACCAACATTTCGTGGAGCCTCTTGGCCTGTATATCCATTACCCACATATTGATAATCCAAATAACTCAGTTCAACTTGCCCGCTTGAATTGATGAACGAAAGTGTTGGAATTATTGAAATTTGGGCGTTGTTGTATGTATAGATTGTCTGTATGTCTTCAAAAGATATATCAATCTGTGCTTTTACAATATTCAAATTTGTTAAAACTTCTATGTTGTAGTTATTAGTAACATTGTTTTGCTGTGCATCATAGATGATAAGCATGGATAAATCCACATCACTACTTATATTTCCAATGTGCCCACCTAATCCATTGAGACTTACACTACCTGAAAGTGTATCGCCTTGAAGTAAGCCTTCAATACTGAAGGCATTCGTATTTTCTTCATAAACAAGTGTATAACTTCCACTTTGTGAATAAGCAAAATCATAACTAATTTCAAGGTTGACATCTTTTGCAAGTATTTCGCTTTGCCCTTGAACACTAAATATATAGTTTAGTGCCGGATAGGAATTTGCATTTTGAAATTCAAATTTGACATTATGAACTCCAACATCTTTGGTGTTTACTCCATCCTCATCCACATAGTAACCATATAAAACCAGTTTGCCCCTGTCGGCACTTACGATATCCGATGGTAAATTCCTATCTTGATAGTAGTACACATAGGAATTACCATCATATATTTTGCTTGAATCATATGACACATATGTTATCGTCTTTGGAGTTATGCTCAAAGAATAGGTGTTTTGTTCAAGTTGGTAATTTAATATATCAACAACAACAGAATATTCACCGACGTTGATCGCGCTATTATCCTCTGTCAAGTTGCCAACAATTTCAAAACTTCCATATGTTGTATCCGAAGTAGTGATTTGCTGACGAGTACGGTTGGCATCATAGAAATAAACAGTAACTGAACTTGAAATGTCTATGCCATTGTAGGTGATGCTGTTATTTCTTAACCAAACGTCGGTGCTTGAAAGTTCAAATGCAACAATCTCAATGCTGCCAAATTTCTCATCATTAAGCTCATAGTTTATTGGCAAAATATTCTCGCCGTTTACATATATGGCTAAGGAATAAACTATCTTATATGGATCAGATTCAAATGTATAATTTCCAATTCCAACTCCAGTTGCATTTAGCGAGAAGTGTCCCTCCACAATCTGACCATTCACGAGACCGGTAAGATGAGTGCTATTAAATTGAGTTTGATGATTGCTGGTTGGGTTAAATTGATACTCAATTTCTCCAATGTTAATTTGTAAAGGACGTTTTTTGATTTGGAAATTTATTATATTGTCATCACCATAGGTAATGGTAAAATTAGGTGAGTTTGATGACAATGTCGCATTGTAAGTTCCAGCATTTAAAGGTGTATTGTCATAGGTTATTACAATTGAACTTAGTGCCTCTTCCATAATGGTAGATGGTACGACTAAGCTGTCAAAGCCAAGTAATGGTCTTATGTCTTTGATTTGAGCATCGTATGTGAAATCTATTTCTTCAACAATTATTTCAGCAACAAATGTATTAATTGTAACATTTCCACTATAGGATATGTTGTAATTTGACGTAACACTTTGTCCATCCTCGCTTAAAATTTGCATATTTGATGTATCAAGATTTGCTATGCCAAAATTGTATGTCCCTGCATCAACTCTAAGTAAAGACAGATATCCGTCAATATACTGTGTAGGAACTAATCCAAGTCCACCCACACTTAGCATATCTGCAGTTATTTGAGGATAATCACCAGAATAGACAATGTTTGCGCTTTCCGACATTGACAAAGTTATATTTCTTGCACTTATTTGTCCCGACAAAGCAAGGCTTTCATTGTCTATCGAATAGTTAAAGCTATCTTGCCCACCAAGTGACAACAATATGTTGTGAGTTCCTATATTCTCTGACGAGTATTCTCCAGTAATCTCAACAACATCACCTTGCAAGATATCCGTGCTTGTTATATCGCCCAAAACATAGTTTGTTGCATCATACACCTTATCACTATTTAGAGATACAAGGTTGATTGGTTTTGCCAAAACTTCAAAGGTGACGCTTTGAGAATATGTTGACCCGTTTATGTTGAAGGCAACATCAAAGGAGTACTGTCCAACATAGATGACAGATGTTGTCAACTCACCATTGTACATCAGATTAGTAAAAGTCGCCTCTTGGTTGATACCAGTTGGTGTGTAGACAAACTCACGAACTATGCCATCCACTGTAAGTTTTACAACAATTTCTCCATTTGCAAGTTTATCCGTCTTGTCATACACAAGATTTGAAAGTGTGCTTTGATCAAAGTCCTTAAGTTGACTTAAGATGAATATAGTTGCATCAATGGATACGTTATAGTTTGCTGTTGTGTTTTGATTAGAATGCATAATGGTAATATTTGGAATAATTTGTTCATTTGAATAATTCCCATCAGTTTGGAAGTTATCCAATTGTAAAGTGTATTCACCACCCTTACTACCATTGGTTGTTAAAGTTCCAACCACAACATGGTCTTCGCACAAATTTTGCACATCAGTTTGAAGAATATTGTAAACAATGTTGGAACCTGTAAACTCGTCAGTGTGGTTGACTTCAATTGTTATATCTCTTTTTGCAATGACAAGCCTTTCAGATGTTGTGATTAAGTCAGTAGTTTGATCGTTGAAATAAAATGTGTAGTTGCTATTATATTCACTGCTAATTGAAAGTGTTATACTATACGTTCCTGCGTTCGTTGGGTTTAGTATATAAGCTGTCGTTCCCTCAAGTTGATACTGAGCATACAAAAGATTTTGCAAATGCTCCTCAACAATTGCGCCGTTATTGTTGTTTATGGATAAAGTATAAGTTGGAGTTTGTACCTCGCCGTTGTATGTTTTTTCATAATCACTCACCAAAACAACAATCTGTGCCTTGTTTATGACCAAAGTTCCAGTTATTCCGACAATATTGAAATTGTCAAGGTAACTTCCCTCAAGAGATTGGATATTTAATGCATGGAAATAATTATCCAAATTATAACTTCCGGCATTTAGGATGTTTAAAGATATACTTCCCGTGATATTAGTGGTGAAATCTGATATATCTTGCTCATTATCTTTATAAATTGCACCTAAATCTTGAGCAGAAATTTCAACTGGTTGATTTGTGTAATAAGTGTTGTATGTACTGCTTAGTTTTAGCACAATATCTCTTGCCAAAATACTTCCTTCAAAGTTCAAATAATTTGTTGGAAGTTCATAGTTATTTGCACCCGTTCCATCTGGCGAGAAAGTAAATGAAACATAGTGATCTCCAACTGTAGAAATATTATTTCCTAATATGTCCACGTAATTACCTAGGATTATGACGCTATCCCTGTCCACACTGTAAACTTCACTTCCTATTATTTCACCAACAACAAGTGATGTTCCATCATAAGATTTATCGTGGGTATAGGTTATATTTGTAATTTGTCTTTTTGAAATTGTGAATTCAAAAATGTCATTTTCAAGGTCAAGGTAATCACTTATCAGCCTCACACTATATTTACCTGCGTTGTATGCCACAGTAACACTGTTGCCGTTTTCATCTCTAAGATCGGTGAGTTGTCCTAAGTCATTTGACTCATTGAGATAGAAAGTCACGGCACGACCAAGCACAGTTGCAGTGATGTAAATATCTCTACTTGCAACAAAGTCTTTTGCACTGTAAACAAGACCTTCTATATGTGAAGTATCTATGTCGCCTACCTGGGCAGCTCTGATTTCTACACTGCCAGTTTGATTTGCATCAGAGACGGCGATGTAATTATCTAGAACACTGACACCATTTTCCAAGATGTCAAAATCAAAAAGTGTAAGGTAGTTGGATGTGGCGCCGATAGTGTAAATACCAAGTTCATATCCACTTGTTTCGTAATAACCTGCAACTGTATGTGTTGAAATAAGTCCACTTATTGTTTCACTTGTTGCAATTATGTCATTGTTCTGCAAGTTATATTGAACTAGATTTTCAGTGTAAGGCAACTGAACATCATTTCCAATATTTATTGCAAATTGGCGTCTGTTTATTGTAAATGTTCCATAGTCAGCACTACTTGATGTGCTATTATTTACATAAATCAAGTAATTTTGAGCATGATTTTCATTTATTGAAATTGTTACATTGTATGTTCCTGCATTTATAGGCAAGTCTGATTGTCCGTCATATAGAACTGTCAAAATATCCGTTTGCGAAGATGGTATGGAGCCATAGCCTGCTCTTGCTTGGTATGAATATTCTACGCCTTGACCTTGTGATGTATAGGTCTTTTCTCTGTTTGTGATGTTTATTTCTATTTGACATGGATTGATAGTGTACTCACCGCTGTAACCAACTATCTGATAGTTTGTCAAAATGTTATTGTTGTCTTCAATGTTTTCGCGCAGTCTTCCAGCCGCATATAATTCTGCCAAGTCATAATTTGAGACATTTACTTCCAAAATTTCCACATTTCCGGCAAGCGTAAAGTTGATGATCTCCACATCGGTATCATCGCTTTTGAATGCTTTGAATTGCGTGAGTGCAACAGTACTATATTCACCGGTGTAGTATACACTAAATGGTGTTGTGAGTGTTAATACTATTGGCTGGCGAGAAATTGTACCACTGATTGGCGATGTCAGAGAAATGGTATAATTGAATGCCCTATCACCATCAAGCGTAAACTCAATATTGTGTGTGCCAACACTAAAGGATTGGTAATAACCCAAGATTGTGACATAATCTTTGTCAACAACAAAAATCTGTGGTGAAGTGAGATCACTTATCACATCTGTGGTAGTGTCATAATATTTGTTAAAATCACCTTCAATTTGAGTAATGGTTTTTTGGTATATGCTAAACTCTACATATCTATTTTGAGCAGAGAGCTCTTCATCTTCACTAATAACACTTAGTGTCATGCGATATCTGCCAACATCAACGGCCTCATCTTTTGCTGTGTATTCATTTTCGCTTAGAACCTCGAGATTTGAAAGTGATGCAGTGAACTGGCCAAAGGTGACTTGTTTGTCTACACCATAACCTATTTGATACAGTGTGTCATTGACGGTAAATGAAATATAGAAGTCCTCTAGGTCGGTCACGTCGCTTGCGCAATATTCAATGTTTTGAATATTAGAGGAATCAACATTTTGAATGTTTGCAACAATGACGATGACCGCGTTGTATGTAATAATATAGTTACCAGTCACGTCTTGGTTGTTTGAAAGTATGGTTATTGAAACATTTTGTGGATATACAGCAAAGTCTAAAAGAGTTTCATCTCCATCAAATACAATGCCACTTATTGAGTATCTGTCAGCCTCACGGGAATTGGTGAGCAAAGTACCAGCAAAGATATGTCCATCCACAAGTCCACCATTTCCAGAAGTTGGATCAGATATGTTTGCAGGTTGAATTTGGTAACTTGCAACATTTCCATCGTAGATGTGTGTGTAATTTACATTAACTTCAATTTGTCTATGCTGTATGATCAGCCTCACACTTGATGTAAATGACATCGTAGCCTGATTGGACTCATCCACAAGTATATAATTTGAATTTTCTTTTGCTGAAATTACAACTTTGTACACACCAACATCAATTGGAGCTATAAGAACGTCATCTTCGGTGTAATAAGTGACCTCAAAAGATGAGGCAATTTCACTTTGAATAAGTTGCCCACGATTTTCAACAGCAGTGTACTCAACAACAACGGACTGGACACTTCCGTTGTAAGTTTTCACTGCCTCTGTAACACTAACACTAATGTGTGCTCTTAAAATTTCAATGTTACCACTAACGCCAGTAATGTTGTAATTTGACAAATATGAAGTTGCACCACCCTGTGTTGAAACAGATAAATTGTAAGTTATATTTGATATATTGCTGCAATCATAATTACCTAGTTCTGTTACGCCAAAACTGATGCTTCCACTAAGTATTTCAGAGTAAAAATCATTTTCAACCAATCCAGAAATATTAAAATAGCTTATGTCTATTTCAACAGGAGAGTTTGTGTAATAACTTGTGTAAGGATTTATTTTTAGTTCAAAACTCAAATCTTTTTGTGTTATGTCTCCTGTGACATTCAATTGATCAATATAGTAAGAGCCTCTAACATTTGAAATGTTTGATGAGATGGCAAAAGTTATAGGCAAATTGTTACCCACATCTTTTTGAGAGTAGTTCCCAACAACAAAAACTTGGTCACCACTTATTATTCCATTCACGGTAAAGTTGCCAAAAGTTGTAGATCCATCATAAACTTTGCTTCTTTCGCCAATGCTGACATCAAGTTTCTTTGGTGTAATAGTGTAGGTCAAAGTCCCAGCATTTGTTAAAGTGTAATTTGTAAATTGCAAGCCAAAAGCATAGGTTCCAGCATAGATAATATCCTGTGGACTTTGAATATCACTTACTTCAGAAAGGGCATTTGTAAATGTGAAATCAGTGAATGTCACCTCACTTGTGTCATCAGAATATACAAAGGTTTTTTTATCACCAGTTACCATGTCAACAAAAGTGAGTTCAATCTGCTTAACTTGCCCATCATAAACACTTGTGGAAACTGTTAGGTCAATATTTCTAAAGTCGAGCTGACTTGGCTCAATTATGATGGCAGAATTTCTTTCAAACTGGAAGGAATAGTTTTTTGTATAATCCACTCCATCTTTACTTACAGTTATATCGCTTTGGACTTGATTTTGATCGTTTATATAGTATGTACCAACCACTCCACTTCGAGTTTTAAATGACCAATCCATTGTGTCACCATACCCAAGGGTATAACCACTGGCTAAAATCATACGATCAGTGCCAGATTGTTGATTGCTCTGAAGTTGTTGCCCATTGTCTTTAAGGTATTCAACGACAATATCATTTCCTTCTTGGTCTTTTCCCTGGTAACTAAAGTATATAGGATCAGGGAAATATATGAGGATCTCTCTTGCAACAATATAAAATCTTACATTTGACACGTCACCGGTAAGAGTGAAGTTTGTTTCATCTTCGCCACTTAATGTCAAAGTATATGAATATGTGCCCACTTGAACAGCTTTTCCATTGTCCAAGCTGCCGTCATTTGCAGTGTAAGATATTTGTACATTTGTTTTGGAAGGGACCACGGTCACATTTAATTCATTGAAAAATGCGTATTCAAGTTCGATCTCTTTACCAGTATAAGTGTATTGTTTGTTGGTATCGGTGCTGACTGTCACTACAGCTTTTTCAATTTTTAAATAGTTTTGACCCTGTTGCTCTTCAAGAATTGAGTCTATAAAAGTTAGGTTATAGTTTGTGTTATATGCATAACCTCCAATTGTTAAATTAAAGGTTTTATTGATAGAATTTAAATTATAATAAATGCCACTATTTCTTACACCCATAAAAGTAATTGAACCTGCAACAATTTCGTCATCTATAATGCCGTCAATTGTTATGTTTTGAAAACCAACAATGAAATTTGAAGTAGCATCATATGTCTTGGTTGCTGCGATATATGCCGTGACATCAAGTTTGTGTATCTTGCCAGTGACTGTATTTCTAGATGAACTGATTATATAGTTGGTGTCATCCACAAGAGATACAATAATATTTTTATTATCACCAGCAGTAGCGCTTTCATATGCGTATTCAAATGCTGGTAATTTGCTTTCGTTTGTTATCACATTATCAAGAAGAGTTGTCAATGAAGGGTTATCGTAGGCGACAGCTTCACTGACACAATCAGCAGAGATATTTGTGGTTGAATCATAAGCTTTTTCATCAAACAACCCGTTGTATCCAACATATATAGTTCTTTTGTTGATTGTCAACGTTGCAGATGTGCCACTTGTAATTGAAATGTTTGAATTTGTATTTTCAAAAGTAAATGAAACAATGTATGTACCTGCATCAATTGCTCCAACATTTTCTTGTAAAGATTGATAATGCAAAGTGGTTTCTTCATTTGTGTAAGTTATGCCAGTAACTTGTACATAACTTGGCAAAACTGGGCTGATGCTGTGGTACTCACCATCAAATGTGACAGTAGTTGCACCAGTCCATGAAATTTCAACTTCTGCAATAGATATTACAATACTTCCCGAAATATTAACATTTAAATTATTTATGTCTTCATTTATAATTTCCACAGAAAGGCCATTGTTGGATTGATTGTATGTTCCAACGTTTGCAGAAGTGGAAGAAACAACATAGCTAAACGATATTGTTTCACTATGTGTACCATTATAAGATAATATCTCTCCATCGTAAACTTTACTTTGTAAGCCAATATTTAAGACAACATCTCTTTTTTCAATTATACTGTTTTCACTGTCAATAGCATCAAAGTTGAGAGTGTAATTTAATAAATTCGCGTCGGCTCTCACACCATTGATTGTCCAGTTTGATAACGTGGTATCAAGTGAACTTCCAGCATTTTTTGTCTTGTATGCACCAAATACCACTATTCTTGTACTACCAAGTGATTTCGTGATACTAGGCGTCAAGGCATTGCCATCGTACTGCTTTGTTATTACTTCACCCTGATCAAACACACCATAAGGCAAAATATTAACTTCAAGGGAGATCCCTCTCGTTTTATAAACAAGCGAATTTTGTACCATAACAGCAGTGATAGTTAAAACGTAATTGCCAGTGTCTGACACATTCAAAACACTGAGAGTATTTGATGAATTGTTTTGTTGTGCATTGTTCTTTGTCCAAGAATAGGTGTATCTTATGGCATAATCATTTGAATTGGTGACGTTATAAACAATCTCATGCGTTTGTGCATCAAAGATTCGTAAAAATTGGTTTGTTAATGGAGAATTAATTACATCGTCAATTACCTGCTCGACTTCTATGTCCGCGAGCTCATACTGTGCAACCAAAACTGCACCCTTTTTGTAACTCCAGGTGCTATCTGTTGAAATAAATGTGTTATTTGAACTTAATTTCCAGCCGATGAAGACAAAGCCTGCACGATCTACATTTTGTGGCAATACTGAACCATAAGCATCAATACTTTGTTGTACCGTCTTTTGATAGGCAAACTTAGTGCTAGTAGGATAACCCGACAATGTCTCGCCGTCTGATAGAGCATAATCTAAAGTCACTTCACTTAATGTGGTGATGTATATGTCGATACTTACTATTTTGTCCGAAACATCATACACAAAGGTGTCACTTATTTGACCTTCGGTGTAATTGACTTGAGTTAAGACATTGTTGACAAGAACTCTATCTACCCAATAGTTTTCACTCCTATTTACTGAAAATTCAAGTCTTGGATTTTGTTGGAAGTATGAGACAAAATCAACAATTTGAACACTTGCGGTGTTGTTGCCAGTAATTTGTTCAAAATCTTGGGCAAAGTAAAGTGATGCAATGGAAGAAATATCAATATTTGATTCATCATCACAATGAACGTTTACTGAAATTACAACATTTTCAAGTCCTGCATCAACAATCTGATATTCACCTTCAATTGAATAATCAAAGTTTTCCTCATTTACATCGGTGCCAGAAAGTGTAAAGGAAACAACCTCCAAATTGAGTGCGCCACCATAGGTATAAGTGCCAACGACATTTTGTGACGTTTGTAGTTTGATTGATGCACTTACACCAATACTGGTCAAAAATCTTGAACAAGAACTTTCAATAGAAATATTCTCATCACCAAGCACTATCTTTTGATTGTCATCACCGATTTTATAGTTTACTCCACTTACATTAAACGCAATTATGTATGGAGTAATTTCTCCAGTGAGCTCAGGTGTGGTATAGTTTGATGCATCTTGACCAGAAAGGGTCACAATCACCTGTTTATTCTGCCCAACATTTTTATCGGCAAATCTCATTGATGCATAAACGATATCTCCCTCAATTATGCCATTTAAAGTTACTGTATTTAAGCTTGTTGTGTTATCAAAAACTTTTGTTATGTTTGGTGTGGAAATTCCTAATTGTAGTGGTGTGATTTCAATAACTATGCTCACCTGTTCCTCAACATTTCCAACAGTGTAAACTCCCACTCCACCAGATGTTGTATCATACCCACTGAAATTTACTGTGCATGTATACTCACCACTTTGTGAAACATCTTTTAAAGTTACACTTGAACCTACATCTTGTCCATTTAGTGAAAAGGCTTGTGACACTAGGCTTATTGGCAAATTTTGCGAGAAGCTTAAAGACAGGTTATATGAATTTCCCCTATATTCCCATGTAGTTAAACTTTGTCCATCAACAAAAAGAGTTGCATCAACAGAAACCAGCTCATAGCAAGCATAGAAAGTGACATCATTACTAACGAAGTCACAAACGCTGTTGTTTGCATTATCTGTGCCATAGACCCTATATTCTTTTCCACCAACCACTGCCTTATAGTAGCCAGCAAACACGTATGAGGCACCACTAGGCGTCCACGAAGGGATTTGCGTAAAGTTGATGTTTGGCATTATATATATGTTTGAACCAAAAGCCACGGTGGCAGTCAAACTTTGATTCTCTCCTTGGAAAGTTCCAAGTCCAGCATGAATTGTCACGGTGTTATTAATTGCATTGAGCACAGGTATTAAATCGGCTTCCAAAACCATTGCTGTCCATGATCTAAACTGTCCCCAACCATTTTGTGAATCGTATGGATAATATATTTCGCCTTGATAACTCCACCCACCAAAAGTGTATCCAATTGTCGCACTCGGAGTTGAAAGTTGCGTCGTTGGAACATCTCCATAGGTCACAGTAATTGAACTTCCCGTTCTGTTTCCATTTTGATCACAATAATAAAGTGTCACATCTTTTGGCGAGAACTTTGGCGACAACACTATTTCATCTGCTGATACATTTGCCCAGTTTGTTCTAACATCAAAGACATCATCAAAGAAATCAACAGTTAAAACGTTACTTTGGGAGGTATAGCCCTCGAAATTCCACATGTTGTTGTCTACCAAAGAAGCGACGGGAAAATCTCCACCAACTATGGTGTTTGTATCATACTCTATTGTAAATTGGTTCAAATTGTCCAATCCACTTACTTGGTAGCCAAGATCTTGAACATCATCGAAAAACTCTGAGTTATCAAATGTAATGTTAAATATCTTCGCTTCATAGACGGCGATGAAATACATGAAATTTCTAATATTCATTTGCCCTTGATTGGCAACAACATTTTGACCTACTAGTGTAATTTGATCAATGCCATCATCTATCTTTGTAAGATTTGAATATGAAAGATTGCTGGTGTTTACAATATCGTCACCGACAACATAATACCAACCCAAAAATTCATAGCCTGTTTGGCCAGATTGAGTCAATTCAATTGGATTTCCATCAATATAACAAGTTTGTTGTGAAGTATTTTCTGTGCGATAAAAAGCTGTTTGCCCGTTGCGCACAAAACCATTCAAAATATTTACCTGTGCCGTTCTAAGCACAAACTCAATAATTATATCAATGCTGTCTCCATCTTCAAAATCACGAAGGATAACATCAAACGATCCACCATCTGCAATAGGTGTGGTGTTTAAAGAGTTTTTATAAATTCTTATTGCCGAAATTTCACTGAAGTCCAAGTCAAGAGATATGCTAAAGCTATTTTCGTTATTATTTCTATCGTCAAAATATATAACGTTTTCCCCACTATTTTTGGTTATGTGTGTTCCATATGTCAAAGTTCCACTTGCAAGTTCTTTTTCACTTACTACAGTTCCCAAAACAGTGTTTTGTTGAATAACATTGATATTTGCTTCACTTACGCGAAGTTTTATTGTGACCACAATTTGACCATTTGTACGCATAGCAAATTGGCTAAATGACAGTGTTAAATTTTGTGTGCCAACGTTTGATGAGTCCCAACCTGACATTTCAAAATTGCATCCGTCATAGTCCATTTGAACGTCATATATTGATGCAAATTGTAAACCATCCAAGATAGTGAAACCAAATGTCAAAGTAGCATCTGTGGTAATTTGCTGTGAATACGTGCCCGATCCATCTGCCAAGTTTCTGCCACCCATGGTGATTAAAACATTATTTCCAACTAAGTATTGCTTCTCCAAACCCTCAATATTGAAGGTAATATTGCCACTATTTCGCGTAACACAAAATTCAAATCTTATGTTTGTGATACGATTTGTGATAGAGGTCCAAGAAAGAGGAGACATGGAGATGGTATTACCATCCCTAGTTTCACTAAAGAAGTTAGTAACAAGTTGGTCATCGTTAATATACACATTGATACGATCGTAAGTGTATCCAAATTTGACATCGACATTTTCAAACACTATGTCTGTACCATAAAGATAGTTGGAATTCAAATTTGTGTATGAAGTGTCCAAAGAATAACTTCGCCCAGAGTGGTCAAATGAAATTACAGTCGGATTACCAATAATTGTACTGCTCAAATTTGCATTGACAGTGACATTAAACTCTTGTGGTTTGACGATAACACAAATTTCATCAATGCCCATTAAGTGTTTGAATGTTATCTCAACCTCTCCAGTGGTTGCATCTATTGTTACCCAAATTTGGTTCGATACATAAATATTCGAATTTTCTCCAATGCAAGAATATAAAAAACTGTATCCGTTTGAACTCTGCATCAATCTGAGAGGTATTTCTATGCTACTCCCATTTTTTAGCGTCAACGAAAGTGCTGTGCTTGACATTTCATAGCCATTTGCCAAGGTGAATGAAAACCTTGCTTGTTCATTACTTTTTACATTCAAGACTCGTGAATTTGTAATTACACTATTCTGGAATTCGCCATATCTTAGTTCACCATTGGACAAATTAGCAGCAGCATAAGAAAATTCGGCAGAGTTTCTTAAAATCCATAAAGAAGAAACTGCACTATTGATAGGAACCTTTTGTGCGTTTTGATCATTTTCGTTTTGAAAATTTATGACCAAAGTGTTGTTTTCAACTTGCGTCCACTGTGCAACCAATTGACGATTTTCACTTTGATGTTCAAAATTCCAGTTCAAGCTTTCCAACTGCAATTCTGCAACGCTTGAATTTATGATGTTGTTATTAATGAATTTTTCACCATCCATGTAAAAGCCATTCAAATGGTATTCACTCCAATATGGAAAGTGATAATTATTACCAACACTTGAATTTGCGATAGATGTATTTTGTCCATAAATGGTTTGGCTACCAGTAACACATATACCATTTTCATACAATGGTCTTCCAACCATAATGTTTACAGTCAGTTCACCATAAGAGATGGTATTGTTGGAACTGCTGACTAGCCCACTATTAACAAAAGTAGGATAGTTTCCTGCCACGAGGTGATTCAGCATTGATTGATCTAAATTTTCATCGTATAAAATTAAATCAACCTGTTGAATATTGTTGAAATAAAAATTTACTGCGCTTTCCACATTTATTTTGCCATTCCAAATATATGTAACATTACTTTCTGGCAATTGTGGAGCTGCACTGACACTTTCTCCCTCTTTGTGGACAGAGATGTTTCCAAAACCAATGCCTCCCACTATCGGAAGACTAGCATTTCCCCAACCCGACATCATCGCAAGGTAATCTATGCCATCATAGTCTTGACCGTCAAATCTAATCTTAAAACTTTCGCCATAAGGAACATATACGGTAAGCACATCAGTTTGATAGAAGCCATCTACGTTGCTCATCCCGTTTGAAGTTGGTTCACTCATTTCGCTTTCGCTGTAAAGGCTTGCATAACTCTGTATTAAATGTATTTGACTGCGAATTTTTCCACCCGTGCCCTCAGTACCATTGGCATTGACTTGGCTATATTCATTTAAACCGATGTCTACTTTCTGCCATACGCCACGTGCATGTAAGTCTATGGTATAGTAGCCTGATAATTTTCCTGTGTTGAATGTTCGACTTCCCATGTTTTGACCCAAAGTCTGTAAAGTTATACCGACTGCTGCATTATCTGTGGAAATGTCAAATGATATATCGCTATTTGTATAATACGATAAAGAATTCACATAGGTTGAATTATATGACTGACTATTTAAATCGTAAAAAGCTCCAGCCCCATATATTACATCGGTTTCTTGTGTCGCCTTAGTCGAGTCATGGCGCACTGTTTTAACATAAGGGTAGTTATAATTACTTTCATTGTAACTTGCGTTTCCGATGCTTCTATCGTTCAAGACATTATATATGAAAACATTACTTTCGCCTTCTTCACTCAAAGAGCCATTGGTGGCGTCGTAGTTGGCCTTATAATTATTCACTTCGATGTAAATGTTTCCGACACCTTTCAAAATATATGCATTTACAATGCCATGCATAATACCTGTCGTGTCAGCTGCCCAGGTGGATTGATCAAAAGATGTTGTGCTATATCTCAAGTTGTTTTGAAGTGTCCCACTAAAAATAGGAGTTATATTGCTTGCATTGGTGTACACGTCAACAATATAAGAAGTGTCACTACTTCCAGCTATACCACCAATTTGACCACTTCCACTAATGCCAACTTCACTAAAATAAAAGCTTTGACTTATGGATGCATTTGTGGCATTTCCCGACGACTTTAAACCACATATGCCACCAAGATAAGAATTGGAGCCACCATTAATCGCAGCCGTTGAAAAACATTTGTGTATTCCAGAGTTGTACAAACTTCCAACAATGCCACCAACATATGCATTAGAAGTTCTTGTGCTATTTATGTAACCACTGACACCACAGTTGATGATTTGGACTGCCAAAGAATGACTATTTACATAGACATAGCCCGCAATTCCTCCGACATTTGCTGCATTAGTCCTTATATTTACACCTCTTAGCACAACATTTCTTATAACTGCAATCTTATCTTCGTTTTGCGAGCTGACTGTGCCAAAAAGACCTTGAGTTGAATAATTTGTGGTTTCATTTATGGTAAGTCCACTTATGGTATATCCTCTGCCGTCAAATATTCCAGAGAAAGGAGAGGAACTATTGCCTATAGGAGTCCAAATTTTACCAGACAAGTCAATATTGGATGTAAGATATACAGTCACGCCTGAATAATTATTTCCAGCATTGACATTTTTCGCAAATTGTGCCAAATCTTCGGCAGAAGAGATGGCCATTGAATTGTTTTCAACTTGAATGTTGCTAGTTTGTGTAGAAGACCAATTTTCTGAAATTGTGTCAGTCGAAAAATCTATTTCGTCATTAATATCTGTATCAATGGAAACATCACTATTACTTACATCACTGGAAATTGATAGAGTAACCTGCTCAAAATTAGATGGCAATACTATAGAGCATATTGCCGACATCGCCATAATAAAAGCGAATATTAACGAGAAAATAAAATATTTTTTACTTGGTATGTATTTTCTCATAGACAGACCTCTCTATTTAGTTTTAATTATATTATAATTATTATACTATAATTTGGCAAACGTTTAAGTAGCAAATCACCAAAGTTTTTACATAAATCTTTAAAATTTGGCAAAAAAAATATTGTACTTAAATTTGTTTTTATTTTTAGCCACTTTGTGGTAAATTGTATGTGGAGAAAACTATGAAAAAGTTGATGTACTGTGTAATGTTTGCATTTTCCTTTTTGCTTATTGGCGTTTGTGTCAGCACGTTTACAATAAATGAAATCGCTCATGCAGCATTACCCGATAATATTAGTGCACAAAGTATTTCGTCAGGGCTGTATTATAACACCATTGGTGATGCTTTAATCAGCGAAAACAATGTGTATAGTTTGGCCTTTAACAATAATTTTGCCGAGGATAAGACCATTGACACAACAAATAATCCATATGGTACTTATTATCTTGGAATTGACATTGAAACATACCCTAGAAATTACGCTGATCTTGATTATTCTGAAAAACAACAGATATATCGAGATGTACTCTCAAACATAACAATTAACGGTACTTTGATTTCTTTTAACGATAACGAAGTTACAAATCAAGGTAATTATATACTCTACGCAGATGATGACAATGCAGAATATTTTGATACATACGACAGAATGTACATAAGAATAGTCCCAATAAAAGCTGGGTCAACAAACATTTCCTGTTCCATTTACAATCTAAATACTCAAATTTCAATTGACTGTGCATATGCCAATCCAACCTCTTTGACACTCGAATATGATCAAAGTTTGTTAAACCAACTATATGAAAATTTCCAACCCGTAACTATAAACACATCGCTTAATTTTCAGGACTGGCTAAATAGCGACACCTCTTATACATATGAGTGGATGTTGGGATCACAACTTTTGACAAACACAACTTCTTCTCTTACCGTGGACATGATAAAGATTGGAAATTATTTGCTCACAGTAACAATTGAAGGAACTTTGCTTCAAGCATCTGTTCGCCTTGTCATAACCACTGAACAAGACTATGATGTGACAGTCACAGTGGATCAAAACTTGCTTGAACAAAATTACACAGATGTACCTGTTCCAATTGAATTTGATGCAAGCATAGCCGTTCAGGAAAGCTATGAAGTGTCTTGGTATTTGAAATCTCCAAACTCACTTATCTACTCACTGCAACCAACGACAAGTTCAAGATATACATTCATCACAACTGAACATGGTATCGGTGAATTTAAAGTATTTGCTGTTGTAAGTTATGAAAACACAAATTATTTTTCTCAACTTTACACAATAAAAATCAATCCTCGAGAAGTCCAACAAGGTCAAGTTTTTAATATCACCTACACCGAATATGTAAGTGAAAACACCGGTCTAACTGCTTATAGGTGCAGTGTTGACGCCGAAGAATATTATGAAAGTGAAGATGTAATTTGGAGTGTGAATGGAATACAGTATGCAAATGGTTTAACTTTTAATTTTGAGCCAACTCAAGCACAGGAATATATAATCTCAGTCAGAATGAGAAACACAAATGGCACATACACCACCGCACCTGCCGTTCCACTAACTGCAAGGGTAGTCCAACAGGTTGAAATGTGGGTATACATCTTAATTGCAGCCGTTGTGATTGTTATAATTTGTATCGCTTCAATATTAATTTCAAACAAAGCTAGAGAAAAAATATGGTAAACAAATACCATATTTTTTTTACTATTCTTCTATCGTAAAACGCACAAAGCTGCCTGATATCATTTGGATACTTTATGTCGAACCTATGTCATCCCGAACCAATTCTTTATGTCATCCCGAACCAATGTGAGGGATCTTTTTTGAGATTTCTCACTTCGCTTGGAATGACAAAGTGTGTCACTCAAATAACAAAGGGTATCAGAACAGACAATTTTGTGGCGTACGAGGAAATGGGATAACATCACGAATGTTGTCCACACCTGTTAGATACATCACAAGTCTTTCAAAGCCCATTCCAAAGCCCGAGTGAACACAGGAGCCAAATTTACGCAAGTTTAAATACCAATCTATTGTGTCAGTATCTATCCCAAGTTGCTTACAACGTGCAACTAAAACATCATAACTGTCTTCTCTTTGGCTACCACCTATAAGTTCACCTGCAAGAGGGACAACCAAGTCCACTGCAGCGACTGTTTTGTTGTCGTCATTCACCTTCATGTAATATGCTTTGATATCCTTAGGCCAATTTTTTATAAACACTGGACCGTTAAAATATTCCGTAATGTATCTTTCATGTTCTTTTGCTATGTCTGATTCATAAGTTGGTTCAAACTCCCATTTCTTGCCAGATTTAATCAAAATGTCAATGACATCTTTATGATCAATTCTTGTGAATTTGCTACCAATAAGCTTATTTAATTTATCCAACAAACCATTGGATACAAATTTATCCAAAAATGCCAATTCGTCTTTGCACCTATCCAAAACAAAGGATACAACATTTTTTAACATATCTTCTTCAATATCCATTAGTGTTTCAAGGTCACAAAAGGCTATTTCTGGTTCTATCATCCAAAATTCATTCGCATGAGTTTTGGTGTTGCTGTTTTCCGTTCTAAAGGTAGGTCCAAAGGTATAAATTTTTTTGAATGCCAATGCAAAAGCCTCTCCATGAAGTTGTCCACTACCCGTGATAAATGTTGTCTTTCCAAACAGGTCACAGGACATATCAACTTTTCCATCTTGGTCTTTTGGCAATTTATTAAAATCAAGTGTTGTAACTTTAAACATTTGATCACTACCCTCACAATCTGCAGTTGTAAGCAGTGGAGTGTTTACATATACATAACCATTATTTTGAAAATAACTATGGATTGCCATCGCTGCAACACTTCGAATTCTGAATACGGCATTAAACAAATTTGTTCTTGGCCTTAGATATGCAATTTCTCTCAAAAATTCAACACTGTGTCTCTTCTTTTGAAGAGGATAAGTTGCATCGGTAGCACAAAAAACATCAATGTTTGATGCAACAATTTCAAATGGTTGCTGATTTTGTGGAGTTAGTTTCACTTCGCCCTCAACAACAATAGTTGAACCCGTATTCAACCTTGAAACTTCTTCATAATTTTTTAAATTTGAATTTAATATAACCTGTGCCGATTTAAAACATGTGCCATCACTGAGATCCAAAAATCCAAATTCTTTATTGGACCTCACACTTTTTACCCAGCCACCAATTTTTACTTGTTTTTTATCATAAAAATCAAGTTTTTCATAAATTTGTTTAATATCTTCCATATTTAATCTCCTTTAATAAGCTTAGTCAGTTCCCCATTCGCACAAATAACCAATTCATGCAGTGCACGAGTGCATGAAGTATACAAAAAGTTTTTATCCAAAAACGTCTTGTAATTATCACTCGTTGCATTAGGAACTATGACCATATCAAATTCAAGTCCCTTAGCACTACAAACCGACATTATCATCACACGAGAAAGAGATGAATTTCCGTCCATCAATACCAGGTCATCAATATTACCTAGATATTCATAATACAGCTTTGCTTCTTGAGTTGTTTTGCAAATAATAGCAATTGTATCATAATTTTTCGAATTTTTCACTATATTTTCAATAAAATTAGCTTCTTTTTCTATATTTTCAAATAAATTTATGCACACATCTTTTCCATGCCTGTCCACAGGTTGACTTTCAATACCTTTTATATTGTTGCAAAAAGTCGTGATTTCATAGGTGGAACGATATGTTCTATTAAGTGTATAAACGTTTTTTGCACCAAATGTTTTTGCATATGTGTTCACATCTTCATCTCTCATAATCTTTTCAATACATTGATTGACATCTCCAAGAATACATTTTGGACAAGTAAAAATTTCATTAAATATTTCAATCTCAAGCAGATTGTAATCTTGATATTCATCAATTATCAAATATTTTACATTTCTTTTCGTAAGTCCAAGCATGTAATGTTTGATGTACAAAACTGGAGCGATATCTTCAAAAAATAATTTATTTTGCTTAGAAAAATTAAATTTTAAACCAATTTTGTCTAAAAAATCCGAGTAAATATCAATTAGTGATACCCTCTCAAACATAGAATACAAAATTCTTTTCAACCTAAAGGCAACATCATCTTGATTTTTTTCTACTTCCAATTTATCCAAAATATAGTCAACAATCCAATTTATTCTAATTGCCGGTGTCTTATTTATATATTTTTTATCATATAATTCCATAAGTTCAGCTGAAGTTATCTTAATGTCTCCTACAACAATATCTTTAGGCCTAAAACTTAAATTTAAATATGTATTCAAATACATTTTTAAGCTATTTGCAAATTCGACACAATTTTTATATGCAACTTCATTTAGTCTTATGTTATCACTGGTTATTGCATCTAGCATTTCTTCTCTACTTTCAAATTGAGAAACATCACGAAGTTCTTCTTTTGCAAGATCCATAAAAGTCATACTCAAAGCATTTTCCTCACCTAGCGATGGTAAAACAGCAGAAATATAATCGGAAAATATACTATTTGGCGACAAAATCAATATATCACTACTAGCAAATTTATCTCTATATTTATACAAAAGGTATGCCACTTTGTGAAGTGCAATGGATGTCTTGCCACTCCCTGCCACACCTTGAACAAAAATCATGTTGTCGTCTTCACGAATTAATTTATTTTGTTCGCGTTGAATAGTTGCAATTATATTTTTCATCTTATTTGAAGCATTTTGGGCCAATTCCTGTTGCAGAATTTCATCGTTGATTGTAAGTGAACTGTCAAAAACATATTCAAGCTTTGTATCTTTAATTTTAAACTGGCGTTTATTTATTATTTCTCCGGATATCACACCACTGGGTGCAGTATAACTGGCTTTTCCAACTTCAAAGTCGTAATAAAGTGAAGATACGGGAGCGCGCCAGTCGCATATTAATGGAATTTCTCCACCATTGGTCAAATTGAATATTCCAATATAATATGAATTTTTTCTATCATTTGACAGAAAATCTATCTTCCCAAAATATGGCGATAGACGTTGCTTTTTTAGATTATAATAATGCAAAGTTTGGGTATTTATTATTGACTCTATCTTGTCCATTTCATCGCCACCCGTCACTTTTTCTTCGCCATCGATAAAATAATACTGCTCAGAATAATAGGACTTGAGCTTTTCAAGTTCTTCATTTAATATATTGATTGTTTTTTGAGTTTGAATTATTTGAGAATCTATTTCTATTAAAACTTTTTTTAAATAAAGTTTTTCATTTTCTATGTCATTAATTTCCATTTTACCACTCGCTGAGTTGTCCAAAAGATTGCAAAGAATTGTTATTTATGATATATCCACAAATATCTGTTGAATCTGAAGCACAAAAAGAACTTGATGTCAAATTAGATAACGAAATCCTGCCAGAAAAACTTTGTTTACTGGCAAGTTTCATACTATATCCCGTCATTTCTTTAAAATATCTTGCACCATAGAAATCTTGACTATTAAGTGAAATATCAATTTGAATTGCTGACCTACCACCAGATAAAGCATAATATTCTTTCTCTATTTGAATATTTTGGCCATTTTCTAAAATTGATGAAATATTTAAAACCAAATTGCTTGTCTCTGAATTAAAATTTACGGTAGCAACGCAGTTTTTAGTTTGATTGGGTATAGTCTTTTCGTATTGAATTGTATATCTGCCTGTTTGCGAGTTCCTATTTATTGTCAAAGCATAGGTGTACAATGTGTCTCCATTATCATCTAGATATCTACAAGTGTACACACCATTTGAGAATTCAACTATGAGTCTACCATAAGGAGTTTGGACATAGCTATATTTCCCATTATCAGAAATCATGTTATAACATTCGATGCCGGCAAGAACCATATACTCTTCACGGCTTAAAATATCGACGTTGTTAGTTATCACATTAACTCTATTCGTTTGTTCCTGCGTTAAATTTGCAGAAGCTACGGCGGACAGCATTTCATCACAAACTGACTCCACCTGCTGTGCATAAAAATTATATACATTACTTGAGGTCGAAACTGTTATATTGGTTGTTGGCCCACCGCATGCTGACATAAATATGGCAAACATGCAAAGCATAATGGCAACCACAAATGATTTCCTTTTCATCATTCCTCCATATGATAATAGTGTACTAGATTTTTTAATTTATTACAAACAAATATCACAATTTAAGTGTTAACAAATATTGTTTATGTGGCTCTGTAACCCTGAAACTTTCAACAGCCTTTTGAATGGATTTATTATGTACAAATTTATTGCAAATAACTTTATTTTCAAAAAGCTTGACCGTTTCATCATATTTTTTTGCAAGTGCTGTGGCAAAATACCAACTTTGAGCCATTTGAACATAATATTCTTCACAATAAAAATTAACTAAACTTAGGTGTTCAATATCAAAATAATCATTTAAAAAATAATCCAATAAAATCACAATAGCAAAGCGCTTTGTAAAAGGTTTTTCACTTTTTATCCATTTTTTAACCAAATTTTCAAACTTTTTTGGATATTTTTTTACTATTTTCAAATTTGCACATGTGATGTCGCATGTTGCCCAATTGTCTATGAGTGGAATAAATTGTTCCAATTTCTCTATGCATTCATCCACATTTTTTAAATAGCCAAGC
>ERZ1643251.925-NODE-925-length-36587-cov-12.593836_pt1 | contig 36587 bp, 38 predicted proteins | sample MGYA00579261_ERZ1643251 | MGnify/ENA primary metagenome ERZ1643251 (study PRJEB29033, sample SAMEA4952267) | chicken gut metagenome | biome: Broiler Chicken; feature: Gastrointestinal Tract; material: Caecum | place: Ireland | collected 2018 | study: Broiler... | reverse complement strand
TCCCATTCCGAACACAGAAGTTAAGCTCTCTTACGCCCAAAGTACTTGGTCTAACCACCCGGGAGGATAGGTAGTTGCCGCCTTTCAGACACAGACGCGAGTTGCAAGTAGCAGCCCGCGTCTTTTCTTTGTCCGAAAACTTCGCCGCTGCCCTTCGGCAGGCGCACAATATTCAGCCTCCCCTGAAACAAGTGCCTCCATGCCTCCCCTGAAATGTGTGCCTCTTGCCTCCCCTGAAAATTTGAAGAATTTTTAGGGGAGGTGTCGAGCGATAGCGAGACGGAAGGGTTACAACAGCGGGACACCGCCAAGACGGTGCCCCGCAGGGTCGGAAGGGGCGACCCTCCTGTCTTGCCTGCGGCAATCCACCTCTTGGCGGCGCCAAGGGAAAGCGCCGCCTGCGTAAATCGCCGCTGAAAATGGCGATTTCTAAGTTCGGCATGCGCGCACAGCACACCGTGCTGCTGCGCATAACGCACGCCTCACCCCTTACGCAGGGGGGGCAGGGGGAAGGCGCCCTCGCAGTGGGGAAAAAGCGCCGCAATTGGGGATAACCTGCCGTTTTTTGGGGAAAACTTTCCCCCTCGCGCAAATTTTTTTGTGAAAGTTTCAGCGGTGAGAGCGCGCAATTTGATCATTTTGAACACCCTGCGCGCGCTACAAGTAGTTGCCGAGACCTTCTGTGACCACAAAATTTTGTGGTTCTTTTGGCAAAAAGAGCGGGGACGTTCTCCCGAAAAGGCGGCTTTTTTGCCTAAAATTAGCAAGAAAAAAATAAAAAAAACAGTTGACAGCTATCACAGATTGCGTTATAATGGTGCTTACAAAAGGACTTTCGTCGGCACATGTCGCGCGGAAAGGTTTTTGCGTATTTTTGCATGACTTTTTCGCGGCACGATCGGCGGCAATCTTTTGGGAGGGTGATAGGAACAATGATTGACACAAGTACATGAAGTAACAAAAAGCAGGCACAAAAAAGCAAATTTTAAGGAACTATAATAATAAGGAGAAAAGACAATGGTTCAAAGAGTCAGAAAGCTTGCAGTCAAAGTTCTGATGATCCTTTGCGTTGTTTGTTGCGTGATCGGTGCCGCATTTGCGTTCACCGCGTGCTCGGGCAGCGAAAAGGTCGTCAAGTCCTTTACTGTCAATGCAGATGGACAAATTGTGATCACCTATAGCGACGACTCCACTGAGATCTTGGAGGGCGCTATGGGACCTCAGGGCCCTCAAGGCGACAAGGGCGAACAAGGTGAACAGGGCGAACAGGGCAAACCCGGCGAACCCGGCGCGCCCGGTCGCGGTATCACTAAGGTCGAGGTCGTCGACGGCAGTCTTGTCATCACCTATACGGATGATACGAAGGACTCGTTCCCTCTTGCTGAAGAGTTCGAGATGTCTGCTGTCGCATCCGTTGAATTGAGCGAGGATCAGACCAAGATCATCATCAGTTACACCGATGACAGAGAGCCCACCGAGATCACGCTTCCTACCGTGGATCCGGGTGAGCTTCCCGAAGGCGCTTCCTGCGACCACGAGCAGTTGTATACTGACGGCAAGTACACGATCACCGAGCTCGCGGGTGTGAACGGAAAGATGCACACTCAGACCTCGAAGGCTACATACCTCGTTGTGTATGAGTGCTGCGAAGACGGCACGGGTCACTCCGAGCTGCTTGTCAACGTCGATCCCATTCACGATGAGAAGACGATGGTTCAGGGCACGCATGTTGCCGCAACCTGCGAAGAGAACGGCTTCACTGCGCCTGTCTGCCCTGTCTGCAACTTCGTGGATGAGGAGAACAAGGTCTATGATACTACGATCGCGGGCAATGCCGATCAGGCTGCCGGTTACGGTCATGCTTGGAGCGAAACTTACCTTTCCGCAGTCGAAGGTCAATACCTTTGCACGGACGGCGGCTTCGAAGTGCATCGCTGCACGCGCCTGTATCATGAGGACGACGATTCTCTCTGCACCGCAACGAGCTGCACGAGAGAACATTACAGCGACGGCGCGAGAGAGTATCTTGGTGCTGTTGCGCCTCAGGGTCACAAGTCCCTCAATTGGGAGCTTCTCAACCAGGAGGAGATCCTTGCAAGCGGTACCTATCTTGTGGCGCCCGAAATCGGCGGTACCTGCGTTTACTGCAACACGTACATCGAAGAGACGCTTCCCGAGCTGCACGTTGCAGACGGCACGACGGATACGGGCGCGGTTGCAGACGTCTATACGCACGAAGTGACCAACAAGAAGATCTTCTGCACCTCTACGGACGGCACGGAAGAATTCGTTTACACCGTTCCCGCGTTCCGGTTCGATGTTGACGGCGACGGTGAATTGGATGATGTCGCTGCGCAGACGATCACGATCAAGTTCAACACGCCTGCAACCCAGCACAGGGTCGGCGGCAAGCCTATCTCTGCGTATTATTATGAAAATACGCATAAGAAGACCGATGTTACTTATAACGAGAAGTATGAAGGCATGGTCGATTCGGCTCTGACCGATATCTTCACGGAGTACACCGATTTCGAATCCTCCTGCAAGGGCGAAGTGACCGGTCTCGGCTACTTCTACTGCGACGATCCTGCGTGCGGCTACATCGATGCGGAAGGCAATACGCCTGCCGACAGCGTCTATGTCGATGAAATCGGTGTTCGCCAGCCCGTCAGAACGTACAGCGAGCACGATTTCGATAAGACAAAAACTCAGAACGTCAGAGGCCAATCTGCTCCCAACGACTGCTACACGCAGGTCAGCACCTGGTGTAACGTCTGCGAAGAGTACATTCCTTCTTCCAACCTTACCAATGCCGGCAAGCACAACTGGACTTGGACGCTCTCTGCAGAGAAGCAGGCGGATGGCAGCTATCTGTTTACGCTGTCCGGCGTGTGCACGATCTGCCAGGAAGAGACCGCTCTCGAAGGCGGCGCTATGCCTTGGATCGCGGGCGAAGAGGACGGCGCATTCACCGATAAGTCGGCTGAACAGCTTAGTCCCTACCTGAAAGTGACGGACTCCGAAGCCTCCACCTGCGAAGCGCTCGGTTCTATCACCTACACCTACGAGAAGGACGACATCAAGGCAGAAGTCACTGTCGATGCGGATCGTATGCCTCACGTCCTGTACTACGCAGACGGCGATGCGAAGAAGCAGCCCGTCTACATCAACTCTCTCTATACGAGTACCGACCTCAGCTCCTATAAGAACTATGAGGAAGGAAGAGGCTACATTGATGCGACCAAGTATGGTCAGTATCTCAATTTCCAGGAAGGCCACGATGCAACCTGCGATCCGACCGCTCCTTCCGTTGGTCAGGTATGGTACACCTGCGCATTGTGCGGCGACCAGCAGCCTGTATTCATCTACCGTACGCACGATATCGATATGTCCGGCGAGGAAGGCGTGGACTACACGGTCAGCGAGGGCAGCTGCACGGCGCCCGGCACTGCGACCGGTACCTGCTTGTACTGCCATGCAGAGGATGTCAGCATGGAGATCCCTGCGCTTGGACATGACTATCAGTTCGCAATGGCGGCGACCGGGACCGAAGGTCAGTACACGATCACGATCACCTGCGGCCGCGATGCATGCGATTTGAATGTGGAAGGCGTGGTCGAAGCGACTGTGACCGAAGAGAAGATCACCTGCGCCGACAAGGAGGCAGATGCGGACGCAACCGGCTACTACGTCTATGATATCACCAAGGTGGTCACTCAGACGGGTGGTGCGATCACGGATGCTCTGACGAAGTATGACAAGGACGGCAAGTTGCCTGTCGAGGTCCGCATCGCAAACGCCAATGTCTATCATAAGACGATCACCGGCGATCTTGTTCTGGAAGGACAGGAAGTCAATATCGTTGAATTTGCGGACAAGGGCGTCGTCGAAGGCGACAAGAAGGCATCCTGCGAAGGCTACGACGAATCGACCGGCACGGGCGGCACGAAGGGCGAGGGCAAATTTGCCTGCCAGCTCTGCGAGGAGACGATCACTGTCGTCACCGTTCGTACGCATACCTGGGATGAGGGCGAGGTCACCACGCCTGTTACCTGCACGACGGATGGCGTAATCACCTATACCTGCTCGTTCTGCAAGGGCACCAAGACGGAAGAGATCAAGGCGGAAGGTCATACCTGGGTTATTGATGAGGCAAAGACGGTCAATGCAACCTGGGATGCGGAAGGTACGCTTGCGCTCAAGTGTTCGAACTGCACGGAGACCACGTCTGTCACGATCCCTGCGATCAGCGAGGCTAAAGAGATCGATTCGCTCGAAGATGCTACGGCCGGCTACACCGTCTACTGTGAGATCGTTGAGAACTGCGGCCGTTCCGGCAAGTATGTTGTCACCTTCTTCGGCGAGGCAAAGAAGGGCATTGTCGATGAGAATAGCCAGCCTGTCATGCAGACCATCAAGTACAGCTTCAATGCGACCAAGCCCGCAACCGATGATCACGACTTCGTGACGCCTCTCTATGCGGTCTATCGCGAGGATCAGGATCTGACCTATGTCGGCCGCTTCTGCGATAGCTGCATGCAGTTCGTTGTCGAAGATGGTTACATCTTCATCGGCGAGGGCGAATGGGATTCTGAGAAGAACCAGTGCCTTGGTGCGGATGGCAAACCGCTTCCCGTGTATGTCGGCGAATTCGATAACGGCGAGCTCGGCACCTGGGATGGCTCTGATGACCTTCCCGCATACACGAATGCGATTGCGGCAGGCGAGACCCTGACGATCTCCGGTCAGTATGCTTCGACGACCAACACGACGGATAACTGGTATGGTTTCTTCGTGGCAGTCGATACGAACAACAACGGCAACTATGCTGAAGTTGACACCGACTTCTTCGTCCGCAGCGATGCTTGGGCGGCTCTGTTCGGTGAGAGAAAGCCCCTCTACGGCACGGTTACCGGCGTTCCCGCTGACATTGATTGGGCTGCATTCAGAACCCTGAAGGCAACGGCTGAGTTCGAAGTTGAGATCGCGCTTGACGGTGCGACCGATACGATGACGGTCACCTACACGCTGTTCAATGCGGATGACTCGGTTGCGTACGAATTCGTTCACACCTTCACCGGTATGACGCAGGATTCCTACAATCTCACGCTCACCCTTGACGGCGCTACGGTTACGGATGCAGGTGTCCTGATCGTTCGTTCCTAAGTCAAGTCGTAAGGCTTAACTGAAAAAGAGTTTCATTTGGTGTGCTGCGGCACGCGTGTGCCGCAGCCCCACAGAAACTCAACTGACAAAATGTTTCGAACGGAGCGTCGCGACGTCTGACATAACGTCGCAGCAAGCCGATCGATCATAAAAATTTACCCATCACCCAAATATGTTCAGGAGAACGGCAGACGTAAGTCTGCCGTTCTTCTGTTTATTGCTTCTCAAGGCTTCCCCTTGGGGGCGAATGTGTGCGTCATGCAGACAGCCGCAGTGCGGCTTCTGCGCGCACATGAGCTTAGCGATTTTGCATTTGCAGCGCAAAATCGCTGACCGAAGCGCAAGGTCCACTTGCGCGAGACAGCTGTCACCAAGGGTGACTGATGAGGGGGCTCCCGAAGGAACGAAAAGATCAAAATAGCCCCGTGCGCAGAGCATTGCTCCGCGCACGGGGTTCATCATTATATAAATATTATTAAAAAAATTGCTTTGGAGCATGCCGCAGCGTTTCCGCCGCGTGTCCGTCATGCCTCATAGTGTGCCGTGATCTTCTGCGAAATGCGGATAAATGCCTCCGCGTCCTCGTCCCCGATGAGTTCCCGCACATTGCGCGCCAGCGTCAGCGACTCCTGATGCACCGCAAGATATGTCCCCAGGTTCTCGGGAATGAGCTTGACAAACGTCGTCCGCTTGTCCTTGCCCTCGCAGCGCATCAGCATGTTCTTTTCAACGAGCGAATCGATCGTGCGATTGACGAGTGATTTCAGCATACGCGTCTCCCGTACCAGCTCTTTGAACGACACGATTCCCTCGCCGTCTGTCAGGTATTGTCTGTACGCGACAAGCATGACGATGGACTCGTTATAGACAAGCCCCTTTGTGATGCGCGTGTTTTTCAAAATCCCGGTCAGTTGCACCCACGCGGTGATCAATTCCTCATCCAGGTCGCGTTTCATGTTTTTCTCCCAATCATTGGTTGTCATCTGTTTCCCATTATATCCCCGCCGCGTGAAATTGTCAAGTGAATGCCGCTTGCCGTTGCCTTTTGCCCGCGTTTATGCTATAATAGGAGCATGATTCCGCAAGACCCTGCCATGCTGCTCAGCTTTGTCAACATGAAACTGCGCGACGACTACGCCTCGCTCGACGACCTCTGCGACGATCTCGACCTTGACCGCGCCGATCTGGAAGCGCGGCTCGCGTCCATCGGCGCCGTGTACGACCCTGAACACAACTGTTTTCGATAATGTTATCCACTTATCCCCAAAATCGTTGGGGATAACTTTCCCCGCATGGGCATAAGGAGGACAAGGTGTCCGAATACGATCTGATGAAACTCTTTGAAAAATATGACAGTGAGATCAGCGAGGGGGATTTCACGCCCGAGGAGCTGATGGAGTACCTCGCCGCGCAGGAGGGCGCCGACCGCGCGAATGCCGCCCTCACTCCCGAGGCCTGGAAGGCGGCGTACTTTTCCTATTACGACGACATCAAGGACAAGTCGCTCAAAAAGCAGGACTGGTAAGCATGGCGCAGTACGACTATCTCATCTTTGACGCCGATCACACCGTCATTGACTTCGACCTGGACGAGAAGCGCGCCTTCCGTGCGGCGTTCGATGCGGCGGGCGTCGGCTATACCGAGGACGTGATCGAGGATTGCTGGCGTTTTTCGGCGCAAAACTGGGTGGAGCTCGGGCTTCTCAATGTCCACCTGCCCGAACTGCGCGCCCGCTATCATGTGCTCTATCACGAGCACGTCCGCGGCATTGTGGACTACATGGACAGGACGTACGCCCTCGGCAGCGGTCGCGACGCCGCCGCGCGCACCTTTTCAGCGGCGCTCGCCCTCGCCGCGCACCCCGTGGACGGTGCACTGGAGGCGCTGGATGCCCTCGCGCCGCGCTACAAGCTGTGCATCGCGACCAACGGCCTCTCGGACATGCAGGCGGGGCGGCTGTCCGTGCTGCGCCCGCGCTTTTACCGCGTGTTTGTCTCCGAGGACATGGGCTGCATCAAGCCGGATGCCGCGTTCTTTTGCATGATGCTGGACGAGCTGCAAACGACGGCGGACAGGTGCCTGATGATCGGCGACTCGGTGCGCTCGGATATTGTCGGCGCGAACGCCGTCGGCATGGACTGCATCTGGTTCAACCGCCGTGCCGAAGAACTGCCGCAGGGGGTGCGCGTCAAGGCGATCGTCTCCGACCTTCGCCGGCTGCCCGCACTGCTCTGAACGGCAGAATTACCGCAGGGGCGGAGGGGACATACCCTTCAGACGCCTTCGGCGCCAGCTCCCCTAAACCTTCGGTTCAGGGGAGCCCTGTAAAAAGACATCCCGAAACTATAAATGAAAAAAATATTACCTCGCAGGGTAAAAAAGCGTCCCTCTCGGTCGGAGGGACGCTGAATTCTCTTATCAAACATTACGCCTGCTTGGGCTGCGTCTTTTGGGTCGGTTTCTTTTTGCCGTCCAGAAACACGCTCACGCCCCGCTTGCGCATCCTGAGCACAAAGAGGTAGACGGGCGTGCCCAGCGCGTACACCCACACCGCCTCGGTGATGAGCAGCGAGATGCAGTTTGCCCAGTATGCAAAGGTGACGGTGCTCTCGCCCCAGCCCAGAATCTCGGTCGCGGAGAGGTCGCCGCACAAAAAGACGATGACGAGCGGGATGATGAACGCGTTCGCGACGACGGGGAAAAAGCCGCCGATGCCGATCTTGGCGACGTGCGCGACGACGGTGTCCTTGTTGCGCATGAGATACCCCACGATCGCCGTCAGCATCGCGGCAATGAGCGTCGCAAGCGAGCCGATGAACACGTCATAGATGAGCATGGGGGAGGTCAGATTTGCCAGCATGCAGCCGATATAGAGCGCGGGGACTGCCTCGGGGAAGAAGAGGGGCAGGACGCACAGCGCCTCGGCGGGGCGGATCTGCAGAATGCCGCCGTAGGCGACGGGCATGAACGCATAGCAGAGCGCGACGTACAGCGCGGCGATGACGCCCGCGCGGCAGATGCGCTTGGTGGTGAAAATTTCCTTGAACATGAAAAAACCTCGGTTTTTTTATTCGGAAGTGTTGACCGAAAACCTTCCGTGCGTCCTATGATAGCAAATTTTGTCGCCGCCGTCAACAATTTTTATGACGGGATGCGCCGATTTTCTCACGCGCGTGCGCGAGACGCAGCAAACGGGGCTTGCGTCGCCTTTTTGCGCCGCGCCGGGGCGGGAAAGCGCGTCAGCGCAGGTCGCGCGTCGGGCGGAAGGCGACCAGCCAGAACACAAGCCACAGCGCCGCAACGCCCGCAAGGGACAGCAGAGACCGGTAGATGACGGCGTTCCCCGCCGTGAGGAGGAAGAGCAGGTCGATGCCCGTGAGCGCATACAGGCACGCGCCCAACCCGTAGGCGATCAGCACCGCGCTCAAAAAGATGGTCGTCAGTTTCATGCCCACAGTTTGCGCAACACGCCGGAATTTACGCATGGAAGGGGCGCTGCGGGGCGAGACGGAACAGAGCAACGGGCGCATTGAAAGGGCGCGGCGGCGCTCCGAAAGGAGCGCCGCCGCGCAAAGCAGCGTTTTCAAGTAGTTTGTCCATCGTCCGTCGGTTACGATTTATTTAACAAATCCATGACGAGCAGCTTGAGGTGCGCGCGCTCCCGTTCGGAAAGCCCGCCCAAGTCGAGCGCGTCCTTTTCGTCGCGGCACAACAGATAGTCCGTCGTGACGCGGAAGTAATCTGCAAGCTTGACAAGCATATCAATGGAGGGCTGCACGTTGTCGTTTTCCCAGTTGGAGACGCACTGCTTGCTCACATTCATTGCGCCTGCAAGCTCCACCTGACTCAATCCGAACGCCCGCCGTAATTCCCTGATCCGTTCGTTTAACATTGACTTCCCCCGCAAACGTCTATAATTTATATACTATTATATTAGGATTACTTGACATTTATAAAATATTAAAGTATACTAATTATGGACTTTTTGTCGGGAGCGCGTGTTGCGCAAGCGGCAATGAAACCTGGATCACGCATACTCAACCATATTGAACAGCCGCGGGCGTCCGTTGGACGCCCTCGGCTGTTTGTGTTGGAAATGAAAAGCAAGGAGAATCAGAGCCGGGAGAACCCCGATCACAAGCGATTGCCTATTGCTTCCGCAATCTGTTTGAAATGGATAATATCAATTTGCGATCTTTTTCGTCGCAATCCCGATACGCTGCGATCAAACGAAATTCATCGGCAGACCGTTCAGAGATCGTATTATCTTCCCAGAACCCCTCACGCCCCGTGAGATAGTCCAAAGAACAGGAAAAAAAGTCCGCAATATGTAAGAGCGCATCATAGTCCGGCAATCGCTTCAAATTCGTCCAACCGATCACGGTCGGATAGGGAATGCCGCTTTGATCGGCAAACTGCTTGCGGTTAAGACCGTGCTCCGCCAGTAAATCATTAAAAACAGATAAAAATCGGTGTTCCATATTATTTTATTTGTATCATATTATTCTAAAAAGATACTTGACATATCTTAACAGAAATTATATAATTATTATAAATATCTTTTTAGATATATAATGTGCAATCAGATATATAAAGGGAGGGAAATATGGCGCTGATCACTTGCCCGGAATGCGGGCAGCAAATTTCTGAACACTCAGATCATTGCATCCACTGCGGCTGTAAGGTTGCAGTCTGCCATACATGCGGTAAGGTATATGCCGGATCGGGCGAATGCCCGGTTTGCCATGCCGTTCCCGCGGAGATGCAGAAAATTTCACAGCAGAATAATCGCAAGAACACAATGGTTTTATTTGATGATTGGGAGCACTCCTTGCCGCCCTATGATCTGAAAAAGCAGTGGCAAAAGTATTTTAAATCAAAAAGTTCAAAATTAAAAATTGCAAAAAATATTTTTGGGTGCATTGCGGGGATGGGAATTGCATTTTTGCTTTATTCCGTATATATCCTCTATCTGTGGGAGCCGGCTTCCTTGGATGAAGTATTTGAAATTGAGAGGCAGGCTTCAACGGCGAAAGTATTTATATGGTTATCGGCAATCTGCTTGCCGATAAGTGTCATTGGGGCTATCTTTATCAACGGTGTCGGGGAATGGAATTATTATAAATGGCTCAATGCAGGGCAGGGTGTCAAGGCGCGCGTGAAAGCGATGTTGTCTATGGTAGAGACCAAGGGAGATTTCAATTCATATAGCCTGCTTATTCGTGATCTATATCGGGCCAAAGAGAAAAAACATCTCATGGTATGTGCCAATATTTTGGCGGGCTGTTCAGTAATTTTTCTAATGCTATTGCTCTCCGACGGCATAAATTATGCGGAGATGCATTTTTCACTGTTGTTTGATGATTTTACGGTAGTACTTGGTATTTTGGTGACGGCGCGCATTCTCCAATCGGAGGAACCTGTTGGCCCGTTAATCGATGAAGCGATGACGTCGTTTTGGGATGAAAACTTTTCGATGCTTGTGATAACATTTGTTGTTCTCATGGTCATATCACTCGCCTTTTTTTGTTTATCGGGCGGAAACAAGAAATGGCTGCGTCGCATTGCACCCGATGACTGCAAACGATTGAGAATATAAAAGACTGCCGCGGGCGTCCTTGGGACGCCCGCGGCTGTGTGTGCTCTATCAAAATGACATAAAAAATGCGTGCAAAAGCTACCCCGTGACCCGTTCAAAGGCGATGCGCTCGGTCCCGTCGTCCACGATGACGACGCCGCACGCGCGAAACCCGAGGGCGGTGAGTGCGCCGCGCATGGGCGCATTGTCGCGGTGGGTGTCGATGCGCAGATCGCCTGCAAACTGCGCGCAATAGTCCACGACCGTTTTCAGAAAGCCGCGCCGCGCCCCGCTGCTCGCCACGCGGTGGATGACGCCGTAGGCGCGATTCTCCGTCATCCACATGCCGTCGATGGCGGCGTAGTTCTCCTCCGTGCCCACAAAGAACACGAACGCCCCGAGGAGCGCGTCCGTCTCCTTCACAAGATACAGCCGTCCGCGCGCAATGTCCTCCTCGATGAGGGTACGGGGCGGGTAGCTGTCCTTCCACTGGTCAGAATTTCCCGCCGCCCGCATGCGTTCGCGCGCCGCGGCATATAGTGACTCCAGCGCGGGAAGATCGCGCATCGTTGCCTGAATGATCATACTGCCTCACAGAATGTTTTCCAGCACCAGCCGATCGAGGGGAACCTCCTCCATGAAGTCGGACTTGCGGAAAATGACGTGGTTGAATTTTGCATAGTTGAAGATATGCGGCTTCAAAAGGACGGGCGTGGGGACGTCGAGCGCGTCGCAGATGTCCGCGAGATAGGTAAAGAACGCCGAATAGGTGAAGCGCTCCTCCTTTTCGTACGTCATCTGCCCGACGATATGCCCGTCCTTTATGACCTTTGCCCAAATGCGAAACATACCCGTATTATACGAAATTTCCCCGAAAAAAGCAAATATATTTGACTTGAAAAGCCGCGCGCGGTATAATAGGAAACACAGCCCGGTCGCACGTCGGCGGCAAACGGGCGCAAAAGGGAGGAAAGCACGCTATGAACAAGCTGGAGCGGGACATTCTCGATATCCTTTCGGACGACTGCCGCATGGATGCGGCGCAGATCGCCGTCATGCTGGGCGCGGACGAGGCGGAAGTCCGCAGCGCCGTGCGCAACATGGAGAATCGCGGCACCATCGTCAAATACACCGCCATCGCCAACCTCGACGAAGAGGAGGACGAGTGCGTGGAGGCGCTCATCGAAGTCAAGATCGCGCCCCGCAGCGGGTCGGGCTTTGACGGCGTCGCCGAGGAGATCGCCGAGCACGAGGAGGTCAAGACGCTCTACCTCATGAGCGGCGCATACGATTTTCTGGTCATCGTCAAGGCGGGCTCCATCAAGTCGGTCGCGCGCTTTGTTTCGGAGTGCATCTCCACGTTTGACTGCGTGCTGTCCACCGCGACGCACTTCATTCTCAAAAAGTATAAGATCGAGGGAGCTTTGACCGTCCGCAAGGACAAGATGCGGAGGATTCCCGTACACGCATGAGGGATTTTCTCACCGAGCGCGCCAGGCAGCTCAAGCCCAGCGGCATCCGCAAGTACTTTGACATCCTCGATACCCTGCCCAACGCCATCTCCCTCGGCGTGGGCGAGCCCGACTTTGTCACGCCGTGGGATATCCGCAGCGCGGGCATCCGCTCGCTGCAAAAGGGGTACACCTCCTACACGGGCAACCGCGGGCTTCCCGAGCTTCGGCAGCTCATCTCGCGCTATCTTGCGGAGCGCTTTCAGGCGGACTATCCCGCCGACCGCATCATCATCACCGTCGGCGCGAGCGAGGGCATCGATTTGGCCCTTCGCACGACGTGCGAGGAGGGGGACGAGGTGCTCGTTCCCGACCCCGCGTACGTCTCCTACGCGCCCATCATCTCGCTGTGCGGCGGCGTCGCTGCGCCCGTGCACTGCAAGGCGGAGAACGGGTTCATCATGACGCCCGAGGCGATCGAGGCGGCAATCACTCCCCGCACCAAGGCGATCATCCTCGCCTATCCCAACAATCCGACGGGCGCCGTCATGACGCGCGAACAGCTCGAGGCGATCGTCCCCGTCATTGAAAAGTACGATCTTTTGGTCATCTCGGACGAGATCTATGCCGAGCTCACCTACGGCGGCAAGCACTGCTCGGTGGCGTCGCTGCCCGGCATGAAGGAGCGCACGGTGCTTTTAAGCGGCTTTTCCAAGGCGTTCGCGATGACGGGCTGGCGCATCGGCTACGCCTGCGCGCCCGAGGCGCTGGACAAGGCCATGCTCAAGGTGCACCAGTACACCATGCTCTGCGCGCCCCGCATCGCCCAGCACGCGGCAGTCGCGGCGCTTTCGGGCGGCTTTCAGGACGACTTTGCGTCCGTCGCACAGATGCGCGCCGAGTACGATAAGCGCCGCCGCTTCCTCGTCAAGTCCTTTAACGACCTGGGGCTGACCTGTTTCGAGCCGCGCGGGGCGTTCTATGCCTTCCCCTCGGTGGAGTCGACGGGCTTAACGGGCGAGGAATTTGTCGAAGGGCTCTTAAAGGAAGAGCAGGTCGCCGTCGTGCCGGGCAACGCCTTCGGCGCGTGCGGGGACTATCACGTCCGCTGTTCGTACGCGACGGGCATGCGCGAGCTGCAGGAGGCGGTCACCCGCATTGCGCGCTTCACGGAAAAATTGCGGAAAAGTGTGTAAGTCGGCACAAACGGGTTGACAAAGCCGTGTAAATGCCGTATAATGAACGATAGTGAGAGAATACCGTGATTTCCGTTGCAGAACGGGAGTCACGGTCGTCTTTTAGAAGTCCCGCCGCGGCAGAGACCGCGCGGAGAAAGAGAGGATTAAAAGAAAGATGGCAGAATTTCCCATGACGCAGCAGGGGTACGATGAGGCGGTCAAAAAGCTCGAATACCTCCAGAAGGTCAAGCGCGCGGAGATCGTGCAGCGCATCGCCGAGGCGCGCAGCCACGGCGACCTCTCGGAGAATGCCGAGTATGATGCCGCCCGCAACGAGCAGGCGGCAAACGAGCGCGCGATCGAGGAACTGGATTTCCAGATCAAGAACGCGGTCGTCATCGAGGAGAACACGGATAACTCCGCCGTACATTTCGGCTCGGTCGTGCTGGTGCACGACGTCGATTTCGACGAGGACGTCGAATATACCATTATGGGTACGACGGAAGCCGACCCCATGAAAAATATTATCTCCAACGAGTCCCCCGTCGGTCAGGCGCTCATGGGCGCAAAGCGCGGCGATACGGTCACGGTCAAGGCGCCCAACGGCGAATATTCGCTCAAGATTCTGAAAATCAACTGATATCATGGAAGAAACAACCGTCGATCCCGGCGCCGAGCTCATCGAACAGGCGCGCATCCGCCGGGAAAAACTCAAAAAACTTACGGACGAGGGCAACAACCCCTACGAAAAGACCAGGTACGAAGTCACCGCACGCTCGCTGGACGTGAAGGGTGACTTTTCGGCGTGGGAAGGAAAAGAAGTGAGCATTGCGGGGCGGCTCATGTCCCGCCGCATCATGGGCAAGGCGTCTTTTTCTCACGTGCGCGACGGCAAGGGGGATATTCAGATCTACGTCACCCGCCAGGACGTGGGCGAGGACACCTATCTCGCCTATAAAAAGGACTACGACATCGGCGATATCGTCGGCGTGCGCGGCTTTGTCTTTCAGACCAAGACGGGGGAGGTGAGCATCCACGCAACCCACCTGGAGATGCTCTCCAAGGCGCTTCTTCCCCTGCCCGAAAAGTACAACGGCCTGACCAATCCCGACCTCAAGTACCGCATGCGGCACACCGACCTCATCATGAACGAGGAGGTCCGCACGACGTTTGCGCGCCGCTCGCAGATCCTGCGCGAGATCAGGGCGTATCTGGACGGGCACGGCTTCATGGAAGTGGAGACGCCCGTGTTGTTGACGCTGGAGATCGGCGCGGACGCGCGCCCCTTCAAGACGCACCACAACGCGCTGGATATTGACATGTACCTGCGCATCGAGACGGAGCTGTATTTGAAGCGCCTCATCGTCGGCGGCTTCGAGCGCGTCTACGAAGTGGGCAGGATCTTCCGCAACGAGGGCATGGATTCCTCGCACAATCCCGAGTTCACGACCATCGAGATGTACCAGGCGTACGTCGACTATGCGTATATGATGGACTTCATCGAGGGGCTGTATCGCACCGTCGCCGAGAAGGTGTGCGGCACGCTGCAGATCTCCTATCAGGGAAACACGATCGATCTTTCGCACTGGGAGCGCCTGACGATGACCGAGGCGGTCAGGAAGTATTCGGGCGTGGACTTCTCTCAGGTTACGTCCGACGAGGAGGCGCGCGCCGTCGCCAAGGAGCATGGCGTGGAGCTTGAAAAGGGCAAGGACAGCAAGGGGCACATCCTCGCGGCGTTCTTTGACGCGTACGTCGAGGACAAGCTCATCCAGCCCACCTTTATCTACGACTATCCCGTGGAGATCAGCCCGCTTGCCAAGCGCAAGCCCACCGATCCCACCATGACCGAACGGTTTGAATACTTCATCAACGGCATGGAGATGGGCAACGCGTTCAGCGAACTCAACGATCCCATCGACCAACGCACGCGCATGGAGGAGCAGGCGGCAAAGAAGCGTGCACAGGGCGCGAATGCGCAGGTGGACGAGGACTTCCTGGACGCGCTCGAGCACGGCATGCCCCCGACGGGCGGACTTGGCATGGGCGTGGATCGCTTCGTCATGCTGCTCACAGACAGCGCAAGCATCCGCGACGTGCTGCTGTTCCCTACGATGAAACCCAAAAAATAACAGGGCGGGGCACGGAGCATTCCGTGCCTTTTTGTCAAAAAGGAGATCACATTGGACGCACGCATCACCAAGCAACGGCTTGCCAATCTCATATCCTATGACTGGATCAAGATCCTGTGCACCATTCTGGCAGCGATCCTCGTTTTAGTGCTGCTCTTTACCATGTCGGCGACCCGGCCGCACAGCACGCAGCAATACTATGTGTACGCCTACACCGATCTTTCGGCGGGCGCGGACTTTACAGACCTTGCGGACGATCTCAAAGCAAAGCACGTCTTTTCTTATGATATCCTTGAGGTCAGTGCGGAAAATTTTGACAGTTCGTCCAGCGGCAGCACCGTCTATACCGTGCGCCGTTCCGCGGGCATGGGCAACGTGCTGTTCGTAACGGACAACCCCACCTATGAGACGGACGAGGACGGCAACACCGTGCTGGACGAGGAGGGCAAGCCCGTCGTTGCGGCGCAATCCACCCTCTATACGATGGCGTCGGGCGGGCTGGTGGCAAACGACGCCTCCACAGCGGGCGTCGCGTACGATACCGTATACTATATGGACGCCTGCGAGCGCTACCTTAAGCAGTTCTTCGGCGACGACTGGCGCACGAGCGACGCGTTTGACGGCACGCTCACGCCCGAGGCGTGCTTCACGGCGCGCAACGACGGCGACAAGCGCTACCGCACGGACGAGGCGCGCGCACAGGGCGTGGCGGACGAGAAGGCGCGCCTTCTGCAGCTTCGGACGGACTACCTCGTCGTGGACGCGGCATTTGAGAGCGGCGTGTTCACGCACACCGCCTATGAGAATGAGCTGGGGGAGACGGACTATCCGGGCATCAACGTCGGCGGGCTCAACACATTGCACGATCTGGTCTATTACATGGACGGCGAGACGCGTTCGACGGAGAACGTCAACCTCATCCTGCTCTTCAACGGCCCGCTCGCGCAGAACGATCTGCGCTTTGAGAGCATCTCCTTCCTCAACTATCTGCTTGCGCAGTATCAGAATTGATGAAGTGCCACATTGCGGACATGCTCGCCGCCCAGCGGCGAAGGCACATTTCCTTTCATACGCCCGGGCATAAGAAGAGGGGCGCGGACATCACCGAGCTCTCCTATTCGGACAATCTTGCCTCGCCTGCGGGCGTCATCGCGGCGGCGCAGGCGGACGTTGCGCGCATTCTCGGCGCGGACAGGAGCTTTCTTTTGACGGACGGCAGCACGAGCGGCGTCTACGCCATGCTGCGCGCCCTCAGAATGGGGGGCGTCCGGCGGCTCGCGGTGCCCGTCTGCTCGCACGTCAGCGTGCTGCGCGGCGCGGAGCTTGCGGGGCTGGAACTTGTCCCCGTCCCTCAGCAATTTGTCTGCGGCATCGCGCGGCAGCCCTCCCCGGAGGCGGTGCGCGCGGCGCTGGAGGGGGCGGACGCGCTCCTTCTCACCTCGCCCGATTACTACGGCTTTTTCCCCGACCTTGCAAAAATCGCCGCGCTCACGCAGGCGCAGGGCAAGCCGCTGGTCATCGACGGTGCGCACGGCTCCCACCTGCACGGCACGGCAATGCACGCGTCGAACTACGCGCAGATGTGGGTGGACGGCGTGCACAAGTCGCTGCCCGCCCTCACGCAGGGCGCCGTCGTCTCGGCAAGGGGGAAGTGGGCGGCGCTGCTCGGGGAGAGCGTTGCGTACTTCCGTACAACGTCCCCGTCCTATCCGATCATGGCGAGCATCGAGTATGCCGTCAAGGTTCCCCGCAACGAACGCATCGAGTTGGCGGCGGAGCGGGCAAAGAGGGAACTTGGAGCGCTTGAAAATCAGGACTGGAGCAAGATCGTCCTTCCGTTCGGCGACAGAAGCGGCGATGCGCGGCGCTTTTTAGAGGCGCGCGGCGTATATCCCGAATTTGATGACGGAAACTGTCTCATGTTCTACCTCTCTCCCGCGACCAGGTTGCGGGAGCTGAAAAGGCTCGTGCGGCTCGTCGGGCGTCTCCCGCGCGCGGCAGTTCGGGACGTGCGCCCCGCGCGGGCGGCAGGCGGCGGCAAGACGATCGCCCTTGCTCCGCAGCAGGCGGTGGGGCATGTCTGCGCACAGGCGTGCGGGCTGTTCCCGCCCTGCGTTCCGCTGCTTGTTCCCGGGGACGTCGTGAGCGAGGAGGCGGTGCGCAGGCTCTCGGGCGGGAGCGCCTTCGGGCTTGCGGAGGGGAAAATCATCGTCTACGAGGACTGACATGCGCGAACTCTTTTCTTCCACAACGGCATATCGCACGATCGCCCCGGGCGCGCAGCGGGACGCGCAGGCGCACTTTACGCTCGTCCTCTTCCCGGACGGCAGGTATTTAAGGGACCTGCTCACCCTCTGCGCCGAGGCGTTCTTCGGCGCTGCGGAGGGCTCGCGCGTGCAGAAGCTCATCGCCGCGGAGAGCTATGCCGACTGCCTCTTCTACCCCGCCAGGGGTGCAAAGCTGACGGCGGACGGGGCGGCGGACCTCATCGGCGAGAGCGCGTTGCGTCCCGTCGAGGGGAGCAAAAAGCTGTTCGTGCTGGACGCCTTCCAGACGGTCACCCCCCTCGTACAGAACAAGCTGCTGAAAATTCTCGAGGAACCGCCCGAGAGCGTCTATTTCCTCGCGGGCGCGACGGCGGAGCACACGGTGCTGCCCACGGTGCTCTCGCGCGCGGATAAGATCGCCGTGCCGCCCTTTCCGGAGGAGGCGATCGCCGCGGCACTTACACGAAAGTACGGGGACGTCCCCGGCATCGCGGAGGCGGCGGCAGCCTGCGGCGGCATCTTCTCTGCGGCGGAGGACCTTTTGGAAGGGGGCGGGGCGGCGTTCCGTCTCGCCGTCCGTTTTCTGACGGAGGCGGACACGGTGCGCGTCTGCCGCGAGGTCGGCGATGCGCCCAAGGGCACCTTTCTGCCCGCGCTGCGCCTTGTGCTAAGGGACGTCGCCATGTATGCCGCGGGGCAGGGACAGTACGCCGTCCTGCGGGAGAAGGAAATCAAAACGATTGCGGCACGCATGCCTGCGGGCGTTGCCATCGCCGCGCTGCGCTTCGCCGCTTCGGCGGAGCGGGAAATACAATTCAACGCAAACCCCGCGCAGGCGGCGCTCACGCTCGCCCTGCGCATTGCGAAAGAGAGGGAAATATGGCAGAAGTTGTCGTAGTCAAATTTAAAAAGGGGTGCAAACCCTACTATTTCGGAAATGGCGGCCTGAGCTTTGAAAAGGGGCAGGGCGTCGTCGTGGAGACCTCCAAGGGTTTGGAGTACGCCATCGTCGTCGAGCCCTCGCGCGAGGTGCCCGACGAGGCGATTGTCCAGCCGCTCAAGAACGTCATCCGCATCGCGACGGAGAAGGACGAGGCGGCCGTCGCCGCAGGCGAGGCGCGCCGCGGCGAGGCGATGCGTATCTGCAAGGAGAAGATCGAGGCGCACAATCTTCCCATGAAGCTCATCGACTGCGAGTTTGCCTTTGACGGCAGCAAGGTCGTGTTTACCTTCACCGCCGAGGGCAGGGTGGACTTCCGCGAACTGGTGCGCGATCTCGCGTCCGTGTTCCATATCCGCATCGAGCTGCGCCAGGTCGGCATCCGCGACGAAGCGCGCATTTTAGGCGGTATCGCGCCCTGCGGCAGAGAGGTCTGCTGCGCAGGCTGCATGCCCGATTTTAAGAAGGTCTCCATCAAGATGGCCAAAAATCAGGGGCTCTCGCTCAACCCGGGCAAGATCAGCGGACTGTGCGGGAGGCTGATGTGCTGTCTTTCGTACGAGGACGAGTACTACGCCGCCGCCTGCAAGAAGGTACCAAAACTTGGCGCAACCGTCGCAACGCCCGAGGGCAAGGGGCAGGTCGTCTCCGTCAACATGCTCAAGATGGAGTTGCGCGTCAAGATCGAAAAGGACGGCGCGCTCATCTACCGTGACTTTGCCGCCGAGGACGTCTCCCGCGCCGAACCGGACAGAGCGGATGCGCGTCCCGCGCCCCGCGCCGAGGATGCGGAGGACGCGCAGGCAGAGGGCGCGCAGGCGGACAAACCGCTGCCCGGCGCCAAAGCGGAGCGCCGCGACCGCAGACAGGAGCGTCCCGAGCACCGCGCCGCACCCGCACAAAAGAATGGCGGCGGAAAGGGTGAGTCGCCCGAAGGGCGCAAGGATCATCGCCCGAACAACAATTTCCGTTCCCGCCGCAACCGCAAACCGCAGGGCGAAAACAAGACTCCGCCCGAAAAAAACTAAAAATTCCCGCGCGGAAAAGTGAGCAAAAGGCTTTACGAACGGCGGCGATTGTGATATAATACGGGTAAGATTTTTTATTGGAGGTTTGTATCATGGCTCACAAGATTTCGGATGAGTGCATTTCCTGCGGCGCATGCGCAGATACTTGCCCCGTCAACGCGATTGCACCCGGCGATACGACGTATGTCGTCGATCCCGACACCTGCATCGACTGCGGCGCTTGCGAAGACGGATGCCCCGTCGGCGCGATCACTGCTGAGTAACGCTCGGAACTAAGGAAAGAGCACGGTTTTCCGTGCTCTTTTTCATATCTGACGCCATGGAGATCATCGAAGACCTGCTCATCGGGGGATACCGCATCCTGCAGGACACCGCGCTGTACCGCTTCACGTCGGACGCGGTCCTTTTGGCGCGCTTTCTGCGGGCAAAGCGGGGGGAGAAGGTCGCCGACTTCTGTTCGGGCAGCGGCGTTGTGGGACTGCACTTTTTTGCTGAAAATACAGGCGTCGAGCACGTCACGCTCTTTGAAATGCAGCCACGCCTCGCCGACATGAGCGCGCGCACCGTGGCGCTCAACGGGCTGGAGGACAAATTCACCGTGGAGAACGTGCGCCTGCAGGAGATCGACCCCCAATATACCGAGGCGTTTTCGCTCTACAGGCTCGCGGAACTGCTCTACACCCTGCACGACTACCGCCTGGAGCCCAAAAAGGTGTGCCCCGTCTGCGGCAGGACGGGCGCTAAGCCCTATGCCGTGCTGGTCGCGGCGGTCAAGGGCGGGAAGCCCGGCACCGAGCTGATGCCCGCGCTGGTCAATGAAAAGCCGCCGTCGGGCGGGGAGGAAGTATGATCGCGTTTGTCGCCACGCCCATCGGCAACTTAAAGGATATTACGCTGCGCGCCCTGGAGGAGCTGCGGGCGGCGGACGTCATCTTCTGTGAGGACACCCGCCATACCCTCCGGCTGCTCAACGCCTACGAGATCAAAAAGCCCCTCTTTTCCTGCCATAAGTTCAACGAGCGGGAGGCGGCGGAGCGCATTCTCGCCTTCTCGCGGGAGGGCAAACGGGTGTGCGTCGTCTCGGATGCGGGCATGCCCGTCATCTCCGACCCCGGCAACACCGTCTGCGCGACGCTGCGGGCGGCGGGCGAGACCTACACCGTCATCCCCGGCGCGAACGCCGCGCTGTGCGCGCTCATTCTCTCAGCTCTCCCCGCGGACAGGTTCACCTTTGTCGGCTTCCTGCCCGATAAGACGTCTGAACGCCGCGCCGCCCTGGAGCGGTATGCTGCCTCCCGCGAGACGCTGATCTTTCACTGCGCCCCGCAGGACGTGGACGACTATGTTTCGCTCATGTATGCAGTCTTCGGCGAGCGCCGCGCCTGCGCCGTCCGCGAAATTACCAAACTGCATGAGGAGAGCGTCTCGTTCCTGCTCTCCGAAGGACTTGCGGGCGAGAAGCGCGGGGAGTACGTCCTCGTCGTCGAGGGCGCCAAGGAGCAGGAAACCCCCCTCAATGCGCTCTCCGTGCGCGAGCATGTGCTCGCTTACATGCGCGAAGGATACGACAAAAAAGAGGCGTTAAAGCGCGCTGCCAAGGACCGGGGCGTCCCCAAGAGCGCGCTGTATAAGGAGACGCTCGATCTCTGACGGGTGCGGAATATGTGCGCCGTGTGTCGGATGGATGCAAAAAAGGGCATGGAAATTGCCGGAAATTTGAGAAAAGGGCTTGTCTTTCCCGCGCTGGGATAGTATAATAACATTATGCTGGTCAATGTCATCCCACAACTTCAAAAGTGGCGCTACCTGCCTTCGGTGCGCGCGTTCTTCAGCTCGGGGTGGTACATTGCCTGCATCGTGCTGCTCATGGCGTGCTCGGAGCTGTTTTCACTGGAGCTGTACGTCATTCCCGCCTATCTTGTGCTGGGGACGGTGTGCGTGTTGCTGTGCGAGGATCTGCTCGGCATCGTGCCCATGGCTGCCTGCGGCTACATGCTGTTTGCGGCGGAGAACAACCCCGGAAAATTCCCCATTACGGGGCTGTTTGCACAAAAGTACGCGCAGGACGCGCTCTTTCTCTACATCGGGCTTGCCGTCGTCATCCTTCTGGCGCGCTTTCTCACCAAGATCTGCGAACGCAAAAAGCGCGGCGTGCCCAAGCTGACGGCGGGGTATGTGCTCCTTGGCATCTCCTACCTGCTGGGCGGCGCGTTTACGACCTATTACGATGCGCGTACGGTGTTCTTCGGCTTTGTCGAGATCGCCTCGCTGAGTTTCTTTTACTTCTTTTTCTATTTCAGCGTGGACTGGGAGAAGGTGCCGGAGCACTATGCGCCCCTGCTTGTGACCATCCTCGGCGTCGGGCTGTTTGCGCAGGTGCTGGGCATGTACACCAACCCCGGCGCGCCCACCCTGGACGGCGGCGGCAGCCGTGACAGTCTCTATACGGGCTGGGGGATCTGGAACTGCATCGGCGCCATGATGGCGTTCTGTGTGTCCGCGCCCGTCTATTTTGCCGTCAAAAAGAAGAACGGCTGGCTGTATACGCTGCTCTCTACCGTGTATCTCCTGGGCGTCATCCTGACGCAGAGCCGTGGCTCCATGCTCGCAGGGGCGGGCGTCTATGTCTGCGGCGTTCTCGTGACGCTCGTCAAATCCCGTGGAAAAGAACGGCTTTGGAACTTCCTCGTCTACGCCGTGCTGCTGCTGGGCGGGATTGTTATTCTGATCCGCTACCGGGATGCGGTGAGCGGACTGCTCAGCACGCTCATAGAAATCGGCGTCACGGACTCCGGGCGCTTCAGCCTCTATGAACAGGCGTGGGGCGTGTTCCAAGAGCATCCCTTCTTCGGCGTCGGTTGGTATGATGTCCCCGGGATCCAGTACGCGCAGGGCGGCATGTACCACAACGGGCACCCCATTCTGGAAAATTATTTCATCCCCGGATTTGTGCACGATACCTTTTTTCAGCTGCTCGCCATGGGCGGTGTCCTTGCCTTCTTTGCTTACCTCATCCACCGTACGGACACCGTGCTGCTCTTTTTCCGCAGACCGACGACCGCCAAGACGGTCTCGGGCATCTGCATCCTCGCCATCCTGCTTGCGAGCATTGTCGACAACCATGTGTTCAACCTCGGACCGGGGCTGCTGTATTCCATTCTCCTTGTCTTTGCGGAGAAGGCGGACGAGCGCGTGCCGGACTCCAAATTTTTGCGCGTTGCGCGTCCGTAAGGGCGCGCTTTTACTTTTCTTAAAACAGCGGGCGGCGGGCGCTTCAAGCCCTGCCGCCCGCAATTGTATATACGACGCAAAAGCAAACCCCTCGGAACTTGCGTCCCGAGGGGTTTGCTATATGATAAGGGGGAAAAATGATGAGCGATGTTTTGGCAGGAGCGCTTCCGCACTTCCTGTTTACGCCACTATTATATTCAGTCCTCTCGCAAAAGTAAAATATTTTTTCGACAATTTTTTCAAAAAGTTTTTTCTGATAAAATGTTTCAACCGGCAAAAAATTCGTTCACAAACAATAGGATTTTTTTATAATTTCTCACAGGAGAGGCGTTTTTTTCATAAGAAGCGGCAAAGGAAGCACCCCAAAACGACGCTCAGAAAGTTGGCAGTCAGCGCAATGGCGATGGGGCGCAGCAGATTTTTTTTGTGCCCCGCAAAGTAGACCGCGGAGACGTAGAACACCGTCTCGCTCGAGCCGAACGCCACGCAGGCGCACCGCGCAATGTAGCTGTCCGCGCCGTAGGCGGCAAACAGATCGGAGAGCACTGCCGTCGCGCCGCTGCCCGAAAAGGGCTTGATGAGCACGAGCCCCGCGATCTCGGGCGGGATGCCCAGCGCGTTCAGAGCAGGCGCGATGAGCGTCGTGAGCGCCTGTGAAAGCCCGCTCTGTTCGAACAGTTCGGAGAGGATGAGCACCGCGGCGAGGTAGGGAAACAGGGACACGGCGAGCGGGATCGCGTCCTTCACGCCCTCGGTGAAGCAGTCGTATAGCCGCACCTTTCTGAAGAGAGCGAATACAAAGAGCGCCGCAAAGAGCAGGGGAATGATGAGGGCTATGTACGGCATCTTCTCCCCGTGAGTGCGACCAGTCCCGCGCCGATGAGGGTGGAGAGAAGAGTTGCGAGCAGCGTCGGCAGAAGGATATCGGCGGCGTTTGCCGACCCTGCCGCGGCGCGCAGGGCGATGACCGTCGTGGGCAGCAGCTGCAGGCTTGTCGCATTGAGCACAAAGAGCATGTCTGCGGCATACTCGTTCTTCGCTGCAAGAAATTTCTTGGTCGCCGCCACGCCCAGCGGGGTGGGCGCGCCGGGGAGTCCTAAAAGGTTTGCCGCAATGTTCTGGCAGGCGTCGGAGAGCGCGTTTTTGTCCTCGGAGCGGAACAGCCGCCGCGAGAGGGGAAACAGCCGCCGCGAGAGCATGGCAGAGAGCCCGCTTTGCTGCATGACCTTGAAAAATCCCAGCCAGACGCAGTAGGAGGCAAGCAGGGTCAGCGTGAGTGTCGCGGCGCGTTCGCCGCCCGTGAGCATGGCGGGCAGAAATCCCGCGGGATCGCGAAGGCAGAAGATGACGGCGGCGGCAAGAAAGATGGCGGCGAAGATGGCGTTCATGCCCTATTGTATGTCGGCGGCGCGCAAAATATCATCAAATGCTTGACAAGGATGGGATAGGGTGTTACAATACATTTATGAAAAAGTTTTCTGCAACCGTCAATGCCATGCGCCCCGTATTTGCCAAGCGAATGCGGTGATTCGGCGTGCCTGCATCAAGGTGTTTTTCCCGTCGGGTCAGCCGGCGGGTCTTTTTTTTGGAGGAGGGTATGAACCAACTGGGAAGCAGGGTGCTCACAACACAGCGGCTGATCCTGCGCCCCTTCCGCGCGACGGACGCGGAACAGGCGTTTTCGGGCTGGATGAGCGATCCCGCCGTCACGAAATATCTCACATGGGAGCGGCATGAGAGCATCTTTCTCACGCGGCAGCTGCTCGCCGCCTGGGAGCAGGAAGCAAAGCTCCTCACGACCTACCATTGGGCGATCGTCTGGCGGGAGACGGGGGTGGTCATCGGGGATATCTCCGTGCCGACCGCCGATATGCGCTCGCAGTGGGCGGAGGTCGGCTACTGTCTCTCGCGCGCGTTCTGGGGCAGGGGCATCATGACGGAGGCGCTCTCTGCCGTCATCGATTTTCTCATCGGAAAGGTCGGCTTTCTTCGCATCGAGGCAAAGCACGCAACGGAAAACGTCGCCTCGGGGCGGGTGATGGAAAAGTGCGGTATGCAGCCGGAGGGCGTGCTGCGCAAGGGGCACCGCCTCCTCTCCACGGGCGAACTTGTGGACATCGCCATCCGCGCCATCCTGCGCGAGGAGTGGGAAGCAAGAAAGTTGTTGCAATAGTGTCACAGGAAAATCCATGTTTTTTGCCTCCCCTGTGTAAGGGGTGAGAAGCGTGTCATGCGCAACAGCGCGGTGTGCTGTGCGCACGCTTCGAACCAGGAAATTGCCATTTTCAGCGGCGATTTCTTGCCCGCAGGCGGCGCATTACCTTGGCGCCGCCAAGAGGCGCCGAGCGATAGCCCGCCGGAAGGGTTGATCGTACTCAGGACATTGACCCCTTCGTCTGCTCCGCAGACACCTCCCCTAAATCTTCGGTTCAGGGGAGGCAAGAAAAGCGCAGCGTCTTTTGCTACTTATTACGCGAAAAAAGGCTTCACTTGTTATGCCTTTTTTCACCCAATTTGCCAACCCTTTGGCTTCGGCGGAAAGGTGAGCCGATGGGGGCTAAACTGTTGCCAAACCCATTGGCGAGGAAAACAGGCGGTCAGCCGCGAAGCGGCGTACCCGCGGGTGTTCCTAAAACTCACGGCATTTCTTTTCGTCAGTTCGAAAAGAAATGCGTGAACATTAAAATTTGTTTACATTTGCAAGGAAATAGAGTATAATATCCGCGAACCAATTCGCAAACAGGAATCACGAGCGTGAACACAAATCGCGCAGGGAGATAGCATGAAAAAACCCTATTATGTCACCACGGCGATCGCCTACACCTCGGGCAAGCCGCATATCGGAAACACCTACGAGGCAATTTTAACGGACGCGATCGTCCGCTTCAAGCGCCTGCAGGGCTATGACGTCCGCTTCCAGACGGGCACGGACGAGCACGGGCAGAAGATCGAAGAGAAGGCGGAGGCGGCGGGTGTCACCCCGCAGGCGTACGTCGACAACGTCGCAAACGCCATCCGCACGATCTGGGACAGCGTCGGCACGTCCTACGATAAGTTCATCCGCACGACCGATCCCGATCATTGCGCCACCGTGCAGAAGATCTTCCGCAAGTTCTACGAGCAGGGCGATATCTACAAGAGCGAGTACGAGGGCTGGTACTGCACCCCGTGCGAGAGCTTCTGGACGGAGAGCCAGCTGGTGGATGGCAAGTGTCCCGACTGCGGCAGAGAGGTCAAGAAGGCAAAGGAAGAGGCGTACTTCTTCAAGATGGGCAAGTATGCGGACAGGCTCATCGCGCACATCGAGTCCCACCCCGACTTCATCCGTCCCGTCTCCCGGAAGAACGAGATGATGAACAACTTCTTAAAGAAGGGGCTGCAGGATCTGTGCGTCTCGCGCTCCACCTTCACCTGGGGCATTCCCGTCGACTTTGACAGCCGCCACGTCGTCTACGTCTGGCTGGACGCGCTCACCAACTATATCACCGGTCTCGGGTACGACCCGGACGGCAATTCGGGCGAGCTGTACAAGAAGTACTGGCAGGGCGGCGAGAAGCTGCACGTCATCGGCAAGGACATCGCCCGCTTTCACACCATTTACTGGCCCATCTTCCTGATGGCGCTGGGCGAGCCGCTGCCCGATCATGTCTTTGCGCACCCGTGGCTGCTGCAGGGCGGCGAAAAGATGAGCAAGTCGCGCGGAAACGTCATCTACGCGGACGACCTCGCCTCAGTGTTCGGCGTGGACGCCGTGCGCTACTTCGTCCTGCACGAGATGCCCTACGAAGGGGACGGCACGATCACCTGGGAGCTCATGACCGAGCGCGTCAACTCCGATCTCGCCAACACGCTGGGAAACCTGGTGCGCCGCACGCTCGCGATGACGCGCAAATATTTCGGCGGCGTCGTCGAAAATAAGAACGTCTCCGAGTCCGTGGACGAGGAACTGAAGACGGTCGCCGTCGGCGTGCGCGCCAAGGTGGAGGCGTGCATGAACGAGTTCCGCATCGCGGACGCCTTAAACGAGCTGTTCTCCCTGTTCCGCCGCGCCAACAAGTATATCGACGAGACCATGCCCTGGGCGCTGGGCAAGGACGAGGGCAAGAAGGACCGCCTCGCGACCGTCCTTTATAACCTCACGGAAGCCATTTTAACGGGCGCGAGCCTTCTGTATCCCTTCCTGCCCGCGACGGCGGAGAAGATCGCGGGCTATCTGAACGCGCCTTTGAAGTCTTTGGAGTCGTGCGATACCTTCGGAAGCTACCCGAGCGGCAACACCATCGCCGCGGAGGACGAGGCACTCTTTGCCCGCTTTGACTGGAAGGAAGTTTCTCCCAAGGTGGAAGCCATCCGCAAGGCACAGCGCGAGGAGTACGAGCGCGAAAACGCGTCCGCGCAGAAGTCGGCGCCCGCCGCAAGCGAAGAAGCAACCGAGGCGAAAAAGACATTCATCTCCATTGACGACTTTGCGAAGATCGAGCTGAAAGTGGGCGAGGTCATTGCGTGCGAGCGCGTACCCAAGTCCAAAAAACTGCTGCACGAGACCATCCGCGTGGGCGGGGAAGTGCGCTCGGTCGTCTCCGGCATCGCGCAGTTCTACACGCCCGAGGAAATGGTGGGAAAGAAGGTCGTGCTTGTCACCAACCTTGCGCCCGTCAGACTGTGCGGCGTACTGTCCGAGGGCATGATTTTGTGCGCCGAGGACGAGGCGGGCAATCTCTCACTGCTCACGCCCGAACGCGCGGTGGAGAGCGGCGCGAACATCCGCTGATATGTATCTGGATATCCACGCCCATTTCGCGGGCGAGGGTTACGCCTTCCCCGAGGAATGGGAGCGCATCCGGGCGGCGGGTGTTTCGCGCGTCGTGCTCGCGGGCGATACGCTTGCGCACAGCGCATGGCACGCGGAATTTTGTCAAAGCTACGAAGGCGCGTACTTCACGGCGGGCGTGCACCCCTCGGAAGCGGAGGGCTTCGGGCAGCAGACGCTTGACGAACTTGCCCGCCTTTGCGGGCAGGAGAAGTGCATTGCGGTGGGGGAGATCGGGCTGGACTATCACTATCCCGCGCCCGAAAAGAGCGTCCAGCGCGCGGCATTCATAGCGCAGCTCGAGCTTGCGCACCGCCTGGGGCTGCCCGTGCAGATCCACTCGCGCGACTGCTTTGCGGACATGATCGCGATCTTAAAAGAGCACAGGGAGCTGCTCAAAAACGGGTTTCTGATGCACTGCTATTCGCACGGCGCGCAGAACATGGAGGACTTTTTGCGGCTGGGGGGATACTTCTCCTTCGGCGGCGTGGCGTGCTTCAAGAACGCCAAAAATGTGTGGGAGAGCGTGCGGGCGTGCCCTGCGGACAGAATTCTGTCCGAGACGGACAGCCCGTACCTGTCGCCCTTCCGCGGGGAAAAGAACAGTCCCGCCAACATTCCGGTCATCGTACGGCGGCTGGCGGAACTGCGTGGGGAAGATGAGGAGAGTCTGCAAAATACGATTTGGGAAAATGCGGGAAGGCTTTTCCCGAAGATAGGGTGATTACTATGGATACTTACGTCTACAAGATCGGGAACAATCTCTACGTCAATCTCACCAACCGCTGTTCCAACCGCTGCACCTTCTGCGTGCGCGACGAAAAGCACCCCTTCGAGGGGTACGATCTCTGGCTCAAGGAATGCGAGCCCACCGCGCAGCAGGTCATTGACCTCATCGGTGATCCCGCGCAGTACGGTGAGATCGTGTTCTGCGGCTTCGGCGAGCCCACCTACCGTCTGGGCGCGATGCTGGAGATCTGCGACTACGCCCACGCAAAGGGCGGCAAGACCAGGCTGAACACCAACGGCCACGGCAGCATCATCAACCAGCACGATATCACCGCCGACCTCGTCGGGCGGCTGGACGGCATCAACATTTCCCTCAACGCGTCCAACGCGCGCCTGTATGAAAAGCTGTGCCGTCCCATCTATCCCGAGATGGCGTTTGACTCCATGCTCTTCTTTGCGCAGGCGTGCAGGGAAAAGGGGCTGAATTGCTGGTTCTCCGTCGTCGACTGCATCGGGGAAGAGGAGGTCGCCGCCTGCCGGAAACTCGCGGACAGCGTCGGCATTCCCCTGCGCGTGCGCGAGATGATTTCTTAAAGCGAGAGAGCCGCATTGCGCGGCTCCCTTTGTTCATTTGTGAGGAGGGCCGTTCCCTCATAGGCAGGATGCGCCGCCGCGGCGGCGGCATACGAGGAAAATCATGGAAGACTTGAAAAATATCTTGGCGCGGCACGGCTTTTCCTTCAAGAAGAAGTTCGGGCAGAACTTTCTGACGGATCCCAACCTCCTGTCCGCCATCGTGCACGATGCGGGCGTCGACGAAAATACCACCGTTCTGGAAATCGGCGCGGGCGCGGGCGCATTGACGCGCGAACTCTCCCGCGCCGCAGAGAAGGTCGTCGCCTATGAGATCGATTCCTCCCTTCAGCCCGTGCTTGCCGAGACGCTTGCGGGCTGTGAAAACACGGAGGTCGTGTTCGGCGACATTTTGCGCGCCGACCTGCCCGCACTGGAGGCGGAGCTGGGGCGCTACCGCGTCGTTGCAAACCTGCCCTATTATGTGACGACGCCCGTCGTCATGCGCTTTTTGGAGGAGTCGCACGGCTGCGACGGGCTGACCGTCATGGTGCAGGAGGAGGTCGCGGACCGCTTCTGTGCGCAGCCCGGGACGGCGGAGTACGGCGCCGTGACGGCGGCGATCGCCTTAAAGGGCGCGGCGCGCGTGACGCGCAAGGTGCCGCGCACCATGTTCACGCCCCGCCCCAATGTCGACTCCGCCGTCGTGCGCATCGATTTTGAGCCCGGCCGTATCCCCGTCGGGAGCGAGGCGGCCTATCGCGCCGTCGTGCGCTGCGCCTTTTCCAGCCGCAGAAAGACGCTGGAAAACAACCTGATGAGCGCCTTTCATCTCCCGCGCGAGCGGGCAAAGGCGGCGCTCGTTCGGGCGGACATTCCCGACATGGCGCGCGGCGAGACGCTCTCGCCCCACATGCTCGCACGCCTTGCGGACGTCCTGTTGGAAGAGGGGATCATACAATAAATCAGACGCGCCCATGTCTGCATGCATGCAGACATGGGCGCGCCTTTTGTGCCGCGAAATGTTGCGCCGCCGCCCCGAAAGGGGCGGCGACGCATGACCATGATCGCCATGACAGTGCAGCCATGCCGCGATCAGGTTTACAGCGGGACGAAGATCTCCCTGCCGCAGTCGGGCACGGTGATATGCGTAAATCCGATTGCCTTCAGCGCCGCGCAGACGATGTCCCGCTTCGCGCAGATCTGCTCCACGCCGTGCGCGTCCGAGGCGAAGGACACCTTGCGCCCGCCGAGCGCGAAGTAGCGCGCCAAAATGTCCGTTCCCGGCAAAAAGTCGCCCGCCTGCCGCGCGGAGGAGTTGACCTCCAAAATCTTGCCCTTTTTCACGATGGTGCGCAGGATGTCGTCCAGCAGTTCGGGGCACTCCTCGTAGCGCAGCGCCGTGGGCGCGGGGTAGGGCGCATTTCGTCCGACGTATCCGATATGCGCGACGATATCGTAGGGATAGGGCGCGTCCAGGCTTGCGCGCACCCGCTCCAAATAGCGTGCGTACGCCTCGCGGCGCGTCTTGCCCGCGAAGTACTCGGCGTACCACGGGTCAAAGCCGTCCACCGTGTGCACGCTGTTGACGACAAAGTCGGGGCGGAATGTTTCGATAATCGTGAGATAGCGATCGGTCGCACTCTGCGTGGGCGTGTAGCCGAACTCGCCGCCGACGAGCACGCGCATGCGGGGCGCATACTCCCGTTGCAGGGCGCGGGCGGCGGGGAAGTACGCCTCCGCGTCGATGAGCGGCACTTGCTTCCCCTCGGCGAGCACGCCGTCCGCTTCGTAGTCGTAGTCAAAGTGTTCGGAGACGCCGTAGTACGCCGCCCCCAGCTCCGCCGCGCGGGCGAGCATGTCTGAAAGCGGCGACCTGCCGTCCGCCGAAAATGTGCTGTGTGTGTGAATATCCGTGATCATGCCTTCAGTATAGCACGCGGGGCGTGAAAAAGCAAGCGGAGGACGGAATATTTCCGTCCTCCGCCGCCCCATCACATTTCCGTACGGCTGCGCCCGCGGCGCGCGCCGCGTCAAAGAGTAAGCGTCAGAAAAATCTGCGCGCCGTCACAAAGTACGCCTTGCGCGTCGCGCTCATCTGCTCGATGACGGCATAGTCGCTCGCCGTGTGCAGGATATAGTTGTTGCCCAGATACAGCGCAACGTGCCCGATGCGCTCCACGCCCGTCTTGTTGTATCGCTGGGCGTTGGTGTAAAAGAGCAGGTCGCCGCGTTTGATATTGTTCCAGCTGACGGCAACGCCCTGCTTGACCTGCGTGCGCGTCGTCACGTCCAGTAAGATCCCTGCGCCCTGATAGAAGATATACTGCATGAGCGAGGAGCAGTCGAACTTGGTCACGGTGAAGCCCTTGAGCATGTTGCCCTTGCCGTCGTGCAGGCGGGTCGCGCCGTAGACGTAGGGCACGCCCAGGAGCTCCAATCCCTCTGCGATCACGCGCTCCACCTGCTCGCTGCCCTTGTCGAGGTAAGCGATGGTCGTGTACGCGTCGCTCGCGCTGACATAGGCGGTCGTGGAGCGGTAGCGGGTCTCGTACCAGCTGCCCACCCTGCGCACAAGGTGCAGCATGTCGCCGCTGTTCACCGCGCCGAGGGAGGCATAGCTCGTCCCTGCGCCCGCTCGCACGTTGAGGGAGTTGGTGCGCACATAGATATATTCCGCCCGCGTGGAGGCGGCGGGGATGTCAGGTTCGGGTTCCGGTTCAGGCTCGGTGACGGGCACGTCCGGCTCCGCTTCTGGTTCGTCCGTCGGTTCGTCCGGCTCCGTTTCTTCCGCCGGCGCGTCCAATTCGGGCGCGTCCGGGTCGCCAAGGTCCGGCAGGACGGGAAGATCGTCTGCGGGCAGCTCCAGTGCGGGTTCGTCCGTTTGGACATCGCCGCATGCCGCCAAAAGAGGCGCTGTTCCCAGGAGAAGCGCAAGGGAACAAGCCGTCAAAGCAAAAAGTCTTTTCATGGGTTTACCTTCCTTTTGTGTTTCTCGTGGCATGATCATATCAGAAAAATATACTTTCATGCAACAAAAGAACGCAGGTGAGTTGCTGGAAGGCGCCCCAAAGACTGGAAGTTGACAGCGGCGCAGTTGTCTGCTATAATTGTCATCAAAAGGGGAGGACGCAGCATGCAGTTTACAAGCTTTGACGGCAAGAAGATCAGCCTCTATGTCTGGGACGAGGTCGCTTCGCCGCGCGGCGTGGTGCAGATCGTGCACGGCATGACCGAGCACGCCGCCCGTTACGAGGCGTTTGCAAAATTTCTCAATGCGCACGGCTATATCGTCGTGGCGGACGACCACCGCGGGCACGGCGGCACCGACCCCCAAACACTCGGTTGGTGCAAAGGGGACATGTTTGCGGACACCGTGCGCGACGAACTGGCGATCACGGAGTACGTTCAGAAGAAGTACGCGGGGCTTTCCTGCTTCGTGTTCGGGTTTTCCTACGGCTCCTTTCTGACGCAGCGCTATATCGCCGGCTGCGGGAACATTTCTGGCGCGGTCATTGCGGGCAGCAACTACAAAAAGGATTTCGAAGTTTACCTCGGCAGTGTCGTGGCATGGCTGGGCATTCATTTTTGCGGCGAGAAAAAGCCCGCCAGGCTCATCGAAAAACTCTCCTTCGGCGCGTACGCAAAGCACTTTGCGGACAGGGAATGGCTCTCCGCGGACGCGGACAACAACGCCGCCTACCACGGCGACCCGCTGTGCGGGTTCACCTGCTCCTTCCGCTTCTATGCCGACTTCTTCCGCGGGCTGCGCAGCCTGTACACCAAAAAGTACCGCGCCGGTCTGCAAAAGGACATGCCGCTGCTGCTCGCCTCGGGCGAACTCGACCCCGTGGGCGACATGGGCAGGGGCGTGAAGAAGCTGCACCGCTTCTATGCGCAAAAGGCGGGCATGCGCAACGTGACGCTCAAGCTTTTCGCCGGTTCCCGCCACGAATTTTTGAACGAGAAGGAAAACCGGGAGGAAAAATGGGGCGCCGTCCTCGCATTTTTTGACCAAAATTGCAGATAGGGGCTGCAAAACAAAAGGGGCGCCCGCCACGCTGTTCGCGCGGCGGGCGCCATACAATAAAAAGCGGAGCGCTGCAGCGCTCCGCTTTTTTCAAAAGATCAGTTGACGACCTTGGGGTCAAGGTTGAGGGTGTACTGCGAGCCGCCCCTGTCGTCGGGGAAGAGCGTCGCACCCGAGACGACGGGCAGCGTCAGAGGGTTGATGAGCGCGTCTGCCGTGAGGTTGGCAACCGCCGCACGGAGGAAGGGGAACATGGTCTCCGTCGCGTTGATCGCGAAGAATCTTCTGTCCTCGTCGGTGTTCATGTTCTGCACTTCAAACACGCCCACAAAGCGCGCCACAAGGTTGAAGGGCTTGGGGGAGTCGTCCGTGCTCTCGATCTTGCATTCCAGCATAACGATGTTGATCTTGGGATTCTCGTTCGCGTGACGGATCTGGCGCGAGAACATGGGTTTGATTTCAAATTTGGCATTGGGCGCCGCCTGAATGTGATTGACCTTAAAGGAGAGCTCTTCGGCGGTCAGCGCCTTCATGGAGTATTCGATCATAATTTCCACCTCTATTTGTCGTTTGCCGTCATTATAGCATGGGAAGCATCAAATGTCAACCGCCTTTTCGATCGCACACAAAAAATCGCCGTTTCAACACAAAATTCTCAGGAGATCGGCGCGGTACAGCAGAACCTCGAGGATGCAGTCACGCGGCTGGAAGGACTGATCGGCGGAAATACGTCGGATGTCACCGCACTCGAGACGGCGCTTGAGGAAGTTACAGCGGCATACGCCGCGGCGGATGCGTTGCTCGAGGCGGATATCACCACGTTACAGGAGCAGGATACGGCGCTCTCGGAGAGCATAACGGCGCTGCAGACAACGCCGGAGGCTGCGGATGACGCCATCTGGGATGCGATCGGGCAGTTGCAGTCCGACCTGGATGCGAGCGAACAGACGCTCAGCACCGTCATCATCGTGTTCGCCGTGATCCTCGGCGTCGTCGCCGTGGTGAGCGTGGTCGGGCTTGTGCCGGCACTGCGCAAGGGCAAGAAATAATCGCGCTTTCAGCGGACATTTATCGTTTTATCAACTGACCGCCCGCCGCGCTTTTGCGCGGCGGGCGGCATGTCATTCCGCGGGAAAGACGCGCCGTCCTTTCATGTAGGTCTCCACGACGCGCAGGTCCGGCAGGTCCTCGGCATTGCAGGCGAGCGGGTCGCGATTGAGGATGACAAAGTCGGCGCGCTGTCCCGCCGCGATGCGCCCGCGATCCCCAAAACCGTACTGGGCGGCGGCGTGTTCGGTGACGGCGCGCAGCGCATCCAATACGCTTATCTCCTGCCCTGCCAGCCTTTTGCCCGCCCTTGTCGTGCGCAGGACGGCGCAGGCGACCGCGTCCAGCGGGTCGGGTTCGCAGACGGGCGCGTCCTGGTGCAGTGTAAAGGGGATGCCGCGCACGAGCGCCGAACGCGTCGGCGAGATGCGCATGCCCCGCGCCCTGCCCAGATTTGTAAGGTGCGTGTCCCCGAATTCGCGCACATGCGCGACAAAAAAGGAGGGGATGACGCCCAGTCGCTTGATGCGCTCGAGCTGGTCGTCGCCCAAAATCTGCCCGTGGATGAGCACGGGTCGGCAGCCGGCGCGCGCCGCAGGGGTCAGCTGTTCCAGTGCGTTTAAAAACAGTTCCGCCGCCCCGTCGCCGTTGCAGTGGGCAAGCAGCTGCGCCCCGCGGCCTGATGCAAAGCGGCAAGATTCGAGCACCTCGGCGGCGGACATGGTCTGCACGCCCATCCCGCCGCCCTCGTAGGGCGCGCGCAGGAGCGCCGTTTTCTGCTGGGGCGAGCCGTCCAGAAAGATTTTGACGCCGCCCACGCGGAATGCGCCGTGCAGATCGTTTGCGCCGTCTTTGTCCCCGCGCGCGCCCGCTTCCCGTTCTGACGGGTGGAAGCGGGCGCGCGCGTCGTCATAGTCCGCGGGCGAGGGATAAGCGACGACGTCAATGCGGAGTGTGGGCAGGAGCGTATCGTAGAGCGGGAACATCTCGCGCGTTAAGATGCCCTCCTGCGCCGTCGTCACGCCGTAGGAAAAATAGCGCGCCTGCGCTCTTGCAAACGCGGCTCTGAGCGTTTCTCCCTCGGGCAGCGGCACGCGGCGGGTCGCTGCGAGGTACTCCGTTTCCTCGAGCACCGCCCGTTCGCCCAGCCCTAAAAGGCGGCGCGCCGCCCCGTTGAACAGTCCCGCGTGTCCCGAGCGCAGCTGAATGTGCAGCGGGCGCAGACATGTCTCCAGCGGCGCGGCATCGGGCAACGTTTTTGCATTTCTGATCGTGACGAGGTCCAGTTCCCCCATGCCGTTCTCGCGCGCAAACCGCTCGGCGCAGGCGATAAAGTCCTGCGCGGTCGCGGCGCTTGTTCCGTCCGCCTGCGTCAGGGAGAGCGCGTAGGCGAGCAGATGGGAATGCGCGTCGCAAAAGGCGGGCAGCACCGCCGCGCCGCCCAGATCGATCGTTTCGTCATAGGGCGCCTCTGCGGGGGCGAACTTCCCGCCCGCGACGCAGAATTCTTTTTCGTCCTGTCCGCCCGCAAGGGGTAGTGTGCAGTTTTTGTACAGTGTTTTCATGTCCCAAGTATTGCCCGCGGCGCGGGGAACAAAACGCGCCGCGTGCGATGCGACAAGAAAACCTGTAAAAACTTTGCAAAAGGGTGTAAAATTTTTCGCGAAAGGCTTGAAATTTATTTGGAAATGTTGTACAATAATTTCCGGCAAACATGAAAATTATCAGGAGGAAAAGCATTCATGGCAAAAAAGTATTGTTACCTTTTCACGGAAGGTAATGCACAGATGCGTGAGCTGCTCGGCGGCAAGGGCGCAAACCTCGCGGAAATGACCAACATCGGTCTGCCCGTGCCTCAGGGTTTCACGATCTCCACGGAAGCCTGCACGCAGTACTACGAGGACGGCAGGCAGATCAATCCCGAGATCCAGGCAGAGATCATGCAGTACATCGAGAAGATGGAGCAGGTCTGCGGCAAGAAGTTCGGCGATAAGGAAAATCCCCTGCTCGTCTCCGTCCGTTCGGGCGCGCGCGCTTCCATGCCCGGCATGATGGACACCATCCTCAACCTCGGCCTCAACGAGACGGTCGTCAACACCATCGCTGAGAAGTCGAACAACCCTCGTTGGGCTTGGGACTGCTACAGAAGATTCATCCAGATGTTCTCCGACGTCGTCATGGAGGTCGGCAAGAAGTACTTCGAGAAGCTCATCGACGAGATGAAGGAGAAGAAGGGCGTCACGCAGGACGTCGAGCTGACCGCAGAGGACCTGAAGGAACTTGCGAACCAGTTCAAGGCGGAGTACAAGAACCAGCTCGGCACCGACTTCCCCGACGATCCCAAGGAGCAGCTCTTTGCTGCGATCAAGGCGGTCTTCCGTTCGTGGGACAACCCCCGTGCGAACGTCTACCGTATGGACCACGACA
>ERZ1643251.922-NODE-922-length-36622-cov-31.163180_pt1 | contig 36622 bp, 30 predicted proteins | sample MGYA00579261_ERZ1643251 | MGnify/ENA primary metagenome ERZ1643251 (study PRJEB29033, sample SAMEA4952267) | chicken gut metagenome | biome: Broiler Chicken; feature: Gastrointestinal Tract; material: Caecum | place: Ireland | collected 2018 | study: Broiler... | reverse complement strand
CAAAGGCGGGGCCTTCCCCCGCCTTGTGGAATCCACCCCGCGGTACTGGGTGGAAAGTGCATCGTTCTCTTTTTGGCCCTGGACCGCTTCATGTCACATAGATGGCGTAGACATTCTGTAGGTCGTGCCTGCTCCTCTGTAGATAGTACTTCTACCGTCAGGGCCTTACCCTGGTGAGCCGCTGTTCCCAGCTATCGGAGGCCCGGCTTCCGGCGGCGGGGACGCCGCACACCGGGGTAAGGCCCTGGAAACAGAGGCGCAGTCTCACAGAGAAGGAAATGCGTTCTATAGACTTGCCAGGCCATCTATGTGACCCCACCGGGGCCAGGGCCGACGGTGAGAATGACGCAGTTCCAGCCTCGTACCCCAAGGGAGGTCCTTAGGGGGGAACGCCCTAAGTGGCTTTTCGTCCATTTTGGCCAGTCAAAATGGACCCCAGCGGAGCGTTTTCTTTTTCGTACACTCCGCACATTGCAATTCCCAGTAAGGAGGTGTACAATACCGCAGTTAGCATGATAAGAGAACGAGGTGAGCGAGTATGGTTCAAGAAGAGAAGCAGAACCTCTCTTTACAACAGCTGGAGCCGGGTCAATCCGGTATCATTCGGGCCATCAACAACCCCCGGGGCCCGGTGAAGCGTCGGCTGGTAGATATGGGGCTGACCCCCGGCACCAAAGTGACGGTGCGGAAGATTGCCCCCTTTGGCGACCCCATCGAGGTCAATCTCCGGGGGTATGAGCTGTCGTTGCGCAAGGAGGACGCCTGCAACATCCTCCTGTGTGCCCCTGGGGAGGTGCCCCACGGCACTCGTCCTGAGCACACCGCCCCTGACCAGGAGACGGTGCGGCGGATGACCCAGGCCCACGAGCACCATCAGCGGGAGCACGGGGGCAGCAAGCAGGACAACCACGACGTCCGTGAGATGAAAATTGCCCTGGTGGGCAACCCCAACTGCGGCAAAACCACCCTCTTCAATGCCCTCACCGGGTCCAACCAGTATGTGGGCAACTGGCCCGGCGTGACGGTGGAGAAGAAGGAGGGCGTGGCCCATGTGGATGGCCGGGACGTGACCATCGTGGATCTGCCCGGCATCTACTCCCTCTCCCCCTACTCCATGGAGGAGATTGTGGCCCGTGACTTTGTGGTGGGGGAGCACCCCGACGCCATCATCAACATTGTGGACGCCACCAACTTAGAGCGCAACCTGTACCTCACCGCCCAGCTTCTGGAGCTGGAGCGGCCCATGGTCATTGCCCTGAACTTCATGGACGAGGTGGAAAAGCGGGGAGATAAGCTGGACCTGGTGCGGATTTCCCGGGCCCTGGGTGTCCCTGTCATCCCCATCACCGCCCGCACGGGCCAGAACATCCAGAAGCTGCTGGAGGAGGCCCACCACCAGATGCACACCGGCTTCACCGTGGAGCCGGACGACCTGTACGACGACTTTACCCACTACATCCACCACCAGGTGGACGCCCTCATCCATGACCGGGCCTACGCCGTGGGCATCCCCGCCCACTGGGCCTCCATCAAGCTCATTGAGGGGGACGAACTGGTGGAGAAGGCCTTAGGGTTAGACGAGGCCACCCGCTGGAAGGTGGACCGGGTGGCCCAGAGCTATGAACAGGCCTACCCCCTGGGTGACCGGGAGACCCTCATCGCCGACGCCCGCTACCGCTTCATTCAGCGGGTGGTGAAGGTGGGAGTGCAGCGGGGCCAGCCCCTGGGCACCATGACCCTCTCGGACAAGATTGACGCCATTGTCACCCACCGCTTCCTGGCGGTCCCCGTGTTTTTGGTGATGATGCTGGCTCTGTTTGGCATCATCTTCGGCCCCGGCCAGATTCTGGCCGACGGGGTGGACTACTTCTTCAACGACTGGCTGGCTGGCGTGGTCAGCGGCGTTTTGGAGCAGGCGGGCACCGCACCCTGGGTGTCTTCCCTACTGGTGGACGGCGTGCTGTCCGGCGTGGGCGGCGTGCTGGTGTTCCTGCCCCAGATTGCCCTGCTGTTCCTGTTCCTGTCCTTCCTGGAGGACTCCGGGTACATGGCCCGGGCCGCCTTTATCATGGACCGGGTGCTGCGCCGCTTTGGCCTGTCCGGTAAGGCCTTCATCCCCATGCTCATGGGCTTTGGCTGTACCGTCCCCGCCATCATGGGGGCGCGGACCATGGAAAATGAGAAGGACCGCCGTATGACCATGATGCTGGTGCCCTTTATGTCCTGTTCCGCCCGCCTGCCGGTGTACGGCCTGATGACCGCCGCCTTCTTCCCCAAGCATGCGGGTCTGGTGATTTTCTCCCTGTACGTGCTGGGCCTGCTGTGCGCCATTGTGTCCGGCATCATCCTGCGCCACACCATGTTCCGGGGCGAGCCCGCCGCCTTTGTGCTGGAGCTGCCCCCCTACCGCCTGCCCACCGTTCGCAACTGCCTGACCCATGTGTGGGAGCGGGTGCGGGGCTTCCTGGTGAAGGCGGGTACCCTGATTCTGGCCATGAGCGTGGTGCTGTGGTTCCTCCAGAGTTTCGGCGTCACCTCCCACGGGCTTATGATGGTGGAGGATACCGGCCACTCCATTCTGGGTACCATCGGGTCCCTGCTGGCCCCCGTGTTTGGGCCTCTGGGCTTCGGTACCTGGCAGGCCGCTGTGGCCATCCTCACCGGCCTGGTGGCCAAGGAGGCGGTGGTGTCCACCCTGTGCCTGCTCTACGGCGTGTCCACTCTGGACGCCGGGGCCACGGTGGCCACCGCTCTGTCCGGCACCTTCCACACCCCTGTGGCCGCCTACGCCTTCCTGGTGTTCATCCTGCTGTATGTGCCCTGTGTGGCGGCCGTGTCCACCATGGTGCGGGAGATGGGCAGCTTGAAGTGGACCGCTCGCTCCATCGTCTGGCAGCTGGCGGCGGCCTGGCTGGTGTCCTTTGTGGTGTTCCAGGTGGGAATGCTGCTGTTTTAAGGAGTTTTCTATGAAATATGTGATTTATGCCCTGGTGGCGGCCCTGGCGGTATGGGCGGTGTGGTACTTGGTGCGCACCATCCGCCGCCAGCTCCGCGGCCAGTGCAGCGGCTGCTCGGGAGATTGCTCCCGCTGCGGCAAGAAATAGCGGACACGGGCGCACCCCATCAGGGGGGCGCCCGTGTTTTTTCACAAAAATACACCCTGTGAATCTGTGTGGGCTGACAAAAGTCTGCGGATTCGAGGATTCTTTCTTGACAAACCCATGTCAGTGCGCTATCCTGTCCCTGGACAATTTCAAAGGGACTTGTGACTGGTCAAGCAGGCAAGATCAAACCGATGCAGTGGGAAACCATATCCGTATATGGCAATATGGCGCTGTAGGTTTGGTCTTTTTATTTTTTCTCAGAGGAGGTGAGCACATGGAAAACATTCCACCGGAAAACCAAAAGCTTGGCGCATACCGCATTGTCCGAGCCATTGGCAACAATTTTGTATGCGCCAAAGACAGCAGCGGCCACGAGGTGGTGCTGCGTGGACCCGGCATCGGCTTTAAAAAAGCCCCAGGGGACGTGGTGGCCCCGTCCCGGGTGGAGAAGGTGTACGCCCTGCAAGACCACAGTCAATCCCAGCGCCTGACCCAGCTGATGGTGGAGCTGCCTCCGGAGTACCTGGAGGTGAGCACCCAGATCATTGAGAGCGCCGAGCGTCTGCTGGGTCGGCACCTGTCGGGGAATGTGTACATCACCCTCACCGACCATATTTCCTTTGCCCTCCAGCGGCACAAAAACGGGGTGTACTACCCCAATCAGCTGCTGTGGGAGATCAAAACCTTCTACGCCCAGGAGTACGAGGTGGGTCAGATGGCCCTGGAGATCATCGAGAGCGCCTTGGGGGTGCAGCTGCCCGAGGACGAGGCGGGCTTCATCGCCCTGCACATCGTCAACGCCCAGTTGGACGGGCGCATGTCGGACATGGTGCGCATCACCGAGCTGGTGCGGGAGATCATGGCGGAGGTGGCGGAGTTCTATGGGGCCGCCCCCTGTCAGCAGGGGCTGGACTACGAGCGGCTCATCACCCACCTGAAATTTTTGGGCCAGCGGTTGGCTCGGCCCAGGCCCCAGGCCCGGGAGGACGCCACCTTCCAGGGCATGATTCGAGAGCACTATCCCCAGGCCTTCGCCTGCGCCCTGCGGGTGAAGGAGCGGCTGAAACGGGTTTTTGACCTGGATCTGCCCGGCGAGGAACTCACCTTTCTGACCGTTCATTTACAACGCTTGGCCCTGGCCATGGGACAAGCAAAGGAGGAGAATTTCTGATGAAAGACAAAGTATTCGGCGTATTGCAGCGGGTGGGCCGCTCCTTTATGCTGCCCATCGCCATTTTGCCCGTAGCGGGCCTGTTTTTGGGCATCGGCGGGTCCTTTACCAACACCACCATGCTGGAGACCTACGGCCTCATGGGCATCATGGGCCCCGGCACCTTCATCTACGCCATCTTGCAGGTGCTCAACGCCGCCGGCTCGGTGGTCTTTGACAACCTGCCTCTGATCTTCGCCATGGGCGTGGCCATCGGTATGGCCAAGCAGGAGAAGGAAGTGGCGGCTCTGTCGGCAGCCATCGCCTTCTTCGTGATGCACGCCACCATAGGGGCCATGATCAACGCCTTCGGCGCCCCCGACCTGTCCGGCGCCACCACCACCGTGGTGGGCCTGAACTCCCTGCAAATGGGCGTGTTCGGCGGCATCATGGTGGGCCTGGGTGTGGCAGCCCTGCACAACCGCTTCTATAAGATTCAGTTGCCCCAGGTGCTCTCCTTCTTCAGCGGCACCCGCTTCGTCCCCATCATCTCCTCTGCCACCTACCTGGTGGTGGGCATCGCCATGTACTACATCTGGCCCACCATCCAGACCGGCATCAATCACCTGGGCGGCTTTGTGCTGGCCAGCGGCTACGCAGGTACCTGGCTGTACGGCTTCATCGAGCGTGCCCTCATCCCCTTCGGCCTGCACCACGTGTTCTACATCCCCTTCTGGCAGACCGCCGTGGGCGGCACCGCCACCGTGGCCGGACACCTGGTGGAGGGCGCTCAGAACATCTTCTTTGCCGAGCTGGCCACCCCCGGCATTGAGCACTTCTCCGTGGCCGCCACCCGCTTCATGAGCGGTAAGTTCCCCCTGATGATTTTCGGCCTGCCTGGCGCTGCTCTGGCCATGTACCGCTGCGCCCGGCCGGAAAACCGTAAGGTGGTGGGCGGCCTGCTGCTCTCCGCCGCTCTGACCTCCATGATCACCGGTATCACTGAGCCCCTGGAGTTCACCTTCCTCTTTGTGGCTCCCGCCATGTACATCGTCCACTGCGTGTTCGCCGGTGCTGCCTACATGCTCATGCACGTCTTCAACGTGGGCGTGGGTATGACCTTCTCCGGCGGCCTCATCGACCTGACCCTCTTCGGCATCATGCAGGGTAACGCCAAGACCAGCTGGATTTGGGTGGTCATCGTGGGCGCAGTCTACTTCGTGCTCTACTTCCTGGTGTTCTCCTTTATGATCAAGAAGTTCAACTACATGACCCCCGGCCGGGAGGAGAACGCCGGCGAGATCAAGCTCTACACCCGCCAGGACGTGGACGCCCAGAAGAAGGGCGCAGAGGGTGCCAAGGGCGGCAACAGTGACGACGCCCTCAGCGCGGAAATTGTCCGTGGTCTGGGCGGCAAGGACAACATCTCCGACGTGGACTGCTGCATCACCCGTCTGCGCTGCACCGTCAAGGACGGCGCCAAGGTGGACCAGGCGGTTCTGAAAGCCACCGGAGCCTCCGGCGTCATCGTGGCCGGTAAGGGTGTCCAGATCGTGTACGGTCCCCGGGTGTCCGTCATCCGCTCCAACGTGGAGAGCTACCTGGCCAACTACCAGGAGTCTGCCGCTGTGGAGGCCAAAAACGAGGCCGCTCCCGCTGTGAAGGGCGGCATGGTGGCCAGCCCCTTCACCGGTAAGGTCATCCCCGTGTCTGAAGTGGGCGACGGCGTGTTCTCCGAGAAGATGGTGGGCGACGGCTTCGCCGTGGAGCCTGACGACGACAAGGTGTATTCCCCCGTGGACGGCGAAGTGACCATGGTGTTTGACACCAAGCACGCCTTCACCATCCAGACCGACGGCGGCCTGGAAGTGCTGGTGCACATGGGCATCGACACGGTGCAGCTCCAGGGCAAGCCCTTCATGCTCACCATTCGCCAGGGCGACAAGGTACGTTGCGGCGACCTCATCGGCACCATGGACCGCAAGGCCATCCAGGACGCTGGCTACCGCACCATCACCCCCGTGGTGGTGGGCAACGTGGACGACTTCGACACCTGCCAGCTGGTGCAAGAGGGCCAGGTGGAGCACGGTACCGACGTGTTGGATATTCACTAAAACCCCATAGAGATATCAGAACAGGAGCGCCGCAGCTGCGGCGCTCCTGTTGCATTGAAATATAATTTGATAAATATCTAAATAGTCTTGACAATCTGATTAGACAAGTATATAAATAAATTAACCCAATCAGAGAGGAGACGAAACCATGGACCAGAAGCTATCCCGCATGAAGGAGTATTTGGAGAAGCACGTGGCCCGGTGCGCCCAGGCCCGGGCCCAGCTCATGGCAGACCACCGGGGGGATGAGGCCAACTTCCAGGCCATCCAGGGCAATGTGTACGGCATTTTTTCCACCATTCTCAAGGTGGCTGTGGAACAAAACCCCGACGACCCCCAGGGGGTGGAGGGCTTTTTCCTCAAAAAGCTGGAGGAGATTCCCGCCCACTGGGTGGAGGCCCGGGAGAAGGCAGCGGCCCGGGGGGATGAAATCGCCGCCCACCTGGAGCGGTTGAAGCTGGAGACGGCGGAGGATGTGGGCTGTACCTTCCGGGCCATTTGGGGGGCGAAGGCATGACGGAGACCGAGGCCATCGGCCTGTTTAAATGCCTGGCGGACAAGTCCCGGCTGCAAATTCTGAAATCCCTGGCGGTGGAGGACATGTACGTGGAGCGGCTGGCCCAGCGGCTGGGGCTCACCGCCGCCACCGTGTCCTTCCACCTGAAAAAGTTGGCTCAGGCCGGGGCGGTGTCCTCCTATAAGAGCCAGTATTACACCATGTACACCTTGAACCGGGATTTGTTTGATACCACCATCCTGGACATTGTGCAGGAGGAGTCGGAGGAGGCGGACCTCCAGGCCCAGCGGGACGAGGCGTACCGCCAACACGTCCTGGACTCCTTTTTCCAGGATGGACGGCTGAAAACCATCCCCGCCCAGCGGAAAAAGAAGCGGATTGTGCTCCAGGCACTGGCTCAGCAGTTTGAGCCCCAGCACATCTACCCCGAGGGTGAAGTGAACTCCATTCTGGCCCGGTACCATGACGACGTGTGCACCCTCCGCCGGGACCTGGTGGGGGAGGGGTTGCTGGAGCGGGATGCCCAGGGGTATTGGCGTGTAGAGGACGAGACATGAGGAAAGACGGTGCAGACCCATGGGGGGCTGCACCGTCTTTCCTTGTTTGTGTGTAATGAAATTACTGATTTTTATTATTGAGGATAAAAAGGATGACTTCTTTTTGGTTGGGGGGGAGTGTCTCTGCGATCTCCCGGGCACGCTGCTCCAGAGCTGGGGCCTGGTGCGCCTGCTTCTCGAATAAAGGGCAGAGTTTGGAGAGCAGGGCACAGGTGAGAGCAATGCCCCAGGGGTCTTGTTCGGACTCATAGAGGGGGAGGGCTTGAAACAGAAAGTCTAGGGCATACTCGTAGTTGTGAGAAGAAAGATGTAACAGAGCTTGGCTTAGGAGTGAGTTGGCGAGGCCCAGGTTGTGGTGCTCCTGGCGAAAGAGGGATTCGGCCTGGGCATAGAGGTCCAGGGCTTGTGGGAGTTGCCCGGTGCGGGATAGGAGGTCGGCCCGGCTTTTGAGTGTGTTTGCAAGGCCTAGGTTGGCCTGCTCCTGGCGATACAAGGATTCGGCCTGTGCATAGAGGTCCAGGGCTTGTTGGAGCTGCCCGGTGCGGGATAGGAGGTCGGCCCGGCTTTGGAGGGTGTTAGCGAGGCCCAGGTTGTCTTGCTCCTGGCGATACAAGGATTCGGCTTGGGCATAGAGGTCCAGGGCTTGTGGGAGCTGCTCGGTACGGCGGAGGAGGTCGGCCCGGCTGAAAAGGGAGTTTGCCAGGCCCAGGTTGTCCTGCTCCTGGCGAAAGAGGGATTCGGCCTGGGCATAGAGGTCCAGGGCTTGTGGGAGCTGCCCGGTGCGGCTTAGGAGGTCGGCCCGGCTTTGGAGTGTGTAGGCGAGTCCCAGGTTGGCCTGCTCCTGGCGATAGAGTGTTTCAGCCTGGGTATAGAGGTCCAGGGCTTGTTGGAGCTGTCCGGTGCGGTATAGGAGGTCGGCCTGCCGTTCTGCAATCAGCCCCTCCAGGGAATGATTTCCCTGCTGCTGGGCAAAGGAAAGCAGCTTTTTTAAGATGTCCAATCCTTGCAGAGTGGAAAACTGAAAATAATTGTGCAGTTTTTGTGTGAATAAAGCGATGGCAGGATATAGACGTTCTTGCCACTCCGGTGCCAGCATCCGTTCCAGCAGGTGGAACAGCTGGGGCAGATGTTCCATCACATAGATGTGGGCAGCCTGTCGGTTGGGATTTGGAAAATCGTTGGCTTGCTCCAGAATTGGAGCATAGTGGTTGAACCACTGGAGGATACAAAAGAGTACCTCGTCTTCCTCAGCCAGCAGAAAAAACCCCTCTTTCACAGGCTGGAGCATCACCAGGGCGGCCCTGGTGTCGTCCCAGTCCACCAGACAGGCATCGCACAGCTGGTCGATGCTGGCTTCCCACTGTTGCCTCTCCTGCTCATTCTCTGCCAGCTCCATGAGCTGGGGGTAGTCCAGAGGCCCATAATACAGGGCGATGAGCCCCCACAGGTGAATGACCTGGGGGGAAGGACTCAGAGCGTCCCAGACGGCTTGCAGGGCGGTGTCCAGGCTGGTGTGTCGGGAATTGGAGGTCTTCTGCTGGGCGTGGGTCCACCGCTCCAACACGTTTTCCCAGCTGGGGGCATGGGCGGCCAGAGTGGCGGTGAGGAGGATGGACAGGGGATGGCCGTCCAACTGTTGGAGGAGGGTCTCAAAGGCCTGTCCCTCCAGGGGCAAATGTCCGTTTTTCTCGTGATAGACGGCTTGAAAGAGTTCTCGGTCTTTGCCGTCCTTGCGATTTAACGATTCCAACGGGAGCACATCCTGGGGGACATCATAGGAGGTGGGGGCCACCTGGCTGGAGAGCAGCACCGGGAGGTCCATCTGGCACAGCTGGGCCAGAAATTCCAGCACCTTGAGCCGTTCATCCTCCTGCGCCGCATGCCACACGTCCTCGAAGTTGTCCAAGTAGAGGACGGCATGGGAGCGGGTGGACAGCCCGTCCTGGAGATAGTCCAGATAGCCGGGAAGATCGCTGGCTTTGTCATCGGGGAGGGTGGGAATGCCCGCCCTCTGGGCGATGGTCTGACACAGCAGGGCGGGGGACTGAATCCCGGTAGCTGGGACATAGAGAATGTTGTGGCTCTCCCCTTCCAAACGGCGCAGCACGGCATGGCACACCTCGGTCTTGCCCTGCCCACCTATGCCAGTGACAAAGACGGGGGCGGAGTGGTTGGTGCAATGCTCGTAGAGGGTCTGGATGAAGACATCCCGGCCCACCAGAGTGCGGCGGAGGCTGGGGATAGGGGAACGCTTTTTAGGTGTGGGGGCCTCAGGGGGGAGCAGGGCCTGAAGCAACCAGTCCAGGGCATCATATTGACCGCAGGGGTACCAGATGCACTGGATGTGGTGTTTGGACATAAACTTTCGACGCTGACGGTAAGCATCATTTTCTGTGCCGTCGGCGTTGACCAGCAACGGCTCCCAGGGGTTGGCTTTATTTTTGGTTTCCTTGGGCAATTCCACCAGGGCGAAATAAGTGCGGTGTTCACAGCAGGCGTTCAGCACCTGTACCACCCGGTCGGTGCCCAGGGAACAGCCCAGAAAGAGGACAGGCCTGGAGTGGAAGATGGAGGACAGGGTTTCCGACAACGGGGTGGGCTCCTGGGAGCAGGGATAGACGGTGTCATAGGCTTCCTTGGTAAAGACCATGTGCTCCCGGTCTGACACACTGCCGTGGAGCTTGAACAGGATGGGGGCAGCCGTCTGGAGAGCCCGGTCAGCCTGGGGTAGGTGGTATTTGGTGTGCGGGCAGAGCACCTCTAAGCGGTGCCCATAGATTTCCTCCAGGCACAAGTCCACATTGGTGGTCATCATGGGGCCGTTGAAAATCCGGGGGATGGCCTTCCGGGCCGGGGTCAGCTTTTTCATAGCGTCCGGCACGGTGTGGGGGCCAAAGGTTTGACATAGTTCTTCCCGAAATTCAAACTCCCCCATTTCGGCACAGAGGGTGGAGGCGGCCTCTTCAAATCGCCCGGCGTTCAGCTGGTCTTCCAGCTGGGTCTGACAGTTGGGGAAGGGTTTGGCCATCTTCCGGAGAAGGGAAGGCCAGACGGAATAGACGTCTCCAGTGAACCCAGCTCCGAACAAGGGAATGAGATTGTTTTTGGCCAGCTGTTCCTGAATACCCTGGAACGCCCGCTCATTTTGCTGATAAAGCCGCTTTAAAGTTGGGCAGTTGCCTTTGTAGTTGGCGCCCATCAAATGCTCGAATGTCATGGTTCCACCTCCTGGCGATGTTTTTGGAATTATGTTCTATGATAGCACATGGTGGGGGATCTTTCCAGGGGAGATATAGAAAATACCGCACCGAGATGTTTCGTCCATCTCGGTGCGGTATTTTGCAATTTCATTAGAAATCCAGCAGCACACGCTCAATGCCCGCCACGGCTTCTTCCACCAGGGCATCAATGTCCAGGTTCTGCTCGGCCTCCACCAGCTCCTCCACTTTCGGCTTGGTGCGGGGGTGCTTGGGCGTGAACACGGTGCAGCAGTCCTCATAGGGGAGGATGGAGGTCTCAAAGGTGCCGATCTTGCTGGAGATGCGCACGATCTCCTCCTTGTCCATGCCCACCACCGGGCGCAGCACGGGCACGGTGCACACGGCGTTGGTGCAGGCCATGGCCTCCAGGGTCTGGCTGGCCACCTGGCCCACGGACTCACCGGTCACCAGGGCCTGCATGCCGTTTTTCTCCGCCACCCGGCAGGCAATGCGCATCATGAAGCGGCGCATGAGGATGGTGAACAGGTTCTCGGGGCAGGAGCGGCGCAGCTCCTCCTGAATCTTGGTAAACGGCACCACATGCACGCAGGTCTTGCCGGTGTAGGGCACCAGCAGCCGGGCCAAATCCAGCACCTTCTCCTTGGCCTCGGGGGAGGTGTAGGGGTAGGAGTAGAAGTGGACCATATCCACAATGACGCCCCGCTTGGCGATCATCCAGGAGGCCACGGGGGAGTCGATGCCGCCGGAGAGCAGGGACAGAGCACGGCCACCCACGCCGATGGGCAGACCGCCGGCACCCTCGGTGGGGTTGGCGTGGACAAAGGCGTCAAAGTCCCGCACCTCCACATGGACGGTGAACTGGGGGTGGTGCATGTCGGCAATCAGGTGGGGGTAGGCGTCGTGGAGCTCGCCGCCCACGTACTGGGACAGCTGGATGGAGGTCATGGGGAAGGTCTTGTCCGCCCGCTTGGTCTCCACCTTGAAGGACCGGGCCATGGCCAGCTGGTCCCCCAGATACTCCTTGACGCACTCCAGAATGGCGTCTTTGTCCTTGACGCAGGCCCGGGCCCGGCACAGGCCCGCCACGCCGAACAGCTTGCCCATGGCCTCCCAGGCCCCTTCAAAGTCGCAAAACTCGTCCTGGGGCTCAATGTAGGTGGTGGACTGGCGGGTGTATACCTTGAAGGAGCCGTACTTTTTCAGCCGCCGCTTGGCGTTACCCATGAGCTTCTCCTCAAAGGCCCGGCGGTTGAGGCCCTTGAGCACCATTTCGCCCTGCTTGAGCAGGATAATTTCTTTCATATTGTTACCTCCAATGAGTGGTGATGTTAGTGAGACAGGGCTTCCAGGGTCTGCTGGAAGGCCTCCAAAGTGGCGGTCAAATCCTCCCCGCTGTGGGCGTCCGAGAGGAACATGGCCTCGAACTGAGCAGGGGCCAGGTAGATGCCCCGCTGGAGCATTTCGCTGAAGTAGCGGGCGTACATCCCCACGTCACTGCCCTTGGCATCCACAAAGGTGGACACCTCGGTGGGGGTGAAGAAGGGGGAGAGGAGGGAGCCTACCTGATTGATGGCCACGGGAACTGAGGAATTCTCACACAGCTTGCCCATGTCCTGGGCCAGAGATGCTCCCATGTGGTTGATGTGGGTGTACACCTGGGGATGGTCGTGGAGATAGCGCAGCTGAGAAAGTCCCGCCGCCATGGCCACGGGGTTACCGCTGAGGGTGCCCGCCTGGTAGACGGGGCCGCAGGGGGCCACGTGCTCCATGAGGGCCCGGCTGCCGCCGTAGGCGCCCACGGGCATACCGCCGCCGATGATTTTGCCGTAGGTGACCAGGTCGGCCTTCACCCCAAAATACTCCTGGGCCCCGCCGGGGGCCAGACGGAACCCGGTGATGACCTCGTCGAAGATGAGCAGGGTGCCGTGCTGGTCGCACAGCTCCCGCAGCCCCAGCAAGAAGCCGGGGGCGGGGCCCACCACCCCCATGTTGGCGGCCACCGGCTCCACGATGACGGCGGCCACTTGGCCCCGGTTGGCCTCCAGAAGGGCCTGGACGCTGGACAGATCGTTAAATTGGGCGGTGAGGGTGTCCTTGGCGGCCCCCACGGGCACGCCGGAGGAGGAGGGGTGGCCTCCTGCCAGAGCGGAGGACCCGGCGTTGACCAGCATGCAGTCGCTGTGGCCGTGGTAGCAGCCCTCAAACTTGATGAGCTTGTCCCGGCCCGTGGCCCCACGGGCCAGACGCAGGGCGGACATCACCGCCTCGGTGCCGGAGTTGACCATGCGCACCATTTCCAGCCCGGGCACCATCTCCACCATCAGCTGGGCAATTTCCACCTCCCGGGGGGTGGGGGCGCCGAAGCTCAGGCCGTCCACCACGGCTTTTTCCACCGCTTCCCGAATGACGGGGTGGTTGTGGCCCAAAATCATGGGGCCCCAGGAACACACGTAGTCAATGTAGCGGCGGCCCTCCACGTCATAGATATAGCTGCCCTCCGCTTTCTGGATAAACCGGGGGGTGAGCCCCACGGAGCGGTAGGCCCGCACGGGGCTGTTGACGCCGCCGGGGAGTACCTGACAGGCGGCGGCAAAGAGTTCTTCTGAAGAGTGGAGATTCATCCGATGTCCCCCCGTTTCATGGCGTCTGCCAGCTCCTTGGCGGAGTAGGTGATGAGCATGTCCGCCCCCGCCCGGTAGATGGACAGGGCCGACTCGCACATCATGTTATATTCGTCCACCAGTCCGGCGGCCGCGGCGGACTTGATCATGGCATACTCGCCGGAGACGGAGTAGGCGCACATGGGCAGGTTAAAGGCCTGCTTGCACCGATACAGCACGTCCAAATAGCTCAGAGCGGGCTTGACCATGAGGATGTCCGCACCCTCTTCCACGTCCAGGGCGCACTCCCGCAGAGCCTCCCGGGCGTTGTGGGGGTCCATTTGGTAGCCCTTGCGGTCGCCAAAGGAGGGGGCGGAACCGGCGGCATCCCGGAAGGGGCCGTAGAAGGAGGAGGCGTACTTGGCGGAATAGGCCATAATGGGCAGGTTGACAAACCCGGCCTCATCCAGGGCACGGCGCATGGCCCCGATGCGGCCGTCCATCATGTCGGAGGGGGCCACCATATCCACCCCGGCCCGGGCATAGGACAGGGTGATGTCCACCAGCCGGGGGAGGGTGGCGTCGTTGTCCACGTGCTCCCCGCAGAGAATGCCACAGTGTCCGTGGCTGGTGTACTCACACATGCACACGTCGGCGATGACGTAGAAGTGGGGGTGCTTTCCCTTGATGGTGCGGATGGCCTGCTGCACCACCCCGTTGTCGTCCCAGGCGGAGGAGCCGATCTCATCCTTGTGGGCGGGGAGGCCGAAGAGGATGCACTTGGTCACGCCGTGTGCCAGACACTCCTCCACCGCCTGGCACACGCTGTCCAGGCCGTAGTGGAACTGTCCGGGCAGGGAGGGGATGGGGCGGGTGCCCTGGAGGGTTTCATCCACAAAAATGGGGTAGATGAGGCTGTCGGGGGACAGCCGGGTCTCCCGGCACAGGCTGCGCACCTCGGGACAGGTGCGCAGGCGGCGGGGTCTATGAGTGAGTTCCATTGGGAATTCCTCCTTCTATTACAAAGTCTGGGCCAGCCGCAGCAGGCCGGGAATGGTGGCTTCCTCCGCAATGAGCACGGGGATGCCGTGGCGCATTGCCTCCTGGGCAGTCTGTGCGCCGATGCACAAACCCGTAATGTTGCCCAGAGGGGCGTCCTCTCCCACCGAGGCCACAAAGCCCTTCACGGTGGAGGCGGAGGTGAAGGTGACGTAGGACAGCTGGCCCGCCTCCAGCGCCTCTCTCAGCTCCGGGGAGCGGGGGTTATCATAGTGGGTGGTATACACCGCGATTTCCTCATAGGGGATGCCACGCTGGGTGAGCGCCTGGGTGAGGAGGGGAGAACCCTCTTGGGCCCGGGGCAGCAGCACCTTCCCGGTGGCAGGGATGCCCTGGCCCAAATCCTGGGCGGAGTACACCGCCGGGACATAGTCGGCGGTGAGGCCGTACTTCTTCAAAGCGGCGGCGGTGCCGGGGCCGATGGCGGCCAGCTTCACGCCAGCCAGAGCCCGGCTGTCCTTGCCCTGCCCGTTCAGGGCGTCGAAAAACACCCCTACCCCCACGGGGCTGGTGAAGGCAATCCACTGGTAGTTCCCCAGCCGCTCCAGGGCGGCGGTGAGGGGAGGACAGGGGGTGATGGGGGTGGTGTGGATGCAGGGGTACTCCCAGACCTTGGCCCCCAGCTCCCGCAGGCCCTGGGCCAGGGTGCCCTTCCGGGCGGCGGGGCGGGTGACCACAAAGGTGTGGCCCTTGAGAGGCAGGGCGTCAAACCAGTCAAAGGAATCGGCCAGGGCGCACACCCCACCCACCACACTGATGGCGGGGCTCACCACCTGGTGGTCCTGAGCGGCCTGGGCCAGGGTGGACAGGGTGGCGCTGATGCGCCGCTGGGCGGGGGTGGTGCCCCGCTCCACGATGGCGGCGGGGGTGTTGGGGTCCATGCCCGCCTTCAAAAGCCCTTCACAAATCTGGGGCAGGGCGGACACGCCCATGAGGAACACCAGGGTGCCACGGGTGGCCACCAGGGCGTCAAAGTCGATGTCCAACTCTTTTCCCGCCCGCTGGTGTCCGGTGACAATGTGCAGGGAGGAGCAGCAGTTCCGGTGGGTCACCGGAATGCCGCCGTAGGCGGGCACCGCCAGGGCGGAGGTGACCCCAGGCACCACCTGGAAGGGCACCTGGTGCTGGGCCAGCAGCTCCAGCTCCTCACCGCCCCGGCCAAAGAGAAAGGGGTCGCCGCCCTTGAGGCGTACCACGTTGGCGCCCCCCAGGGCCTCCCGCAAGAGAATCTGATTGATCTCCTCCTGGGGCACCGGGTGCACATTCACCCGCTTGCCCACATCAATGGCCTTGGCGGTGGGGGGGATGAGGGCCAGAATTGACCGGCTCACCAGGCGGTCAAATACCACCACATCGGCACGTTCAATGGCTTTTTTTCCTTTTAAGGTGAGCAGGCCGGGGTCGCCGGGGCCTGCTCCCACCAAAGTCACATGTCCCATCATGGGTGGTCCCTCCTCATACGCACCGCCAGCTCCGCGCCCATCTCCCGGGCGTCGGCGCAGGCGGCGCAGCTGCTTTCGATGTAAGATTCACCCTCGCCGTCCACATAGAACCCGGTGAGGGTGACGGTGTCCCCGTCCACGGTGGCGTGGGCGGCCACGGGGGAGGAACAGCCCCCCTCCAAAGCGCCCACAAAGGCCCGCTCGGCGGTGAGGCACACCGCCGCCACCGGGTCGTGGAAGAGGGACAGGCAGGACGTGTCCACATCCGCCCGGCTCTGCACCGCCAAAATGCCCTGTCCGGCGGCGGGGAGCATCTCCTCCACGGGGAAGCGGCGGGAAATGCGATTCTCAAGGCCCAGCCGATCCAGCCCGGCACAGGCCAGCACCAGGGCGGAATACTCGCCCCGGTCCAGCTTGGCTAGCCGGGTCTGCACGTTGCCCCGCACCGGGGCCACTTGGTGGTGGGGGAACAGCTTACGGAGCTGGAGGGTGCGGCGGAGGGAGGCGCAGCCGATGGGGCGGGTGGGGTCCAGGGTGTCCACCCCCTGGGGGAGCACCAGGGCGTCCCGGGGGTCGGCCCGGTGGGAGAAGGCCACCAGGGGCAACTCCTGGGGAATATCCATGGGCAGGTCCTTGCTGGAGTGGACGGTGAAGTCCACCCGGCCCTCCAGAAGGGCACGGTCCAGCTCTTTCACAAACAGCCCCTTGCCGCCAATCTGGCTCAGGGGGCGGTCCAAGATGAGGTCGCCGGTGGTCTTCATGGTCACCAGCTCCACCTCGGCGGTGGGGTCATAGGCCCGGATGGAATCAATGACCATCTCGCTTTGTATCACGGCCAGCCGACTGTCTCGGCTTCCAATGCGTATCTTCATATAGAGTCCTCCAAGAGTTCTCGAATCTGTCGGGCACAGCGGGCGGTTTTGGCGTGGTCGGTGCCGTCGCCTACCACACCTGCCACCAGTCCCTCCCCCACGCACAGGGCGGGGAAGAAAAAGGTGCACGCTGTGGGGGCGTCCGCCACGCTCACCGGGATACCCCGGTCTCGGGCCTCCTGGGCCACCTGCCCGTTGGTCTCCCGGCAGTCGGTGGCAGCTACGGCTAGGGTTGCCCCTTCCAAGTCGCCGGGGCGATAGGGGCGGGATATGTGGGTCACTGTTGGCATGTCCGGGTGCAGAGTGGGGGCAATCACCACCACGTCCGCCCCGCACTGTTGCAGGGTACGGACCCGGCGCAGGGCCACCTTCCCGCCGCCCACCAGCACCACCTTCTGGCCCGTCAGGTCAAGAAACAGGGGAAAGCGGGGGTAGCCGCTCATGACGGGGCCCCCTTTCCCGTGGTGTGGGCCCGGATTTTCTGGGCGCACTGGCGCAGGCTGTCCGGGTCGGGCGGGGTGGGCAGGCCGCCCAGCAGCAGCTCCACGGTGCGCTGCACCGTCAGGGCGATGACCTCCTCCTGGTCCAGCTCCTCCTCCTGGAGCTGGGGAGCGGCGGCCAGGCGCTGGACGATGGACAGCTTCAACTCCTCTTGCAGGGGGAGGCTGACTTTATAATTGAGCCAGCGGTAAAATTGCCGCTGGTGCTTGTCCAAAATTTCCGTCACCTCGGGGGGGACGGTGTGGAGGGGGGCGGTGTCCATCAGGTCGTCCACGTTAAAGAGCTTCACGCCAGGCAGCTGTCCCACCTGGGGCTCAATGTCTCGGGGGATGGCCAAATCCACCATCACCTGGGGCAGCTGGGCCACCGATTCCAGCTGTTCTACCGTGACAGTATAGTGGGGGCTGGCGGTGGCGGAGACCAGAATATCCACCCCGCTGAGCAGCTCAAAGCGGCGGTCATAGGGCTGGGCCTCGCACCCCGAGGGCACCACCGTCTCCCCGTGGCGGTAGGTGCGCAGGGTCACCATCACCCGGCACCCGGCCTCATGGAGCAGCCGGGCGGACAGCTTGCCCATCTCCCCGTTGCCGATGACGATGGCCCGTTTTCCCTCCAGGCTGCCCAGGTGCTGGCGCAGCAGGGCTACCCCCTGGCTGGCCGCCGAGGTGGGCAGGGAGGTCAGGCGCACGGTGGAGCGAATCTCCTTCCCGGCGGAGATGGCGGAGCGGAACAGGGTCTCCAGCATGGGGTGGGCGGCTCCCGCCTCCCGGGATAGGGTGATGGCCCGCTTGACCTGGGCCAGAATCTGGTCCTCACCCCACACCCGGGAGCGCAGACCCGCCGCCACCTGCATCAGGTGTTCCACTGCCTCCCCGCCCTGGCGGGTGACAAAGGCGGCGGAGAAGGGGGCAAACTCCACTCCGGCGGCGTGGCACAGCATTTGCCCCGGGTGGCAGGTGTCGGCACAGCACAGGTAGATTTCTGTGCGGTTGCAGGTGGACAAAATCACACAGCCGTGGATGTTGGGCAGCTGGGCGATGTGGGCGTCCAGCCGCTGCACGTGGGTGGCGGTGAAGGACAGGGCCTCCCGCAGGTCGATGGGGGCCAGATGGTGTTCCAGGCTGGACATGACAACGAGCATAGATGATCCTCATTTCTCCCTCTGAGTGAAAAATTCGTTCTCTGCTGCCTCCAGGGCGTGGGCCACAAAGAGGCGGCGGATGGCAGGGCAGTCCCCCAGCCCTTGGGAGACGGCGGACACCGGAACGCCCAGGCGTTCCAGCTGTCCACACCAGCTTTGTTCCCCAGCCAGCAGGTCCCGGGTGGCGTGGACGCCGCACACCACCATCAGAGGGTGGATGTGGAGCCGGGTCACGGCCCCGGCCTCACGGATGCGGCGGGCGGTCTCCGCCGGGGTGGGACCGTCCTGGAGGGTGCCCACGAAGGAGCGGGTGTGGCCCTGGCGGTGCAGGGCCTGTTCCAGCTGGGCATAGACCCCGTGGGCCTCATGGCTGGCGCCGTGGCCCAGAAACAGAGCCCCCTCCTGGGGGGCCAGGGGAGGCAGACAGGTGGGCAGGGCTTTTGCCACGGCCTCGATGTCCTGGGACGTGGCCAACAGGGGCTGGCCCACCCACAGGTCCAGACGCTGGGCGTAGGGCTCCAGCTGGGCTACCATGGCCTGGTATTCCCCGGCAAATAGCAGATAGGTGGGCTGGATTAGCACGTGGCGGGCTCCGTCCTGGGTGAGTTGGGCCAGGGCCTCGGATACCAGAGGCACCCGGGGGCCGCCATTGCGTACCAGAGCGTCCCGGAGCCGGGGGTGGGCAAAGGCGTGGATGAGGGGCAGGCGGGGGAAGGCCGCCCCGATTTCCCGGGCCAGATTGGCCAGAGTGGGCAGGGCGGAGACTTGGCTGGTGCCATAGGACACCACCAAAACCGCGGCGGGGTGTTCCATGTCCGTTCCTCCTCTCCCCGCAGAGCATTCACATTCCAGTATACTATATTTTCCCCGCCTGTCCACCCCTTTTCCCTATAAAAGAGTGAAAAAAGGTGGAAGCCATGGGGCTTCCACCTTGGTGTAAACGTATATTGTTTTGTATCTGTGGAGAGAGGAAGAGGGCCTGCTCCTCTCCACGTTCGATTCCAGCCCTCCGGCCTGGTGGGGACGCTCCCCGCTGGGGGTTCCTTTTGCTCGGTCAAAAGGAACCAAAACCCGCTTAGGGCGTTCCCCCCTAAGGACCTCCCTGGGGTACGAGGCTGGGCCTATGTCAAGTCTAAATTCGGCCCGTCACCCTTGCTGTGGCGCCTAGCCGTGCCACCACACCAGGCTACCCTGGGCAGCTGGCCCTATAGCTGGGCGGTTTCCATATCCGGGCCTACCCCGGAGAAGCGGCGTTCCAGCCGCCGGGAGCGTTTGCCGCACCTCCTTGTTACGCTGTGGTAGGGGCCGTGGCTTGCCCGGCCCGCTGTCTCCTTGGCATCGCCCTGGGGGATTCGGGAGGGGCAAGCCCCTCCCCTACGCCCAGCAACCCAAGAAATTCGGTAATTTTCTGCTTTTTTGCGCCCTGTCCTCCGAGAACTGCGCTGCCAGGCCCCCGATAGCTGGGAACAGCGGCTCACCAGGATAAGGCCCTGGAGGTAGAAGCCATATTTGCCGTAGAAGCTGACACTTACAAGAGAATTGCCATGCCATCTATGTGACCTCTCCAGGTCCAGGGCCGACTACGGCCCCACCGCACAAAACAAAATAAAATCATTGGGGTTTCAAAAGGGGCGGGCCCCTTTTGTGGCTTTTCGTCCATTTTGGCCAGTCAAAATGGACCCCAGCGGAGCGTCCCCGGCGGGGGCGCTGGTTTCCACCGGGGAAATTGGAGAAGGACAATCCCTCCGTCATGGCTACGCCATGCCACCTCCCTTTGCACAAGGGAGGCATTTTGGCTGCGTCAGTAAGCGGAAGAGTCTGGAAAAGACAGAGTAATGACCAGCTGCCCCTCCTGATATTTGGCCTCCAAAGTGCCCTCCATCTGCTGGGTGAGCAGCTTGGCGATGGACAGACCCAGGCCAGTGGAGTGGCGGGCGGTCTCCACGGTAAAAAAGCGGTCGAAGAGCCGCTGTACCAGCAACGGATTCAGGTCCGGGGCGGAGTTTGCAAAGGTAATGACCCCGTCCGGGGTCATGGTGACGGCAAAGTCCCCGGCGCTGTATTTTAGGGCGTTGCTGATGATGTTGCTCAGCACTCGCCCCGCCGCCGTGGGGTCCAGATTCCGCTCCACCCGCCCTTCCGGCAGCTGGATGGTGGGCTCCATGCCTCGCTGCTCCATGGCTCCGCAGTAGGACAGCAGTGCCTCTTCCACCAGGCCCCGCAGGTCCACCCGCTGGGGGTGGAGGGGCTGGGGGGCAGTGAGCAGGGCGTAGGCAAACAGCTCCTCGGACAGCTGGTGGAGCACCTGGGTGCGGTTGGAGATCTGGGACAGGTACCGCTCCACCGTCTCTGACTTCTCCTCCCCCTCCAGCAGGGCCAGATAGCCCACGATGGCGGTGAGGGGGGTGCGCAGGTCGTGGGAGATGTTGGTGATGGCCTCTTTCAGCTCCAGGTCCCCGTGCTGGTACCGCTGCCGCTCCGCTCGCAGCTGGGCCAGCTGCCCGTTGAGGGCGTCGGCCAGCGCCCGCATCTCCCGGTCCCCAGAGGACACAGAGAGCAGGGTGTTGGTCTCACGCTCCAGCTGTTGGGCCATCTCCTCCCGGAGCTGCTGGGCAGATTTCCGCAGCGTGTACACCTTCCCGGCCAAAATCAGGAGGAGAACCCCCAAAAGAGCCACCAAAATCCAGGGTAACAGCTTCATAAGCCCTCCTCGGTCAGTTCAAATCTTTCCGCCGGAATCCCCACAGCCCTGCCCCCGTGGTCACCACGGTGAGGGCGGCGGAGTATACGGGCAGAAGGGGTAAGTTGGGAGCGTCCCAGACTACGCACTGCATGATCTGTCCGCCGGGGGTCACGTCGCACAGCAGCTGGAATATCTCCCGCTTGGTGCCCTCCAGATAGAAGGGGTATGGCGCTTCTTGCTCCTCCCATTCCTCCAAGACCGGGTTATAGATCATCTGAGTATAGGTGGGGGGATAGTTCAGATAGGAATAGAGATAGCTGCCCCCCAGCAGCAGGCCAAAGGACAGCACCAGGGCCACCACGGCGGACACGGTGCGGTTTGGAATGAGCATGGCCAGCATGGTATACACAGAGGCCAGAGCCACGGTGAGCACCAGAGTGGCGCCCAGATAGGCCAGAACAGTGCCCATATCGGTCTCCAAAGGGCCAAACAGCGGGGTACCCACCGCCAGATAGGGCAGAAGGTAGCCCACACACATCAACAGACAGGCCACGGTGCAGGTGACCAGGTGGCTGAAGTAGATTTCCCAGCGGCGGTGCCCCACCAGCAATTTATTGCGCATAGAGCCGTCGCTGTAGTCGGTGCCAATAAACAGAGCACAAAAGAGGGCGAAGAGAATGCACACAAAGGGGATAAAGTTCAAAAACTCTGCATCCAAGTGCTGAGAATAGGGAATGGGATGCCGGAGTTCATACAGATAGCAGGACACCGGGGCAAAGGCACCTGTCCCCACCTGGAAGATCATACACGCCCAGAAGCTCTTGCTCCGCCACAGGCGGAAGAAGTCGGCCCGCAGCAGGTTACCCATGCCCCTCACCTCCCACCAGACTCATGTAATAGCTCTCCAGACTCTCGTCCTGCTGGTGCATGGCGGACACCTGGCACCCGGCTTCCGCCAGGGCCTGCACCAGCTCCGTCACATGGGGATGGGCGTAGATGTTGGCGGTGTGGGAGGAGTCAATGGTGTAGTCCAGCCCCATCCCGTCCAGCACCCGGGCCAAAATAGCCACGTCGGACACCTCTACATGGGTGCATTTGCGGCAGGCGGCCTCCACCTCTCCGGCGCTGACCTCCTGGACCATGCGGCCCCGGTCTAAAAAGCCGTAGTGGGTGGCCAGCCGGGCCAGCTCGTCCAGAATGTGGCTGGAGAGAAGAATGGTGATCTGGTGTTCCCGGTTCAGCCGCAGCAGCAGCTCGCGAATTTCCACAATTCCCTGGGGGTCCAGGCCGTTCACCGGCTCGTCCAGCACCAGAAAGTCCGGGCTTCCCACCAGGGCCATGGCAATCCCCAGCCGCTGGCGCATACCCAGAGAGAAGTGGCGCACGGTTTTCTTTCCCGGGTTCTCCAGCCCCACCAGCTCCAGCAGGTGGGGAAGGTCCTGATCAGAGGGCAGGCCCAGAACCTGGGCCTGCAGTTTCAGATTATGGATGGCGGACAGGTCCTGATAGATGGCGGGGGACTCCACCACCGCCCCCATCCGCCGCCGGACCTGATGGATGGCGGGGTCCCAAAATGGGGTGCCGTACAGGGTGTAGTTCCCGGCGGTGGGGGATTGCAGCCCGCAGAGGATACGAATCAGGGTGGTTTTTCCCGCCCCATTCCGCCCCACCAGGCCGTAAATGGACCCTTTGGGCACCTGCATGGTGAGGTTTTGCAGGGCGTAGGTGTGGCCGTATTGTTTCGACAGGCCGTGGGCTTGGCAGACCAGTTCCATGCTCACGCCTCCTGCTGAATCCACACCCGGGCGTGTACCGTCACGTAGTCGGCCACATAGTCCAGAACCAGGGCCAGGGCCACCCCGCAGAACAGGTCAATGACGCTGTGCTGCCGCAGCAGCACCGTGGAGGCCAGAATGGACAGATTTAGAAGCTGCATACACGTCCCTACCACCCGGCACTGGGTGGTAGGCTTGGCCTTGGCCCAGCGGTGGTAGCTCAGGGCCACGGTCATGGAGTTGAAGGCGTGGATGGAGGGCCAGACGTTGGTGTCGGTGTCCACCCCCCACAGCTGCCGCACCACCTGGGTGAAGAAGTCGTTGCCGGGGATGGAGTCCGGGCGCAGGTCCACTCCGTTGGGGATGAGGGCGCACAGGGCCACGCACAGGGTCATGCCCCCGAACAGGGGCAGACACAGCCGCCAGAACTCTTGCCGGGGCTGGGTGAACAGAAGCCAGAACAAGGTGGCAGGCACCCACACAAACCAGGCGAAGTAGGGGATGACGGCATACTTACAGAAGGGAATCCAGTCGTCCAGAAAACAGTGGACGATCCACTCCGGTTTGATAAAGTGCTCCAGGGCTCCAAAGCACACCAGATAGAACACCAGATACCCGGCCATAAAGAGGATGGGATGACGTTTACACCAGTCGATCATAATTTATCTCCTTGCGCTTGATGGGGATAGTGTACCAGAGAGGGGTCAAGGAAGCGGTGAAGAAATGGGTCAAGAAATCATCAAGATTTTAAGAAGCGGTCAGGCGAAAGCCAATACCCCACACGGACTGGAGGTACTCTTTGCCGCTGGCCTGACGCAGCTTCTTCCGCAGGTTGCTCATGTGCTGTTTCAGGGAGCTGTCGGTGCAGTCCGGGGTGTCCAGGCTGATGCGCTCCAAAATGACGCTCTTGGACAGGGCCTGATTGGGGTGCTGGAGAAACAGCTTCAAAATGGCGTACTCCGTCTTGGTCAGGTGTACTTCCTGCCCGGCCACCGTCACCTGGCGGGACAGAGGGTCCAGGCTCAGCTCCCCCACGGTGAGCACCTGGCCCTCCTCCTCCCCACGGGGGCGGCGGAGATGCACCCCAATGCGGGCCAGCAGCTCCTGGGGGTGGAAGGGCTTGGTGATGTAGTCCACCGCGCCCGCCTGGAGCAGTTCCACCTTGTTCTCCACATCCCCCTTGGCGCTGAGGATGATGACGGGGAAACTCTGGATTTTGGGCAGTACCTCCTCCCCGGACAGGCCGGGGAGCATCAAATCCAGCAGCACCAGGTCGGGCCGCTGCTGGGAGAGCAGGTAGAGGGCCTCGGTGCCCGAGTACGCCCGCAGCACTTGATAGCCTTCCCGGCGCAGCAGCTGCTCCAGGACATCTCCAATGTGGATGTCGTCGTCGATGATGGCGATGGTTTTCATAGGGCACCTCCCAGCCGATGAATGGTCACGGATATCACACATTATAGTGACGGAGCGGGGAAAAGGCAAGAGGGGAGGCTGTGCTGTACCAAGACAGGGAGCCAATAAAAATTTCCCAGCCCTATTGACAAGACTGTGGCTACTGTATATACTGTGTATACACAGAAAGCAAACGAGGTGATGGTTTGAATCTCTACATTGACAACCGCAGTGGGTCCCCCATCTACGATCAGATTTACACCCAGATCAAACATCAGATCATCAGCGGGGAGCTGGAGGCGGACCAGGCCCTCCCCTCCATCCGAAATTTGGCCAAGGACCTGCGCATCAGCGTCATCACCACCAAGCGGGCCTATGAGGAGTTGGAGCGGGAGGGGTTCATTTACACCCTCCCCGCCAAGGGCTGTTTTGTGGCCCCCAAGAATGTGGAGCTGCTGCGGGAGGAGACCTTGAAGCAGATTGAGGCCCACATGGAGGAGATTGGGAAGCTGGCGGCCAGCTGTCAGTTGACGAAAGAGGAACTGTTGGAGATGTTCCGACTGAGTATGGAGGAGTGAGACCATGAACGCACTGGAAATTCGGAATTTAACCAAAGACTACGGGGAGTTTACCCTGGACAACCTGAATCTCACCCTGCCCTGTGGGTGTATCATGGGCCTCATCGGCGAGAATGGAGCGGGCAAGAGCACCACCATCAAGCTGATTCTGGACATGATTCACCGGGACGAGGGCACCATCACCCTCCTGGGCCGGGACAACCGGGAGGATATGCTCCTGACCAAGCAGGACATCGGGGTGGTGCTGGACGAGGTGGGCATTCCCTCTTGCTTGAGCGCCGTGCAGGTGGGAAAAATCATGGCTCACACCTATACCAAGTGGGATAAAGAGCTGTACGCTCAGTACCTCAAGAAGCTGAATCTCCCGGAAAAACGCCCCTTTAAGGAGTATTCCAAGGGCATGAAGATGAAGCTGGGGATTGCGGTGGCCCTGTCCCACCACCCCAAGCTGCTTATTTTGGACGAGGCTACCTCGGGGCTGGACCCAGTGGTGCGGGACGAAGTGGTGGAGATGTTCAGCGAGTTTACCCGGGACGAGAGCCACGCGGTGCTCATCTCCTCCCACATTGTCAGCGATTTGGAGAAAATCTGTGACTACATCGCCTTTTTGCACAAGGGAAAGCTGATGCTGTGTGAGGAGAAGGACCGACTGCTGGAGGAGTACGGGCTCATCCACTGCTCCAAGGAGCAGCTCTCTGAGTTGGATGCCCAGGCGGTACGTGGGGTTAAGGCATCCCCCTACGGGGTGGAGGCTCTGGTGCGCCGGGACGGCGTGCCCACAGGGATTCAAATTAGCCCGGTGAGCATTGAAGAGCTGTTTATCTTTATGGTGAAGGAGGCGGCGTAACATGAAAGGACTGCTTTTGAAGGATTTTTATCTGTCGTGGCGGTATTGCCGGGCGTTTCTTGTAATCGTGGCGGTGTTTTTGGCTGTATCGTTTACGGGCGATGATAATATCTTTTTCCTGATTTATCCCATCATGATTGCCAGCGTGATACCTATGACTTTGGTTTCCTACGACGAGCATGACAAATGGACAGCTTACAGTGGTACCCTGCCCTACACCAGGGCTCAGCTGGTGAGCACAAAATATTTGGTAGGCATGTGTTTCGGTTCCGTGGCGTTTCTCATCTCCATGGCAGCTACCACTGTGCGGATGATGCTGGGGGGCGGCTTTGTCCTGGAGCAGTTTGCTGTGGTGGGCACGGCATTGTTGGTATTGGGGTGTTTGGGTCCTGCTTTGATCCTTCCCTATGTATTCAAATATGGAGCAGAAAAGGGACGTGTAGCCTTTTACATCACCGTGGGAGTGTTTAGTGGTGTGGCTGCGGTACTGGCCGGAATGGGCTTCCAGATCCAGGGACTGTCGAGCGGCCTGTGGCCTCTGGCCGCAGTAGCCGGGGTGTCTATCCTCCTGTATGCCCTGTCCTGGTGGCTGTCCATCCGCTTCTACCAGAAGCGAGAACTGTGACAAGAGGCAAAATCGACAAAAATACCCTCCATTTCTCGTACGGGAAATGGAGGGTGTTTTTTGAGAAAATCCTTGTTTGACGGTGGGATATGTGATAAAATTTCGGGGATAATGTGTAAAGAGGGAGGATGGCTTCCGGGTGGCCGGGAGCCGACGTGTGAGGATGGCAAATAAAATCGGTTTTGACAATCAAAAGTACCTGGAGATGCAGTCCGCCCACATTCGGGAGCGAATTTCCCAGTTTGGCGGCAAGCTGTACCTGGAGTTTGGCGGCAAGCTCTTTGACGACTACCACGCCTCCCGGGTGCTGCCTGGGTTTGCCCCGGACAGCAAAATCCGCATGCTGTTGGAGCTGCGGGACAGCGTAGAGGTGGTCATTGCCATCGCTGCCGCCGCCATTGAGCAGAACAAGGTGCGGGGCGATCTGGGCATCACCTACGACGAGGACGTGCTGCGCCTCATTGACACCTTCCGCTCCAAGGGCCTGTATGTGGGCAGCGTGGTCATCACCCAGTATGCCGGGCAGCCCGCCGCCGACGCCTTCAAGCGCCGCCTGGAGGACCTGGGTGTTACGGTGTACCTCCACTATCCCATTGCCGGGTACCCCCACGACATTCCCCACATCGTCTCCGACGAGGGCTATGGCCGCAACGACTACATTGAGACCACCCGGCCCCTGGTGGTGGTCACGGCTCCCGGCCCTGGCTCTGGCAAAATGGCCACCTGCCTGTCCCAGCTCTATCACCACCACCGCCGTGGGGTGAAGGCGGGCTATGCCAAGTTTGAGACCTTCCCCATCTGGAACCTGCCCCTCCAGCACCCGGTGAACCTGGCCTATGAGGCCGCCACCGTGGACCTCAACGACGTGAACATGATCGACCACTTCCACCTCCAGGCCTATGGCCAGACCACGGTGAACTACAACCGGGATATTGAGGTGTTCCCGGTGCTCCGGGCCATGTTCGAGCAGATCATGGGAGAGAGCCCCTACAAGTCTCCCACCGACATGGGCGTGAACATGGCGGGCAACTGCATCGTGGACGACGAGGTGGTGCGAGCTGCCGCCTGTCAGGAGATCATCCGCCGCTACTACACCGCCCTGTGCGACGTGCGCCGGGGCCAGGGGGACAAGGAGAGCGTGTACAAGCTGGAGCTGCTGATGAAGCAGGCCGGGGTGTCCACCGCCGATCGCCCCGTGGTGGCCGCCGCTGAGGCCCGGGCCGAGGAGACGGGAGAGCCCGCCGCCGCCATTGAGCTGCCCGACGGCACCATCGTCACCGGCAAGACCACCGAGCTTATGGGCTCCTCCTCTGCCGCCCTGCTCAACGCTTTGAAGAAGCTGGCCGGGCTGGGGGATGAGGTGCACATGATCTCCCGAGAGGCCATTGAGCCCATCCAGAAGGTGAAGATTCAGCACCTGGGCAGCCAGAACCCCCGGCTGCACAGCGACGAGGTGCTCATTGCCCTGGCCATCTCCGCCGCCACCGATCCCCAGGCAGATCTGGCCCTGTCCCAGCTGGACAAGCTGCGGGGCTGCGACGCCCACTCCTCGGTGATTCTCTCCGCCGCGGACAGCAATGTGTATCAGAAGCTGGGCCTGCGCATGACCTGCACCCCCCAGTATCAGAGCAATAAGCTGTATCATAAGTGAGAAATGCCCCCTGGAAGCATTGCTTCCAGGGGGTTATTGTTTCCCTGCATGGGGGCAATGGGAGTCCGTACAGTGGAGACACTCTTGGTCCGTGATAGAAGTGTAGCAGCACATCAGATAATCGCATTCATCACAGCAGCACTCGATGGGAATGCCGGAATCATCACAATGCTGTCCGTTTCCCGGGCAGTCTTTGCCGAGATTTCCGGGAATTAAAATTGTGCCAGTTATATCAATAATCATCATTTCCTTCCTTCCCTGCCAAACTAATGTTTACATTATATAATGTAATAGTCTATTTTGGAAGAGGAAAAATAAGGTATGCTCTCATCAAAAATATAGGATGTGAAGATACCTTATGATTAAGTTAGATGTTCTGCGCCTTCTGGAAGAGCAGGGAAGGACGAAATACTGGCTTTATAAGCAGCTGGGCATGAGCTACCAGAATTTCAACCGCATGGTGAACAACGAGACCAAATCCATCCGCTATGAGAACATTGAGACCATGTGTCTGCTGCTGAACTGTACGCCCAACGACTTGTTTGTCATCACGGAGGACTAAAACCCATGTTTGAGGTGAAAAAGCCCCACAATTCCAACAAGACCATCCGAATGCCGGATGATTTGATTCAAAAGCTGCAAAAAGTGGCGGATGAGAACGACATCTCCTTTAATCAGCTGGTGATACAGTGCTGTGAGTATGCTTTGGGTCATCGAGATGACCCGGCGTAAGCCGGGGCGGAGGAACTGATCGTTTGATCAACGTGGTATCAGGCTTGCCAGCCTAGGGGACGCGCTCCCCGCAGGGGGTTCCTTTCTGCTGCCAGAAAGGAACCAAAGACCACCAAAGGCGGGGCCTTCCCCCGCCTTGTGGAATCCACCCCGCGGTACTGGGTGGAGGGTGCACCTTCCTCTGTTCGGCCCTTGGCCTGGTTCATGTCACATAGATGGCGTGGAGATTCTAGAGAGAGTCGCTGCTCCTCTGTGTGGTTGTTCTTCTACCGCCAGGGCCTTACCCTGGTGCGCCGCTGTTCCCAGCGGTCGGTGACTTGGCAGCGCAGTTTTTGAGGGCTAGGCACAAAAAGCCCCTGAAAATTGCCGCATTTCTTGCGTTGTTGGGCGTAGGGGAGGGGCTTGCCCCTCCCGAATCCCCCAGGGCAATGCCAGGGAACCAACGGGCCGGGCAAGCCACGGCCCCTACCACAGCACCACAGGAGGTGCGGCGGAGTCCTTTGGCTCCCTCCGGGAGGGAGCTGTCTGCGTAAGCAGACTGAGGGAGCAAGCGGGCGGCTGTACCTACAGGTCAGCACAGAGCGCAGACCTTCACCAGACTTCCCGGCCACTCTGGCACACTCCGCCCATTGTGCCAATACCCTTGGGTGCCTACTACAGGCTCCCTCCGAGCCGACTTACGTCGGCCCACCTCCCTCCCTGAGGGAGGATTTGAGCCTGGCAGTCACCTACATAGAAACAAAAAACACCCTGGAAACAGCTGCTTCCAGGGTGTTTTTTTCATAGTTGGGTGACATTCGCCCCGTGCTGCTCCCCCCACGCCGCGTCCCGGCTGTGGCAGGAGAAGAGAAGCACTTGCCGCTCCCGGGCTTGCTGGGCCAGCAGTTCCAGGGCTGCGGCGGCCCGGGTATCGTCGAAGTTTGCCAGGGTGTCGTCCAGCACCAGAGGGGCCTGGGGGGCGGTGAGGTCGCAGAGGGCCAAACGCAGGGCCAGATACAGCTGCTCCTGGGCACCCGCTGAGAGAAACAGCTGGGAGTGGGGAAGCTGTACCCCCTCCTGCTCCACCTGGGCGGACAGGTCCCGGGCCAGGGTCAACCCACAGTGCCGTCCCCCGGTGAGTCGGGCCAGGAGCTGCCCCGCCTTCTCATTCAGAGCAGGGGAGAACCGCTGGCGCAGGGTGGCGTTGGCCTCCTCCAGCCCCTCCAGGGCCAGGGTCAGGGCCTGGTACTCCTCCTGTCGCTGGGCAATCTGTCCCGCCAGCTCGTCCCGGCGGCTCTCCATTTCCAGCGTGTCCCGGCCCAAAGCCCCGGTGGCCTGGTCCAGGCGGGTCTGCCACTGGGCCATCTGGCCCTCCACCTGCCGCAGCTGGGCGGTGAGCACGTGGGGGTCTGCGGTGGGGGGCGTCACGGAAGATACGGGACGCTGTGCTCCCTGGGCCTCCAGGTCTGCCACACGCTCCCCGGCGTGGTGTACCTGGGCCTCCAGCTGCTGCCGCTGGGTCAGCCAGTCCAGATACCGCTGCAACGCCTCCTGCATATTCTCCCCCTGGGGCGGGGCGGGAGCGTACAGGATTTTATCGTATTTGCCCATTTTGGCCACCAATACCATGGCCAGAATGACAGCCGCCGCCATGCACCCGAAGCCCACAAAGGACAGGGGGTACAGGGTGAGGAAAAAGCCCAGGATGATGAGCAGCAGGCCCCCCACACCCAGTATCGGCACCCACAGCCTCAAAGCGGCGGACAGGCGGTTCCGGCTGGCCTTGGCCTGCTGCCGCTGGCGGCTGTGATCCTGGCCCTGCTGACTGAGGTTTCCCGCCTGCTCCATGGCCTGGGCGGCGGTGAGCCCCCGGAAGCGGGGGTCCGGGGCGGGGAGAGACTCCAGAGCCTGTTGGGCCTGGGCCTGCTGCTGGAGGGCCTGGGCATACCGCTGGTTGAGGGCCTGTTGGCGGTAGGCCTGGTGCTGCTCCAGTTGACGCTCCAGCTGCTGCTTGCGCACTTGCAGCCCAGCCAGCTCCTGCCGAGCTTGGGCCTGGGTCTGCCGAGCCTGGGCGGTGTCCTCCAGGGTGCGGCGCACCTGCACCAGCTCTCCCTCCAGCTGTGGGATGAGTCCGGTGGAGCGGTTGGCCTGGCGGCGGTTGCGCCAGTCCTTCAAGGTGCGCACGGTGGCGGAGTAGGAGACCTCCTCCTCTCCGGTGGTGGCCAGAGCGGCAATGCGCCGCTCCAAATCCGGGGCGGCGGTGACGGCGGTGTCCCCCTGGCCCACCAGGGCGCAGCGGACAAACACCTCCCGGCTCACCCCTGTGAGGGTCTCTCCCACGTTGGCGGAGGTGAGGAAGGGCACCGGGTCCCCGGTGGCGGTGTACACCGCCTCGAAGCCCCCGAAGGGGCCGGAGCGGTTGGAAAAGCGGCGCAGGGTGATGCGCTGCCCCTGCCACTCCAACCGGAGTTCCCCCGCCATGGCGGCCCCAGACCAGGGCTGATAGCGGGTCTTCTGGGCCAGATGCCCCGCCTTGTCCCGCTCCCGGGTGTCAATGCCGTAGAGCATGGCGGTGAGGAAGGCCGCCCAGGTGGATTTTCCACATTCGTTGGGGGCGGTGAGGATGTTGAGACCGGGGGAGAGGGTGAGGGTGGCCCCCTCCAGCTTGCCGAAGGTGGCGGTCATGGAGATGATGTTCATGCTCGAATGTCCTCCTCTCCCTCCAGGGCAGCCAGCCCGAAGCGGGTGGCCAAAATGAGCCGGGCCTGCTCCTCTGGGGGAGCCACCCGGATTTTTTCAGACATGGTGCGCAGGAAAAGGCCCGTCAGCGAGTCCTCTCCCGCCCGCTGCCACAGCTGTTTGGGCAGGGTGGTGGCGTCGGTGACCTCTACGTAGAAGAAATAGGGGGCCGCCTGCTGGGCGATGGAGGCCAGAGACGGCACCGTCTCCGCCTCTCCCGTGAGGGTGAGGCGCACCAGGTCGTCGGAGTACTCCAGCCCCGCCAAGGTCTGGTACAGGGTGGAGATGTCCGCTTCCTGGGTGCGGTACTGGCGGCAGCACAGGGGGACGAACTTGGCGGTAGTCCCCTGGTGGGTCACGTCTACAATGAGACAGCCCTTTTCTCCCGCCTCGTCAAAGCCCCGGCCCTCGGGACAGCCCGGGTAGGCCCAGGCGGTATTGCCTTCAAACTGCAACCCCGAACAGCGGTGGATGTGGCCCAAAGCGGCGTAGTGTGCTCCGGTGGCTCCCAGCTGGCCGGGCAAAATGGGGGCGTAGCGGCCCATGGGGGCCACTTCTCCGTGGACGCAGAGGAGGTGCAGCCGCCCGTCCTCTGGCACAGTGTACCCGGACAGGGGGGAGTCCTCCCGATGGGGAGCAGTAAAGGCGCAGCCGTGGACCACGGCGCCCAGGGCGGGAAGTTCCACAGCTTCCATCTGGGGTGTGGAAAAGATGTGTACGTTGGTGGGCCACTGGGCGGTGGCGTAGGGGGACTGGGGAGTGTAGGGGTCATGGTTGCCGGGGGCAATGAAGACGGGGACGGACAGCTCCCCCAGGGCCTGGGTGAGAGCCTGGATGGACTGGGGGTAAACCCGCTCTGCATCCAACAAATCTCCCCCCAGCAGCACCAGGTCTGCCCCCTCCGCCTGGGCCAGCTGGGCCAGACGGCGGGGGAGGTCCCGCAGTTCCCGCCGCCGTTGGGCGGCCTGGGGGGCGGGGAGGCTGCTGAGGGGGGAGTCCAGGTGGAGGTCCGCGGCGTGTAGAATACGCATGGGGAGCCCTCCTTATCCGTCAATGTCCACCCGCTCCACGCTGAGGCAGCGGCGGGTGTTGGTGTCGATGGTAAACAGCACCCCGTCCATGCCGCAGGGGCCGTCGGCGGGCTGGAACCGCTGGGGCAGGCCGCCCAGGAAGCGGTTGATGGCCTGGGAGGGGTGGATGCCGATGACCGACTGGGTGGGTCCGGTCATGCCCAGGTCGGTGACAAAGCCCAGCCCCTTGGGGAAGACCTGGGTGTCGGCGGTGGGCACATGGGTGTGGGTGCCCCACAGGGCCTGGACCCGCCCATCCAGATACCAGCCCAGGGCGATTTTCTCGCTGGTGGCTTCGGCGTGGAAGTCCACCAGGGTGAGGGTGGCGTCCCCCTCCTTCAAAATCTCGTCCATCTTGGTGAAGGGGTTGTCGAAGTTGGAGTCCATGCCGCAGCGGCCAATGAGGTTCACCACCCGAATGGTGGTGCCCCGGGGGCCGTCGAAGATACCCCAGCCCCGGCCGGGGGCCCGGCTGGTGTAGTTGGCGGGGCGGAGAATGTAGGGGTTGCGCTCCATCTCGTCCACGATCTGGCGCTTGCCCCAGGTGTGGTTGCCCATGGTGATCACGTCCGCCCCGGCGGAGAAGATGTCCCGGGCCTGCTGGGGCATCAGGCCGTTGGAGGCGGCGTTCTCCCCGTTGACCACGGTAAAATGAATGTCATACTGGCGGCGGAGGGTGGGCAGGTGGCGGCAGAGAAAGTCCACGCCGCTCTCGCCTACCACGTCTCCAATGGCCAGAACACGAAGTTCCATACAAAAGCCTCCCGGTTAGGAATTGGCCCCGTCCATGGTCTGCTGGATGATGTCGTCAAACACCTCCCGGGACTGTGCTCCCATGATATAGCCATAGACGTTGCCGTTTTTGTCGATCATAAAGGTGGTGGGGAAGGAGGAGATGCCGTAGGAGTAGAAGAGGCTGGCATCTTCATTCATGAGGGTGGGGTAGGTGTACCCGTTTTCCTCCAAAAAGGCGGTGATATCCTCCGCCGAGCCCTCCTGGCCCAGGTTGGGGGCAGCTACCCCCAGCACCACCAGGTCCTTCTCGTTGTTGCCGTAGTCCTCGTAGACGGCCTGCAAGTCAGGCATCTCACTGCGGCAGGGCCCGCACCAGGTGGCCCAGAAGTTCAGCAAAATGGTCTTTCCCTTGTATTGGTCCAGGGTGTGGGTGTTGCCGAATTGGTCGGTGAGGGTGAAGTCCAGGGCGGGAATGGGGGCCTGGCTCTCCTCTGGGGCATCGGTGGCCTCTGGAGTGTCTGTGGCTTCCGGCTGCTGGGTCACCTGGACGGTGGGGGTGGCCTGGGGATCAGAGCCCGCCAGGGACCCGGACAGGGTGTCCATCCACCCGGTGACCATGAGAAGGCCGATGACCACCAGCAGCGCCCCGCCCACCTTCACGGTGTAGCGCACCACGTTGCGGTGCTTCTGGAACAGCTTCAAAAGTCCCCCGGCAAACAAAGCCACCGCCAGGAAGGGCAGGACAAAGCCCAGGGTGTACAGGCCGATGAGGGCGAAGCCCTGGAGGGCAGTGTCTGCCGAGCCCGCCATGAGCAGCACGCTGGCCAGGGCAGGGCCCACGCAGGGGGTCCAGGCAAAGGAGAAGGTGAAGCCGAACACCAGGGCCACCAGGGGGCTCATGGCCAGCTTTTGCAGGGGGAAGCGGATGCGCCGGTCCTGCTCCAGGGCCATGGGGCGAAAGACCCCCAGCTGGAACAGACCAAAGGCGATGATGAGAATGCCCCCCACCTGAATGATGATCTTCTGATACTGGTGCAGGGCCTGACCCAGAGCGGTCATGCCAAGCGCCAGCAGGAAAAAGGCGGCAGAAATGCCGATGACAAAGAACAGGGTGTTCACCAGGGTTTTCACCCTTGAGGTCTGGGCCCCCTGGGCGTCCCCCATGCTGCCGGACAGATAGCCCAGATACAGGGGGAGCAGGGGAAGGACGCAGGGGGAGAAAAAGCTCAGAATGCCCTGGACAAAGACAGTGACCAGGGAGACGGATACGGAGAGGTCAAATCCAGACATACATACCTTCCTTCAAAAAGAGAATTTAGCTGTTTTCGCCGTCCACCAGCATGAGACAGCCATCCTTATCATATTTCAAAAGCTGAATGTCCATGCGGGTGTTGCGGGCAATGTCCCGCATCCGCACCGCCTCGGTCACCGAGGCCACCAGGGTGTAGGCCACGCCATGGCGCTTGGCCCGGCCGGTACGGCCCACCCGGTGGACGTAGTTTTCCTGCTCGTCGGGCACGTCGTAGTTAAACACCACGTCCACGTCGTCAATGTCCAGGCCACGGGCGGCCACGTCGGTGGCCACCAGTACCCGCAGCTGTCCGGCCTTGAACTGCTGGAGGGTCTTCTCCCGCACCCGCTGCTGGATGTCGCCGTGGATGGCCTTGCAGGAGATGCCACGCATGGACAGCAGACCCGCCAGGCGGTCGGTCATGTTTTTGGTGTTGCAGAAGGCAATGGCCCGCTCATACTCCCCGCCCTCCAGCAGGGCGATGAGAGTCTCCAATTTCTGTTCCCGGCCCTCCAAATCAATGCGATATTGCTGAATATCCGGGCGGTTCTCCTCCACGGGACGCACCGTGATCTCCACCGGGTCACGCTGATACACCCAGGAGATGTCCATCACCTCTCGGCTGATGGTGGCAGAGAAGAGGCCTAAATTCTTCCGGTGGGGGATTTTGTCCAGGATGCGGGTGACGTCCTGGATAAAGCCCATGTCCAGCATCCGGTCGGCCTCGTCCAGCACCACGGTCTGCACCCCGTCCAGGCGCACGGTGCGCCGCTTCATGTGGTCCATGAGCCGGCCAGGGGTGGCCACCACGATCTGGGGCCGATGTTTCAGCTGGGTAATCTGCTTGTCAATGGGCTGGCCGCCGTACAGGCACACAATGCGCACCCCTTCCCGGAAGGCGCACAGGTCCCGCAGCTCGTCCCGAATCTGCACTGCCAGCTCCCGGGTGGGGGCCAGGATGAGGCCCTGCACCTGGTCGGACTCCGGGTCCACATGCTCCACCATGGGGATGCCGAAGGCGTAGGTCTTGCCAGTGCCGGTGGGGGCCTTGGCCACCACGTCCCGTCCCTGCATGAAGTAGGGGATGGCGCCGCCCTGAATGGCGGTGGCCTGGGTGAAGCCCTTTTTGTCCAGGGCCTTCATAATGGCCTCGGACAGGTTCATATCTTTGTAAAAGTAGGTATCTTGTACCACAACTCCATCAATTTCCATGGTATAGGTCCTTTCTATCTCGTACAATTATAGTCTAAGGTAGTATATCATATCCCCCGGCATACCGTAAAGCCCAACCTCCATGGATTTCTCCGGCCCAGGCCTGCCCGGTGAGACAGAAAAAGCCGGAAGCAGCGGTTTTGCTGCTTCCGGCGAAAAAATTACTTATTGAGGCTTAAAGCTGTCCTTCAGGGACACGGCCCGGTTGAACACCAGGTGCTCGGGGCTGCTGTCCCGGCTGTCGGCACAGAAGTAGCCCTGACGCATGAACTGGAAGCGGTCGGCCTTCTGGGCACTTGCCAGGCTGGCCTCCACCTTGGCGCCCTGGAGCACCTCCAGAGAGTGGGGGTTCAGGCAGTCCAGGAAGTTCTTGTCTCCGGCATCGGGATCGGGATCGGAGAACAGATTGTCATACAGGCGAATCTCCGCATCCAGAGCGGTGGCGGCGTCCACCCAGTGGATGGTGGCGCCCTTCACCTTGCGGCCGTCGGCGGGATTGCCGCCTCGGGACTCGGGGTCATAGGTGGCCAGCACCTCTACCACGTTGCCGTTTTCGTCCTTGACGCAGCCGGTGCAGGTGATGAGGTAGGCACCCTTCAAACGGCACTCCAGACCGTTGGGGGTCAGGCGCTTGTACTTGGGGATGGGAGTCTCCAGGAAGTCCTCCGCCTCAATGTACAGGTTGCGGGAGAAGGTGACGGTGCGGGTGCCGTCCTCGGGACGGTTGGGGTTGTTCTCCACCTCGAAGGTCTCGCTCTGGCCTTCGGGATAGTTGGTAATGGTCAGCTTCACGGGGCGCAGCACCGCCATCACCCGCTGGGCGGTCTCGTTCAGGTCCTCCCGCAGGCAGTACTCCAAAAAGGCGTACTCAATGGTATTGGTGGCCTTGGCCACGCCGATGCGCTCGCAGAAGTTGCGGATGGAACGGGGGGTGTAGCCACGGCGGCGCAGGCCGCACAGGGTGGGCATACGGGGGTCGTCCCAGCCGGACACCCGGTTCTCCTCCACCAGCTGGCGCAGCTTGCGCTTGCTCAT
>ERZ1643251.920-NODE-920-length-36644-cov-32.739375_pt1 | contig 36644 bp, 38 predicted proteins | sample MGYA00579261_ERZ1643251 | MGnify/ENA primary metagenome ERZ1643251 (study PRJEB29033, sample SAMEA4952267) | chicken gut metagenome | biome: Broiler Chicken; feature: Gastrointestinal Tract; material: Caecum | place: Ireland | collected 2018 | study: Broiler... | reverse complement strand
ATTCTTTCCCCGATTTCTCATCGGGGAGAAATCGGGCCCAGCGGAGCGTCCCCACGGTGGGGACATTCTCCTGAGAAATTGGAGAAGCAAATTTTTCTTTCTAAGAAAAAGGAGGAAGCCCCCGGCTTCCTCCCTCTCTTATTCCTCAATGGCAATGTCTACCCCGTTGACCTGCACCCCGTCCTGGGCACGGATCAAGATGTACTTTACCCCGTCAATGACCCGGGTGGACACCAGGTCGCTCTGCTCGGCGGGCAGACGCACCGTCACGTCGGCGGCGGCCACCTCTACCTGCTTGGGCTGGATGACGTTGGCGGGATTGATGGCGGTCTCCTCCCCAAAGGCCTCCTGGAACTTGCGCCCGAACTCCTCGGCGCAGTGGGCGGGCACCCCGCAGGAGCGCAGCACACCCGCCATCTCCCCGTGGTTCAGGGTGAGCGGCTCCGGCTCGTGGCTCTCCTTATGGACCTCCATCATCTCTCGCAGCTGCTGGTGCACCCCTTCCACCACCTCGTAGCTGCCCTGACCCTCCAGGGCCTCGCTGAAAATGGTCTGGAAGGTCTCCTTCTGCGCCTGGGCAGGCATGGGAGGCTGGCAGCGGAACAGCTCGCTCCACATGGCCTCCTGGCTGGCCTTGGTGTCCTTGGTGTAAAAGAGCGCTCCATACAGGTTGGTGCTGCGCTCGTCAAAGGCGGGGAACAAAAAGCCCAGAGCGGGGGGACTGACCAGGTGGTTCATCTGGCGGTTGTGGAACTCATTCTCCCGCATGTAGTAGCTCAAGGCGGGCTTGGTCTCCTTCACGGGACAGATGGAGCACATAATATAGCGGTACACCTCGTTGCCCCCATCGTCTTGGCGGCTGCCGTCCTTGCCCCGGTAGGGCACGTCGTAGCTGTCCTGAATGAGCATGATGAGATAGCTGCCCTCCAGCTCCACCGTCTCCACAATGCGGCGGAACAGCTCCTCCACAGCGGCGTCATCCTTCAAGGCGGAGTCCCGCACCGTCATCAGCAGCTTGTGCTCCTCCCCATAGGCCACCTGCTGGGTCTCAAACTCCATAGGCAGCAGGTTCTTGCCCAGCTTGCCCGACAAGGTCTTGCGCAGCACCCCCAGGAACATGTCCCGCTCGTCCTCGCTGAGCATGGACAGGGGCTGGTTGAACTGGGAGACAATGTGCTTGAGTTCATTGACATAACAGCCCCGGATGGAGCCGATGGCATTGCGGTCATCTTTAAAGCGGCGGCGAATTTCGCCGATTTCCTTCTCATTCATGGTGGAATACTCCTTATAACTCGGTATCAACCCCCACAGCGGGGGAATATCAGTATAGCACGCTTCCGCCGCCCCTGGCAAGGAGAGTTGTGAAACATGCACATTGACAAGGGGAAAAAATCTCGTATAATAAAACCCACTTGTGTCATGACACCTGTATGGATAGAAAGAAGGAGGAAATCCCATGTCCAAATTCAAGGAGTTTCTGGCCCGAAAGGACGTTGTCATCTCGGGCAAACGGTACGGCATTGACGCCCTGGGGGCCATGGCCCAAGGCCTGTTCTGCTCCCTGCTCATCGGTACCATCTTAAATACCTTAGGCAAACAGCTGGGGCTGGAGGTGCTGGTGACGGTGGGAGGCTACGCCTCCGCCATGAGCGGGGCGGCCATGGCCGTGGCCATCGGCTACGCCCTGAAAGCCCCTCCCCTGGTGCTCTTCTCCCTGGTCACTGTGGGCTACGCCGCCAACGCCCTGGGCTCTACCACTCTGGACGGCGGGTCGGGAGCCGGCGGTCCCCTGGCGGTGCTGTTCATCGCCATCATCGCCGCCGAGCTGGGCAAGCTGGTGAGCAAAGAGACCAAAATTGACATTCTGGTCACCCCCCTGGTGACCATTCTGGTGGGTGTGGGCCTGTCCGCCTGGTGGGCCCCCGCCATCGGCACCGCCGCCTCCTCCGTGGGCAACTTTGTGGAGTGGGCCACCGTGCTCCAGCCCTTCTGGATGGGCATTCTGGTATCTGTAGTCATTGGCGTGGCCCTCACCCTGCCCATCTCCTCGGCGGCCATATGCGCCGCCATTGGCCTGACCGGGCTGGCGGGCGGTGCGGCTGTGGCGGGCTGCTGCGCCAACATGGTGGGCTTTGCCTTCCTCTCCTTCCGGGAAAACCGGTGGGGCGGCCTCATCAGCCAGGGCCTGGGCACCTCCATGCTGCAAATGGGCAACATCGTCCGCAACCCCCGCATCTGGCTTCCCGCCATTTTCACCTCCGCCATCACGGGACCTCTGGCCACCTGCGTGTTCCAGTTCCAGATGAATGACCCCTCCGGCGGCGTGGCCTCGGGCATGGGCACCTGCGGCATGGTGGGCCCCATCGGGGTATACGCCGGGTGGGTCAACGACGTGGCCAACGGGGCCAAAGCCGCCATTACCGCCATGGACTGGGTGGCCATGGCCCTCATCTGCTTCATCCTCCCCGCCGTGCTCACCTGGGCCTTCGGCCTGCTGCTGCGCCGGATTGGCTGGATTCGGGAGGGAGACCTCACCCTCTCTTGACATTCTCCTCTTCTCCCTGTAACATAGTACCCAAACAGAGAGAGAAAGAAGCGAGAGACCATGGTAGATCCGACTGTTGAGAATAAGCTGCGCTCCTTAGGCCTGATGGGAAACTATCAGGGGTACCACTGTCTGGTGTACAGCGTGCATCTCATTCAGGCCGACGACACCTACCTGGACATGGCCACCAAGCGGCTCTATCCCGAGGTGGCCCGGTTCTTCGGCATGAACCCCGGAGCGGTGGACAGCGCCATGCGCACCGCCATCTCCCTGTGCTGTACCCGGTGCCAGGCCCAGGTCTCCCAGATGTGCGGAGGCAAGGCCCGGCCCACCGTGACGGAATTTCTCCACGGACTGGTGAAGCAACTGGCAGAATGACCCCAGGGTGCGCCTCCCAAACATCGGGAAGGCGCACCCTTTTTGTACCCCCTTTCGACCCGGTTGTGTTGACTTTTCCACCCCAAGTCTGATACAATACCCCGTAAATCTGAACACAACGAGGTGTGAACATGGACAAATACAAGCTCTGTGCAGCGGCTCTCTCCGCCGCTCTACTGGTGGCGCTGCCCGGCTGTACCCTTGGCACTCCCACCCCTACGCCCACTCCCACCCCCACGGTGGTCCCCACTCCCAACCCCTACGAGGAGGAGGCGGAGGCCTTTGTAGAGACCTTCTCCCAGGACCATCCCGGCTATGAGCTGCTGGACTACGCCGTGGGCAGCCCGGACACCGCCCCCATCCATGCAGCCGTCGTGGCCAAGGACCTGGAGAACGGCTCCTCCTCCACCCTGTTCCTGCTGGGTGACAACGGCGTGACCCAGCAGTTGGAGCTGGCCCGCGACTCCTACACCGTCTACCGGGAGGAGGACGGCATTACCCTGGAAGGGAATGTGGTCCACCTGTCCCTGGATCTGTCCATCCCAGCTGCCGCCTCCCTGTGGGAGATTCACGACTATGCCATCACCGTCACCCAGGACGAGAACGGTATCCAGAACACCAATCAGGACACCATCCGCAGCGAATAAGCAGAAAAATACCCCTGAGACTTGTTTGTGCGTCTCAGGGGTATTTTTTGTTTGGTTATTTGCCCGTCTGGCGCTTGATGACCTTCAAGCGCACAAACTCCTCCCGTTCCTTTTCCTCCAACGCCTCAGTGATGAAGCGAATGGTGTTGTCCAGGTCTGGGATGACGATGTTTTTCAGGGCGTTGGCCCGCTTCTGGGCCTTCTTGATGGCCTGGGCCAGGCGGTAGATGGAAATCTCCACCTCCGCCATACGCCGGGTCAAGTCCTTGACCTTGGCAAACTGGATGTAGGCCTGGTCGAAGGCGGGGGACGTATAGGCAAAGCCATAGGTGGGGCTTAAAGGCGGGGTGTTGTCGGGGATGTGGGGCAGCTCCACCCCCATCACCGAGCGCCAGCGCACGTCCAGACTGTTGTCCGGCTCCACGCCCTCCGCGATGCGGTCGCACAGGCCCAGCTCGATGTTTGCCTTGGCCAGGGCGATATAGGCGGACTGGAAGACCTGGTCGATCTCCCGCTGGATGCGGGAGGCGTCCTCCATCAGTGTCATCATTTCACGGACCAGAATGTTCCGCTTCCGGTCCATCAGCTCATAGCCGGTGGTTGCCAGCGCCCGGGAGCGCTTGGCGGCCATGAGGTTACCCTTGGTGGGCAGAATGGCAGCCATTGGGCCACCCCCTTTCCGTCACGTGTCCCATTACAGCTCGCCCAGGGACTCGAAGGCCCCTTCCTTGTAGTGCTCTTCCAGCTCCTTGTCGCTGATGCGGTCCAGCTCGCCTTTGGGCAGGATGGACAGCAGGGCCCAGCCCAGCTCCAGGGTCTGCTCCAGGGTGCGGTCCTCCTGCTGGCCCTGGCGGACAAAGTACTGCTCGAAGGCCCGGCCAAAGCGCAGGTACTGCTGGTCCAGGGGGGACAGCTCATCCTCGCCGATGACCGAGGCCAGGCTGCGGGCGTCCTGTACCTTGGAGTAGGAGGCAAACAGCTGGTTGGACAGGGCGGGATGGTCGGCCCGGGTGTAGCCCTCGCCGATGCCGTCCTTCATCAGACGGGACAGAGAGGACAGGATGTTGATGGGGGGATAGACCCCGGACTGGTCCATGTTCCGGTCCAGCACGATCTGGCCCTCGGTGATGTAGCCCGTCAGGTCGGGGATGGGGTGGGTGATGTCGTCGTTGGGCATGGTGAGAATGGGCACCTGGGTCACCGAGCCCTTCTTGCCCACGATCATACCCGCCCGCTCGTAGAGGGAAGCCAAATCGGAGTACAGGTAGGCGGGGAAGCCCTTTCGGGAGGGAATCTCGCCCTTGGAGGAGGAGAACTCACGGACGGCCTCACAGTAGGAGGTCATGTCGGTCATCACCACCAGCACATGATAGCCGTGGGTGAAGGCCAGATACTCAGCGGCGGTGAGGGCGCAGCGGGGGGTCAAAATACGCTCAATGATGGGGTCGGAGGCCAGGTTCAGGAACATGGCCACCCGGGGCAGGGCCCCGGACTCCTCAAAGTTGCGGCGGAAGAACTCAGCCACGTCGTTTTTCACGCCCATGGCGGCAAAGACGATGGCGAACTCCCCGTCGTCCCCGGCCACGTGGGCCTGGCGCACCATCTGGGCGGCCAGCTCATTGTGAGCCATACCAGCGCCGGAGAAGATGGGCAGCTTCTGGCCACGAATCAGGGTAGACGTGCCGTCGATGGCGGACACGCCGGTGTAGATGCAGCTGCGGGGGTACTGGCGGCTCACCGGGTTGATGGCGGAGCCGTTGATGTTGCGCCGCTCGTCGGGGTACAGCTCGCCCAGGCCGTCAATGGGGCGGCCCGCGCCGTCAAAGACACGGCCCAGCATCTCCTTGGACAGGGCAATGTCCATGGGCTTTCCGGTGAAGTGGGTTGAGGTGTTCTCCAGAGAGATGCCACGGGTGCCCTCAAACACCTGGAGCACCGCCCGGTCGCCCTCGATGAGAATGACACGGCCATAGCGGCGGGAGCCGTCGGCCATCATCAGCTCGGCCATCTCGTCGTAAGACACGCCGGAGACCCCTTCCAGGGCCACCAGGGAGCCGTTCAGGTCAGATAGTCCGGTATATTCCAATCTCATGGCAGTCACCTCAGCTATTGGCAGTGTTGACCTGCTCCAGGGCTTTGTCGATCATGGCGGCGTAGTCGTCGAACTTGGACAGGTCTTCGTTGGGAATCTCGTACTTCATCTTCACCACCGTGTCGAAGATGCCGGTGGCGGTGTACTGGGACAGGGGGATGGAGCGGTCAATGCCCTCCTTCACCCCGTCGTAGAGGCGCAGAATGGTCTGCATCATCAGCAGCTGCTTTTTCAGGGGCACATAGGTGTCCACAGGGTTGTAGGAGTTCTGCTGGAGGAAGCCCAGGCGGATGAGGCGGGCGGTCTCCATGATGAGCTTCTGGTTCTCGGGGAGAATGTCCGAGCCAATGAGCTTGACGATCTCCATGAGCTGGCTCTCCTCCCGCAGCAGGTTGGCAATGCGCTGACGGCAGGGGGCGAAGTCCGGGGAGACGTTCTCACTGTACCAGTCTTTGAAGTCCACGGTGTACTCCGAGTAGGAGTTGAGCCAGTTGATGGAGGGGAAGTGCCGGGCGTAGGCCAGGCTTCGGTCCAAGGCCCAGAAGCAGCGGACAAAGCGCTTGGTGTTCTGGGTCACCGGCTCGGAGAAGTCGCCGCCCTGGGGGGACACGGCGCCGATGACGGTGACGGAGCCCTCTTTGCCCTCCAGGGTCTCCACGTAGCCCGCCCGCTCATAGAACTCAGCCAGACGGGAGGCCAGGTAGGCGGGGAAGCCCTCTTCGGCGGGCATCTCCTCCAGGCGGCCGGAGATCTCACGGAGCGCCTCGGCCCAGCGGGAGGTGGAGTCGGCCATGAGGGCCACGTGGTAGCCCATGTCCCGGTAATACTCGGCAATGGTCATGCCGGTGTACACCGAAGCCTCACGGGCGGCCACCGGCATGTTGGAGGTGTTGGCAATCAGGATGGTACGGTTCATCAGGGGCAGCCCGGTGCGGGGGTCCTTCAGCTCGGAGAACTCCTCCAGGGCCTGGGTCATCTCGTTGCCACGCTCGCCGCAGCCTAAGTAGACGATGATGTCTGCGTCCGACCACTTGGCCAGCTGGTGCTGGGTCATGGTCTTGCCTGCGCCGAAGGGGCCGGGGATGGCGGCGGCGCCCCCCTTGCCGATGGGGAAGAGGGTGTCCAGAATCCGCTGACCCGTGATGAGGGGGCGGTGGATGGGCAGACGCTGGGCGATGGGCCGGGCACCTCGGATGGTGCACCGGGTGGCCAGCTTCAAACTCGTCACCTTGCCCCGGGCATCGGTGACCTCCACCAGCACGTCCTCCACGGTGTAGGGGCCATTGGGCACCACCCGGGTGACGGTGCCGTTGAGTCCGGCGGGGGTGAGGCAGCGGTGGAGGATGGCGGAGGTCTCCTGGCACTGGGCGTAGAGGGTGCCGGGCTTGACCGGGTCGCCCTCTTTCACAGTGATCTCCACGTCCCACTTCTTCTCTAAGTCCAGGGCGGGGATGTTGACCCCTCGGCCCAGGAAGGGGCCGGAGATGGCCTCCAGGCTCTTCAAGGGGCGGGCAATGCCGTCAAAGATGTTGCCCAGCAGGCCGGGGCCCAGCATCAGGGCCATGGGGGACCCGGTGGTGGTGACCGGCTGGCCGGGGGCCAGTCCGGCGGTGTCCTCGTACACCTGCACAGTGGTCATATCCCCTTCCACGCCCACCACTTCACCGATGAGCTGCTGGTCGCCGGCAAACACCATGTCCATCATGGCCAGGCCTTTGCCGCCCACCACCTTTACCACAGGGCCGTTGACACTGTAAATGCGATATTCACTCATTCCACTTCCCCCTCCTTACATCTCGTCCAAGTCATCGGACAGGGACAGCCCGAAGGACTCGGCGAAGTGGCCGGCCAGCTCGTCCAGCCGGTTGTCGAAGGAGCAGTCCACCCGCAGCCCTAACCGGCTGCACTGGAGGATGAAGCCACCCAGGGAGAAGCTTCCCTCCTGGCACTCCACCTTCACCGGGGCCAGGGCGGCGGAGAGCTTGGGGGCGAAGGACATGTCCTCCCCCCGCAGCTGCACCGTCACCGCCTGAGCGCCGGGCAGCTGCTCCATGGCACGGCGGAGCATCTGCACCATGTGGTCATAGTAGTCAGGGGTGCCGGTGAAGGTGCGGATGCGCTCACACACCTGCTCAAACACCTCCTGGGTGATCTCCTTGCGGCGCAGGTAAATCTGGCGCTTGCTGTCCATCAGGTGCCGGGACACCTCCCGGCCGGACTCCGCCCGGATGCGGGCGGCCTCCTTATCATAATAGGACCGGGCAGCGTCCTTGGCCTCAATTTTGGCCTCCGCCAGAGCGGCAGCCCGCTGCTCTTCCAATTCTTTCTTCATCTGCTCACTCTGCTGGGCGGCGTTGCGCACCACCTCTTCGGTGAAGTGAAGCAGCTTTTCGGTTTGTTCTGGCATGTTGAGATCCCTCCTTGTCATATGGGACTTGCCTGTCCAGTTAGAGCTTGACTCCAATGGCCTCCCGGATGTATCGGCCAATGGCATCGTGGTTGCGAGTTCCATGTCGGTCTGGAATCTCCACCACCAGCGGGGTGCGGCCGCTCATCTTCCAGTCCGACAGCTGGTCGGCGCACTGCTCAGCCAGGCTCTCGGTGATGAGCAGAATGCCCACGGTTTCATCGGCAAGGGCGTTCTGGATGGCGGTTTCCGCCTCTTCCTTGCTGCGGGCCACCACACCCTCCACGCCCGCCAGGCGCAGCCCCACTTGGGTGTCCGTATTATCGGAGATGACAAAGTAACGCATGGGTGGTCTCCATTAGGATACGAAAAGGAGCACCAGGGCGATGATCAGGCCGTACAGAGCCACGCCTTCGGCCAGACCCACGAAGATCAGGGACTTACCGAACATGGAGTCGTTCTCGGAGATGGCGCCCAGAGCGGCGGAAGCGGAGGAGGACACGGCGATGCCGCCGCCGATGCCGGACAGGCCAACGGCCAGGCCGGCGCCGATGTACTTCAGACCAGTGGCCAGACCGTCCGCAGCGGCACCAGTGGCAGCGGCAGCGTCGGGGGCGGCAGCGGAGGCCCCGGTGAGGCCCAGCACAGCGGTAATCACGAACAGGCCACAGAACATGGCGATGTTGCTCAACAGAGCGTGGCGGGCGGAAGCGCCGGTGAGCTTCTTGACCGCGATGGTCACCAGGGGCAGGAACAGCATCAGGGAGCCCAGGATAAACAGGATAACTTTCATAATAATGACCTCCAATGTTTGTGTTTTTGGGATGGATTAAGAGTTTTTCGCCGTATAGTCAATGATGCGGGGGCTATACTCCCGGCCGCTGTCCTGATAGAACCGGCCGAACAGCTCGTAGAATTCCAGACGCAGCACCTGGATACCCACCAGCAGGCCCTCAAAGCCCATGACAAACAGGTTGCCCAGAATGAGGACGATGGGGTTGAGGTTGGCCCCTGCCATGGTGTGGATGACCAGCATCAGACACACGTGGGTGATGGCATAGGCGCCCACACGCAGGAAGGACAGGGTGTTGGTGAGGAAGGACAGCAGGGTCTCAAACAGCTCGAAGAAGCCGGAGACCAGCAGGCCGCCCAGAGATTCGGGCTTCCAATCCTCTTTTCCCTCTGCCAGGGCGGACAGGGGCTCCCGGAACAGGATGAGGACCAGGGGCAGCACCAGCACCGGCAGGACGTACCACACCCGGAACAGGCTGAACCCGGTGAGCAGGGTCACCATAGCGGCAATGATCAGCCCTAAATAGAACACCATCCCGGCCAGGCCGTTGGGGCCAAAGAAAATCTTGTCAAAGTCGTGCTGACGGATGCCGTTGAGCACATTGAGTACCATCACAAAGGCCAACATCACCACGCCCATGGCCAGAGAGGCCACCAGCAGGTACACCACGTTGTTGCCCTCCAGGATTTTAAAGCCTGGGAGGATGTCCTCAAAGCCAAACACAGAGCCGTAGACAAATCCAAATATCGTGGAGGAAATGCCGCAGCAGACGATGATCTTCCCCAGCCACATGTGCTTTTTGGTGGCCAAAAACAGGCCAATGAGGGCCAGGCCAATGCCCTGCCCCACGTCTCCGAACATGATGCCGAAGAAGATGCAGTAGGTGATGGCCATGAAGGAGGACGGGTCATACTCGTGGTAGTTGGGCAGGCCGTACATCCGCAGGAAGGGCTCGAAAATCCGGCCCAACAGGGAATTTTTCAGCTTGGTGGGCGGGGTCAGCTCGGTCTCCTCCGCCTTGTCCACCACATAGTCCAGCTTGCCATAGGCGTCCACCCGGGCCAAAAACTCGGGCAGATCGTCCTCGGGCACCCAGCCCATGAGGTAGAAGGTCTCTTTGGAGCGGGCGCCGAAACGGCGCATCTCCATGACCTGGTTTTCCCGGCACAGCCAGGACCGCAGGCTCAAAAGGTGGTCCTTCTGCTGCTGGGCCAGGTCCTGGCGCTGGTTTTTCAGCTGTCCCAGGGTCTGCTCGTCGTCCTCCATCTCGTGGCGCAGGGCCTCAATGGCCTCCTGAGCGGTGCCGCCCAGGCGCTCGTCCAGGGGCACAGGCACAAAGTGCATGGAGTCGAAGAGGGCGTCCACCTTCTCCTCCCGGGCCTTGAGGGCGAAGTAACAGCCGTACACTTGGTTGTTCTCCGTGTGGGTGGGGAAGAAGAAGCAGTCCTCCCGCTTGTCCAGCACCTCGGAGAAGGTGCGGTAGCTGTCCTCAGGCAGGTGCCCGAAGCGGAAGGACAGGTGGTCCATGTTGCGCAGGGTGTCCAGCTGCACCGAGATGCCAGCCAGCTTCTCCAGCTGGGACACAGAGGAGCGGTCGTCCGCCTCCTCCTGGCGCAGGGCCTCCTCCCACTGGTCCATCTGGTCCAGCTGCTGGGTGAGGTCATCCAGATATCTCTGGCCCTCCTCCAGGTCTGCCCCCTCGGCAAAGGGGCGGTATTCCGGCTCCAATTCCAGCCGGGTGAGCACTTCCTCTGCTTGCCGCAGCAGAGGCATCACCTGGTTGGGCATGTTCAGGGACCGCAGGTGGTTGTTGCGGTGCATCACCTGTAACACGCTCTCCGGGTGAAACGGTCGGTCCACGACACACTGGCGCACCACCGCTTCAAATTCCGGCAGCGGGCCTGTGACCGTGACAAACTTCATTGCTTGAACAGACATGTACTCCCTCCTCAGCGGTCCATCATGTCCAGTATGGACGGATTCAGGGCCATCTGGTATTTTGCCGCCTCCACCGCGGACACCACCGCTTTGAGCTCGATCTCTCGCAGGTTCATCAGCGCCACGGCGCTGTAAATGGAGGGTTTGCCCATCATCAGCTGGCGGCGGCTGGTGCGGTAAATGGTGGCGGTGTAGAGATAATTCAAGTCCTCCCCGCTATGCTGGTCAAAGATGCGGCCATAGGGGGTCTGCTGGGCCAGCTCCAGCACCGCCTCAGCGTTGGGGGCGGCACACATGGCGTGAATCATCTGGGGCTTGAGCTTGTAGTGGTAGGGCAGCAGCACCGGCAGGTAGTTGTCCTCCTGGGGGAAATACCGCTTCATGCGCAAAATGTGCATGAGGTTGAGCATATCCACCTGACTGCCCACGGATTTCTCCATAATCCGGCGCACATCTCCGTCGTATTTCCGGCGGATGATGGACTGGAGCTTTTGGTAGTATACCCCGTTGAGCAGCGCCTCGGTGACGCCGTAGTCGGGCAGAGCACCGTCGGCGGAGCGCAGCCGCTCCAGGGCATCGTGGTAGATACTTCCCCGCGTGGCCTCCACCAGCCCGTCATAGGTGGTGCAGCGGCGCAGGGCCTGCACATCCACCCGGGTGTGGCTCATAAAGGCCGGGGGCAGCGGCTCCACTTCCTTATAAATACTGGCGTGGAGGTGGCGCAGGGCGGCCAAGATCTCGTCCATCCCCGCCCGCATAATGGGGAAGCCCATGACAGCCCGGTCCTTGTGGGGCACAAAGGCCATCAGGCTCAGGTACTCCCGGCGAATCTGCTCCCGCAGAGCGGTCTCCAGGGTGGCACGGGTCAAGAGAGCATCTTGGGGCAGATGCTCCGCTGCATGGCTCCACCCAGGCAGCTGGCGCAGCTCGGCCAGCACGTCGTCCACCGAGCGCATCCCGGCCAGATGCTCCAGGTCCTGCCGGGTGATGCGCTTGCCATAGATGGCCTTGGCCTTGGTGGCCAGGGCCTCATATCCGGCGCTCACGGAATGTCAACCGTCTGGTGGAACAACGTATTCACCCAGTTGTCCCCATACCGAGTGTACGCCCGCTCCATTTTGGCGTTTGCGTCATCCAAACGCACCTTCTGGGCAGCAATCAGCTGCTCTTTCTTCTCTTCCTCCTGGCTTTTCAGCTCCTCCAGCCAGGCTTTGGCGCGATCCAGATACTTCTGTCGAATTGCAGCCTTTTCCTGCTCCAATTCTGCCTCGAAATTGGCTTTCTGGGTCTTTACCTCTTCCGCTACATCCCGGGCAGATCGTTCTGCTTCCAGAATTCGGTCAATTAGCATGGTATAGTCCATCCACACTGCCTCCTTCTTTCTAAATTGCACCATGAATTTGTATCAATTCACACAACTGCATATTATACCACTCCCCTCCCACCATGGGAAGCACCTTTTTACAAATCTTGCAAGAAACAAAATCCTGCTTTTTCCCGCCCCACAATGGGGATTGCATTGCACTATGGTAAAGTGTATAATACGTTTCAACCACATTTCTCCATACAACCCCCGGGTTGCAGGGAGAAAAAGCGGTGAAATAAGCAAAGGAGGACGTACCATGAAACAGCTGCTGCAACTTTTGGAAAATGATTGCACCCTCACCCCCGCCCAATTGGCATCTATGACCGGTTCTACCCAGGAGGACGTGGCAGCAGCCATTGCCGACTACGAGAAGAATCGTGTGATTCTGGGCTACAAGGCCATTGTGGACTGGGACCGTACCCACCGGGAGTCTGTCACCGCCCTCATTGAGGTGAAGGTCACCCCCCAGCGGGGCGACGGCTTCGACCGCATTGCCCAGCGCATTTACCAATATGATGAAGTGGAATCCCTCTTTTTGATGAGCGGTTCCTTCGACTTCACCGTCATCATCTCGGGGCGCACCTTGCAGGAGGTAGCCCGGTTCGTGGGTGAGAAGCTGGCCCCCATGGAGGGCGTCACCGGCACCGCCACCCACTTCATCCTGAAGAAATACAAAGAGAAGCACCTGATTTTCCCGGTGCAGGAGGAACAAGAAGAGAGGTTCGTATTGGAATGATTGATTATAAACAGATTTTAAGCCAGCGCATTCAGGAAGTGCCTCCCTCCGGCATTCGGAAATACTTTGACATCATGGCGGAGATGGACGACGCCATCTCCCTGGGCGTGGGAGAGCCGGACTTCCAGACCCCCTGGCACATCCGGGATGCGGGCATCTACTCCCTGGAAAAGGGCTTTACCAAGTACACCCCCAACGCCGGACTCTCCGACCTGCGCCGGGCCATCTGCCGCTATCTGAAGCGGCGGTTTGACCTGGACTATCAGCCCATCGGCCAGACCCTGGTCACCGTGGGCGGCAGCGAGGGCCTGGATTTGGCCTTCCGCTGTCTGCTGGAGCCGGGGGACGAGGTCATCATCCCCACCCCCTCCTTCGTGTGCTATGGGCCCCTGGTGTCCATGATTCACGGCGTACCCGTGTACGTGGAGACCAAGGTGGAAAACGAGTTCCGCCTCACCCCCGAGGAGCTGAAAGCCGCCATCACTCCCCGCACCAAGATTCTGGTGCTCCCCTTCCCCAACAACCCCACCGGCGGCATCATGCACCGGGAGGATTTGGAGGCCCTGGCGGAGGTGCTGCGGGGTACCAATATTATGGTGGTGTCCGACGAGATCTATGCCGAGCTCACCTATGGCCAGCACCACGTGTCCATGGCCAACATTCCCGACATGTACGAGCGCACCATTGTCATCAATGGCTTCTCCAAGGCATATTCTATGACCGGCTGGCGTATGGGGTACGTGTGCGGCCCCAAGGAGCTCATCGCCGCCATGACCAAGCTGCACCAGTACGGCATCATGTCCGCTCCCACCACCAGCCAGTACGCCGCCATTGAGGCCATGGAGCACGGGGACCGGGACATTGAGACCATGAAGCAGGAGTACGACGGCCGCCGCCGTTTCCTGGTGGACGGCTTCCGCCAGCTGGGACTGGACTGCTTCGAGCCCCGGGGTGCCTTCTACGTCTTCCCCTGCATCCGCTCCACCGGGCTGTCCAGTGAGGAGTTCTGCGACCGCTTCCTGGAGCAGGAGCACGTGGCGGTGATCCCCGGCTCTGCCTTCGGACCCGGCGGCGAGGGCTTTGTGCGGGCCTGCTACGCCGCCTCCATGAAAAACCTCACCGAGGCCCTCACCCGCCTGGAGCGGTTCTTGGGCACCCTGTAACCATATATGAAAAAGGAGGAACCGGCTATGTACATCACCTGTCTGGATTTGGAGGGCGTGCTGGTCCCTGAGATCTGGATTGCCTTCGCCCAGGCCCGGGGCATCCCCGAGCTGGAGCGCACCACCCGGGATGAACCGGACTACGACAAGCTGATGCGCTACCGCCTGGACATTCTGGCCCAGCATGGGCTGAAACTGTCCGACATCCAGGAGACCATCGCCACCCTGGAGCCTCTGCCCGGGGCCAAGGAGTTCCTGGACGCCCTGCGGGAGAAGACCCAGGTCATCATCCTCAGCGACACCTTTGAGCAGTTCGCCCAGCCCCTGATGAAAAAATTGGGCTGGCCCACCATCTTCTGCAACACCCTGGAGGTGGCCCCGGACGGCACCATCACCGGGCACCAGATGCGCTGCCCCCAGTCCAAGCTCACCACGGTGAAGGCCCTCCAGTCGGCGGGCTTTACCACCATCGCCGCCGGGGACAGCTACAACGACTTAGGGATGATCGGGGCCAGCAAGGCCGGGTTCCTCTTCAAGAGCACCCCCGCCATCCAGGCCGAGCACCCCGAAGTGCCCGCCCTGGAGGAGTACGACCAGTTGCTGGAGGCCATTGAGGCCGCCATGGACTAAGGCTGGAGGGTGCACATGGAGAAACAAGCTTATGCCAAGCTAAATCTGTCCCTGGACATTCTCCGCCGCCGGGAAGATGGCTTCCACGACTTGCAGATGGTGATGGTGTCCATTGACCTCACCGATACCCTCACCCTCACCCCGGGTGAGGGGAGCATGTCCACCAACCTGTCCTTTCTACCCTCCGACGGCAGCAATCTGGCCCAAAAGGCCGCCGCCGCCTTCCGCTCCGCCACCGGGCAGGGGGAGGTGCTAGACATCCACATTGACAAGCACATCCCCGTGTGTGCGGGCATGGCGGGGGGCAGCTCCGATGCCGCCGCCGTGCTGCGGGCCATGAATGAGATGTACCACACCAATCTGTCCCCCCTGGCACTGGCGGACATTGGAGCCACTGTGGGCTCCGACGTGCCCTACTGCGTGGTGGGGGGCACCGCCCTGGTGGAGGGCCGAGGGGAGCGAGTCACTCCCATCTCCCCCCTGCCCCCCTGCTATATCGTGGTGTGCAAGCCCCCCTTCCCCATCTCCACCCCCCAGCTGTTTGGCCGGGTGAATGTGAAAAAGATCACCTGTCGCCCCGACACTCAGGGTCTGGTGAAGGCCCTGGAGGCGGGAGACTTGCAGGGGGTGGCACGGCGGCTGTACAACGTCTTTGAGGACGTGCTGGAGCCCCGCCACCGCCAGACGGTGGACGAGATCAAGTCCACCCTCATTGAGTACGGCGCTCTGGGGGCTGTCATGTCGGGCAGCGGCCCCACCGTGTTTGGGCTCTATGAAGATGAGGGCACCGCCCGCAAGGCCGCCCAGGTGCTGGGGGAGCAGTACAAAGACGTGTTTGTGTGCCAGCCGGTCTGACATCCTGACACAGTCAGGATGTAATGAAGAATGAATAGTGAATAATGAATAATTATGGTGTGCCGCCACAGCGGCACAAATTATAATTCTCTCATGGCTGCATCCCCTCCAAAAAATGCTTGCATTTTTTGGACTAAACAATAAAAACACCGTCCATACTGTAAGAGACTTCAATCTCTTACTTAGGACGGTGTTTTTTATGTATACCCATCGTTTGTACCGCTGGGAAGCGGCTCTTCTCATGGCCTTCGCCATCCTCCTCACCATCGGTATGTGGGCCAGCGTGACCCAGCGTGCCCTGGCCGACGAGGTGCTGCGCCTCCACGTGGTGGCCAACTCAGACAGCGACGCCGACCAGGCGGTGAAGCTCCAGGTGCGGGACGCCATCCTGGCCGCCGCCACCCCCTATCTGGATGGGGTACAGGGTCAGGAGGAGGCCCAGCAGGCCCTTGAGCCCCACCTCAACGAGCTGGCCCAGGCGGGAGCGCAGGTACTCCGTGAAGCGGGGATGGACTATCCCATCACTGTGTCCATCCAGGACGTGTGGTTCCCCACCCGGGAGTACACCGACTTCGCCCTGCCCGCCGGGACCTATCGCTCCCTCCAGGTGATTCTGGGGGACGGGGTAGGCCACAACTGGTGGTGCGTGGTGTACCCCCCTCTGTGTGTGGGGTCGGTGAGTGAGGAGAGCGTGGAGACCTCCGCCTCCGGGGTGCTCAGTGAGGACCAGATCTCCCTCATCTCCGGCCAGGACGGGGAATATGTGCTGCGCTTCAAGGTCTTAGAGTGGTGGGACAGCCTGGTGCAGAAATTTCAGGGGTAAGTGCCTTAGAATACGGGCACCACAGAGCCCTGATAGGTCTCCTCCATGTACTCCTTGACCTCATCGGACTTGAGGGCCTTCACCAGGGCCTGGATGGCCTCATCGTTCTCCCGGCCCTCTTTCACCGCCAGGACGTTGACATAGGCGGTAGCGGCAGCACCGTCGGCGGACTCAATGGCCAGGGCGTCGGACACCTTCAGGTCAGCCCCGATGGCATAGTTGCCGTTGATGACCGCCAGGTCCACGTCCGCCAGACGGGAGGGAATCTGGGCGGCCTCCAGCTCCACAATTTCCAGGTTCTTGGGGTTGTCCACAATGTCCAGGATGGTGGCGCTGATGCCAGCGTCCTTGTTCAGGGTGATGAGCCCCTCCTGCTCCAGCAGCAGCAGGGCCCGGGCCTCGTTGGTGGCGTCGTTGGGCACGGCGATCTGAGCGCCGTCGGGCAGAGCGTCAATGGAAGCGGTCTTGCCCGCGTACAGGCCGAAGGGCTCGTAGTGGATCTCGGCCACGCTCACCAGGTGGGTGCCGTTGCTGGCATTGAAGTCGTTCATGTAGGTGATGTGCTGGAAGTAGTTGGCGTCAATGGAGCCGTCCTCCACCGCCTCGTTGGGCATGATGTAGTCATTGAAGGTCTTGATCTCCAGGGTGTATCCCTCTTCGGCCATGATCTCCTTGGCCACCTCCAGAATGCCAGCGTGGGGGGTGGGGGAAGCGCCCACCACCACGGTCTTGTCGTCTTTCTTGCCGCCGCAGCCAGCCAGCAGGGACAGAGTGGCCGCACAGGCCAGGGTCAGAGCCAAAATCTTCTTTTTCATAAAAACCTCTCCTTTTTCGATACATAAAACAAAAACGCCCTTAACAGAAGTCCAATTCTGTCAAGGACGAGAGCTTTCGCTTCGTGGTACCACCTTGGTTCACTTTCACCTCACGATGAAAGCCTTACAGAGTGCGGGAGGGTGAGCTACTACCATCCGATACTCCTGTGCGATGACGGGCACTCCCGTCGCAGCCTATGCAAGGGCCCTTGCAGTCGGTGCGCAGCTCCGAGACCATGTTCACCGTGACCTTCCGTACCCGTTTCCAGCTACCCGGGCTCTCTGTGCCGTATCTTCACGTCTACTCTTCTCTTCATTGCCTTTGTGAAACCGTATTTTGTTTTACTGGGCAAAAGTATAACCTCCTCCACCCCAGTTGTCAACCAGCGCATTGCACAAAACATAAACCGAGAGAGCGTTTCGCCCTCTCGGTTTTACACACATTATTGGAGTCCGGCCTTCTCGCCCCGGTGTGCTTTCCGGGCAGACTTGCCTCGCTTGTTGGTGACCCGGCGGTCCAGAGCCACAGCGAAATGGGTGCCCAGGGACTGGAACACCTGGACCATGACCACCAAAATCACCACGGACACATAGAGGATGAAATACATCTTGCGCTGGTAGCCGTAGTTGATGGCCAGGCTGCCCAGACCGCCGCCGCCGATGGCGCCGGACATGGCGCCATAGCTCAAAATGGTGATAAAGGCGGTGGTGAAGCCGATGAGGAGGGAGGGCAGGGCCTCCGGCAGCATCACCTTGCGGATGATCTGGAAGGGGGTGCAGCCCATGGCCTGGGCGGCCTCCAGAATGCCCTTGTCGGTCTCCCGCAGGGAGGCCTCCACCAGGCGTGCCACAAAGGGAAAGGCGGCGCAGATCAGGGGGATGATGGAGGCGGTGGTGCCCACCGAAGTGCCCAGAATCATCCGGGACAGGGGGATAACCATAACCATGAGGATGAGGAAGGGCACGGAGCGCAGGAGGTTTACCACGGTGTTGAGCACCTTCATCAGCCAACCGGGCAGAGGGCGCACGCCGCCCTTCTCCCCGGTGACCAGAATCACGCCCAGGGGCAGGCCGATGACGTAGGAGAAGAAGGTGGCCACGATGGTGGAGTAGATGGTCTCCCAGATGGCGGTGCCCAGCTCCATTTGCAAATACATGAGCTGTTGGCTCAGGGGCGTGTTGCCGAACAGGGTTCCAAACAGTTCATCCATGATAGTCGTGCACCTCCTCCATGGTCACATTGGGTTGATTCTTGATGTACTGGATGGCCCGCTCCCGCTCCTCTGCGTTTTCCGGCAGGCCCAGCAGCATGGTGCCGAAGGCCTTGCCGTCCACGTTGCGGGTGTCGGCACCCAGGATATTCACCTTCACCTGGCAGTCCATGGCCAGGGAGGCGATGAGGGGCTCATAGGAGGAACTGCCGTTGAAGGCGATGCGGATGACATTGGCCGCAGGCAGCTGGTCGATGATGACCCCGTCGGGGTACACCAGACGGCGGCCTGCCTCGGTCTTGGGGTTGGAAAACACCTCTTCCACCGTCCCCGTCTCCTGGAGCACGCCGTGGTCCAGAATGGCCACATGGGAACAGATCTCCTCGATGACCCCCATCTCGTGGGTGATGATGACCACGGTGATACCCAGACGGCGGTTGATGTCCTGGATGAGGCGCAAAATGTCCCTGGTGGTCTTGGGGTCCAGGGCGGAGGTGGCCTCGTCACACAGCAGAATTTTGGGGTCGGAGGCCAGAGCCCGGGCAATGGCAATGCGCTGCTTCTGGCCGCCGGAGAGCTGGGCAGGGTAGGCGTCCGCCTTGTCGGGCAGGCCCACAATGTCCAGCAGCTCCCGGGCCCTTTTCTTCACCTCTGGGCCCTTCTTCCCCGCAATCTCCATGGGGAAGCAGATGTTGTCCAGGCAAGTGCGCTGCATGAGCAGGTTGAAGTGCTGGAAAATCATGCTGATGGAGCGGCGGCGCAGGGTCAGCTCCTTTTGGGACATGGCGCACAGGTCCTCCCCGTCAATGACCACCTGTCCCTGGCTGGGCCGCTCCAGCAGGTTCAGGCAGCGCACCAGAGTGGACTTGCCCGCCCCGCTCATGCCCACGATGCCGAAGATATCCCCATCTCCAATGGTCAGGGACACATCGTGCAAGGCGGTGAGCTCCCCCTCCGGGGTGGGGAAGCGCTTGGTGATATGTTTTAACTCAATCATAGGATCTTCTCCCTTTGTTTTCAAACAGTGGTTTGATTCTATGACAATTTTCCTACTGTGTCAATAGGGCATACATCCCATTGTCTCCTCCTCTGCTTTAGAAGTCTCTACGTCTCCGATTTCTCCGGCGCAAACCTGCGTCCCAGCCGGGGACGCTGGCGCTGGGGTGACTTTTGTTCGGGCAAAAGTCACCAAAACCCGCCTAGGGCGTTCCCCCCTAGGTACCTCCCTTGGGGTACGAGGCTGTCAATGCGTCAAGCTGGTGTTCGGCCCGTCACCCTTGCTGTGGCCCCTGTCTCTGCCACCACACCAAGCCACCATGGCAACTGGCCCTATGACTGGGTGGTTTCCACCTCCGGGCCTACTCTGGAGAAGCGGCGTTCCCGCCGCCGGGAGCCAAACCTCCGGCAACTGGGAACAGTTGCACACCAGGGTAAGGCCCTGGCGGTAGAAGCATAATGTTCCACAACAAGCAGGTGCATTCTGTGGAAATTCCATGCCATCTATGTGACCCCACCGGGCCAAGGGCCGAGCAGAGGAGGTTGCACACCCATCCAGTACCGCGGGGTGGATTCCACAAGGCGGGGGAAGGCCCCGCCTTTGGCGATTCTTTCCCCAATTTCTCATCGCTGAGAAATTGGGCCCAGCGGAGCGTCCCCGCCAAGATGGGGACATTCTCCTGAGAAATTGGAGAAGAGAAAGCCTTCCTGTTACTCTTGGCATGTTTCTCCCTGGAAAAAGGCATGCATGTATGGTATCATGACAAAAAAGGCGGGTGAAACTATGCAATCCATTCTCTTAGTGGAAGACGACAAACACATTGTGGACAACCTCACCGAGTATCTGGAGGGGGAGGGCTTCCGGGTGGGCTGCGCATCGGGCCAGGCCGGGGCTCTGGAGCGGCTGGAACAAGAGCAGTTCGACCTCATCCTGCTGGACATCTCCCTCTCCGACGGCAACGGCTTTGCGGTGTGCTCGGCGGTCAAGGCCCTGTACCACCTTCCGGTGATTTTCCTCACCGCCTCCGGGGACGAGTACAGCACCGTCACCGGGTTCGAGGTGGGGGCGGACGACTACATTCCCAAGCCCTTCCGTCCCCGGGAACTGCTGATGCGCATCAAAAATGTGCTGCGGCGCACAGGCAGCGGCGGCGGGCTGGTGCGCCTGGGCCGGGTGGAGGTGGACACCGTGCGGGGCACCGCCACCAAGGATGGCCGGGACCTGAACCTGTCCGCTCTGGAGTATCGGCTGCTGCTGATGTTCCTCAACCACCCCGGGGCCGTGCTCACCCGAAGCCAGCTGCTGGAGGGCATCTGGGACATCGCCGGAGACTTTGTCAACGACAACACCCTGACGGTGTACATCAAGCGGCTGCGGGAGAAAATCGAGGACGACCCCCAAAGCCCCACCCTCATCAAGACCGTGCGGGGTCTGGGCTATAAGGCGGAAATGAGGTGAATCCCTTGGAGCACAAGACCGTCACCCGGCTGCTGTATCTGGCCCTCACCGGGACTGCCGCCGGGTTCGGGTGGTACCTGGGGGGCGTCCAGGGGCTGCTCCTTCTCCCCCTGTGCCTGGGCTTTTGGGGCTTGGCAGAGTGGAACGCCGCCCGCACCGACCGGGAACTGGCCCAGCTCTCCCAGACCCTCAACCGCATTCTCCACGGGGAGGAGCACCTGGGGGTAGAGGAATACAGCGAGGGAGAACTGGGCATTCTGCGCAGTGAAATCCACAAGATGACGGTGCGGCTGCGGGAGCAACAGCAGGCCCTGCAAGCGGACAAGGTATATCTGGCCAACTCCCTGGCCGATCTGTCCCACCAGCTGCGCACCCCCCTCACCTCCATGAATCTGGTGGCGGAGCTGCTGTACAAAGAGGACCTCACCCCCCAGCGGCGGGCCAAGCTGTGCCGGGAGCTCTATCAGTTGCTGAGCCAGATGGACTGGCTGGTGACCACTCTTCTGAAACTCTCTAAGCTGGAGGCGGGCACCATCCCCTTCCGCTCAGACACCGTCCCCCTGGAGGAGATGGTGCGCCAAGCCGCCGCCCCCTTCCTCATCCCCATGGAGCTGCGGGAACAGACCTTCTCCGTGGACTGCTCCGGCTCCTTTATTGGAGATGTGCACTGGACGGCGGAAGGAGTGGGCAATCTCATCAAAAACGCCATGGAGCACACTCCTGCCGGGGGTTCTATTACCGTTCGTGGGCGGGAAAATGCCCTATTTAGTGAGCTGGTGGTGGAGGATACCGGGCCGGGCATCGACCCCCAGGACCTGCCCCACCTCTTTGAACGGTTCTACCGGGGCTCTTCCCGCACGTCCCACGGCTTTGGCATCGGCCTGTCCCTGACCCAGCGCATTGTCACCGGACAGGGCGGCACCATCCAGGCCCGCAACCGCACCCCCCAGGGGGCACAATTTGTGTTACGCTTTTACAAGGGGACCGTCTGATGGGCGGTCCCTTTTGTGACGGATCTGTCACTTGAAAGTCACGGCCCTGTCACCTGGGTCTGATATCATAAAGCCACAATCCCAAAGGAGGAATGAACATGGAACTGCTTCGTGTGGAGCATTTGTGCAAAACCTACGGCACCGGGGAAAATCAGGTCAAGGCCCTGGATGACGTATCGTTTTCCGTAAACCGAGGGGAATTTGTGGCCATCATCGGCCCCTCCGGGTCTGGCAAGTCCACCCTGCTGCACCTGCTGGGCGGCGTGGACAAACCCACCAGCGGCAAGGTGTATGTGGACGGCTGCGACGTGTACGCCCAAAACGAGGAGAAGCTGGCCATCTTCCGCCGCCGTCAGGTGGGGCTCATTTACCAGTTTTACAACCTCATCCCTGTGCTGGACGTGGTGGAGAATATGACCCTCCCCGTCCAGCTGGATGGACAGAAGGTCAACCAAAAGCGGCTGGGCGAACTGCTGGACACCCTGGGGCTGCGGGGCCGGGAACGGCACCTGCCCAACCAGCTCTCCGGCGGCCAGCAGCAGCGGGTGTCCATCGGTCGGGCGTTGATGAACGCCCCGGCGGTGGTGCTGGCCGACGAGCCCACCGGCAACCTGGACTCCAAAAACAGCCAGGAGATCGTGGAGCTGCTGCGGCTGTCCAACCGCACCTATCACCAGACCCTCATTGTCATCACCCACGACGAACAGCTGGCCCTCCAGGCCGACCGCATCATCGCCATTGAGGACGGTAAAATTGTGCGGGACGAGGTGATTCGCCCATGAACGTGCTGCACAAGCTCACCCTCCAGGCCCTCAAGCAAAACCGCACCCGCACCATTGTCACCATCATTGGCATCATCCTGTCCACCGCCATGCTGTGCGCCGTGACCACCTTCACCACCAGCTTCCAGCAGTTTATGCTGGACGACAGTGTGTACTCCTCCGGCAGCTGGCATGTGGGCCAGAAGGATACCACTTACAGCGAATATCAGCAGCTGTCCCAAGCCGACGGCGTGGCGGAAGCCGTCTATTTGCAGCACCTGGGCTATGCCCAGGCAGAGGGCAGTTTCAACGAGTACAAACCCTATTTCTATGTACTGGGTCTGTCAGATACCGGGGCTGATCTGCTCCCCATCCATCTCACCCAGGGCCGCATGCCCACTTCCCCCGATGAAATCATCCTACCTCAGCACTTTTTTGACAACTCCACCCAGCGCTATCAGGTGGGAGATACCCTTACCCTGGACTTGGGACAGCGCATGTCCGAGGGTTTCGCCCTGGGGCAAAACAATCCGTTCAACCTTGACACCGAGGAGACTCTGGAGGCCACAGACACTCGTACCTACACCGTGGTAGGCATCTGTCAGCGGTTTGGAATGGAGGACTACTCCGCCCCAGGATATACCGCCTTCACCGTGGCCGACTCCAATCTGGCCGAGGATGCCACCTGTGACGTATACCTGGCCATGGAGGACATGACCCAGGCCTACGACTTCCAACAGGCCCACGATTTAGAGCAGGACAATCGCAACGTGCTGATGTACTCCGGCGTATCCAGATATGATACGTTTTACACCGTCCTCTACCGCCTGGCCGCCATTGTCCTTGTCCTCATCATTGCCGCCTCGGTGATTCTCATCTACAACGCCTTTGCCATCTCGGTGTCCGAGCGCACCCGGCAGTTCGGCCTGCTCTCCTCTCTGGGCGCCACCAAAAAACAGATGCGGAACATGGTGCGCTTTGAAGCCCTGGCCCTCAGCGCCATTGGCGTCCCCCTGGGGGTCCTGTCCGGCATCCTGGGCATTGGGGTTACCCTCCACTTTGTGGGAAAACTCTTTGCTTTCTCCAGCACCCAAGGGGGAGTGGCCATGGAGCTTCATGTGTCCTGGGTGGGTGTGCTTGTAGCAGTGGCGCTGGGTGTGGTGACCGTGCTCCTCTCCGCCTGGATTCCCTCCCGGCGCGCCACCAAAGTGTCCGCCATGGAGGCCATCCGCCAGTCCCAGGACATCCACAGCACGAAAAAACTGGTGCGCCCCTCGCTGCTCACCCGAAAGCTCTTCGGCCTGCCCGGTGTGCTGGGGGTGAAGTACTACAAGCGCAGCGCTAAAAAGTATCGCACCACCGTGTTCAGTCTCTTCCTCAGCGTAGTGCTCTTTGTCTCCGCCTCCTCCTTTTCCTCCTCCCTGGCCAAATCGGTGGGCGGGGCCTTCGGCGGGGACACCTACGACCTGTCTTTTCCCTATTACACCGAGGATGCTGACATTGCACCCAACACCCTGCTGGACCAGCTGCGGGGGTTGGACAGCGTGGACGACTCCGCCTATGTTCTGAGCTTCCAGCTCACCGGTGGCTTCCGCCCGGAGGATTTGAGCCAGGACATGCAAGCGCTGTCCACTCCGGTGGACGGGACGATTTACCAGCCCTTCGATCTGAGCTTTGTAGACGACGACACCTACCAGGCCCTGTGTGCAGCGCGGAAGCTGGACCCCGCCGCCACCTCCGGCATCGCCTTTGACGGCATCACGGAATTCGATTCTCAACAAGAGAAATACGTGTACCTGTACCAGCTGGAAGCCTCCTCCCTGTCCATGTCGGCCCTCACCTTTGACCAGGTGGCCAACCACTACCCTGACTCCCCCGTGGAGGGGCTGGACGGAACCGTCCAAGTGCCCTATATTGATGCGGATAACGGCACGCCCACCCTCTACCCGCTGGAGGAGGTGGCCCACGCCGCCCCCATAGAGGTGACCTTGGTGGAGAAAGAATGGCCCTATTTTCTCTCCAACGGGGGACTTGTGACGGTGCTCTATCCCATGTCCCAGCTGGAGGAGTTCCCCGTGGACCTCTCCCGGGGAAGCTATTACTTCTATATAATGGCCTCGGACCACCAGCAAGCGGAGCAGGATATCAAGGACTTGCTGGGCAAGCAGCAACTGCGTCCCGGCAACCTGTTTAACAACGCCGAATATGACGAGTCCAACCGGAACCTCATCACCATCATCAATGTGTTCTCCTATGGGTTCATCGCCCTCATCTCCCTGGTGGCTATGACCAACGTATTCAACACCATTTCCACCAACGTGATGCTCCGCACCCGGGACTTCGCCATGCTCCAGTCGGTGGGCATGACGGCGCGGGAAATGCGGCGGATGCTGGGCTTTGAGTGTGTGCTCTACGGCACCCGGGCCTTGATTCTGGGCATTCCCGTGTCCATCTTCCTCAGCTACCTCATCTTTGACGCCATCGCCCAAGGCTATCCCCTCCCCTTCCAAGTGCCCTGGATTCCCCTGGGCATCGCCTGTCTGAGCGTGTTCCTGGTGGTGTTTGCCACCATGGCCTACGCCGCCCGAAAGGTTGGCAAGCAGCAGCTGGTGGAGGCGCTGAAAAACGAGAATTTGTAACCGATTTCTTGTATACAGAAGGATTGTACTCCTCCGATTTCTCAGACGGAAACCTGCGCCCCCGGTGGGGACGCTCCGCTGGGCCCCATTTCTCCCCGATGAGAAATGGGGGAAAGAATCGCCAAAGGCGGGGCCTTCCCCCGCCTTGTGGAATCCACCCCGCGGTACTGGATGTACCTGCGTCCTCCTTGCTTCGGCCCTTGGGCTGGTAGGGTCACATAGATGGTGTGGAACTTCTACAGAAAGTACCTGCTTCTCTGGCAGACAGTGCTTCTATCGCCAGGGCCTTACTCTGGTGAGCCGCTGTTCCCAGCGATCGGCGGCGGGAACGCCGCTTCTCCAAGATAGGCCCGGACATGGAAACCGCCCAGCTGTAGGGCCAGTTGCCCAAGGTAGCTTGGTGTGGTGGCACGACTAGGCGCCACAGCAAGGGTGACGGGCCGAATTTAGACTTGACGCAGGCCCAGTCTCGTACCCCAGGGAGGTCCTTAGGGGGGAACGCCCTAAGCGGGTTTTGGTGCCTTTTGACCGAGCAAAAGGAACCCCCAGCGGGAAGCGTCACCACCAGGCTGGCAAGCCGGAACCATGGGCGGTTAGAGCGTTCATTCCTCCACCTCATGGATATGAAATGAAGATTTACTCAAAAGAAGGGCTGTCCCCCGTGGACAGCCCTTCTTTTGTACGTATTCAGTTCTTAGCCAGAGGCAGGGTCACCGACACAGTGGTGCCGGAGCCCACCACGCTGGCCAGCTTGATCTGGCCCTGGTACAGGGCCACGATGTGCTTGACAATGGCCAGGCCCAGTCCCGTGCCGCCAGCGGCACGACTGCGGCCCTTATCCACCCGGTAGAACCGCTCAAAGACACGGCTCTGGCTCTCTTCTGGGATGCCGATTCCGGTGTCCGCCACCACAAAGCGGGCCATACCTTCTGCCACACCCACGGTGACGGTGACCCGTCCCCCCTTGCGGTTGTACTTGATGGCGTTTTCCATCAGATTGATGGCCACTTCCTTGAAGCGGTCGGGGGCAATGCAGGCCACCACCTCGCCGCCGGTGACGTTGAGCTTCACCCCGGCCTTGTCCGCCTGGGGCTGGAGAATGGTCTGCACCTCCTGGGCAATGCTCTTCAGCGGGGCCCGCTCGGTGCCGGTGGCTCCCGCCACGGTCTCCAGCTCGGAGACGGTGAGAATGTCGTCCACCAGATTGGACAGCCGGTCCACCTCCACCGAAATCATGGTCAAAAACCGCTGTTGATCCTCCGGCTTGGTGACCATCCCGGAGGAGAGCATGTCGGTAAAGCCCTTGATGGAAGTGAGGGGAGTTTTCAGCTCGTGGGTGACGTTGGCGGTGAACTCACTGCGCGCCGATTGCAGGGTCTCGTCCACCTGGCGCACGGCCACCTCTGCCTCCTCCACCGGCTTGGCAGTAGAGGCCGCCAGACGGCGGGCCAGCAGCAGAGCCAGCGCCAGAGACAGCACCGCAGCCGCCACAAGGCCCACAGCAGTCTGGGCCACCAGGGTGTCCACGGTGGACAGGGACATGGCTGCCCGTCCGATGTAGCCGTCGGTAAACACCCGGGCCACGTAAATGGTGTAGATGCCGGTGGTGGCGGAGCGGCGCACGTCCTCTCCCACCCCGTTTTCCTTGGCCTCCACCACCTCAGGACGGGTGGCGTGGTTCTCCCGGGACTCCTTGTCCGTATCGCCCAGCACGGTGCCGTCGGGGGAAATAATAGTCAGTCGCTTTTCCGGGGCCGCCTTGGTGAACTGCTCCAGCAGCTCCTCCGTCCAGGTCTCGTAGTTCTGGGCGTCCATGAGGGCCAGCAGCTCGGTGAGGTTTTCTCGGGCAGTGTCCATCTCCCGCTGGTGGAAGGTCCAGATACCCACCACCCCAGAGAGCAGCACCGACAGAGCGGCAATGAGGAAAATGGATATGGTCAGTTTCTTCTTCATCGGTTCTCACCCCATCTTATAGCCCACGGAGCGCACCGTGGTGATATAGCCCTCCCCCAGCTTCTGGCGCAGGGCTTTGATGTGCATGTCCACGGTGCGGGTCTCGCCGGTGAAGTCGTAGTTCCACACGGCGGCCAGAATCTCGTCCCGGGTGAGGACAGTGCCCCGGCGGCGCACCAGCAGGCACAGCAGTTCGAACTCCTTGTAGGTCAGGGCGATGTCCTCCCCGCCCCGGGTGACGGTGCGCCCGGCGGGGTCGATGACCAGGTCCCGGTAGCGAAGCATGGGGTCCCGATCGCCCACCCGGCGCATGACGGCATTGACCCGGGCTTGCAGCTCCATGACCCCGAAGGGCTTGGAGATGTAGTCGTCCGCCCCCAGGTCCAGGGCAGTGACCTTGTCCATCTCGGTCTGACGGGCGGTGAGCATGATGATGGGCAGCTTGGCCGTGGCCTCCTCCCCTCTCAGACGGCGGACAATGTCCAACCCGTCCATGCCGGGGAGCATCACGTCCAGCAGCGCCAGGTCTGCCACGGGGGCGGCATCAAAGAAGTCCTCCCCGCTTTCAAAGGCCAACACCTCATGACCCATGGATTTGAAATAATACTCTAACATGGTGCGGATGGACTCGTCGTCCTCCACCACCGCAATACGAAGGGTCATGGTGCCTCTCTCCTTTTTTCTTACTGAATTTCTCCGGTGACACAGAAAATGGCCCAGTTGGCAATGTTCACGGCGTGATCGGCCACTCGCTCCAAGTACTTGCCGATGATAATGAGGTCCACCGAGCGGTCGGAGTGGTCGGCCCGGGCGGCAATGCGCTCCACCAGAATCTTCTTGAGCTGGACAAACAGGTCGTCCACCACGTCGTCCAGGTTGATGACCGCCCGGGCGGTGTTCTCGTCCCGGTCCACGTAGGCGGCAATGGCCTGGCGCACCATCAGCCCCGCCTGGCGGCTCATGGCCACGATCTCCTCGGGCACGTCGGGCTTGTCGCCGCTCTCGGCAATGAGCAGGGAGATCTCGGCGATGTTGGCAGCCTGGTCTCCAATGCGCTGCAGGTCGGTGACCATCTTCATGGCAGCGGAAATGGTGCGCAGGTCCCGGGCCACCGGCTGCTGGCGCATGAGCAGGGACATGCAGCGGTTCTCAATGTCCCGCTCCATCTGGTCCATGGTGTTGCGCATCGCGATGGTGGCCTTGGCCCCTTCCGCCTTGCCCTGGGTCAGGGAGGCGGTAACCAGGTCGATGGCGTCCTGGGTGGTAGTACCCATGGCGGTGAGCTCGTGGCTGAGCTCCACCAGCTCGGCATCAAATGTCTTTCTCATACAGCGTCCCTCCTTAGCCGAATCGTCCGGTGATGTAGTCCTCGGTGCGCTTGTCCTTTGGCACGGAGAACAGCTTCTCGGTGTCGTCGGCCTCCACCAACTCGCCGTGGAGGAAGAAGGCGCAGCGGTCGGACACACGGGTGGCCTGCTGCATGTTATGGGTCACGATTACTATTGTATACGATTTTTTCAATTCTGCAATCAGATCTTCGATCTTGGAAGTGGAGATGGGGTCCAGAGCGGAAGTGGCCTCGTCCATGAGCAGCACGTCGGGCTCCACGGCCAGGGCTCGGGCGATGCAGATACGCTGCTGCTGGCCGCCGGACAGGGACAGGGCGGACTTCTTCAGACGGTCCTTCACCTCGTCCCAGATGGCAGCGCCCCGCAGAGACTTCTCCACAATCTCATCCAGCTGCTTTTTGTTGTGGATGCCGTGGGTACGGGGGCCATAGGCGATGTTGTCATAGATGGACATGGGGAAGGGGTTGGGCTTCTGGAACACCATGCCCACGTGACGGCGCAGCCAGGTCACATCCACCTGGGGGTCAAAGATGTTCTGGTCCCGGTAGAGCACCTTGCCCTCGATCTTCACCGTGGGCACCAGGTCGTTCATCCGGTCCAGGGTCTTGAGGAAGGTGGACTTGCCGCAGCCAGAGGGCCCGATGAGGGCGGTGACCTGGTTTTGGGGCATCTCCAGATTGATATCCTTCAGGGCATGGTTCTGGCCATACCACAGATTCAAATTCTCCGTTTTTAAAATGGCGTTCATGGGAGCAGTTCTCCTTTACTTGTTCTTCAGACGGCTGCCGGCCACAGAGGCCAGGAGGTTGATGACCAGGGTGATCACCATCAGGACAGCGGCCACGGCCAGGGCGCTCTGCACGTCACCGTTTTCGTTGACGTACACGTACAGGGCCACGCTGAGGGTGCCGGAGGAAGTGGTGAGGGCGTCAAAGAAGTTGTTGACCACGCTGCCCATACCGGCGGTGAAGAGCAGGGCGGCGGATTCGCCCACGATACGGCCAACGGCCAGGATGCAGCCGGTGACGATGCCGTCCACGGCGTTGGGCAGCACCACGGTGCGCACCATGCGCCACTTGCCGGCGCCCAGGCCCAGAGCGCCCTCCCGGTAGGACTGGGGCACGGTCTTCAAAGACTCCTGGGTGGTACGCACGATGGTGGGCAGAATCATGATGACCAGGGTGAGGCCGCCACCCAGGATGCCGTACTTAAAGCCCAGAACCTGCTGGAAGAAGAGCATACCCACCAGACCGAAGATGATGGAGGGGATGCCAGTGAGGGTCTCGGTGGCAAACTCGATGATGGACACCAGCTTGTGGTTGGTGGCGTACTCGGTGAGGTAGATAGCCGCTCCCACACCCAGGGGAAGCACGATGACCATGGACAGAAGGATGATGTACAGGGTGTTGAGGATGTTGGGCAGAATGCCGTCGGTGCCACGGATGAGGCTGCGCTGGGTGGTGAGGAACTCCCAGGTGATGCCGCCCAGGCCACGGTAGAAGACGTAGCCGATCATAAACACCAGCAGGGCGATGGTGAGGGCGGCGCACAGGTAGAGCAGGCCCCGCAGGCCGCGGTCATAGATGCGGCGACGCAAAGACAGATGTTCCACGAGTTAACCCTCCTTTTTATTTTTGACAAACAGGTTGAGTGCCACGTTAATGAGCATGATGAAGAGGAAGAGGACCAGAGCAATGGAGAAGAGGGATTCCCGCCACAGAGAGCCCACGGTGGCGTAGTTCATCTCGGAGGCGATGGCGGTGGTGAGGAAGCGCACGGGGGTAAACAGGCTGCCGGGCATGTTGGGCACGTTGCCGGAGACCATGATGATGGCCATGGCCTCGCCGATGGCACGGCCCACGCCCAACACGATGGCGGTGGCCACACCGGAACGGGCGGCGGGGAGAGAGACCCGGAAGATGGTCTCGGTGTGGGTGGCGCCCAGAGCCAGGGAGGCCTCCTCATACTCCTTGGGCACAGCCCGCAGAGCGGTCTCAGCCACGTTGATGATGGAGGGCAGAATCATGACGGTAAGTACCACGATGGCCGCCAGCAGGTTGGCGCCGGAGGACAGGTGGAAGGCCTTCTGAATGGTGGGCACCAGCACCACCATACCCACCAGGCCGTACACCACCGAGGGGATGCCAGCCAGCAGGGACACGGCGGAGCGAATCACAACTGCCAGGCGGTGGTTGGCCACCTTGGCCAGGAACATGGCGGTGAGCACACCCACGGGCACGCCAATGAGAATGGCGCCGCCGGTACCGGCAAAGGAGGTGAGGATGAAGGGCAGGATGCCGTACACTCCGTTTTTGCCGTCCCAGGTATCTCCAAACAGGAAATCGGTCACGCCAATTTCCAGCATAGCAGGCAGACCGGAGATCACCAGGTAGACGCTGATGAACAGCACGCTGGCCACTGCCACAATGCCGCACAGGAAGAAGATGTTCTTCACCAGCCACTCTACGCTGTCCCGCAGCCGCCGGGCCTTCTGGGCCTTGGCCTGGTCGTTTTGTTTCTCTTGCGCCATGGGGACCGCCTCCTTATGGGTTTGGGTTATCACGTTCTCGTTATCCAAGTTTTTCATTCTCCTTTACACAGGGGAACGGCCCCCATCCCGTGTGGGGGATGGGGGCTGGTCCCGTAGCCTTGTTTCTTACTTGGCGGTAGGCACAGCGCCAGCCTGACGGATGAGGTCAGCGGCGTCGGTGGACATAGCCCAGTCAAAGAAGGCCTCAGTCTGAGCGGACATCTCGGCGCCCTCCTTGGTCACGATGACGAAGGGACGCTGAATCTTGTAAGTACCGTCCAGAATGGTGGACTCGCTGCACTCCACACCATCCACGGTGATGGCGGACACGCCGTCCTGGCCCTCCACCTCAGACAGAGAGGCATAGCCGATGGCAGCGGCGTTGCCGCGCACGGCCTCGATGACAGCGCCGGTGGAGGTCAGCTCCTGGTCCAGCTTGCAGCTATCCGCGGTCTCGGTGATGGACTCGAAGCCGTCACGGGTGCCGGAACCAGCCTCACGGCCGATCACAGCGATGTCACCAGCCTCGCCGCCCACCTCAGACCAGTCGGTGATCTCACCGGTGAAGATCTTGGCGATCTGCTCCACGGACAGGTCGGCCACGGCGTTGTCGGCGTTGACGATGATGGCAATGCCGTCCAGAGCAACGATGTTCTCCACCAGACCCTGCTCCTTCTCCTCGTCCTTCAGAGCGCGGGAGGCCAGGCCCAGATCAGCGGTGCCGTTGGCAGCAGCCTCCACACCAGCGGAGGAACCGCCGCCCTCCACGGACACGGTGACACCGGAGTTGTCGGTGCTGAACTGCTCAGACAGGTAGCCCATGACCTTGGACATAGAGGTGGAACCCAGGCACATCACAGTGCCGGACAGCTCAGAGCCGTCGGTCTTGTCGGAACCGCTCTGGGTGTTCTCAGCGGACTGGTTGCCGCAGGCAGCCAGGCTGAACGCCATGGCACCAGCCATCAGCATAGCGATAAACTTCTTCATTTGTTGTCTCTCCATTTCATATTCGTTGTGTTTCATGGTCTCTCTTGGGAACAGCTTTGAGTTTACAAAAGAATTGTAAAGAGTGCGTCCAGGGCTTTGTAAAGTCTGTGTAAAGCGGCCCTTTTCTACCTATTCTTAGCGATACCATTGTAATACCGCGGTGTTTTTCTCTCGTTTTAGTGCAATACTACTAATGAGGCAGTCCGCCCCCAGCACAATCCAGGCGGGCACGGTAAAGGCGGTTGGAAGGGCGGAAACGCAAATCTTTACAATTGGGTGCACTGTGTAAACCAGTGCCAGAGCCAGGCCAGACCAGGCCAAAGAAAAGGGCAAGCAAACCAATCCGCACACATTCCAACGGATTTGGGAGTAATTCCAAAAGGCCACCCCCAACACATATTTATAATAGAGTCCAAACAGCAGCTCCACCACCGTGGCCGCCCCGAAGCCTACCCCCATCAGCCACAGGGGCTGAGGATTGGGACCGCTGAGGGCCACAATGGCCACGGCCCCCACCCCGTACACCGGGCACAGGGGCAGCAGCAGCAGGCACTTGCGCCCACTGCCCCGGCCGTGGACAATCTTGGCATAGGCCACCTCCAGCAGGTAGCCCAAGAAGCTGTAAACCAAAAGATACCAGATCCAGGTGTTCATATCTCATCCTCCCCGTCTGCATAGTCTGTCCCAACGGTGGGATTCTCATGAAGTGTATAAAATTTTTTCTCTGCGGCCTGTGATTTACCACCAGTTACCTGTTGTTTGCCCGGTGGGATTGTGATACAATGTATCGAACTTTGCAAGGAGGGACCGATATGCGTCATTTGATTGACTTCGGGGATTTGAGTAGACAGGAATGGGACGAGATCTATCAGAGAGCCGACAAAATCATCAACAACCCAGAACAGTATTTAGATGTATGCCACGGTAAGGTGTCGGCCAACCTGTTCTATGAGCCCTCCACCCGCACCAACTTCTCCTTCCAAACCGCCATGATGCGCCTGGGCGGATCGGTGTTCGGCTTTGCCGACCCCAACTCCTCCTCGGTAGCCAAAGGCGAGACGTTGAAGGACACCATTAAGATGGTATCCAACTATGCCGATGTCATCGTCATGCGTACCCCCTGGGAGGGCGCTGCCAAGGCCGCCTCTCTCTACGCCGATGTTCCGGTGATCAACGCCGGTGACGGCGGCCACATGCACCCCACCCAGACCACCGCCGACCTGACCACCATCACCCGCCTGCGGGGCAGTGTGGACGGGCTGTCCATCGGCCTGTGCGGCGATTTGAAAAACGGACGTACCGTCCACTCTCTCATCAAGGCTCTGTCCAAGTTCAAGGACATCCGCTTCTATCTCATTGCGCCCCGGGACCTGGCCATCCCCCAGTATCTGCGCCAGTTCATGCAGGAGCGCAACATGCCCTTCGTGGAGGTCACCGGCCTGGAGGCGGTCATTCCCCAGCTGGACGTGCTGTACATGACCCGGGTGCAGAAGGAGCGGTTTGTGGACCCCCTGGAGTATGAGCGCAACAAGGGCATTTACGTGCTCACCCGGTCCAAGCTGGAGCGGGCCCGGGAGAACCTGCTCATCATGCACCCCCTGCCCCGGGTGGACGAGATCACCGTGGATGTGGACGACGACCCCAGAGCGGTGTATTTCCAGCAGGCCCGGTTTGGCATGTTTGCCCGCATGGCTCTGCTTTCTGATCTGGCCAACCAGCCCCGAAAGACTCCTGATCCGGTGGAGATCGGCACCAAACCCGTGTGCCACAACCCCCGGTGCATCACCCAGACGGAGCTCTATCTGCCCCCGCTGGTGAAGAAAAACGGCGGCGTGGACTGCTGCGCCTTCTGCGACGCGCCCCTCTAATTGATTTTTTGAAAAAAGGGCTTGACACCCCAGACATTCTGTGCTATTATACATAGGCTGATGTTTGGGGCGTCACCCTTAACCTGCGGGTGTAGTTCAATGGTAGAATCCCAGCCTTCCAAGCTGGTCGCGTGGGTTCGATTCCCATCACCCGCTCCATACGCGCCTGTAGCTCAGGTGGATAGAGCAACTGCCTTCTAAGCAGTGGGTCAGGGGTTCGAGTCCCTTCAGGCGTGCCAATCATTTAGAGTTTTGCCTCTGAATGAGATTCCTGCATTGCTGGCAGAAGGCACTCCTGTTGCGCATCAAGGTTCGCCTTCGGCTCCCTTTCTGCGGAAGGGACTTTGGCCGGCGAACTTGCCACCGCCAAGTCCGCTGATCAGCCAAACTTCAGGCGTGCCAGCCCATTTGAGGGCCTCTCCCCGTCCCAAGCGCAACCAAGTCAATATGGTGGGTATAGCTCAGTTGGCAGAGCACCGGATTGTGGTTCCGGGTGTCGTGGGTTCGAGCCCCATTACCCACCCCATACTGTGGCTAAGGGCCGGAGCGTCCGCTCCGGCCCTTGCTTCCATCCTCCTCATTGGGGTGTAGCCAAGTGGTAAGGCACGGGACTTTGACTCCCGCATTCGTTGGTTCGAGTCCAACCATCCCAGCCAGACCATTGTCCCCCTGGCTCGCCCGGGGGGACTTTGCGGAATAACTTCATATGACCTAGTAGCTCAGTTGGTAGAGCAACGCCCTTTTAAGGCGAAGGTCCGGGGTTCGAGTCCCCGCTGGGTCACCACGTCGGAGCAAGCGTCATATCGCTTGCTCCGACTTTTTTCAAAAGTCAGAGTGCGCTCATTTTGCTGCTCCTCCTTTCCAAATCGAACCCGCTGCGCTGGGCTTCGATTTGGTTTTAGGTGCAGACCTGATAGCCGTGCATCTATACTGTTGCGATACTTCATCGAAAATGCGTTATTTTCTCTTTTTGGAGGAAATAACGCATTTTTTCGTCATGTTTGAAAATTGGCCCTGATTGAAAATTCAACTTTAATTCCACTCGCTCTGAACATTCAAGCCTTCTTCAAGAACATCTCTGAGAGGATGTCGGCGTTGCGCTGGTCTGCCCCCTCCAACACATGGGCGTAGATGTTGGCCGTGGTGGACACCTGGGCGTGTCCCAGCCGTTTGGATATGCTCACGCTGTCCACCCCATTGAAGTACAGCATAGAGGCCATTGTCCTCATTCCCAAGCGCAAGTGAGGATCTGCCTTCCGGCAACGAAGGAAGAATTGGAGCGAGTAAAAAGAGCACTGGGAATCGATTGTTTTGCAGAGGCATCCGTAACCAAGGTGTCGTTTTCCGTTCCCTATATGGACGAGCACATTCCCACTACAGGGGTCTGCGTGGAAGATGCAAACGAATTGGCTTGGGCCATTGAGGGGATGCAGTGTGAAGATGGTGAACTGCTGAAATATCTGTCGGTTCTTTCTGTGGAGCAGCCGGGGACTATGCAGGAGGCTCTCCGCTGTGCCATGAATCTGGACGACTATACTGGCTCTGTCCGTCCTGCTCCGGCAGGCTGGAAGGCAGTTTCTTTTCCAGTTCCAGCGCCTTTGGATCGTACAGGATCTGCGGGCAGTACTCGCTGGCATAGATCCTGCCCAGCATGGGGACAAACAGCGTGCCCTCTACAACACCCAACTTGGACATGGTCAACCCTCCTATTTGGACGAATTACTTTCTGCCCACAAGCAGCCGGGAAGAGCCCAGCATCATCATGGCAGCCCGGCGGTGGGAGCCGAAGGCTTCTTCTGCGGTATCAATGAGCCGGACGTCCTGATAGCCCATCTCCCGCAGTTTTTGGGCAAAGACATCCATATCGCCGTACAGCTTGGGCTTCATGTCATCATTCAGAGCAAAGACGCCGCCTTTTTTCAGCACCCGCAGGCTCTCCAGCAGCAGCTTGTGCATATCGGCTCCCATGACATTGTGGTAGACATAGTTGCTGATGACCGCGTCAAAACTCTCATCGGGGAAATCCAGATGATTGGCGTCGCCATGCCGGAACACACACCGGGAGGCCACGCCTTCGCTGGCGGCGTTTTTCTCACAGAGAGCCTTGCTATAATTGTAAACAGCTCCCCAGTAGTCCATGCCAGTGACCTTTGTCTCCGGCCAGGTCAGGGCCGCACGGATCGACAGGGCCCCGGAGCCGCAGCCGACTTCCAAGAGACTGCCCTGGCCGTCATAGTCCAGATGAGAGAGAACGACCCGGTGAACCTGTTCCATGATCCCGCCGCCGCCAAAGGCATACTGGCGCCTGATCCATGTGATCCAGACCAGCAGGGTCACCAGCGCCGCCGTAACAACTGAGAGCAGAACGCCGAGAGCTGTGATGTGGAACACCGAAAAGGAGAGTACGGCCAAAACCACGGCCAGAGCCGTAATGCCGCCGATAATATAGAACACGGGATTGGACATCCAGCTCCCGTAGTCTTCGCCGTGACTGCCGAGACGAATTTCTGCTTGTTGATTACGCTTTTGCTGCATTTGATTTTCCTCCTGTTGTTCAATATTTGTGTACAATTCGTTTACGGGTGTTTCTCCTTCGCCTTCCGGCAGACAAAGGACGCCATGCTCTGAACGGTGCGGACCTTTGCAGGCCCGAATGTTTCCTCCAGACGATGCCGCAGGCTCTCCGCCGTCTCAAAGGGCGGGGTGAAATA
>ERZ1643251.917-NODE-917-length-36702-cov-6.383169_pt1 | contig 36702 bp, 30 predicted proteins | sample MGYA00579261_ERZ1643251 | MGnify/ENA primary metagenome ERZ1643251 (study PRJEB29033, sample SAMEA4952267) | chicken gut metagenome | biome: Broiler Chicken; feature: Gastrointestinal Tract; material: Caecum | place: Ireland | collected 2018 | study: Broiler... | reverse complement strand
ATCAGTACGGGGCATAGCATCAACCTCCCAGCAGGCTCTGGTCAAAGGCAAACAGTGCCTCGTTGATCTCGAAGATGTTGTAGTTTTGGTGGGCAATGAAATACTCCACAATGATGTCAAACTTGCTGGCATGCGAGAAGGCAAAGCCTGCCTTTTCCAACATCTTCCGCGCCTCCTCCAGCGGCAGTTCCAGGGCCACGGCAAAAGCCATGGCGGTGGGTTTGGAGGGCTTGTAGTGGACGTCCGAGCGGATTTTTGAAAAAAGTTTGCGATCGATGTTGGCCTTTTTATAACATTGGGCATCGGTGATGCCCCGCTCGTCAATCTTCCGCAGCAGCATCTGAGAAAAGCTCTCGTCCAGTTTCCTGAGGGCCTGGTCCAGCCCATCGGGTACTGCGGCGGCAGCAAACGGCGCGTCTTCCTCCATTGGCATGGATGATATGACCATCCTGCGGCGCTGTGCCTCCCGGCTGTCGGTGTGGGCTTCCACATAGCGGTCATCGATGTAGGCGGCGATGTCATCAAACAGCTTGCCGCCGATGGTATAGGCGGCTCGGTCAAAGATGACCAGATACACCGTCATATCGTGGGCCAGCAGGAACTCCCCGATGGTGTCCACCGCCACCTTCAATGCCTGATCCTTCGGGTAGCCGTACACGCCGGAAGAAATCAGCGGAAAAGCCACTGTCTCACATCCATGGTCCAGGGCCAGTTCCAGCGAGGAGCGGTAGGCCGAAACCAGCAGTTCCCGCTCTCCATGGCCGCCGCCCCTCCAGATGGGGTCCACGGTGTGGATGACAAACTTCGCCGGCAGCCGGTAGCCCTTGGTGATCTTAGCCTGTCCCATTTTGCAGCCGTGCAGCGTGCGGCACTCCTGCAGCAGCTCCGGCCCGGCAGCACGATGGATGGCCCCGTCCACTCCCCCACCGCCCAACAAACTCTCGTTGGCAGCGTTGACGATGGCGTCCACCTTCATGGTGGTGATATCATTTCGTACAATTTGCAGTAGCATTGCAGCACCTCCCCACTGATGTCATCATACTATATGGCGTGGGCTGCTTCCACCACAAGTTATGTTCAACCAGGAAAGTATGTGCCATGGCGCAGATAGATAGCGGATATTCCAGGCACATTTGGCAAACACCATTTGTGCCGTCCTCTCTGTCAATCAGTCGATTATGCGTCATCACACCAGTGGGGTTAAATGGTCAGCTTACATTTGCAGCTGTCCTGCCACAAATCCTGTATGCAAAGAAGTAAGAATTATGGTGAATTTTGTCGATAAAAAGCTGGCGGCCCTGCTCCGTTCTTCAGGAGCAAGGCCGCCAGTAGAAATTCTGTCTGACATTATAAATTTTTTACATTTTACGCAATATAGCATTCTATCCCCTCACTTTTTGCCTCTCTAATAAAAAGCGAATATTTCAGAGGGTGAATTCAACGTGTATTCGGAATGTTGCGTTAGTAAATTTTCTTTATTCGCGGAGCCAAATCATAAAAAAGGTTATGAGCAACAGCAGTTTAATAATTATTTATTACGCCGTTGTCTTCCCGGCAATCTGATTTTTTACGCCAAAGCAGAAGTAAAAAATATGGAATACCCATACGCCGCAAAGGATTATACAGGGTATGTAAAGGGCTTTTCGGCACATCAGCACAAAACCGACCGTCATCAGCAGCGTGACCATGAGCATGACCCGGATTTTAGCTTTCCAGGGCATGCCCTGTCCCTTTATATAGGATTCCAGGTTGTTTTTATACAGCCGAGTCTCTTTGAACCACCTGTCCAGCTTTTCCGAACTTCTGCCAAAGCTGAACGCAGCCAGCATTAAAAAAGGGAACGCCGGAAGCAGCGGCAATACCGCACCCACAGCCCCGAGTCCAAGTCCCAGAAAGCCAAGTCCCGTATACAAGATTTTTTTACTCTTCACGTTTTCTCATCCGCTCCTTTATTGTCATGGCCATGTGTGAAATTGCCAGAAAGGGATGATAGATCACCATTCTTGGGCCAGAAAATGCCATGATTTTCCGAATCTTATGCCGCATATCCGGCCGATAGCAATGTACTTTGCAGTTGGAGCAGAAAGTTTTCTGTTTCATAAACGGGCAGTGGTCACTGCGTTTCTCCGCATACTCCAGGATTTCCCTGCACTCTGCACACATACCGCCCTGGTGATGGTGCTTTTTACAATACAGCCAGATCATCTGCGATACGACCTGTTTCTCCCGTTCCCGTTTCCAATCGATGGATTCCATGTTTTCCCCCTTACGCATATTGATCAGTTTACAGCAGGCGTTTCGTCTGATTCATGGGCGGCTGTCAGCTCAGCCGCCCACTTTCCACCGTATAGGCCCGCTGGGCTATGGACAGGGTGGAACTTCGATGGGACACCAGGATCACTGTCCGGTGACCTCGTTCCTCCTGCAAAGCACGGAGGATGACACCCTCGTTGAGACTGTCCAGGTTGCTGGTGGGCTCATCCAGCAGCAGCAGGGGCGCATCATGGAGAAAGGCACGGGCCAGGCCGATGCGCTGCCGTTCGCCGCCGGACAGGGTCTCGCCCAGTTCACCCACCGGCGTGTCGTAGCCCTGGGGCAGAGTCAGAATAAAGTCGTGAATGGAAGCCTTTTTTGCTGCCGCCTCCACTTCCTCCCGGGTGGCGTCCAGGCGGCCCACCCGAATATTGTCGGCGATGCTGTCGTGGAACAGGTCCGTGTCCTGGATCATATAGCTCTCCAACGACCGCAGATGCTTTGTGGCGATCCGGCCTACATCCACACCGGAGATCCGCACCTGCCCCGGCGCCGTCTGCCAGAAACGCATCAGCAGCTTCAGCAGTGTAGACTTGCCGGAACCGCTCTTGCCGGTAACGGCAATGATCTGGCCCTGTGGGAAGTCTGCGGACAAGTCGTGGAGGATCTCCTCCTGATCGTAGGAAAAGGACAGGTGCTCCACCTGCACCCCGGTAAAAGCGGGGGTCTCCCCTACCGGGACTTCCTCCGTCTCCGGCTGCTCCTCCAGCAGAGCCAGGACCCGCTCACCGGCGGCCAGAACCTGGTCCATGGTACCGGACAGGTTGACCAGGGCCAGCACCGGGCCGAAGGAAGCCGAGAGCATCACCGTGGACAGCAGTACCGCGGCAAAGGGCAGCTGCATGGCCAGTCCCGCCGCCAGCATGACCAGCACCAGGCCGGTGACCGCCGCGCCGGACCAGGCCGATGCCGCCGCTTCATGACTTTTCAGCTGCCGCTGCAGCTGATTCAGCTCCGCCGTGCGGCTCTCAATGGACTTGGCCCGGTCCTCGTCACAGCCATATTGCAGCGTCTCGCGGATGCCCCGGAGACTTTCGAGGAAATAGCTGTTGAGCTCCGCCAGCCGCTGCCGTGTCGCCATACCACCCTGCCGTCCCATGGACGCCGTACACAGGGGGATGACACAACCTACCATGCCATAGGACACCAGCGCCAGAATCCCCAGCAGCGGATGGAGGCTGCCAATGACCAGCGCCATGGTCAGGGACACCAGCACGGCAATGCAGATGGGGGCGATGGTATGGGCGTAGAACACCTCCAGCAGTTCAATAGGTAAAGCCCAGACCGTCAGCCCGGAAGTCACCGCCTGCCACCGGCTTGCCGCCGGATACCGGCTCCGGCAGGTCCAGAAATCGGAACATCCGTTCACTGGCCGCCATGCCGTTCATGGCCACATGGAAGTAGCTGCCCAAAGCCCGCATGGCCAGAAAAAATTCGCTGGCCAGCAGGATCATGGCCACAGCGCCGCCCAGAGAGACCTGTTCCATGGCAAAGGCCCGTGCCGCCAGGATGCTGCCCAGGGCCGTGCCGCCGTAGGCTACAAAGTCCATGATGGTCACAGAGTTGAGCTGCATGGTCAGCACCTTCATGGTCACCCGGCGGAAATGCTCCGCCTCCCGGTTCATGGCCTGATGACGGGCTGCATCGGCGCCGTACACTTTCAATGTTGTCAAGCCCTGGAGATTTTCCAGAAAGCTGTCGCCCAGGTTGGCGTAGGCGTCCCAGTATTTGCTCAAAAGCCGCCGGGCCACCTTCTGCACAGCCATGATGGCGGCAGGGATCAGCGGCACACAGACAAACAGGGTCAGAGCCGTCAGGGGCGACAGGGGCAAAAAGACACAAAGCAGCGTCAGCGGCGCCAGCAGGGCATAGAAGATCTGGGGCACATAGTTGCCGAAGTACGATTCCAGCTGCTCCACACCCTCGCCGGCCAGCTGCACCACCTCGGCGGTAGGAAAAGCATCCGTATAGTTGCCGCCCAGCCGCCGCAGCTTCCCATAGAGGGCCGTGCGCAGTTTGCCCTTGACACAGGATGCTGCCTTGTGGGTACAGACCGTAGCCGCATGGGTCAGGGCAAATCGAACCGCAATACAGGCGGCGCAAACGAGGAAGGCCGCTGCCGTTTCCGTTCCCACGGGCCTTCCCTGTTGGAGCCGGTCCAGAATCCAGGCAACGGTAAACCACAGAACAATGCCCGCTGCCAGGGACAGCCAGTTGACCGCCACCTTGCGTACCATCCATGGCTTTGACTCCGGTACCATGGCAAGCAGTCGTTTATGGATCATCATGGCAGCAGCACCGTCCTCCTTTCTTGGCCGGGCACGTTTTGACGATGCAGCAGAAGGCCACAATATGGGCGACCCAGACAACGGCCAGACAGATCCTGCCAACAGGAACGCTGTGCATCATCCAAAAGCCCAGAACCATCAGCACCGTCACCGTTCCCATGACCCGCAGCTTCGCTCGCCACGTCATCCCCTCTCCCCTGGCCCATGTCTCCAGATTGTCCTTGTACAATTTGGTTCCCCGAAACCAGTCGTTAAGCCGCCGAGAGCTTTTGGCAAAGCACACCGCCGACACCAGCAGGAACGGCGTGGTGGGCAGGATTGGCAGCACCACGCCCACAGCGCCCAATCCCAGGGTCAAAAATCCCAGGATCATAAAAAACAGTTTCATAAAATGTGTATCACCTTTCTCAGACAGCCATGACGCACAATCTGCCCTCGGCCCGGATCACCGGCAGATCGATGCCATACAGGGCACGGATGCTTTCCGACGTGATCACTTCATCCGGTGGCCCCTGCATGGCTGCCGTCCCATGGAGCAGGCCTATGACCTCGTCGGAGTATCTTCGCTGATCTCGGGCTCAACAGCGGTGGCGCCGTCTGCGGCGACTTTCACGTGCACAGTTTTTGTCAGCGCATCACGGCCTTCCTTCGTGGCAGTGACTGTTACGGTAGTTTCGCCCTTCGCAACAGCAGTAACCGTGCCCACAGCGTCAACGGTTGCGATTCCAGTATCGCCGCTTTGATAGGAGAGCGTCCAACCGGTATCGCCGGTGACCTTGGCTCCGATGGACTGGGTTCCAGCCTTGAGCAGGGACATCTCATCTGCATCCACAGAGAGGGTCGCCTGAACCGAGACAGCTTTTAGCGTATGGTATTGCAACAGCATAATTACATTTTGATCACTGGCCATCGCGTCAACACTTACTCTGCCATAAATCTTGTTGTATCCATCAGTTGACCCGAAATAGGGCAATTCAAATGTTATTGTTCCGGGATACATTCCATCAGCATCGTATATGGGATCGTTCGTTCCGTCTTGATTGTAATAGTTGCTGTGTACAACATAGTTATCTTGAATGTAACTTTGATTAAAGCTCTTTGCCTCATCCGGTGTAGGTACGTTATATACCCAGAATTTCAGCAAATGGCCATTGATTGGGCCAAGTTCCATCGGTTTGAAATTAACAGACAGTGTCTTTTTGCCATCCTCAATGGTTAGTGTGGCAGTTCTTTCCACTGCACCATTTGCCATCGAAAAGCTTCCGTCGTCTCTGCTGTGCATCATCTGTATTTCGATGGAATAGGTTCCATTGGCCAGATTGCTCAGATCCACAGTATCCACGCTCTCTTGCAGCGCCAAGGCGGCTGCACTAAGCTGTTGTTCCCTGTAATCAATTTCGTTTTGATTTGCATTCAAGTTCGCCGCAGTCTCATCTGTGCCGATCAAAGCGATTGCCGCCTCGTAGGCCTCGGTGAATGCGTTCCAGAGAACCGTGTCATAAGTGTTGTCCGCATTTCCAGCAACATAGAGATTCCGGGTTCCCTCGATAGTGGCATTCAAGGTTGCCAGATACTGGTATCCAAACGTTATGGTATCAATGATTTGATCCATTTCAGCGGTGTTCTTCAGCGTATAGTACTCCTCAAATCCCGCTTGATTAGACGCATCAACATCCAGCACCATACCTGTGGGATAAGTCATTACGGAGCTATTGGGTAAAACCGGCACATTGTCATAGCCCAAGAATGCTCCATCATCCATTTCGATCCTTATCACCTTAGTAACATCACTCAATTTGTAATTCTTTGTACCTACCGCAACTTCTATTGCAGAAGCACCTGAAACAACCGAGCCGGCATAAAGATGAATTGCTGCATGGGGGGCGGGATTTTCTTCGTCATACCAAGACGGACCTACCATTTGAGAATCGACATAAATACCAATTCCACTGTCGGAAAGTATATGTGCGCCTTCATTTAAGTCAACAGCGTACTTTACCTTTTGATTCATCCCCAGATTTAAGGCCGTACCGCTCCCTGCAGAGATTATACTGTCGGTCAGCTTAAGTATCGTTCCAACGTCTACAATTTCGTTTGCACCCCTGTAATACGAAACAGTACAACTCTCCGCAGAACCGTCATAGGTGTTGGCTATCACGCTTTCGTTCATGATAAGCTTGCCACTAAAGGTAAGCACCCGCTGTCCTTCTGTGTTCGCTTCTACCCTCGAATTATTCAGTTCCAGTGAATCGCAGTTTGTAGTTACAGCGCCATATACAACAGAATCATTCAGCTCGGCTGATACGCAGGAGTCACTTATGCTCAGGCAGCCCTTAACAGCCTTTGGTTGATCATAATTAGCATCTTTCACTACGGTGCCATTCATTTCAAAAGTGATGTCACCCGGTAGTTTTTCATATACGCTGTCACTGAATCCAGATCCAATTGCCAGGCCTGTAATCATTGAGGCAGAACCCGCTTTGGAAAGGATCATACCGCTGCGCTCTTCCGAGGAGTCGGTGAGCACAAAGTGAACCTCGCCTTCCACCAAAAGGCCGCCAGTAATTGATCCCACAATGCCAGAATACGCCGTCAACACGTAACCGTTCAAATCTAAGGTGCAGCTTTTTTGTATGACTGCCGCATAACCATATGCTTTCGTCGGCTGAATCGTTGTGTCTTGCAGAAGTGTGAGCGTAATATTGCTGCAATTGGCAAGCACATTTAAGGCAACGGTCGCATCTTCAAATTTCTCATAATAAACCGTTGTAATCTCTTCTTTACCGTTTTCCTGAATTGTTTTTAATATGGATCGTCGCGCCAGTCTTGGTCCTTTCCGTCACCGTCACTTCGATCAAGGTAGAAACATTTGTATCACCTGAAGCACCCGTTGTCACAACCATGCTCAACAGCATACTCAGGCATAACACCATTGATAAAATACGGCTATAGATTTTTTTCATGATATCCTTCCCTTCCTCTTTGATTGCACGCGGTTTGCTCTCCTTTCTGCTGTGTGCCGGCCGGACCGGCCTGTTGTATTCACCGCTGGGAATCGTCAGGTGCTCTGCCTTTTGCCATACGGTGCGCCAAGGTCACTCGTTCCACATCGTTAGCCTAGACTAACTTTCAGTCCCAAAATATTCCCAGCCGTCAAATGGCTGGGCCACCACCAGTACCGCAGGCAGCACATGGCAGTTTTTCATTTGGATTTGCAGAACATTTTCCTCTTGTCATCCGTATTTTATACAGTGTTTTTCTGCTTGTCAATAACATTTTTTTCGATTTTTGCGCAATTAATATTCGGTCAACAGGAATGATCTCTCACTGGATTTTTATCCATCCCGTTCTGCTGTCGATTCGAACAATCGAATCCAAAGTTTTCGCTCCTGTTCCAGAATTTCCAGCATTTTTGCCACACCGCCCATACGCCGAGACATTGTCAAAAGTTTTTTTACTGTCTCTTTACCGCCCAGGCGTTTTTCCAGCTCCATGGCTTCCTCCAGGCGCTCCAGGCCGCCCACCTTCTTCTCCCACGAATCCAGCCGTTTGACCCGTTCCATGCCTCCTGACTGATCGAACACTTGCAGAGTTTTTTTCAGTCCATCCATTCCGCCGCGGCAGCGGGCGATCTCCATCAGCTCCTGCAGAGCCTCCCGACCGTGGATCAACTGCTCCACGCCGCCCAGTTGTTCCACCGTGTCCAGCAGGCCTCGCAGCCGTTCTTCTCCCCCGGCCCTGGCCACCAGGCTGCCCATGCGCTGGATGCCTTCCATGCCACCCATGCGCTCGATGGTATGGCGCATTTTTTCACTGGCTGTCAGCTGTAGATTCGCCTTATCGTCCCCCATACGGCGGCGCATTTCCGCCATGACCTCCGGAGCACAGGCCGCCTCTCCCATGACCTGTGTAGCCATTTGCACATGGCCCTGAATCAGAGACACGGTATTGTCGGTGATGCCATGTTCAATATGACAGGCTTCCTCGTCGGCCTCTTCCACCGGTACTCCCAGACGGATCAGCCATCCCTGGATGATCTGGTGGCGCTCCAGGATCTTCTGGGCCAGGGTCTCGCCATCCGGTGTGAAGTATAGGGCCTGCTTATTGGAACGCCGTCCGCCACGCCTGGCCTCCAGAGGATGAATATAGCCGTTCTCCGCCAGCTTTCCCACCGCCGAATAGGTGGTGGACAGATTCATCCCCAATTCCTGCGACAGATCGCTGACATAGACATTGCCCCGCTGCAGCTGCAGCAGCAACATGGTTTTCAGCAGATTTTCGTCTGCCTGCCGGGCCGCTTCCGCTCGTTGATTGAATCGTATCATGATTTCCTCCTTTATCTAGTTAGACTATCCTAACTAGCATTGTAGCAGTTATAACTATGATTTGCAAGTGTGGCTCCCGTCTTGACACATTTCTGCCGGCGTGGTATGTAGTATTGTAAAGCGGCAAAGGAAGTGAAATCAGGTGCAGCTATTGAACTATTTGAAAGATAAGACCATAACACCGGGAGCGGCCCCTTTTGTCAACCACATCACCTACCCGATGGACGATGGTCGTGCAGATCTTTGGCTCTACGATATCTTTCCGGGTGTACAGCTCATGGTGACAGATTTTGCTTGTGAGACCTGCTTTCAGGATGGCGTGGAACAGGATGTGATCGGTATCCATCACTGTGCCCGTGGACGGTTCGAGTGCGTCTTTGACCACTGGAATTATGTTTATATGGGCGAAGGGGACATTGCCCTCAACAGCATGCTGCATCCACCCATCGGTGCTTCCTTTCCCTTAAAGGATTACTTTGGTTCTACCATCATCCTGTATCCCCAGACCTGTGATGATGTGCCGGAGCTGGCCGGTCTCGAGATCAGCGCCAGGGGAATTTTCCGAAAATACAGTCTGGCGGAGCATTGCAGAGTCTTCCGCCGCAATGAGGCAGTGGAGCATGTGTACCAGGAACTGTACGCAAGCCTGGCCAAACCCCAGTTGACCTTTCTGCGTCTGAAAATGCTGGAATTACTCTATCACATTCAGGCCGATCAGACTGTTTTTGAGGAAAACTGTGGTTATCTGCCCAAGGCGCTGACGGAAAAGATCAAACATGTGAAAGATCATATGCTCCAGAATGCGGACAGACGGATCAGCCTGAAGGAACTTGCGGTGGAACATGAAATCAGCCTGACCCAGCTGAAAGCCGGGTTCAAGCAAATCTATGGGGAGACCCCTTATGCCTATCTGCGCAGCTATAAAATGCACTGTGCGTCCCAGCGTCTTCTGGAGACAGATCTCCAGATCGGAGAAATTGCTTTGGAACTGGGCTATCAGAATCCCAGCAAATTTGCCCAGGCATTCCGTGCGGTTGTAGGCTGTACTCCGGCCCAGTACCGAAGCGGCAGGAAGAATAAATAATGACTCCCAAACATATCCCGCCTGACCGCGGGATATGTTTTTGACCTTTTGGAGCATTTACGCTCCATTCTGACATTTTGGAGTAGAGCGACCCATGAATTTATATTATAATTGCAGCAGGTTAGTTATTGCTAACTATTTTAATCACTACATCTCGGCCTGCAAATATTTGGAGCGTCGGATCTTGATAATTTTGATTCTGAAAGGAGCTTAAACAACATGAAGCATATGAGCGTATGGGATCAGCTGGTGCAGCTGCCCTATCTCAACCTGTACGGCAAGGTGGTGAGCAGCGCTCTGGAACTGGATGTCTTTTCCCACCTGCAGGAGAAGAAAACCCCTGCAGAGCTGGCACGGGCCATGGGCTGGAACGAATCGAATACCGGGTATTTGCTGGCAACGCTCGGCACCTACGGTTTTCTGCAAAAAGTGGGTGATGGCTATATCAATTCCCAGGACGCCCAGAAGTATCTGGTTCGGGGAACGCCGGACTATCTGGGCGGTTTCATCCATTTTTACGGCCAAAACGAGGGCATGGTGCCCATGGATGTGAAAAAGCTGCTGACGGTGGGGCCTCAGCCCATGCCCCAGATGGAGATGGAGCAGAATCTGGACTTTGCTCAGTATGGCCAGATGCTTTGCATGTCCGAGGAGGGATACCGCCAGCAGGAGATTTTGCGCATGGTTCGCAACCTGCCGGAAAACGGAGAGATCCGTCGGGTACTGGATGTGGGCTGTGCCGCCGGGCTGCTGGGGCTGGCTGTCATTGGCGACGTGGAGAACCGCTCCGGCGTGCTGCTGGATCAGATCCCATCTCAGATCATCCAGGCCTCAGTAGATGCTGCTGGGCTGAGAGAGCGGGTCAAGGTTGTGCAGGGAAACTTCCTCACCGACGATCTTGGCGGCGGCTATGATTTGATCCTGGCCGTATCCATTATGCTCTTTGCTAAGGGTGGTATGGAACCGCTGATGAAAAAGTTCTTTGACGCGCTCAATCCTGGCGGTGTCCTGCTGGTGGTATCCGAAGGGATCGCAGAGGATTTGTCCGGCCCCTGGGACATGATGACGGGCTATCTGCCCTACTTCCTCAACGGCATGGATCTGGCGGTACGCGCCGGAGAAGTGGAGGCGGCAGCCCGGGCGGCGGGATTCACCAAAATTGAGAGCCGCACGGAGCAGCTCTGCTCCGGGACACAGGATACCCCTGATGCCGACACAACTCAGGCTGCGGGCAGTGCAGTGGACTCCAACAACTATGCCACGTATGAGGAAATGGTAGAGGCCTACCGCTCTGACATTGAGAGCATCCAGGCTGGAGACGAGTACGGCAACAATCTGGTTGAACTCTACAATCCTTTGAATTATATTGGCGCGGAAGACACAGAGAATCCCGCCTGGGTCAAGATCCTCTGCGGCGCTGCGGAAGGCGACATTTCCATGTTCAACTCCCTGAACCTGCAGATTGCCATGCTGAACTCCGGCATCGATGTGGAAATTGAATGGCAGTGGGACGGCGGCCATGTGCCCTCCGAGGTACTGGGCGATTCCTTCAGCCTGTATGTGGATCAGATGTACGGGGAATATGTGGAAGGTGCTGCTGCCATTACCAAAGCTGCTGTGCAGCCCCTGACTGCCAACGGCACTGCCGCGGAAGCTACCGGCACCGATCTTACCAGCTGGGTCAGCCTGACCGATGGGCAGATTTCTTTCTCTCTGGCCGATGCAGCCGCATACCGCACCGCCGGAGCCAGCAAAGCCATGCCGGCCTTCGATGTGATCGATTACGGTCAGGAGGATTATGTGTTCGGTACCACGGAGCAGGACGCCAGACACTGGGATCCAATCCTGCTGGATATCTTCGAAACCTATTCCGATGTGCTGGCTCCCCTGTTCAACAGTGGAACCGCACAATAAAATCGAAAACACAGGGTGGATGCTGTTTCTTCTGAACTGCTGAATACATGGGGCGGTGATTTGTGCAATCACCGCCCCATGTTATCTTTCGTCAGGGAGTTCCTCTTCTGAAATTTTTTAAAAACCGGCGGCCTTGCTCCATTGTTCAAGAGCAGGGTCGCCAGTCTGCATGATATATTTAGATAATGCTGTATGATAGTTCTGCCTGATTTGCAGGCGGCAGTTTTGTCATACTGCGCAGGCTGACGCCCAGAGTGGACAGATTATGCAGCGTTGCCGAAGCTGCCGGTGTCAGAATGCCGCTGACGCCCAGGGCGATCAGGCCGCCGTTAAAGCCGATGACAAACCGGTAATTGGAGTGGATGCGGGCCATAAGCGCCATGGCGATGCGCCGCAGTTCCACCAGTTCCCAGAGGGTATCGGCTGCAATGGTGATGTCGGCAATCTCCCGGGCCAGCGCCGCACCGTCGCTGATGGCAATGCCTGCATCCGCTTCCGACAGGGCTGGGGAATCGTTGATGCCATCCCCTACCATCAGCACTGTGTGGCCTTCCTGCCGCAGCTGGGCCACAAACTGCGCTTTATCGGCAGGCAGCACCTCAGCCCGGAATTCATCGACACCCAGCTGGGCCGCGATGGATGCCGCCGTTCTCTGGCTGTCTCCGGTGAGCATCACCGTTTTGGAGATCCCCATGTTCCGCAAAGCAGCAAGTACAGAGGCAGCTTCCTCCCGCACCGGGTCAGAAATGCAGATCACCGCGGCCAGCTCACCGCCAACTGCCAGAAACAGATGGGAATACTGCTCCGGCAGGGTGTCAAAACGGGCCTGATCCTCCGGCGGGATGACACAGCCTTCATCCTCAAAGACGAAGTGGGCGCTGCCGATAAGGACCCGTTCCCCATTGACATTACTGACAATACCGTGGGCCACCAGATACTCTACCTTGGAATGGAACTCATCATGGGTCAGTCCCCGCTGTTTGGCTTCCTCTACGACTGCGTTGGCCATGGAGTGGGGAAAATGCTCTTCCAGGCAAGCCGCCAGCCGCAGCATTTCTGCTTCCTCCCTTCCGCCGAAGGGAATGACAGTCTCCACCCTGGGGCAGGCGTGGGTCAGGGTGCCGGTCTTGTCAAAGACAATGACATCCGCTGCCGCCACGGCTTCCAGGAACTTGCCGCCCTTGACGGTGATATGGGCCTGGCCTGCCTCCCGCATGGCCGACAGCACCGCCAGAGGCATGGCCAGCTTCAGAGCGCAGGAGAAGTCCACCATCAGCACCGACAGCGCCCTGGCCACATTGCGAGTCAGGAAAAAGCTCAAAATGCTGCCCGCAAAGGTGTACGGCACCAGCTTGTCGGCCAGGTTAGCGGCTTTGCTCTCGGCAGCCGACTTCATCTGTTCCGACTGCTCGATCATCTGCACGATCTGGTCATAGCGGCTCTGGCCGGTGGCTTGCTTGACCTCCACCACACACTCGCCTTCCTCTACCACCGTACCGGCATAAACAGTGCCGCCGGGACGTTTGGGCACGGGGATGGACTCTCCCGTAAGGGATGCCTGATTGACGGTCATTTCGCCCTCCAGGACTACGCCGTCCAGAGGAATGATACCGCCGGCCCGGACCACCACCGTGTCTCCGGGCTGGATTTGGGCCACCGGTACCAGCACTTCGCCCTCCGGTGTGCGCATCCAGACTCGATCTACATTCAAGGACATACACCGGGCCAGATCCTCCATGGATTTCTTCCGGGTCCACTCTTCCAGAAGTTCTCCCAGCTCCAGCAGGAACATTACCGCACCAGCCGTTCCGAAGTCTCTGCGGCAGACAGAAATGGAAATGGACAGAGCATCCAGCAGTTCCACCTTGATACGGCGGCGAAGCAGACAGTGCAGTCCGCGACGCACAAAGGGGATCATATGCCACAGGATGCGGGCAACCCGCAGGGGCGCAGGCAGGAACAAGGTGCAGGCCGCCTTGACGGCCACCTTTCCCACCAGCTTTTCCTCAAAACTCCGGTTGAGGGCCCGGCTGCTGTGGGCAGGCAGTGCAATGCTCTGTTCCGCCTCCTGCCAGGAAAACCGTCGGATGTCTTTCAAAACGGTCTGCCGATCCCCAGTATAGTATAAAACGGCGCAGCAAGTCCGTTCATGGACCGTGACCCGGCTGGCCCAGGGCCGGCTCTGAAGCCAGGCTTCCAGCAGATCGGCCTGGGCCATGGTCATCCGCTTCTGCTGCACCCGGATGCGGAGCCGTCCGCTGCTCTCATGCAAAATGATTGCATTCATGGTTCTTCCTCCTTCACGAAGAAAGGGAGCCGCAACTTGCAGCTCCCTCCGGGGATATCAGACTTCCTCCGTCTCCAGCTGGGCTTCGGCAGTCTCTTCCGCTTCCTTGGTGGCACGCTGTTCGTTCAGATCCTTGGCAGAGGCAACAATGTCCGCGGCATTTTCCTGTACGGCAGTCACAGTGCCCATGACGCAATCCTTCATGCGGAGGCCGGCAGCAGTGGCATGGATGTAGGCCTTTTTTGCGTCCTTGCTGGTCAGCAGCTTGAGGCCAAAGGAGCCAAACAGTGTGCCGCCGGCAAAACAGGCCAGTTTTGTGTAGATGTTCATTGTAATACGTCCTTTCTTATTTCCGCTTGTACCCTGTGAGCATGACCATCAGCATACAGATCACTGCGCCCCAGGCCCAAAAACGATGCTGTTTCATGGGTATCTCTCCTCGTACTAATTTGGTGATTGTGCTATTATAGCAGGAACATTCCCTGTTTGTCGCCATCAAAACGGACATAACATTGCGGTTTTCGACATTTTTTTGAACTCGCTGGGCGTCGTTCCGTAATACTTCCTGAACGCAGCGCTGAACTGGCTCATCCCTTCATAGCCAACGTCCCGGGCAATTTGATAAATGGGTCGCTCTGTGCAGCAGATCCATTCTCCGGCCTGCCGCATCCGCAGGTCAATGAGCCACCGGTGAATGGAACTGCCATACATACGGCGAAATGCCGTTTTCAGATAGGTTGGGGAGACCGAAAATTTGCGGCATAAATCATCTATGGTAATTTTTTCAGATAAGTGCTGTTCCAAGTAGGTCCGGACATCCAATGCGCATTGTACCGTCTGCAGATTCTCCCCAAGGTTTGTCCATTGTTCCGCACCGGTATGCTGTGCATCCAGCATATACAGCAGTTCAACAGCTTTCAGCAGGCAATATTGGCCTCTGGTCTCCTCTGACAAGTTGGTCAGGAAATCAAAAACAGCCTTGGTCCAGCAGGTTTGGGATAGGAGCGCACAGCTGTGTTGCGCAGCCAATTTTTGCTGCAGCCGGCAAAGATCCAGCTGCAACCCCAAAGCCGCGCAAACCGGCAGCGTGTCGTCTCGCATCTGTTTTTTCTCGATGGCCACAAGAAAACCCTGCAGCTCCTGGCTGATTTTCACAGAATGCAGTTCCATCGTACCCGCAAGCACGAAAATATGGTGTCGTTCTACTTTGCGCGGTGCAGTCCCTGCGAGATTGACTATGGCTTGTCCGCCTGTGCAGAAGAATATCTCAATGGCTGACTGTGCTTCCCTTTTCGGAATCAGCAATGTTTGTTTTTCTGACAGCTCAGGTACCGTAAACCGGCAGACCGTTATGCCATTCACATGACCGCTCCAGTGCGTGTGCTTTGCATCTGCTCTTCTTAAATACTCAATAAACATAAACAACACCTGTTTCTGAGCAACAAGCCTAAACTACACATTTGTGCTGATCGACTGTTTCAGAGATTGCAGTGCAAAAAAGCTTTCATCACTGATCACATGCTCCATTTTGCAGGCATCCCTGGAGGCCGTCTCTGCACTGACACCGAGGTTTATCAGGAACCGATATAATACCTGATACCGTTCCTCTACAGCCTTTGCAATTTTCAGCCCTTCTGCAGTCAGATGCACCGCCTTTTTTTCAAAATAGACCAGGCCATCTTCCGCAAGTGTTTTTAGAGAGATAGATACTGTTGGTCGAGAAACTGACAAGCTATCCGCCAACTGAAAGCAGCGGACGTCCCCTTCTCTGGATAAGATGTATATGGTTTTCATATAGTCTTCCGTCATCTGTTTTGTTTTCATGAAGCCACATCATCCTCCTATTCTTTACTGCAATGTCGCAGGTTCCGAAAACATATGCAATGGTTAGAATTCACTAACATGCTGGTAAAAGATTGCGGCTCCCCATCTGGAAAGCCGCAATCCTGATCTGACATACTATTTATGACAATGTTCGCTGCAGTTGCAATGTGTATCACCTTTTTGAGAGCCACACGAGCAGCTGTCTGGGCATCCGATACACTTTTTGCCGCTTTTCTTTGCCTTGTACACATAGATGGCTGCAGCTGCAACGATCATCACAAGAATCGCAATTACAATGTAGTCGATCATCAAGCTCTCGCTCCGCTCAGGGCGTACTCATTCTTCAGATCTTTGTCGGCCTTTCTGCACAGATAGACCAGAATGGCAGCAAACACGGCCACGGCAATGAGGCCGGGGACGAAGCCTGCGCCCACAGTACCCGTGGTGATGAGGGTGCCGATCTGATAGACCAGATATCCCACCGCATAGCCGGTACCCAGCTGCAAACCGATGCCAGCCCACAGCCACTTGGCGCTCTTCATTTCAGAATTCATGGCGCCGATAGCCGCAAAGCAGGGGGGCGTGTACAGGTTGAACATCAGATAGGCCAGGGCGGCCACCTTGGTAATGGCGATGATACCGGCGATCTCCGTGCCGGTGCCCTCCAGCATGGCCAGCTCATCGGTGTCGATGAGATTTTCCAGGCCCACGAAGCAGACGGCCAGAGTACCGACAACATTCTCCTTGGCGATGAAGCCGGTAACCGCAGCAGCAGCCAGCTGCCAGCTGAGGACGCCCACAATGGGTACCAGCAGGTAGGCAAAGGGACCGGCAATGGAGGCCAGGATGGAGCTGTCAGCGCTTTCCGCCACCTGGAAGTTCCAGCCAAAGGTCTGCATGATCTGCACGGCGGTGTTGCACAGGAGGATGATGGTGGCGGCCTTGACAATGTAGGCCCAGCCGCGTGCAATCATGGCCTTGAGGGCAAAGAGCAGCGAGGGGACTTTATACTCGGGCAGCTCGATGATGAAGAAAGACTTGCGGTTCTTGTAACCGGCAATCTTGTTGACCAGCAGAGCGCCCAGGAAGATCAGGACAATGCCGGCAAAATACATGGTAAAGCTCACCCAACCGGCATCATCAAAGAATGCGCCGGCAAAGAGGGCGATGACAGGGATCTTGGCGCCGCAGGGCATAAAGGGTGTCAGCATGGCGGTGGCACGGCGCTCCCGCTCATTGCGGATGGTACGGCTGGCCATAACGCCGGGGATGGCACAGCCGGTGCCGATGACAAAGGGGATGACGGACTTACCGGACAGGCCCACCTTCTTGAAGATGGGGTCCAGCACCACGGAGACACGGGCCATGTAGCCGCAGTCCTCCAGCAGTGCGATGAGGAAGTACATAATCATGACAAGAGGCAGGAAGCCGACCACGGCGCCCACGCCGCCGATGATACCATCGGCCAGCAGAGCAGTCAGCAGCGGATTGGCATCTGCCAGCGCATCTGCAACGAATCCCTGGAAGGTTTCGATCCAGCCCACCAGCGTGTCAGCGATCAAGGGTCCCACCCATGCCTGGGAGATCTGAAATACCAGGAACATGACCACTGCAAAAATGGGAATGCCCAGGAACTTGTTGGTGAGGACAGCGTCGATGGCATCGCCGGTGCCTTTGTCACGAGTAAGAACTTTCCGCTTCTCTACCTTTGAGACCAGCTGATTCACAAAGGCAAATCGCTTGCGGTCCGCCTCTTCCACGACTTTTTTGTTGCTCAGATCAATGTCACCCTGAGAATAAGGAGCCTTCTGTTTCTGACCCTTCAAGGCCACGGCGGCATCCACCACGGCTTTCAGGCCGTCGGCGGAAATGGATACTGTTTCCAGAACCGGGCAGCCCAGCTTGGCAGAAAGGCCGGCAGCATCGATGGTCGTCTGCTTTTTGGCATTGATATCGCTCTTATTCAGTGCCACAACGACCGGGATGCCCAGTTCCAGCAGCTGGGTGGTAAAAAACAGGCTGCGGCTGAGGTTGGTGGCATCCACGATGTTGATAATGGCATCGGGGTGCTCATGGCGCACATAGGAGCTGGTGATGCTCTCCTCCGAGGTGAAGGGCGACATGGAATACGCGCCGGGCAGGTCGACTGCAATCAGCTCTTCCGCGCCGCTGCAGTAGGCTTTCTTGATGGGATGTTCTTTCTTTTCCACCGTGACGCCGGCCCAGTTGCCCACCTTTTCATTACGCCCGGTCAGGGCATTATACATGGTGGTCTTGCCGGAGTTGGGGTTGCCTGTCAAGGCAATACGCATGGGTAGTTCCTCCTCTGTCTCTGATTCTCAGAAATTTTTACAACACGCCGCGGTTACCTTTTGCTAACCGTCGGGTACAGTAAACCAGGAAATTCTCTGGCAGCCAGTGCTGCATCGGGTTCAGATCTCAATGGCTTCTGCCAGCTGATTGTCGATGTTATATCTGCCGTCCTTAATGGAAACGACGCAGCCACCCTTCAAATGGCTGACTACCGTGATAGATTCTCCTTCATAACATCCCAGGGAAAACAAAAATGCATTTAATTCCTCGTCCTCTGTATTAAGCCGTTGGACGCGATACTCTTTTCCTTCCACAGCCTCTTTCAGTGTCATGTCATTCACCCGTTTTCTTGTTTTATCTTTGCATCGTTGCAGTTAGCATAGGACAACTCCTGTGCCGAAAAAAGAGTTAGGAATTTCTAACTCCAGCTCCTAAAGAATATATCACTCCATTGCATTTGTCAAGCACTAATTTTCCAGTTCATCTTTTGAGCAGTGCACAGAAGAAAGCATTTGAAAAGCAGGAGTATTTTGTGTTATAATAACAAAATATTAACGAAATAGAGGCAGCCATGTCGATTTACGAATCCGGCCAGATGTACCTGGAAACAATCTATATACTCTCGCTGAGCAAAAGCTATATCCGTGCCATCGATGTGGGAGAACATCTGGGATATTCCAAGCCCAGTGTCAGTCGGGCCATGTCCATTTTAAAAAAGAACGGATATGTTACAGTGGATACGGATGGTGCCATCTCTTTGACGGAAAGCGGTATGGAAATTGCAAAAACCATGTATATGCGGCATACTGTTTTAACGAAAATGCTGATGCAGCTGGGTGTTGACGAAAATACGGCAACCGAGGATGCCTGCCGCATGGAACATGTGATCAGTGAACAGTCTTTTGCGGCCATACAGAAGCATCTGGAACAATACTCCGACCACCCCATGTAAAATGATTCCACCACTCGCCGAAAGAACCAGTGCAGCTTGCAGTCATAGTGCTATAATGTTTGATGCTCCTGATCAGTCCGTCTTCCAGACTGATCGGGAGCATTGTGTATAAGGGAAATCCCAACGATTTTGCCATTTCTCTACGTCCGTTTCCATCTGAGCAGCATGGCAGAATTCAGGATCACCACCACGGAGCCTGCGTTATGGACCAGGGCACCAACCACCGGTCCCAGAATACCGGTGATGGCCAGAGCAATGGCCAGGAAATTCAATCCCATGGAGAAAATAAGATTGCGCTGGATGGTTTTCATCATTTTCTTAGACAGCGCCAGCAGATGGGGCAGCTCCTTGATCTCATCGTCCACCAGGGCGATATCCGCTGCGTCCACGGCAATGTCACTGCCCACGCCGCCCATGGCGATGCCGACATTGGCCTTTTTCAGAGCCGGTGCATCATTGATGCCGTCGCCGATCATGCACACCGACTCCCCTTGCTGCTGCAACGTTCCGATATGCTGCAGCTTATCCTCCGGCAGACAGTTTGCGCAGATCTCCTGTATGCCGAGACGGCTGCCAATGACGTTGGCCGCGTTCTGGTTGTCGCCGGTCAGCAGCACCGGCTTCACCTCCATCCCATGCAATGCCTGGATCATGGCCGCACTTTCCTGCCGGACCGTATCCGACAAAACGAGGTAGCCTGCCAGACGATCCCCGATGGCAACATAGATGACGGTACAGCCTTCCATAAGATATTTCCCGGCATCGGCAGCCAGGGAGCGTGAAATGGGGATCTCCTGCAGCAGTTTCCAGTTACCGGCTCTCACAGCCTTGCCGTTGACGACAGCGGAAACGCCCTGGCTGGGAATCATGGTAAATTGCTCTGCCGTGGCCAGGGTCTCCCCTACTTCCTGCCGGTAGCAGGACACGATGGCTTTCCCCAGCGGATGCTCCGAAAACTGCTCCACTGCCGCCGTATACGCATAAAGCTCCTGTTCGGTAAAATCCGAGACGGTCTGGACTGCAATGACCTTGGGCGCTCCATAGGTCAGGGTACCCGTCTTGTCAAAGGTGATTTTTGTAACCTTTGCAAGCCGCTCCAATGCATCCCCTTCCCGTACCAGAAAGCCATGCTTTGTGGCATTGCCGATGGCCGCCATAATGGCCGTCGGCGTGGCCAGCACCAGGGCACAGGGGCAGAATACAACCAGAATGGTGACCGCCCGAATGATCTCGCCCGAAATGAACCAGGTCAGGGCTGCCGCAGTCAGCGCAATGACCACAATCCAGGTGGCCCATCGGTCTGCTAGGCCCACGATCTTTGCTTTGTCCGCGTCGGCAGACTGTACCAGCCGGATCATTCTCTGAATAGAGCTGTCCTCACCGACCTTGGTGGCCTCCATCTCGAATACGCCAAACTGATTGACCGTACCGGAGGAAACGGCATCACCGACGGTTTTGTCCACCGGCAGGGATTCTCCGGTCATGACCGCCTGATTGATGGAGGACTGGCCGGAACGGATCACACCGTCTACCGGAATGGTTTCGCCCGGCAAAATGCGGATTCTGTCACCGACTCGAACCTGCTCCGCCGGAATAATCTTCTCCCCGTCTCCATCCACGACCCGTGCGGTCCGGGGCGTCAGATGAACCAGTTTTTCGATACCTGCTCTGGCTCTGGACACGGTCAGTTCTTCCAGCAGGGCGCCCAGCTGCATGATAAATGCCACCTCACCCGCCGCAAAATCCTCACCGATGCATACCGATGCGGCCAGGGCCAGGGAGACCAGCACATCCGCTTTGATATCAAAGGCGGTCACCAGGCCGATGATGGCTTCCAGGATGATGGGAAGTCCACACAGAATAATGGCGATCCAGGCCGCGTCAAAGGGCAGCGGCACCAAATCAAACAGACTGACGATCAGTGACAGGCCGCCCAGGACCAGACAGAGGATGTCTTTGGTCGTTCCTCCCCATTCCAGCACGGCTTCCAGTTTTTCAATGATCTTTTGCATCATCATATGCCTCCTCTTTATACCCATGGGGGTATGGGTTCATTATACCCATAGGGGTATATGTTTGTCAACCCAAAAGAAAAAGACAGCCTCATGGGCTGTCTTTCAAAAGGAATCAGATATTGGCAAATCGTTCTACCGCTTTGGTGAAATTCTCTATGGTCTGATCCGCATCCCCGTGCTCAATGCCGTCTCTGACACAGTGCTTGATATGGCCTTCCAGCACCACTTGACCGGCCTTATGCAGGGCAGATTTCGCCGCGTTGATCTGCGACAGAATATCTTCACAGGCAACATCCTCATCGATCATCCGGTCGATGGCCTGCACCTGGCCGATGATCTTCTTTAACCGGCGATGCAGATTTTCCGCGTCCATACATTGTCTCATTTCGCACCTCCATACGGTTAGGGGTATATGTATATGATACCTTGCCGCGTTTTTATTGTCAAGAAAGCATTTGCAGCGCCTACCCTCCGATACCGATAGCAAGAACCAGCGGAAACGAAATGGCAGACAAGATGGACAGTAGCACGTCTGCGCAAAGTTTCATGAAAGATAAAAAACTCTCCGTAATACCACAACGGTGACCGGCATCATGTACCGGCCACCGCTCTGCATTTTATTCTTTCTGTTTCCTTTTCCATTGGTTATCCACGTGGTTTGCGGCCAATGACCGTATAGACCCGTCCCCGAACCTGGGTCCCCACCACATTGATAAAGCCGTTGCGTTCCATGTATCCCCGGATACTGTGGCGATTTTCCCGCCGACGAGAACGCCACAAGGATGCCACACCGTCCCGTTGATCGGAAAGCAGATAGCGTCCGCCGGGTTTCAAAACCCGCAGTATCTCCCGCATGGCTTTGTCAGGATTCGGGCACTGGTGAAAGCTATGAATACAGGTGACCACGTCAAAGGTATTGTCCTCAAAGGGTAACCTCTGTGACAAATCGATTTCCCAGTGGACCCGGGTGTTACTGGGTGGCAGCTGCGCCAGCAGACAATCTGTGCCACATCCCACATCCAGCAGTGCTTCATAAGACAGCGGCGACAGATAGGCCTCCACATCGGTACAACTCCACTGTATCGCTTTTGTCATATCCTGTACCCGGGTACCTCTTTCCCTCATTTGTGATCCCTCATCCATTAGTTAGTATTCACTAACTAAAAATATCATACGCATTTGCTTCTGTCAAGACATTGGATCAATTTTGCATTTCTGCCCTAATCATCTCTCTGCGCTGTACATTCAGACTGTGATGCAATACATCAAGATTCTGTATTTCTATGCAAAAGACTTTTGACAGCCTCTCCTGGCATCGCTAAGTTGGAGGGATATGTTGGCTCCATATCCTCTGTACAGCCATTCGTTCCATTCCATTACCTCTCACAGGATATGATTGGATTATACATCAATCATATCCTGTGCTTTTTTATTTTCAATGTAGCATCGTCACAAGAAAATCATTATAAATAGTACAGAAAGGACTCCAACCGCGATCTGGATGTTTCATCCCAATCTCCATCCACAGACAGCGAGAAATGGGGTATGTTTTGCAGTGCACCTGTCATTTCCATCACTGTTGCAGCATTTTCATACCGTGGAGCCACAACCAGCAGTCCAGAGGTCTGCAAGCCCAGCTCCACAGCCTTGGCCAGACGGTAGCGGCCATTGGCACCGGCAAAGCCAGTCAGTAATCGTTCACTATTGGCACACAGCAGCTGAACATTCCGGGAAAAGCTGCTACGCTGTCGCAGCAGACGGCCTATGGCCTCCATTCTCTCTGCCGAATGCTGTATCGATTTCCATGGCCCCAATGTCCACAAGTATTCGCTAAGGGGTGCCCGCTTGATCTGCCAGCCCTCCTGCTCCAAGCGATTCAAAACGGCATTGTCAAACGTAAACAGTGTCAAGGGTTCTCCCACTGCGGCCAATATCCGGGCTGCCGATGGCTGCGCTCCCACCCGGGCAGCCAATGCCTCCAGCTCCTCCCAGGTTGGAATTCCAGATGGTGCTATCTCGCAACGGTATTCCTGCGGTGCGCACAGAAGAACATCGCCAGTCAGCACGGCTCGCAAAAGCAGATCGGTGTCTGCTGCACGCTCTGGTATACGCTCCAATACAGGAGATATCAAGGCCACTCGGTTCAGCCCACGGTGCTGCAGCACTGTTTCGATGGCCCACGGGTACTGTCCGTCTGCTTCAGCTCCCTGTGTAGCTGGAAGCAGTACCTGAAAAGCCGCCGGTTCCTCCATTGCCACAGTCAGAATACTACCCAGCAATGCCGGGAATGGCAGATATTCCTTAGAACTTGTTTCTGCCCTTCCCAGACAGAGCGCATCATCATCCAATTCCAATAATCTTGTCTCCACATCCCAGGTCTGCTCCAAATATTGTTGGATATACGGCGTAAACGGTGGCAGATTCGGTATATACAGCACACCACCATTCCGATCTGGGACAGCCTGTATACTGCTGACCTGCGTTTTCACTGCCTTTGCATGAAAGTCTACAGGCAGTGGTTGGGAAGGTCTGCCTTCCAAACTCTGTAGGAATGCTTCAATGCGGGTGATCACACCAACAGATGAGAAATGCTCATCCACCTCGATCTGCAAATAGGGCTTCTCTCCCATTTCCCGTGCAAAGAGATGTGACAACATGGTATCTGGTCCACATCCGTGGTTGGTCAAATACACTGCATACAGATTCGGATGTTTCGCCACCAGTTTGGCCCCCGATAGAATGTGCTGGCCAAATGGCCAATAGAGGTTGGGATGATCATTTGAGATATCTAAATCATGGGCTGGCAGGTGGGATAGCGTAATGACCTTATGCCCCCGCTCCAACAACAGACTGGGTATTCTCATATTCAGCACCGGATCGGATAAACCGTAATTTCGGGTGATAAGGACCAGGACCTTATCCTCTGGTTTCAAAGACTCCAGAAGTGTCTTGCCCTGTCTTTCCACCGCCGCAGTATGACGCCGCACAGCTGCAGCCCCTGCCAACAGAGCTGGAAGACACATAGGCTTTGGCTTTCCCAGCAACTTGCCCATACCCATCATAGCCGTAGCCATGGCTTCCTTTCCAAAATCCAGGTCGAATACGGGTGACAGGAGAGTAATTCCCCGTTCTTCAAGGTGTAGCGCTTTGGCAGCCAGACGTGGCGCTGTCTGCATATAGACGCAGCCGTAGTTGTGTTCCACTTTGGATGTTTCGTGACGCATGGTGTGGATGGCCGGCAAGAAAATGTAGTCCACGTTTTTACGGGCCAACCATTCCATATGTCCATGGATCAACTTCACAGGGTAGCAAGTCTCCGCTTGGGCCGTCTGCTGGGAGAGTGCAATGATTTCTTCATTGGTGGGTGGTGAAAGTAGGACATTGAAACCCAGTGTCTTAAAAAATGCGTTTGCCATAGGAAAAAATTTGTGAATCATCAGTGCGAATGGGATACCCACTGTTTTCCATCCCGGAACAGGAGTTGGATCGTACCCTTGTAATAGCAGTTGACTGGCCTTCTGGTAAAATATTATATTCTCTTGCACATCTTGGGTCCTCTGGGCCGTCTCCTCAACCGGCTTATCAAAGCCATGAAAGCAGGAAGAACCCTGCACAGATTCCAATGCCAGCAACGCGACCCCATAAGCACCACTGATGGAAAAGACCGGCGAGACCGTTAGTCGGCCTGCAAATTGTTCCTGAAATGCTGCCACAATTCCGGGATTATAGGCCACACCGCCCTGAAGGACGATATGTTTTCCTACGGTCTTACTGCCCACAACTTTATGAAGATAGTTTCGTACGATGGAACGGCACAGGCCCGCAGCAATGTCTGCCTGCCCTACCCCCTGGGCCTGGGCAGAACGAATCGCACTTTCAATAAATACCGTGCAGCGTTCGCCTAATTCTGCAGGAGCCTGTGCCTGCAGCGCCAATATTCCAAACTGTTTCAGGGAAATACCCATATGTGAGGCTTGCTCTTCTACAAAAGAGCCCGTTCCTGCGGCACAGATTTTATTCATTTGGAAATCCGACACCTGACCCCTGCATAGGGAAATATATTTGGAATCTTGGCCGCCAATCTCAAAGACCGTATCCGCATCCGGCACCCAGTGGGCAGCCGCCTTAGCCTGAGCTGTGATCTCGTCTCGTATAGCATCAGCTCCAATGCCTCGTCCAATCCGTTCTCGACCAGAACCGGTAACTCCTACAGCTGCAAAAGAAATAGACCCAAATCGTTCCTGCAGTGCATTGAGTCCCCTTCGTACTGCTCCTTCCGGATCACCGGCAGTGCGAAGATACTGAAAGTCCAGCAAATTTCCATCGCGGCTGACGAGTACGAGATCCGTACTGGTCGATCCCACATCAATTCCTAGCGCACACCCCTCCACCGGAATACTTTCGGTGACAGTTGGCTCCTCCAAACAGGTGCCAGGCAACAACCGTAACGGTGGCTGTCCAACAGGCCCAGCAAACTCTGTTTGAGAAGCAAACATATTTGCCATCAGTTCCCCTAGAGAGCAACCACCCTTTTTTTGTACTGCTGCAGCTGCCCCCACCGCACCGGTGTACAAAAAGTCATCCGGCACAATCAGTTCCTGGTCAGACAGCCCAAATATCTCCTGTACCGCTTGAACAACTCCCACATTTTGTGCAACGCCACCGCACAGAACTACCGGTGGTTCCACCGGTAAACTGCGTACAATGACCGCCTTATAATTACGCACCATTGCATAGCACAACCCCAACAAAATGTCCGGCGTAGGGACGCCCTCCTGCTGCCGGTGGATAATATCCGTCTTTGCAAATACAGCACATCTCCCGGAAAGACGCGGAATCGTTGTCGCCCGGGTAACCAACGCAGAGTACTCCTCCATCGGCAGCCCCAGCCGGGACATCTGATCTTCAAAAAAAGAACCGGTGCCTCCTGCACAATGTTCATTAACAGAAAACTGCGGCGGCAGGCCCTTACCAATACCAGTCAAAAATCGTGCGCTTTGACTGCCAATCTCAATAACGGATCGAGCATTAGGTGCTAGGAGTCTGCTTCCCTGTTCAATGGCTGGAATCTCTCCCAGAGTCAGCAGGTTGTTGAGACCTCGGACCAATGTATCGCCACTGCTGCCCGTTATTCCTACTGGGAAGCCGCAGGCATTGGGTACCTGCTCCAATAGTTGTCCCAGCAGCAAATGAACCGTATACTTCACCCGGCCATAGTGGAGCGCATGTGCCTTCCATTGTATTTTTCCATCCGGAGACAGCAGCGCCACTTTCACCGAAGCACTGCCGCAGTCTAATCCAATTCCAAACATGAAATGGCCTCCTTCACATTGACAAAATAATTTTTAAGCACTATAATTCGGTTAGTAATTACTAACTATAAAGTAAAAGTCATCTTATGTCGGTTGCTACAGCAACACCGGGGGGATACCGTGGACACCATTGTTTCAGCGATGCGGAATTGTCATCTGTTTGATGGCATTCCCGAAGAAAAATATAAAGCAGTGCTGACCTGTCTTCAAGCAGAGGAGAAAACCGTCGGCAAAAACAGCATCCTTCTTTGCATTGGGGACCAGCAAAAACGGGCTGGCATAGTACTATCTGGTACATTGCGGGTCTCCCTTTACAGCGAGGACGGAAATATTTTGACAGTAGATCTACTCAAGCCAGGCAGGGTATTTGGTGAGACGCTGGTGTGCTCTATGACCTCTGACAGTCCTGTCCAGATCGACGCAATCACCGACGCTCATGTGCTTTATCTAGACTTTGATCCACTGCTGTTGCAGCAGGAGTGCACCTGTCCACATAAAGCCCAGGTCACTGCCAATCTTCTACGGGAGATGGGTCGCGGTTCCCTCTTTCTCAATCAGAAAATGCGGATCTTAGCCCAAAATCGTCTACGTAATCGAATCAAGCTCTATTTGCAAATGGTATCCATGGGGTCCAGAGATGAAATTTGCTTGGAAATGGGCCGTGGACAACTGGCAGATTATCTTTGTGTAGACCGCAGCGCTCTTTCCAGAGAATTGGGACGTATGCAAAAGGAAGGCATTTTGTCCTTTCAGGGGTCTACGATCCATATTCTGCAAAAAGATTTTTTCACAGTTTAACGGGTGCTGTCCGGTTGCTATGGCAACGGACAGCACCCGTTTTGTAGGATATAATACTTCCACATCAGTTAGTTTTATCTAACCAATATAATTGACTCAGTAAAGGAGACGACACCATGAAGAAACAACTGACTGCCGTGCTTGCGACAGCCATGCTGCTTACTGTCGCAGCCGGTTGCTCCAACACCACCACACAAACCGTTGACGCTGGTTCGGCTGCCCCGTCCGAATCTCAGTCTACAACAACAGTCGAAACGACGGAACCCATTGTCATTTCTGTAGGTGTACCCACTGCTCCACCCGCTCTGCCAATTCTTCACATGATGGAGGCGCAGCTGCTGGGCGAAAATGTTACCATACAGCCGTGCCGCCCATCTTGGAATCCCCGCTCTGCTGCTGGAGCGTGGCTGTCGGGGTCAGTGGTCTGAATCCGAGGTCACAGCCATGGTGGAAGATGTGCTGTGCCTTCTTGATCATCTGGGCGTGCGATCTCATAGCCCATCGGAACATCCATTCCAGACAGCCATCCGGCAGGCCCGCTATCTGGAAGCCCCCAATGACGGCTTCTGGTATCCTGCGGTGAGCGCTGGTGCATCGGTCCAACAGGGGCAGATTCTTGGCCGTCTGGTGGATGCCGGCGGCCGGGAACTGGCTGTGTATACCGCTGATTGGGACGGTATTGTCCTATATCATACAGTAACGCTGGGTGTACAGCAAGGGGATGCGTTGGTGGCTTATGGCAGACCGTAATACACTGGAACAACGCTCCTTCTGGAATCTGGCCTGGCCCGCAGCCCTGGAGGGGCTTCTGCTGGTGCTGCTTTCCTCCGTGGATCTTCTGATGGTCAGCCGTCTGGGCTCCAATGCCACTTCCGCTGTTGGCGTGTTCTCCCAGCCCAAAATGGTACTGCTCTGTTTTCCCAGAGCTTTTTCCGTAGCCATCACCGCCCGTTTGTCCATGCTGTTGGGACAGCAGCGATGGGAGGAATTGAGTCCCACATTGAAACAGGCAACACTGCTGGCGCTGATCCCTATGTCCTTGCTGCTGATTGGCGCCGGGCTGGCATTGGAACCCATTCTGCTGCTGGCCGGTGCGGAATCGGACTATCTAAGTCTGGCATTAGATTACGGTCGCCCCATGCTATGGAGTCTGCTGTTTTATGCCCTGTCCACCGTGCTGCAGAGCGGCCTGCTGGCCATGGGGTTCACCCGTCGGATGCTGGCAGCCAATGCCATCGGCAATCTGCTCAATATTTTCTGCAATCTGCTGCTGATCCCACGCTATGGTGTTGGCGGTGCCGGAGTGGGAACAGCCATTGGCTCTGCCATCACTTTGATATTGACAATACTGTTGCTGCAAAGCCCATCGGCACCAATCCATTTGCGTGGTCTTGGTGGCTGGCAGCCTTCTGTCGCCTGTTGGCAGGGACTATCCTCTGTATTCCGTGGAACTCTGGCAGAACAGGGGGCCGAACGGGTGGGCATGTTTTTGTATTCCCGCCTGGCTGCCGGGCTGGGTACCATGCCCTTCGCAGTCCATACGGTATGCATGAATCTATGCGATTTGTACTACTGCTTCGCCCAGGGTATGGGAAAAGCCAGTCTGGCCCTCTCCGCTTACTATACCGGATGTGGACAAACGAAGGAATGGCGGCAGCGGCTTGTCGGCGCCCAAAGGCTGGGACTGCTGCTGTCCGGAATGGCCTTTGCTCTCTATGTTCTGTTCCGTTGGCCGCTGGTGACGCTGTTTCTCCCCGACACTGCCGCCATGGCTTTGGGGAGTACCATACTGATCCTGGTGGGCCTGGTCAGCTTTCCGGAAGCGCAGGCCCTGCTCTGTGCGGGAGCCCTTCGTGGTATGGGGCAGACGCGGTTTGTCGCTTTGTATTCCCTGCTCAGTATCGCCGTACTGCGTCCGATTCTCACCTGGCTTCTGTGCTATCCTCTTGGGCTATCTCTCTATGGAGCGTGGGCTGCCCTGCTGCTGGATCAGACAGTGCGGGCCGTCTGCGCTACATGGGGCTGCTTTTCCAGGCAAAGGATGTATCTCTAAGACGCCTGCCCTTTCGCCAGATTCCAGATTATTTATCCCATATGTTATGTAATGACGTAGGGGATGAGTTTTATACAGAATGCTTCCATATCATAATCATACACGGGTTGCTGCAACAAAGCGTGCGGCAACCCGTGTTGAGATTTTTAGTGTTCCCTCTTGACAACTTTTAAGATTTATTATACTATAACAGTGTTATATATCACTGTTATATGGAGGTGTATTCATGGAAGAAAAATCTACCGCCACGCTGGAGAAAATCCAACAGGCGGCTATGGACGAATTTGCAGAGAAAGGCTTTCTCGGTGCTTCTCTGCGCCAGATCGTCAAACAAGCTGGTGTCACCACAGGTGCATTCTATGGATATTTCTCCAGCAAGGAAGCTCTGTTTGCGTCTATCGTAGAACCCCATGCCGCCGCCTTAATGGGTAAGTTCATGGAGGCTCAGACGTCTTTTGCTGAGCTTCCGGAAGCGGAGCAGCCAGAACATATGGGAATGGAGTCCAGTGCTTGCATCCACTGGATGGTGGATTATATCTGCGCCCATCGTGAGCCAGTGAAGCTGCTCCTGTGCAAAGCGGAAGGTACCAGCTATGAGCAATTCGTACACACCATGGTGGAGGTTGAGGTGGAATACACACTGCAGTATATGGAGGTATTGCGTCGACTGGGCCATGTGTTTCCGCACCTGGATGAATCCTTGTGCCACATCCTTGCCAGCGGAATGTTTAACGGCATTTTTGAGATCGTCATTCACGATATGCCCAAGGAGCAAGCCATGCACTATGTGGACCAGCTGCGGGATTTTTACACTGCCGGATGGCTGAAATTGATGGGGGCTTGACCCCTATCTTTTTTCAGTACTAGTTAGTTATATCTAACTTATTGAGGAGGGATCTCTTTGAAAAACAAGAAACAAAACAGCTTGCAGCGTATTCTGCAGTACTCTGGTGGATACAGAATATTGACTGTATTAGGCTGCTTACTCTCCGCACTCTCTGCTGTGCTGGGACTCATTCCCTATGTGTGTGTCTGGCTGGCGGCACGGACTGTGCTGTCCGGCTGGCCGGATCTGTCCGATGCGTCAGGACTGGAACATTGGGGCTGGACGGCAGTATGGTTTGCTGTCGGCAGCATTGCCTTCTATTTTTCAGCACTGATGTGTACCCATATCGCAGCTTTCCGGACGGCCCGGAACATTCGGAAAGCTGTGATGTCTCATGTGTTGACGCTGCCCCTTGGCTTTTTTACCGGTAATCAGTCCGGCCGTTTACGGAAACTGATCGATGACAACGCCGGACTGACGGAAGATCTGCTGGCACACAAACTGCCGGATCTGGCTGCCACTGCTGTAGCACCCCTTGCAGCCATCGCAATGCTGTTTCTCTTTGACTGGAGAATGGGCCTTCTGTGCCTGTTGACTATGGTGCTGGCGCTGGGAAGTATGTGCATGATGATGGGGGGTAAAAACGCTGGCTTTTTCCACCGCTACCAGCAGGAGATCGAGCGGATGAGCGGCGAAGCTGTGGAATATGTACGAGGCATCCCGGTGGTGAAGATGTTCCAGCAGACGGTCTATTCCTTCAAGGCCTTTTACACCGCTATTCAAGACTACAGCAATCTGGCCAGCCAATATGCCATGAGCTGTCGCAAGGGTCAAACCTGCTTCCTGACGGCCATCAACGGTACGTTTGCGCTGCTGATCCCAGCAGCTCTGGTCCTGGCCTCTGCGGGAGATGTTCGCCTGGTATTGGTGAACTTCATTTTCTATGCCCTGTTCGCTCCTGCCTGCGGCGCCATGATTAACCGTATCATGTACATGAGTGAGGCAGTGATGGAGGCCAATGAGGCGGTGGAACGTCTTGACGAGATTTTAGGCCAGGAACCCATGAAAATGCCGCACTCTGGAAAACAGCCTGAGAATGCAGAAGTGGTCTTTGACCATGTAACCTTTACCTATCCCGGCACACAGCAGCCCGCTTTGCACGATGTAAGCTTCACGGTTCGTCCCGGTGAGGTGGTCGCTTTGGTCGGCCCCTCCGGCGGTGGAAAGACCACCGCCGCCAGCTTGATTCCCCGTTTCTGGGACGCCGATCAAGGTCATGTCCTTGTGGGTGGAACGGATGTACGGGAATTGGATAGTCAAGCACTGATGCGTCAGGTGGCCTTCGTCTTTCAAGATACCCGTCTGTTTAAGCAAAGCCTTTTGGAGAACATCCGTGCAGCCCGTCCCGACGCCACACGAAATCAAGTACTTGCCGCAGCCCACGCGGCCCAGTGCGATGATATTCTGCAGAAACTGCCCGGTGGCCTGGATACAGTGGTAGGAGCCAAAGGCATCTATCTTTCGGGTGGTGAGATGCAGCGCATTGCTCTGGCTCGTGCTATTCTGAAGGATGCTCCTATCGTAGTACTGGATGAGGCCACTGCCTTTGCCGACCCCGAGAACGAACTACAGATTCAAAAAGCCTTTGAGGAGTTAACACGGGGCAAAACTGTGCTGATGATTGCCCATCGTTTGTCCACCGTGCAGAATGCAGACAAAATTCTTGTGCTGGACCATGGAAAGATTGTAGAACAAGGAAACCATGCGCATCTGTTAAAACAGCATGGCATTTACGCCGGCATGTGGGCGGACTACCAGCGCAGTGCCCAGTGGAAGGTCGAGAAGGAGGAAACCGTATGACAAAAAAGTTGCAGCATTGGTTTGCTCTGAGTGAAAAAGGAGCATACGATCTGGTCAAGGCTGTGTTCTGGTGCTTTGTATGCAACCTGAGTCTGATGCTCCCTATTGGTGCGGTGATGTTTACGATTCAGCATCTGTTGGATGTGCTGACTCAGAGTAGCAGCGCCATGGATCAGTTCGGCCCCTACGCAGGCAGCGGGCTGGCAATTCTCCTGCTGTTGTTCGTGCTGCACTGGTTCCAGTATGCAGCCTTGTATCTGGCAACCTATCGGGAAAGCGCCAACCGGCGGGTGAGTCTGGCAGAGACTCTGCGCAAGCTTCCTCTCAGCTTTTTCGGAAACCGGGATCTCAGTGATCTGACGGCTACCATGATCGCCGACTGCTCCTCTCTGGATCAGCTGTTCTCCCATTATGTCCCCCAGCTGCTTGCCTCCGTTCTATCCACCCTGGTCATCGGCGTGTGCATGTTCTGCTGTAACTGGAAAATGGCCGTTGCAGTACTGTGGGTTGTGCCGGTGGCAGTGATACTGACAGCAGGTTCCAAACGGATTCAAGATTCCTTTGGCACGAAGAATATCCTGAACAAGCGAGCCGTGGCTGACTGCATCCAGGAAGGTTTGGAAACCATCCGGGACATCAAAGCCTGCAACCGTCAAGAGGCATATGAAAGCGATCTGGAGGCAAAGCTGAACATGATGGAACGAGGGTCTATCCGCTCGGAGCTGGCCACTGGCGTGTTTGTTTGCTCTGCCCAGGCATTTCTGCGGTTGGGCCTTGCAACTACGGTGTTGACCGGAGGAGCACTTCTCCTCTCTGGAGAGCTGTCGTTCCTTTATTTTCTTGGTTTTCTCTTTGCTGCCGCACGGCTATATGACCCGTTGGGTATGGTTCTTCAAAATATTGCCGCTACCTTCAGTGCCAAATTACAGATCGAGCGGATGCGTTCAGTTCTGGAGCAACCTGTTCAGGAAGGTATCGAGGACTTCCGACCTCAAAGCTATGACATATCCTTTGAGCATGTGTCCTTTTCCTACCGAGAGGGTGCCGGTGTCCTGAACGATGTGAGTTTTACCGCCCGGCAGGGAGAGGTCACCGCACTCATCGGCCCTTCCGGCGGAGGAAAATCCACCGCCTGCAAGCTGGCCGCACGGTTCTGGGATGTCAACAGCGGCAAGATCACGCTGGGCGGTGTGGATGTATCAAGCGTCGATCCCGAGGTCTTGCTCCGCTCCTATTCCATGGTGTTTCAGGACGTAGTCCTGTTCCGGGACACCGTGATGGAGAATATCCGCTTGGGACGCCGGGACGCCTCCGATGAAGAAGTCCTGGAGGCCGCCAGGGCCGCCCAGTGCGACGCGTTTATTCGCCAGCTGCCACAAGGGTATGAGACGGTGATTGGTGAGAACGGCTCCACCCTCTCCGGAGGTGAGCGGCAGCGGATCTCCATTGCCCGGGCCTTGCTCAAAAACGCGGCGGTGATCTTGTTGGACGAGGCCACTGCCAGTCTGGATGTAGAGAACGAGAGTGCCGTACAGCTGGCTCTGTCTCATTTGCTGCGGGGAAAGACTGTCTTGATCATCGCCCACCGGATGCGTACTGTGACTGGGGCCGACCACATCGTTGTACTGGAAAACGGCCGTATAGCCCAGCAGGGCACCCCGGAGGAACTCATGGCCCAGGGAGGGCTGTACCGGCATATGATGGAACTACAAAATCAGAGCGTGCAGTGGCAGTTGGGATAACTGCTGACGGCTCAATATTATGACGGCGCTGGCTCCACAGGGGCCAGCGCCGTTTGATCGTTATGGAATCTCAGAGATGCTTATGGGATCAGCAACTCCAGCAGCTGTCGGAGATTCTTTTTGCCAAAGGAGATCTGTTCGCCGCCATTGACCACCAGGCAGGGTACACTCATCACCTGGTAGCGTTCCCGCAGATCGGGATAGTGGTTCAGATCGTACACCTGAGCCGTGATGTTGGGGCACTCTGCCGCCAACCGTTGGGCCGCTGTCACCAGCTCCGGGCACATGGTGCAGGAAAGGGATACCAGCACCTGCAGATCCACCGGCCGCTTCATGGTCTGGATTGCCTTCCGGGTCTCCTCGTCCAACGCCTGGCCGGGACCGGCAGCATTATAGAGCCCCAATACAAAGGAGGTAAACTCATGACCACCAGGTACACCATGGAAGGCCAGACCGGTCCAGCTGCCATCTGCCCGGCACACCTGTACGCAGGGCAGATGGTCCGCCCCGGATGGGTCGCCGTCCTCCACCGACAGCTTGTTAGTTTGGGCAGCCAACGCATCCATATAGGCTTTCAGCTCTGTGGACATCGGCCTTTCGTCCAGGCAGAGCCGCAAACGGAGCGGTGCCGCCATGCGGTCAAATACCGTATGGAGCTGAGCCAGCATCTCGCTGGTAAAGAGACTGTTATCCATCGTCGTCGAAGACTCCTGCTCCGGCGACTGGACTGCCGCAGCCTGAGGCCGCAGGCCCGTTTTGCGCTGCATAGCGGCACAAAGCCGCTCCAGCTCCGTGGCAGCCAGGGCGCCGTCGCCTACGGCGGTGACCACTTGCCGCAGGGGTTTGGCGCACACATCACCGGCGGCATACAGGCCGTCAACTGTGGTTTTCTGGCCGCGGTCGGTACAAACATAGCCATGCTCGTCCAGTTCTGCCAGGCCGCGGACCAGTTCCGTGGCAGGGGCATAGCCGGCAAATACGAACACACCGAAAGTCTCCCCTGCCGCCGCACGATACTCCGTCTCCTGTCCGGTCTTGGTATGACGCATCCGAATGGACCGCAGAGCCGTATCGCCGGAAACCTCCTCTACCACTGTGTTGGTCAGGACGGTGATCTTCTCATGGCTCCGGGCTGCTTCAGCTGCCGTTTCCGCGCAGGTGAAGTCATCGCCTCGGATAAGAATGGTCACATGACGGGCGTACTTCGTCAGAAAGACACTTTCCTCCGCTGCAGCAAAGCCGCCGCCAACCACAAATACATTCTTTCCGGTGAAAAACTCTCCGTCACAGGTTGCGCAATAGGCCACGCCCCGGCCTCGGAATTGGTCCTCTCCCCGGAAGCCTACCATGCGGGGATGGGCTCCGGTGGCCAGCAGTAATTCCAGTTGGTCCACATTTTCCATGGTGTATTCGGCATAGCGGCCATCGAAATTGACTATGACCGTTCTTTGCTGTATGGCATGAACTTGCCCCACCTCGCCGTTGAAAACGCCGCGGGCCACCAGAGCCCCTTTCCGGTCGCGCAGCAGGATGGAACCATTGTTCTTTTTCTGCATGACCTTATCGTGCAGCCGCAATGTCATGCCGCCCCGCACGATTTCCGGCTTATCCGGCGCCGGTGGATTCACCGCTTCCCGGATTTTCTCATTGAGCCGGTCCGTGGACGCATCGCCCCTGGAGCGAAATGGCGAGAGAATCTGGACCTGCTCCACGCCAAGGTCTGCCGCTTCTTTGAGATAGAGCTGACAGATCCGCTCTGCGGCCTCCTCCTGGGAGTTGACCTGGGCAAAGCTGAAGAACTCCTCGTGATAGCAGAGATCCGTCATGCCATCGTGAATGTATCTGGCGTTGTATGGGATCGGGCTGTCCTTCGCCTGCCGGAAGATCTCGTCCAGCACGGTGACCGGCACCAGTCCGCTTTTGATCAGCTGGTGAAACACATCCCCCGGCCCCACGCTCTCCAACTGGTCAGCGTCGCCTACCAACAACACTCTGGTATTTGGCCGCAGACGCTGAAACAGCTGATAGGCCAGAGACATGTCCATCATCGAACTCTCGTCCACCACCAGAAAGTCGACATCCAGATACTGCTGTTTTTTCTGCCATACGGACTCGTCGCCGTGCAGACCCCAAAGGCTGCGCAGCGTCTGTGCATCCACAATGCCTGTCGTTTCCGCCATGCGGCGGCTGGCCTTACCGGTTGGTGCACCCAGCCGAATTTTATGGTCGGGATACAGCATACGGTATCCCTCGATCACGGCTTTGAGGACCGTACTTTTGCCGGTACCCGGGCCGCCGGTGATGATGGACAGCATGTGGTTGAATACCATCATGACGCCTTCATTTTGCCGTTTAGACAGGGAAATGCCCAGTTGCCCTTTCACACGCTCCAACGTGGGGAGCAGCGCAGCCGGGACCGTTACCCGCTGCGTCAATTTCTGAACCACCAGGCAGGCGGTCTCGCACTCCTGGAGATACAGGTGCGGCAGATAGAGCTTCCCCTGGTTGGATGCAAGGACATTGGAATAGATCATCCGTTCCAGTTCGCCCTCGATTTCCTGGGGCGTTACCTGCGCGGCTGCCACCGGGACACCCTCGTTGAGCAGCAGCTGGGCGGATTTGACCAGTGCCTTTTCCTCCATGTAAAGATGTCCGCCGGTGTCCCGGGCTTTTTCCAGCCCATAGAGTACCGCGCCCTGGATACGCATGGGATCACGCAGACGATTGCCGGACTTTTGGACTACGATAGTAGACGGCATGGTGTACTTCCGAGAAAACAGCCGCATGGTGCGCCCG
>ERZ1643251.916-NODE-916-length-36754-cov-6.370065_pt1 | contig 36754 bp, 51 predicted proteins | sample MGYA00579261_ERZ1643251 | MGnify/ENA primary metagenome ERZ1643251 (study PRJEB29033, sample SAMEA4952267) | chicken gut metagenome | biome: Broiler Chicken; feature: Gastrointestinal Tract; material: Caecum | place: Ireland | collected 2018 | study: Broiler... | reverse complement strand
TGAAGTTCAAGGTTAGATATAGAACAGCTAAACTTACTGGAGCAAATGTATTAAGCGATGCTGAACTTAAGACTAACAGATACAATTTAAATCGTCAATGGTATCAGGGTTATAACAAAGGGTAAAATTAAATTATAATTTTTGTGAGGGTGGACTTTACTATGGAAAGAACAAGCAATAGTTATAATGTGAATAACATTTAGAGCCTAATAGGACAATTTAGAAGTCTTATAAAAACTTCTGGAAAGAGTGAATCTACAGTTAGAAAGTATAAGGAATACGTTAGAAATCTTATATACTTAGGAAAAGTTCAAAAAGAAGAAGTCGATTATGTTTATAGGCTTTTAGGTATGCAGAATACGAATGTAGTAAAGTGGAATATCACCCTTACAAGATTAGATAGCTTTATAAACGCTATGAATTACATGGTTTGCTGCACTAAAGAGCAAAGAAGAGAATGCTTAGATAAGTTGTTAGAATCTAATAAAGTAGATAATACAGTTTATAGATACATAGCAGAGTTATATAGCCTAAACTTAGCAGAACCTAAGAAGACTTTAGAGAGTTATAAGAACTCTAAGTTCGGTACATTCGCCGAGATTAAACCTAAAAGCAAAGAATTAAAGAATGTAGTCGTAGATAATACAGTGCTAGACGGTTTAATTAGAGAATATATAACAAAGCATGAAGTTCCTGACTTTTAGAATTTCTATATTAGGTCTAGATACAGAGATAGATTTTTTAAGTTTTCTGATGAACTCTTTGAATTGATTAAAAATACTCCTTTGGAAAAGATAGTAAATACAGATGATATCCAAGAAGTACCACAGTAGTTGTTTAAGGTTTAGAATATAAAATATAGTGAGAACCTTATGATAGCTTTAATAACTTACTTTTCTAAGAGTGTACATTCTACAAGTATACAAGACAAAGTAATAGCTTAGACAAACATGGCTATTCAGTTCTTAGGCTTAGATGATGATATAATAAATCTGTTTAACTAGATAGTTTGTACGAAGTTATATTTCAAGTTCAGAAGCAATGTTCCGATATACAATGAGTTTATAATGCTAGATACTTTAAATAATATGTTAGACAAACAGAAACTTGATGAAAAACTTAGTAGGAATAGTAAGTCTGGAATATATGAGTCTGCAATGCGAAAGAAACTTGATGCTTTGATACGTGCTACATCTGGTGAAGAGTGTGACGTCAAGGTAGGAATCTACTAGAGTGTAGATAAATCTTTCCAAGTTTGTGATAACTTGTCAGATACTTTAAATACTTATTAGAGGTTTTTCTCATTCGTACTGAAATAGATGAGAGAATCTTTAGATGTGATTGAATGGCTTGATAAAGACATGCTAGACGCAAGTTGCATAATTTAATAAAATATAATCAAGTGGAGGTATTAAAATGGCTAGCAAGTATGATGTACAGGCAATATAGTTTTTGATAGCTTCATTCAATAGTATAGTTAAAGAGGTAGGAAAAACGGATTCATCTGTTAGACTTTTTAAAAGACAGTCTGATGGACTGTGCAGCTTAGGAAAAGTAAGTAAAGATGACGTTGAATTTGTTTATAGACTTCTTGGGATGAAGAATACAAACAGTTTAAAATGGGAAATATCTTTAAACAGATTAAAAATCTTTACAGACGCTATGAACTATATGATTTGTTGCAAAGACGAGTCTTCTAGGTGCGAATGCTTAGAATAGCTGATGAATAGTGAAAAAATAGATGATACAGTGTATAAATTCATAACTGAATTATATGACATACATAAAAACAGTAGACGCAAGCCAGCAGATTTTAAAAACAGTGATTATGGAAAATTTGGCACTATGCAAGGAACAAGTTAGTATATGCAAAAGACAGAAAACAGCCATAATGGATGTAAAGAGCAGAGGATAATAGATAATAACATTAAGAGATTATAGGTAGACGATATAAATAGAAATTGGTTACTTGGAAAAAGAGAAAAGTACCCAAATATTTAGGTAGGAAGCTTATGGAGTACATTAAATGACAAGTATTGCAGAGTTGCTTTTGGAAAGCTTTTAATAAAGAAATTTTTAAACAACAGGTTAATCAAAGGTGGAGACTTTGATTAGAATGCTGGTAAGCTTATAGATTTAAGTGCTACAAAACCACAGGATTTGTTTATGACATCTGAAATTAGTGGAGGTCCAGAGGTATTGTAGGCTATAGCTGATCGGATTCCAGGGAATCTTGGAGATTCTGATATACAAACAAAGTTTAACAGAGTGTGCTACGTAGCTGAACGATTGTTGAACGGAGAATTTGTAGATGCAATACATATATGGTAGAAAAGTTACTAGTCGATATATCACTTTAAGTTTTATAGTTCAGACATTTATAAAAGTTATAGACATGTATATTGCAATTTGCAAGAACTTGTTGAACATATCGATCTGTTAAACAGGCTTATAGCAACAGATAAACCTATTCAAATTGGAAGTATGCGCGAAGGTGTGTTCGTAGACGATGAAGAATTGTCTAGATTGTTTATGAAATACAAGAATGAGTTTGTATTCCTGATGTTGTAGATATAATAAGCGTGATAATTTAACTTAATAGAATTGAGCAGGTGACGTGTAATGAATATGAATATGCAAGGTCAATATAATGTTGAAGCAATTTAGTTCTTGATAGCTTCATTTAATAGTGTAATAAAGGCTATGGGTAAAACTGATAAAGCAGTTGCATTCTTTAAATCTCAGGTAGATAATTTATAGACAGTTAGTCAAATTAAATACCCTGATATTGATTTTGTTTATAGACTTTTAGGGATGAAGAATACAAATGCTGTTAAGTGGGACATAACAATAGTAAGGTTAGACAAATTTACAAGAGCTATGAACTATATGATATGTTGCAAAACTCCTTAGCAGCGTAGAGAATGTTTGAATCAGTTAAAAGACTCTGAAGCTATTGATTCTACAGTATATAATTATATTGCTGAAATTTATGGGCTTAAAGAGATACCTAAGAAGAAGTTGGATGATTTTAAGACTTCAGAGTTTGGTAGGTTCGGGTAGTTTAGTACTGATACTAAGCTAAAGAATAGCAGAAACTCTAAATATGTTGAGGAAGCTGAGGACGATAAGAAGATAAAACTTAATGATTCTGAGGCAGTCATTAAAGAAAAGATTCGTAACAATACTAAAAGTAATAAACCTATTAAGAAAGTTGTAAATTCTACAAATTCTGCAGATAAACAGTGTTACGTAGAAGATTTAGCTCAGGATTTTATAGATAGGCGATTACATACTCGTGCTAACGACCCAATAGAGCTTATAAGGCGTAGCGGAATTGACATAAGAAGAAGATTTGGAAAGTACTTACTGGATGAAGTATCAAGAGATAAAGTGTTTAATACTTAGGGCGGAATTAAGAATCTAGTGAAAGCTAAAGATGCTAGCAATGTTTAGAAAGTTTTAGCAATTTTGATAGAATACATGGCTGACATAGAGAGTAGTAATACTTGGTAGAAATCCCTTCTAATTTAGGCTTGTGACCTCTTCTCGAATCTTTTTGGTGCTAGTGGTAAATTTGCAAAAGACCTTCAGACTTGGAAGTCTAGCTATAGTATGTACTATAAATACCCTAACCCTTAGGCAGTCTGCAAATGTGACCCTACTACTTTATATAAGCAGTATACAACGCTTATGGATGATAATTATTACTATAGTGATTTTCGTAAGACAGTTGATAGTGAGGACCGTAACAGAATTGAGATAGGAAATATGATTCATTATAACTTCATATAGGATCATAGGGTATCTGCGGCTTTCCTGGATAACATTAAAGATTTTGTAGCTATACTCGATATGATAGACATGATACTTAAGTGGTAAGAATAAGTACAGTAGGAGATAAATTATGGGTAAAGTAATATACAATATAGAAGCAATTTAGTTTATGGTATAGCAGTTTAAAGAGAACGTAGCTACCTATGGAAAAAATAAACAAGCAGTTCAGATATTTAGAAAACAAGCAAATTTTCTTGTGACTGGAAATTTGAACTATATGACAAGAGTTCAGCCTACAGACGTTGATTTTGTATTTAGACTGCTTGGCATAAGAAAGACAGACTCTGTAAGATGGGATACAACAATTAAAAGAATAGAGTAGTTTATATACGCTATGAACTATATTGTAGCTTGTAAGAACAAATCAGAAAGATGCAAATGCTTACAATATATGTGGAAGACTGATAAAATAACAGATACAGTATATAGATATATAATGGAGCTTTGTGATTTAGGAGATGCTAAGAAAATTCCTGATGTAAGCGATTACAGTTTAGACGCTTCTACAGATAGGGGATATGGAACTTTTGGAGTAAGTCTAAACAATAACACGGAGCACAACGTATCAAAACTCCGGTTAGATCAAGAAGCTATGTTACGTAAACAGATAGCATATGCTGATATGCTGAAAGAGTTTAACCCTCAGAGTTTAGATGATTTTGCAAATATCTTTCTAAAAGATTAGAAATGTCAGAAAGTCTTAGATGAACTTAATAAAATTTGTAATAAACCTGAAGATGTATATACAGACTTAGATATTTGTGCAATGTTTATAGAGTGGATGGCTGTTAATGGCATCAATCTAAATCATAATAAGCTTATGGTAAATGATTGGATCAATGATAGAACCTTGGGCAGGTATTTTAAGATTAAGGATAACAATTGTCAGGTGTTTGTAGCTGCTGGAGTGTGTGAATACTACAATAAAGTTTTTGTACAGCTGCAAAACCCTGAAAATAAGCCGTTAGACGCATATAAAAAATTTATATTTCAGTTAAATTGTGCTTGTGATTTCTCAGAAATAATGGAAAACGTATGGACAGAACCTAAAGAAACTCAGGGATTTATACAAAATCTATTATTTAATGCTAAGATAGCAATTCCTAAGAATAACGAACATGATAAATACTGTAAAGCTATGAACTTTATAGATATATACAATGACGAGGAGTTATACAGACAGTTCATAAACTGTATAAAGTCTGGAGCTAATATAAGAAAACTTAAAGTTGTGAGTATAGATCCTTACTTAAAAGAAGGAAGATTTAAGAGAACTGTTGAAGAATACAATAGTTATTTAATTAAATACAGATTGAGATTGCTGTATATACTTAAGATTTTTGATATAATACGTAAGAATGAAACTGATAAAGCAGGAGTAAGTTTCTTTGAGCATAACAATCAAATAGTTATTAGAAATGATGTGTAAACAATATGGAAAACTTGAGAGACAAAGTAGTTTTTATAAAGAACTCTTGTGAAGATAAGTACGGTAATATTCAGAAATATATAGACCCTGAGGTTTAGTTGTATATAGTTTTTGGGTATGAATGTAATGCAGATTGTGATTATTGTATATATCATACAAAGCAAGAGGGTAGCAAAACTAAAAATGTTGTAGACCCTGTAAAGTTTGCAAAACTCTTAGATACTTTGAATGATAACAATATTACAATATCTGATATACATATAACTGGTGGAGAACCTACTCTTGATTTTGATAACTTCGTAGAGATTTTAAAGATAATCAAGGAGAAGTCAAGAAAATGGAGTAAGGTTACAGTTAATACAAATGGAATAAACCTAAATCGTATGGGTTACTTGATAAATACAAGATTATTAAACTGTATAGCTTTAAGCAGACATGCAATAGACGATAAAGAAAATGAAGAAATCTTTAAAACATCAGATATACCTTAGTTAGAAGATATAAGACAATTCAATGGAGATAATAAACGTGGATTACATTTGAGTTGTAACCTCATAAATGGTCATATAGACAGTCAAGAGAAGGTTAAAAACTATTTAGAAATGGCAGCAGACTTAGGGGTATTTGATGTAGGGTTTATAGGCTTAATGCCTAAGAATGAATATTGCAAGCAATAGTTCGTAGACTTTAAACAGTTAGATATAGAGAATATACCTAATGTAATGAAAACTATGACCCATATAAATAGAGATGACAGTATAATAAAGGATGGAAAGCCTGCTGGTGAAATATTATGTACTTGTTAGAACTACTTATATAAATCCAGCGATAACAGATTAGTTTCTTTTTATCATCGTTTCGCTGTTCAAAGTAAACAAATCGTAAGTATGTTGGTATTCAGTGATAATAAGTTAAGACTTGGGTTCAATGGTGATATAATTTTAGAATTATAAGAAATACGTTGAGAAACTAGCGAGTAAACTTATAAAATAAATTTAATATACAGTACTAAGAATTTGAGTATACATTGCAGTATAGACGTTGTTTTAGAAAAGTTGTTTAAGTTGTAGTAAGAGTAAGACCTTGTAAATAAGTAAACGGCATCAAATTTGGTGTCGTTTATTTTTGTGTGAGTTATATACTTTGAGTTGACAAAATAGAAATTATGTGATATAATAATTGTATTCAGATTAAGAGATACAAGGAAAGGGTAGTCATTATGATTAACATGGACGCTACGGGAAAGCGTATAGAGTTTAGTGCTATGCCTGAAAGCCTTAACAAGCAGAGATTTGTGTTTAATCATACTTTCCTTGAGGTGAAGATCTTAAAAGGAACAGAAATCAGTGATATTAAAGGGCTTGAGCCTAATAAATATCACAATAAAGCTGTTGAGATTTTCAATAGCTTAGCAAAAAGTCAGTTTGATACTAATAGGTATATTCTTAAAGAAGATTCTGACTGGATGGAATTTTGCGTAGCTGTACAAGTCTTGACAGGACATAAGATGACGAAACTTAACAGTTGGATTTCTGATGACGGCATTACATTATACGACGTATGTCGTAAGTTTAATTTGGTGAATACGACTGATAATGGTTATTACCCTGATTTTGGTCGTTTGGAGCATTCAGAGTACCATTTAAGTCGAAATAAGAATAAAATAAACGCAGTAGATAGTGAAGATGAGCGACGTAGAGAAGAGATGCAAGCAGAGTCAGACAGAATTCTAAGACTTGAGCAAAAGTATGAACTATATAGAGATTCTGGAATTAACCCATTTTTAATTCCTAGATACTATACAGAGCTTTAAGCAACTTTTGATGAATTTGTGTGGAGGCAGTTAAAATGATTGACAAGCTTACTATAATGTGGGGACTTCCTGGTTCTGGTAAGACTCACTTTGTCCGAGAGAATTATCTGAATAATGTTTTTAGGAAGATCTATACGGCAGAGACACCTTATAATAAAAATGTAATCTTGGCCTTAGACTATAAACTCGAGTATAGAGATAGTCAATACAATATGGTTCCTGTGGAAAACGCTACCTTTGGTAGGGATATGACTTTCCAAGGAAGGCATAGGTATTTCGACACAGTCGTAAGAAGTCAAGAGAAGATGCTTATCGATCCTGGGCGAGTATTTGATGTTGTGGTTGATACGCCTTGCTGTTCATATAAGTACTTCGAGAGTTTAGCTGAAATGCTAGCTTTACTGCTGCTTCATACAGATAAAGTTGAGATTGAAGCATTTAGAGAAGATCGAAAGACCTGTAAGGATAACGATATTGGGCGTAGAAGTGTAGAGTCTAAGTTCTCTATTGAAAATATGGACTTTGACTTTCCTGAGGAAGACAAGTTGAGAGAAATCTTGGTCAGTAAGCTTGGAGACAAAGTGCCTAGTATTAAGGTTCACGAGCATACTACAAAGAGCAAAGACACTTGGAAGTCTGTGATGGGCAATTACATTATGGGGTCGCAGTCTCAAGATGAATTTTTCAATAGCAGTATCTTAAAGTCTGCAAGCTACAGTATGGGTGGAACACTCTACGGAATTGGGGGAGAGCAACTCCATAACGTAGAAGCTGAGCCTATGGGAGAATTTACAGAGCTTGATGACCTTCTGGAAAAGCTGTGTCCCACTTTATCGTTTATCTTATATAGACAAATTAAGTCTGAGCTGGTAAAGGTGGTTGAGCAAGACGAATCTGATTACTACAGTAGATGTACTTCTGCTCATTACGAAATTGATCTGAGTGACTTGTATAGTTTCCTGAAGAGCAATGGAGTTATAATGTATAGTAGCGAGTATCAGACTAATAGCAGTGACAGTAATGAATTTGACTGGGAGATTATTGAAAGACAGTCTAGCCGGTTATAAAAATAAATTAAGTAAAACGTTTTAAAGTTTGGAGGGCCTTAATTATGAGCAATTCTGACAGTTCTTGCAATGTACGTAATTTTAAAGACCTTATAGATTTGTCAAAGTGGCATAGGATGCTGTTTATTGTGCCTATGTCGCAAGAAGAAATCGAGTCGGCAAGGAAGTCGGCGCTTCGAGAGTTTGATGATGTAACTCAGGAGTATAAAGATTATGACCTTAAAATCAGTTACAACTCTATGATCAATGAGCGTGACAAGTTTATTGAGTCTCTGAATACTGACGCTGGATACTATGTTGAAGGTGCAGACGTAGAAAAAGATCATAAGATTTATTGGTGGTCTTATGGATATGGTTTTCAGAATCCTGTGGTACTATCTGTTAGCAAGAGAGCAATGGCAAGTGATGAGGGTGTGATACTCGTAAAGGATGCACCTCATTGCAATTGTGAGTTGGCGCCGTACAAGGCAGTTGGGTGTGAGGACATTTTTAAATTCTGTGAATCTGAAGTAGCTGCTATCAAATCTTTGGAAGCTTTTAATAAGGTCTTCAAAGATGAAACTAATAAGAGTTATGAGGACATTGCGAGTAAGACGGCTTATCCTGGCATGAGCATGACTGATAAGGTTAAAGTCATGGAAGTTATCGATCGTGTGCGTAGGTTCTTTGCTGAGAACCCTGGTGGAATGATTACGTTCCGTGGGATTGATGACCCTGCTGAATGTGTTTGCTAAGTAAAAGTTGATAGACAAAGTATACCGAGTATGCAGTTTGTTTTGAAGTTCGAATCTATTTATTTAGTGAATTAAGCTATCTTAAACTATTATAATATCGTACTACTTGTTGCTATACAGGGCTAAGAGCCTTGAAGTGACAGGTAGTATTGTTTTATTTTGATAAATTTTGTTATTTGATGAAATAGCAAATTTGCTTGACAAAATAAAACAATTATGATATAATAATTCTTATAGAATTGAAAAGGAGATGATGGCAGTTAGTACGCGAAGAAGTCGTGCAGAAATTGCACGGAGTCTTCTGTATAACTCGTCACTTGCCATTGGTTTAATGACTTCTATTGCAATCTCGACAAGCATTTGTGGAGATTTAGTGACAAGTGTACATGCTGAAGACTCCAAAAATTACTTGGAGAATACTAGTTCTGTTGTTGAAACAGTCAGTCTAGTAGATAAAAAGACAGTTGAAACTTCATCTGCTATCGTTGATGTAGACAGTGTAGGACGTTCAGATGTGATTGAAAGTCAATCGCTTGATGAAGTTCAGCCTGTAAATCAGATTGACCCTGTACCTGAACAGTTGAAGACGGCTGCTGATGCTGTAGTCAATGTTGATTTGACGAAATCAGTTGTTAAAGAAACTGAAGCAGTTGTAGTAACAGTAGATGGACAGAATGTTCATAAGGGAATGACCTTAGAGGAAATTCTTAATACTGCTACTTCTGATAACGAGTACGTATGGTTTTACCTTACATCTCCTGAAGATATTGGTGGTGCAGGTCTGACTGATGCTGGAGCGGCTGCTGTAATGGGTTGTATGCAAGCTGAAAGCGGTGTAAGCACTTCTGCATTGAACTATACTGATGGTGGATATGGTTTACTTCAGTGGACTGATACTTATACATCCTCTAGAAAATCTAATCTTTTTGGTTGGTGCAGTTCTAATGGATATGACAGTGGAACATTACTTGGACAGTTGAGTTTCGCTAGTCATGAGTTGAAAACCTTGTTCAGTAGCAATGCTGGGTATAGCTTCCCAGTTTATGAGACCTTGACGTCTAGTGGTGATATTGATAGTTGCCTTAGAATGTTCTTTAGTCACGCTGAAGCTGGTACAGACGTTCCAATTTCTGCTGATTACATTTATGCTGGACATAGTAATACATACGAAATGTATATGAACAGATTGAATTATGCGTGGACTATGTACAATGAGTTCAGTGGCAGTAACTAAGTTAATTAGTATACTTGAAGAAGTAGGTATGAGCATCTTGAGTAGGTGTTTATACCTACTTTTTATTTTATATTAAGTCTTTTATATATTTGAGAATACAGTTTTTTAGACAGTTATATATTATATAATATAAATTATAAAATAATAAAGCAGTAAGAATATACTTTAATATATAGGAGAGTACAAAATGTTTGATTTGTATAAATCTGTAGATTCTGAAGGAAGGACTTTTGAGCAGTACATGAAGACTTATGATGCTAGTGCGTGGAGGCATCCTTCTGTAACTATTGACGTTGTTCTAATGACTCAAATTGATGGTGAAATGTATGTACTTTTGACAAAGCGTAAGAATCACCCGTTTGTTGGATGCTGGTCTACACCTGGAACATTTGTCAATTACGATGAGTCTCTTGATAAGGCTGTGGAGCGTACAATTTCAGAAAAAATTGGAATTGACGGAGAGGGCAATAATTTCTGGTATCGTCAATTGCATACTTTTGGAAGTCCTGATAGAGACCCTAGAGATCGTGTAATTACTACTTCTTATCTGAGTCTTGTAAACAGTGAGAAGTTGCGTATACTTCTTGAAGAAGATAAGAATGCAGATAATACAAAGAATCTAGCATTATTTAAAGTTAAAATGCGTAAAGTTGTGGAGAATGAGTCTAAGCAAATGAGCATTATAACTTTGACAAATAATGAGGAAAATCTTGTAATTCAGTATAAAATAGTTGAAACTATTAAAGGTAACTGGATTCAGACAGATAGTGTGCTTGATGAAAGCATTTCTAACAGTGAACTTGCAGGAGATCATATTAAACTTATTCATAACGCAATGGTTTATATGGAGAACAATAGTGGAAATTACGGAGTACTTCTTAATCTTCTTCCTGAGCTGTTTAGTCTTGGGGATGTTCAGAAAGTATACGAGGACATCACTGGTAAACGTCAGATAGCAGGTAATTTTCGTTTAACTCTTTTGAAGTCTGGAGCTGTTGTAGATAGTAAGCTGACTAGAATGTACAGAGGGCGTAATGTAGCTTTATATAAAGCTAATAAGTTTAAGTTGTGTGGCGTATAAGATATAAGATAGATATAGCATAAAGTTAACTTTAGACCAATATAAATATCTACAGGGAGATGAAGAGATGCCTTTTAAAATAGATAGGTTAATCAGATGCGACGGAAGCGAAGCAGGTTATAAATTGATATAGACTCAGTCATCTGAAGAGAAACGTGTGGACTTGGTGGAACTTTTAAGTCTTATACGTTTAGGTGAAATACAAAACGTTAAAGATTTCTGTTTCGGCAATCTAAATATGCTTGATGAAAAATCTAACCCTGAAAAAGCTTGTGACTATTAGGATGGTACAATTCAAATAGATGCTACAAGCAATTCAAATCATGCGCAAGCTTTAAGATATTTGAACAAATTCCTCATGTTAAACAGAGAACCTAAGCTTAAATTTACATTGCTTGAGAATGATCGTATAAGACTTGATGGAATAAATAGTGACAATCATAAAATTGAGAAACTTCGTATTCCTAAGTTTATAACTGACTTTGCAAATAAAACAGAGTGGGGTTAGATAAGCTCTTGGTAGAATTTTTTAGATATCAGTGAGATAGAGTACGATAACTCTCCTGACAGAGATGTGAGTTTAAAGGGTTGGCTAGCTAATTTAAAATAGGAAAGCATTAAGGTATCTATAAGTCATTCAGAAAGAGTAATAGACACTAGTTATATGTTTTAGAGCTGTAAAAAGCTACAGTAGATAGAGTTTATGACTCCTTTCGATACCTCTAGAGTTGTAGATATGACAGAAATGTTTTACGATTGTACAAATTTAAGCAATTGGAACTTTTTAAAGAATTGGGATACTTAGAGTCTTAGAAGATTAGACAGAACATTCTTTGGGTGTAAAAAATTAAGAAGTTTGAGATGCTTATAGAATTGGAATACAAGCAATTTAGGTAGTCTTAGATGGACATTTGCAAAGTGCAGTGGTTTAAAGTCTTTAGGTTCTCTAAAAAATTGGAATACTTCTAATGTACATACGCTGGACGGAACATTTTTCGGATGTAAATCTCTTACTGATATTAAAGCTTTAGAAAATTGGGATACAAGCAATGTAGTTTTAATGAAATCAATATTTGAGAAAGCTAATCAGTTAGAAAATTTTGAAGCGCTTAAGGATTGGAACGTATAGAACGTTCTAGATTTCTACAGAGCTTTTAATGCTACTGGGATAACTGATGTGGACTTTTTGATGAAGTGGGACGTTAGAAAAACCTTAGGAATACAAGAGATGTTGTAGTATACAAATATAACAAATATAAGAGGACTTAAGAATTGGAAAACAGATAGTTTAATAGATGCAAGGTTTTTGGTAGCTGAGTGTACTAAGCTTGAGAGTCTTGAAGGACTTGAAGACTTAAACGTTTAGAAAGTTGAAGACTTGTAGGGACTTGTATGTGGATGCAGTTAGTTAAAGAACTTAGACCCTTTAAAAAATTGGAAAACAAGTAATGTAGAATAGATAGCGTTTCTTTGTCAGGGATGTACAGATCTGGAAGATATTTAGGGCTTACAAAACTGGGACGTATCTAAAGTGATTCAGATGGATGCTGCTTTTTGTGATTGTAGAAACTTAAAAAATGTAGACAGTCTTAAAGATTGGAAACTAAGCAATTTAAGAACAATGACAAATACTTTCTGTAGTTGTCATAGACTTAAAAGTGTAAAAGCTCTAGTTGGTTGGGACCTTTAGAAAGTTAGGAATATGGAGTTTATATTTAGTAGGTGTGGCTGTGTAGAGGACTTTGAAGCTTTAGATAGTTGGAATATACCTGATAATATCATGACTAGAGACATGTTTGAATATTGCAGTACTTACCCATAGTGGTATAAGGCTAAGTATAAAATAAGGGAATATTAAAATAAATGGTACAGGACTTTGACTTGACAAAAATAAAAAATTATGATATAATAGAAGTAGAAAATATAAAAACTTAATTTTTATGTGGTACGGAGGTTAAGTATGAAGTACATCATTTTTACCAACGGAAGTGCAGTCATTTTTGGAGATACTACTTCTCATAAAGCTGTAGCAGGCAATCGACCTGTGAGTTCTGCTGGATTTTGCAGAGTTGAGACTTTCCGAAATGACTATGATGACGTTCGGGCAAAAGTATCTGCTTGGGGAAAGAGCGATTCTCTTGATGCTTATAGTCGTCCTGGAGATAACATGGTGCTTGAAATGATGTTCATGCAATAAAGTTTATATGGATACAAATGAAAAACAGAGATGGCATAATTTAAGATACAATATCGAAACGGTAATAATATTGATACTATAGGAAATTTTGGCAGTAACGTTAGTTTTAAACATATACGCTTATTGGCCTGATATATGTGCCTTTGAAAAATAGTTTAATCCTGAATACAATGAAATGTATAGCTTACTCGTAATGGAGAAAGACAATAAGCAATGTAATCGTGGACGAAGAATAGTATCTTAGGCTATGCTAAGTGTTCCAGACAGTGTAATTGATAAAATACAAGATGAAAAGTGGGTTATAAAAATAACTGACTCTCCTGTATCTGATTATATACGTAACAATAATTGGCAGGTGGCTAGTTTTGTTAAAAAGGATAAAACTGTTGGAATAACTTAGTTTTAGGACAAAACAGTTATAATAAATGTTGAATCTATAGATAGTTTATAGTACGTTACATTGCATGAGTTAGCGCATGTTTATGATTTCTACTGTAGAGACTAGTCGGATGTTTAGGTGTCACAGACGGATGAGTTTATAGAGATATACAATTCAGAGAAGAGCTGGGCTTAGGAATATGCTCAAAATTCTTAGGGTGAGTATTTTGCATACTCAATGGCTCATTACTGGAGCAATCCTAAAGAGTTAGAGACAAATGCATAGAGAACATACAATTACTTAAAAGAGTTAAACAGTTTAGATATAAGCTAAGGCTTATTCAAGGACTTGATTATAGTTAATAATATAAATTAAAATTTTAAAAGAATCGGGTGAGTTAAGACCAATGACTTCTATGTTTGGACGTGAGTATTATGAATATGAACGCTTTTACTTTTGGTATCAGCGTTTTATTTCTGTGCTCATGTCTAGAGAGAGGTTATTAGTGTCTTTAATTAAGATTTAAGACAGCTTGAAAAAGTTAACAAGCTAGCCGAATGGTGAAGGCACGTTAACGGAAAGAGTAAAGTCTTAATATAAAGCATATGAGACCTCCTTGGAAAGTCGTGAGCGTATCGTTAAGATATGTTCGCGACTTTTCTTTTTGCTTTATTTATCGTGTTGGTAAAATAAAATTAGACATTGGTAAAATAAAATTAGGCAGGTGATTTACTAAGTGGACTTCAGTGATTATTGGTTTAAACAGAATGAGCGATGGCGAGAACGGCAGTATAATGTGAAAATCGTTCAAATAGTTGAAAATACCTACAAAGCAAGACTTTGATGGGTTTATTAACTACGTCTATTTTTAAGTTGAAATCTTTTAAAAATTTTTTGAAAAACCTATTGACAAAGTGATTTGCTTGTGTTATAATATGTTTGTAAGGTTGAGAGAGATAAAGACCTTATGAAAAAGATATGGGTCGGTGGCCCAGCGGCGAAGGCAGCTGACTGTAAATCAGCCACGTTAGAAACATCGAAGGTTCGATTCCTTCCCGGCCCACTATGTATCAGTTGATGATATACAGTATATTAGACTTATAAGCGTATATAATATAATTATATAAAAGTATTAGAAGGTGAGGATATGAAGTTTATATACGCTTCTTCAATTACTAAGAGTAATGGACTAATATACTTAGCATTTGATACAGATACTCAGTCTATTTATAACGTAGACTATAGGAATATAGTAGATAACTTATCAGATTATTATGGGATACAAATAGTTTCTGGAAAACCGAAGTTTATTGGATATAATAACTTACCTAAGATAGACAAGAACTTGCAATATGTGGGTTAGGTATATACTTTAGTCGGAGTTATCAAAGGAAATATTGATGAATACGTTTTGATAAAGCCTATACAAAGCATTGTTAAATTAACAAGAGATAAGGTACTTAAGCTTGCAAGTTCTGGTATGATAACTAATATAGAAGTTAGCGATAAGGTTATTAGACTTAGAGTAGGTAAGTTACTTATAATAAGGAAACAAGAGAATCGTGATCGTATCAAAGATACTGTTGTAAAGATTATAGACGCTGATGGATTGTATGAAGATATGTAGACAGTTGGTGTTGGGCATAAATTCTTTGGAAAGAGACTTTCAGACGGAAAATTTGGTATGGTCAAAAAATAGGTGTAGCCTAATAAATACGATAATATCAATGAAATATTGTGTTTTCATCTTGGTAAATTGTTTGGAGTAAACGTGTGTGAAGCATCTCAGGTAATTTATGACGGAGAAAATGACTGGGTGATTTAGATATATCAGTATGAATATGGGTCTAATCAAGTGATATAGTGTAAAAATGCTTTTGGAATAGATAACTTCAATAAGCAGTTTAATATCAAAGCTATTAGAAATAGATTTGGAGACGCTGCTGTAGATGATTTTAATCGAATGATAATTTTTGATACTATAACAAGACAGACTGATAGACATATAAGAAATTTCTAGTTCTATAAAGATAGAATGTATCCTCTGTATGATAACGGAAGATGTTTATTCTGGGATAAGTAGAAGCTTAATGAAATATCTAATATAGACTTGATAAGTTAGTTTTATACTAATGAGCATGGATACGGCTGGAATTATTTAGACGGTAACTTAGGACCTATGGAATGTAGGAGGCTTATAAACTAGAAAGTAACTTATAATCAGGTTTTACAGGTAGTTAGTAAGTTTTATACATTTGAAAGGGCCGAGATACTATAGAAATATATTTATAGAGCTTATAGATTAGTCATAGGAGGAAGGATAGATGTCTAAGGTAGATAAGTGGTACTTGTACAATGGGCTAGTTTACTGTGGAATATTATCCTATGATGAAGATACTCAGACATTCTCTTTTAAAATAGAGAATGATTGTGCAAGAACAAGGGCTGCTATACAGGCTTTGAACTTGGATAAAGATCCTAAATGGTGTAGAGAGACTATATTCGACAGAGTGTTCCCTCCTAATAGAATAGATGCTAGACGATTGTTAAATAAAATAGGACTTGTAGATTATGATGCTTGGGAGATAGTAAAGTATGTTCATCTTATGAATTCTAATGATATGGTCTGGATGAATAAAGAGAAGAACACCGATTTCTACTTTAAGAATCATCCTGCTAGTAGAATAGTCTCAAATGAAATTGCTTCAAATCCTAATATATTTGCATAATACTTAGGATAATAAAGATTTAACAGGTTCAAGTTTGTATAAACCTCTGAACTTGTTTATATGGACTCGTAGCTCAGTCGGTAGAGCAGTGGACTGAAAATCCACGTGTCACTGGTTCAATCCCAGTCGTGTCCACTCGATATGTGTTCATAGTACAATGGAGAGTATATCAGTCTACAAAACTGAAAATGCAGGTTCGATTCCTGTTGGGCGCATAGAGAATAAGAATGATTAGAGGAGTTGTTAGTATGAGACATTTGCGATGGCGTATACGTTCAGATAAAGAAACAGACAAATCTGAACATAGGGGTATGGCGTAATGGTAGTGCGGCGGTCTCCAAAACCGTGTCTTAGTGCAGGTTCGATTCCTGTTACCCCTGCTTATAGTTTAATATGGCCTAGTAGTGGAATTGGTGTAACACGCTGCCCTTTCAAGGCAGAGATTGGGAGTTCGATCCTCCCCTAGGTCACTTGGTAAAAGTTAAAACTTTATACCGTTTACATGGCCTGTTAGTCAAGTGGTGAAGACGCGGGATTCTCAATCCTGAGGGACGAGTTCAATTCTCGTACAGGCTACTCGGAGTAGAGCAGAGGTAGCTCACGAGGCTCATATCCTCGAGGTCGGTGGTTCGAGTCCATCCTCCGAAACTTTGCGATATACATTATATTATTGAGGATTCGTATAACGGTTAGTATAGTGGACTCTGACTCCGTTGGTAAAGGTTCGATTCCTTTATCCTCAATTAAATAAGGTGACGATCAGTGTAATTAAAACGCTGGTCGTTATTTTATTTTCAGGTATATCTATTGAGTATACGTGTTTATATATTAGATTTGTTATTAAATTTAATTGAAATTGGAGGTGTGAACATTATGAACAAGTCTGAAGCTTACGAAGTTTATGCAAAATCTTTCAAAATAGTAGAGAACTTGTTAGAAGCTGGACTACTTAAGAAAACTATAGAAACATCTCCTGATAATGATAATATAGTCTATACTTATCTACATAGACAGGCAATTTTTAATTTAGGAGATACTGTAGGGATACCTGCAAGATCAATATATAAGGATCATGACTTAAACAAAGTTGTAATGTATATAGCAGGAGCTCTTAAAGCAAGTGAAGCTCATAGACTAATATCAGAGCATCATAACAGAAATACAAAAGACGAGAAGGTTTTAACAGAAATGTTGTTAGACTGGGAATCTGCTAGATTTACAAAGCCTGATAAGCCTTTGAACGCTTATGATACATTACATAAATATTATAAAGACATGGAAAATAGAATGATGCCTATACTTAAAAAATATAGCTTAGATAAACCCACAGATTACAGTGAAGCAATAACGGTTGAACAATTTAATGAAATGAAGAAGCATGTAGATATAAATGATATCGTAAGAGAAGTAGAAAACTACATTAGACAAGAAAAGTAATCGAAGTAAAATAAAAGATAACAGGAGGAAAATAGTATGTATAGCTTTATAGTTTGTGAGCCTGAACTAGATAAGTTTAATGATGTATCAGAGCTGTTATATACAGACCAGGGTGATTTGATAGAAGCAGTTACTAATTTTATGGACAAAACGACAGTTGCATTAACTAGAAAATATGGTCGATATGCAAGAGTTTATAAGGCTTCTGACCCTGAAGAAATAGATACTCCTAGAAATGTTATAAATGCTTTTAGAGCTGTAAATGCAGACGTTACTTGTTCTTGGAAGATAAAAATTAAAATAGATACTGGACTTAAGTCTTATAGTGAAAAGGCTTATATGTTTGAAGTTGAACGTTAATCTTTGTAAGGTTATACAATATAAGTAAATTTTATGTCTTATAAAATAGACTTTCAAATATGTTGATATGTTTTTAAAATTAAAGAAAAGGTTAAAATAAATAGAAAGTTAAAGACTTTCAGTTTGGAGATAAGCAATGGATAATAACGGATTTAACAGTATGAATGGCTTTGATAATCAATAGGAAATGGCAAATCCTAATAAGTTTGGTCAGAATCCTAATCAAAATTTCGGAGGCTATTGTACCCCTAATAGAGGCCCGATGAAGATGGGTCAGAGACCTCCTATGAACAGAGGATTCAATCCTAATATGAATATGGGTCAGGGACAAAATCCTGGTAATTTCGGACAGACTTCTAATGGATTTGATAATAACCCTGGTAATTTTGAGCAAAACAATCAAGGTTTTACAGATAATCAGTTTAGAAGTAACAATGTGAACGGAACTGCAGTCCATCAGAGTTATGTAGGTTCTCCCCTTGATAAAAAGGGAAATCTTGGAGTAAGTTTTGTAATCCTCGGAATTATTGCATGGCTGATGGTTGCTGGACAGTTGACTACTGGATTGATAATCTTTGCAATACTGTGTGCATTCGTTGAAAAAGACGAGAATCTCACTAAGGTGATGATGAGTGCTTTAACCTTTATGGTTACCTCTTATATGATTATAAGTGGTTGGTCAGTTATTTATAATGTTTTATACTATATTGTAAGCGGAGCTGCTTCTTCAAGTGGTTGGTTTAGCTTTATGTTTAAGGTAGCTACAGAATTGCAGGGAGCATTAAACAGTCTAAATGGTTTAGTGTCTCGTATTTATGATATTGTGGTATTCGTAATTGGTTTCAAGAGTGCCTTGGCAATAAGCAGAGGACAGATAACTGAAAGCAAGTTAGTCAATAAAATTTTTAAAATACAGTGAAGATAAGATAAAATACAGATTTATTGATAAGATAATCCATTAAAAATGGTTTAAAACTTAAAGATTTGTTGAGATAACTTAAAAAACGACGTTTTAATAGTTGTGGTTGTCTTTAGAAATTAAAGAGATTGAATAATTATTAGAGCGTCAAATATGGTGAATTGGCAGAGTGGTTTAATGCGCCGGTCTCTAAAACCGTTGAGGTTAACAGCCTCCCAGGGTTCGAATCCCTGATTCACCGCTTAGCTATTAAAGCTAAAACTTGATAAATTGGCAGGTTGGCAGAGTGGTTTATTGCGACGGTCTCTAAAACCGTTGAAGGCTTGAAAACCTTCCCAGGGTTCAAATCCCTGACCTGCCGCTTATATTTATGGTGAATTGTCCGAGTGGTTTATGGAAGCGGTCTCTAAAACCGTCGACGGGGGTGACTTCGTCCCAGGGTTCGAATCCCTGATTCACCGCTGTCGTGCTAAAAATCTCTTAGCTTGACGTTTTTCATTTTCTATTAACTTCTTTACTTGAGCGTCTGTGTAGATACTATGCAGGCGCTTATTTTTATTTTAAAACTTAAGTATGCGTGTGATATACTTTTAAGATATACTTTAAAATATTAGGTTGCAATTTTAGAATTTAAAAATTATGCGGAGGTAAATCCTATGAACAACTTAGCTGATTTAAGTATGAACATTATTATTGTAACTAATGCAAAGACAAAAGATGAGGCGTTCAATGAAATAAAGAAATTGTACAATGGGTTTGCCTAGGACAACAGATTGGATAATTTCAATAACTATGAGGAATATGCAGAATACGAAGAAAACAGAATGAAGTCCGATATAGATAAGGATATGGCTACAATAGTATCGCCTTTTACAATAGTTGACCTCTTGGATGATACTGAGATAAGCTTACTTCATTGTGGTGATTATACAAGAAAAACTAAGTTTAATAGCCTAGATAAAAGTATATATGCAATGGACAATATTTATGAGGTCTACGGGTGTTTGAGACCTGATGTAGAAATTGAAGACCTTGAGGAAATCGAAAGCATTGAATATATTGTAAGTAGACTTGGAGGAAATATTGTTATTCTTTCAAATAGAGCTAGCATGCCAAAGATTGTAAGAGATAAGCTAGCTGAAAATAGTGTGGAAACTTTTAATCCGTTTAAGTAAACTTACAAGCGTTCAAGATGCTTAAAGATTTTCAGATAAGGCGTGAGAAATTAGATGATATTCAATATAATTGTTGGAAATCCACCCTACAATAAAGGGATAGACATAGATTTCATGTACAAAGCTTTTAAACTTGCAGATAGCTCAGGATTTATAACAATGATAGTACCTGCAAAATGGGAAACAGCTTCTGATGATTCAATAATGTCTTTTAAATATTGTAGTTATGCAGAGTTTAGAGAACTTGTAGGACCTTATATAAGCAAAGCAGTGTTTTATCCTTGCTGTAAAGAAGTATTCGATATACTTCAAGTTGACGGAATAACTTATATACTAATAGATAAAAAGAATATTAAAAATAAAGATAACAGTTGGAAATTATGTGAAATACATAATAAGAGTGGGATATTTAACGAGTTCAATAGTTGTGAACTTAGGAGTATTGAAGAAAGGCCAACTTTATTAAATATAGGCAATAAGATAGTATGTGAAATACAGTCTAAATTAGGAAAAGATTATAAGAAGTTTCAGTTTAATGCAAGAGCTTTAGAGGATGGAAAGCGTTATAAAGTTTGGGCGAACAGTCAGATACCTGGTGGAGGCTTATAGACTTATACAAGTAGACGAAAGGGTTATTTCGTTGGAGCTTCTTATATAGAGGATATACTTAAAGATAAAAATATAAAGCATATGCCTTCAGAGAAATGCATTTATAGTTAGGATAGCTTAGAAGATTGTAAGATATTCTTAAGTTATTTTAATAGTAGGCTTCTTAGATTCTTAGTATTCATAAATACAAGTAAGATGAGCAATATGCTTACTGATGATGTGTTTAGATTTGTACCCTATATAAAATTAGACAGACTTTTATAGAATGATGAAATCTATGATATATGTGGAATAACTTATAAAAATCGTGAGCTAATCAATGGAATTGTTAAAGACAGATAATAAATATAGGGTGATTGTATGAAGTGTGGAAGACCTAGAAAAGATTGGATTGGACCAGACGGAAAAACATACAATACCCTTCAAGAACTTTGTAAAGCTTATAATATAAATTATAGTACGGTAAGAAGTAGATTGAGATCTGGTTTAAATCTTAAAGAAGCACTGACATTAAAAACAAAATCAGATAGTAAATAGACTAAAAGCAGTGGAAATAAAAGGTTAACAGTTGATGAAAAAATAAAACTTAGATTATAGGTAGTAGATCATAAAGGAAATAGGTTTAACAGCCTAAAAGAAATGCTTAAACATTATAAGATAACTGAGCAGGCTTATAGAAAAAGATATAAAGACGATTGGACGCTAGAGGAGATTTTAGAGACTCCGATAAACGAAGAACGTAAGATGGAATATAGCGACGCAATAGATTTAGGTTATAGAAAACATAAGAAATAAGGTGATAACAATGGAAAATAAAAATATACAATCTGAAATGGTTGGAAACAAAGTTTGGGGTAGTATAACTTACAAAAATGAACAAGCCTTTGAATTAAGCGGCGAGACTTAGAGTGATAGGCAAATAGAAAGTGTATTTACTCCTATTAAAATAGTTAAAGACATGGTAGATGTTCTCGACAGCAAAGTTGCAGATGAACTTGGTTAGAGTTATTTTGAATCTCAAGGAATTTTAAACAAGCGTATACTTGATATTTATTGTAAAAGTGGCAGATTTTTAAGTGAGATTCGAGATAGATTTTTTAGATAGAATCAGTACAAGTTAGAATACGAAGAAAGCTTGGAAAATCATATAATAGACAGCAGGATATATGATAAGACAGATACAAGTAGAAAACAGTTTATTATAAACAATAACTTATTTGGAATATGCCCTGACGAGATGACGAGGTTAATATCTTAGAGGGAAGTAGCTGGAGATCCTTTTAGTGGGAACTTCAGAGTAGTTAAAGAAAACTCGGGTATAAATAAGACAGACAATAGTTTATTTCAAGCAGTACAAGAGATAAGGTTTGAAATACCTGATAATAATGGAGGTACTAAGACAGTGGAATTTGATACAGTGGTTGGCAATCCCCCATATAACGGGGGGGGGACATAGACTTTGTTATAAGAGGATTTAATCTTTCCAAAAGTTATGTGCTCATGATTACTCCGGCAAAATGGCAAACGGCAGAAGCTGATCAGAAAATATAGTCTGTATATAGCTATAAATATTTTAGAGATACAGTTGTAAAGCATATGAAATACGTATGTTTTTATCCTGATTGCAAAGATGTATTTTAGATAATGCAATCAGATGGAATTACCTACTATTTAATAAATACTAAGCAAGTGTATGATAGTTGTACAGTTGTAAACAAATGTAATAACGTTAAGTATTTCAATTAGACTTAGGTTAGGGACATAAGAAATCGTGAGTAGCTCATAAACGTAGGAGATGAGATTAACAAGATTCTTAAGGATAGACCTAAATTCAAATTTAGGTATCTTGATATGAGCTGTAGATATGCTGTATGTACAAACTGTCAGTTACCTGGTGGAGGTTTATATGCCATAACAAGTAAAAATAAGAGCGTGTATTATTTAGGAGTAAGTGAAACTTACGATATGAAAGAGCCTTATTGGAACCTTGGAATGTCTTAGCAAATGAAGATAACTTTTACTTAGGATTCTAAAGAAGAATGTGATAGTTTTGCTTAGTATTTAAACTCTCGGTTTGTAAGGTTCTTTATAGCTATAAATATAAGTAAGTTGGCTCCTGTAAATTAGGATGATTACTTCAGATTTGTTCCAGAGCCTCCAAATAATAAGTACGATCATATATTTACTGATGAGGAATTATATAGGTATTTCGGGTTACCTGATAAATATATCAGTGTTATCAATAGTGTAGTTAAAAGTCGTTAAAATTAAATAATAAGTCTTAAACTAATACTCTATATGGTAAATATAGAGTATTTTATTATATCTTATTTGGGGTTGAAATACGTGAAGAAGTTATTAAGACGACCTGATGGTTTAATATGCAAAGACATTTGTGAAGTAGTTTATAACTATGGAATGACCATAGACTTCTTTGATAAAAATGTAAACAGGGGAAACTTGGACTTTTGGAGTGCTAGAAACATCTATTATAATATAAGAAATAACTTACCTTTATCTGATAGACGAATATATAAAGACGAGTTAACTGATTTTCATTTCTACTGGCTAGAATCAGATAATCAGTATATATGTTATAGAAATGACCTAAAGGGTTTATTAGTGACTTTAACTTGGTGGGGTATACTACCTCACTTGGCAAATTATATAGCATTGCAGTGTTATAAAGACCCCAATAAACTAGAGGAACATTTAAAATAGTTTAGAGCAATTTATAATTCTTTAGACCTTGGAATTCAACGAGGAAGGCAGTGTGAAGGAAGATTTGATCAGTTGGATTCCTTTTGTAAGCATTACGATATATAGAAAAAGCAATTATTAGAAAGATTGGCAAATGGGTGGAATCTTCAGGACGCAGTGAAAGTGCGTAAAGACTTTGAAGATACTTTAGATACTTTAAATTTCAAAATATCTAATTTCAGAAAGAGCAATGATAAATTATATAAAGACATTTACGATTTAACAAAAGACTTGGGAGTATAGATAAATCATTTTACAGAGAATGCAGTCAGGTTAGGATTTCGTAGAGCAATCTATTTAGACAATAAAACTTATAAAGACTTTGAAGACTTGTATAATTTACAGTTTAAGTGGTTACCTGACAAAGTTTCTTGGATAGGAACAAATCAAATATGGATAGATCATTTAGATAATGAATATAAGTCATTAGAAGATATGTGTAAAACTTACAATATTGATGTATTGCAGTTTATTGATATGTTAAACAACGGGGCAGATAGAAAATACGTATTTGGTGGATATAAACATCAATACTTAGAGTTTTTCGGCAGACCAAAATATCCGATATACTTTTGGGAAAATAATAAATACTATTAGATTATAGAAACTCAATGGCCTTTAGGACTTCATAGTGAACTTGTTCCTACTTGGCAAGTGAAGATAAGACAATGAAAATATAAGAAATACAATAAAAGTGAGGAGGTATTTCAATGTTTGATGCACAAAGTCTTACAGTTCCCGTAGGACAGGAAGTTCAAAGCTCTAAAGAAGTTGAAAATACCTCGAGAAATTCAAGAAAAGCTAAGGTAGATTCTTTTGTAGCAAAATTAGAAAAAGATTAGAACTTACAAGATTCGATAAGAGGTAGAAAATATAATTATTTATTCAATGATTTTGGTTTACCTACAGTTGAGAATCAACCTATATTCGTGCAGTTATATAAGCGTAGCTTAAAGTAGTTTAAAGACTACCCACTTAGCGAAGATACCTGGGAAAATATATGTGAGGACGCTGTAGAAAAGGGCGTAGATATTTAGGAGTCCGACAAATACAGTTTAGGTAAAGACTTTTACTCTTATCTTTATAATGCGGCTATAGAGGATTGTGCTAAGATATATGAGCAGGAGACTTCAGATGGAGTAGCTGAATCTGAAAGAAAAGTCAGGACACTTGGAAATAACATATATTATTATGCAGATCCTTAGAAATTTGATGAACTATTAACAAGTATAAGAAATAAGCTATCTGATATAGCTACTAGGCAATAGTTAATAGATGAAATCAAATAGGCAAAGTTTAATACAGACAGTAAACCAGTAGAGCCTGTTATACAGTAGATAGACGATATTAAGAAACCCTTTGAAAAGCAAGTAGAACCTACTGAAAATACCGATAAGACTGAGGTAGATTCAGGTGAATCTATTCAGGATAAGTTTAAAGAACTTGATGAATCACCTGATTAGCCTGAGAAACCAGTAGATGAGCCAGTTAAAAACTCTGAGATAACGGTAGAGGAGTAGGACAAGTCTAGTATGAAGAAATCAGTCATATAGGATTTCCTGAGTAGTATTCTTAAAAACAAAGATAAGACTAAGGAAACTCAGGAACCTAAACAACCTGAACCTGTTGAAGACATTGATAATAAAGATGAAACTTTAGAGAGTGAAGATAAACAAATAGATGATAGTTTAAGCAGTGAAGAAAATAAAGATATCAATACAGAGACAGATAATAGCAATATAGAAGATTTAAGTGATACAGATACGGAGGAAACAGACATGAATAATAAAGCGAAAGACAGTAATGTAAGATTTAGTGCTTTTGGGATTGATTTAACTTTTGAAGTTCCTGACTTTGCAATAGTTAGCAAAACTTAGGAAGATATAGATAGATATTTATATGAAAATAAATATATACCCGGCAGTGAAGACGGAGCTTTTAGAAGCGTGATACTAAGACCTGACTAGAAAGAAACAAATATAGTTGGTATGTTAAACGACGGAAGTGCTGAAGAGCAAAACTGCTGGGGAAAAGTTTCAGACTTGATGGTTTGCTGGATGATGAAAAATAATCTATACGGTTTGACTCCTGAGTAGAGAGAAGAAGACATAATAGATAAGGTAACTGACAAGCAATGGCTAAAGCAGTTAAAAACTGATAACTGGGGTTTAAATGGTGGAATCTTTAAGATTGTACTGATTAAGAAGTGAGGGTTATGAATGTATTACAGAAAGCTGTAGCTTATAGGAAATAGGCTTAAAAATAATAAAATTAGCTTAGATTATAAAAGCTATACAATTCAGATTATATTGAATGACAATTTAAGGTTTGTTGGATTCGATGGCGATACTTTAGATGACCTTCATCCTTGGACGGTAAGCAATTTAGAAGATTATTTAAAATCTGAATATAAATATACAGGATACCTCGACGATACTAAATTATACTTATCAAATGAGGTCAAATACAAAGTAGTAGATGAGTTAATCAATAGGTAGCTATTAGATAACCTTGATGATATTGTATAGCGTAATAAAGTTAAGGCAGAATCTTAGGATGAAGATTACTTCTTAACTATTTTTGATGCTAAAGACCCTAGCAAAGTAACAGGTCGATATGATGCTTATAGATACTACGATAGTGGTTTAATATATTTAATAGATAAATTAACTCTTACTTAGTATTTTGGGTCTTACGAAGAAATAGTTGATAAACTTAAAGAAGACCTTACAGATTGGAATATTAAGTTTGATGGATTTGAAAATGAGAGAGGAAACTTTATCAAATAGGCCGACGAGCCTAAAGATGAAGGGGACGAGCTTGATGATGTTGACTAGAATACTAAAGATAGAGAAATAGAGTCTGAGCTGATAACTGCTGAAGACTGTGCAAATGTTAACTGGCCCGGCAAAGATGAAGATGGATTCTGTGACAAAGTACTTTAGATACTTAGATTTAAGAGAGCAATCTTGTTACAAGGACCTCCGGGTACAGGAAAGACAAAGATAGCTGAAGCGTTGGCTTATAAATGGTTTAATAGAAACGATGGAAGAATAGATGCATCTCCTAGAGACAAGGCGCTACCCATTGGAGCAGAGTTAATGTATGATGAAACTCCGGTAGACAGTTATCATTTCTGCGAAGTACAGTTCAGTGAAGAGTATAGCTACAGTGACTTTGTAGAAGGTTTAAAACCTGATGAAGAAACAGGCAATTGGAAAATGGTTCCTGGACCATTAAAGAGTATGTGCGACAGAGCAAGAGAAAATCCCAATCAGAAGTTTATACTGTTTATAGACGAGATAAACAGAGCAAATACGGAAGCAGTCATTGGTGAAATGCTTAACCTCATGGAGAAAAGAGACAGAAGCATTACATTAAAGAGCGGAAGCAGATTGAGTATGCCATATAACCTCTACATAATAGCTACTATGAATACGATAGACAGAGGTGCTGGAACTCTTAACTTTGCGACAATAAGTAGATTCGCAGAAATTGATATAGACTCTAATTCTAAGAAGTATGGAGCTAAGGGAAATAAATTAACTGCTGACGATATATTAACTCATAAACTAAGTCCTGTGGTAAGCGGAGATAGTGGATACGCAGAACTTGTAGATAGATTGACTTTACTTATGGAAATTTTAGATAGGGTCAATACTAGGATAGCTTAGGACACTTAGGTATCTGCTAATAACTCCGATATAAAGATAGGATACAGATGTTTATATACCGGATATCAAAATAGTGAGGAGTTAAACTTAGCTGCTGAGTTTGACTTACTTCCTGAACTTAAGAGTAGACATTCTAGATTAAGTGATAAAAACTATGATGATTGTAGAAAAGCAATAGAGAAATTCTATCAAGGCAATATAAAATAGATGGATGACATTGAGAGCGCATTGCCTATAAAAGATAATAGAGTGTGATAGCTGTGGGAAAAGACAAATACAATAAAAATAGTACAAAACTCACTGAAATAGAACAGCGTAACATATTTTATATGTTGTTATACAATCAGGATATAAAGTATGACTCTAAGAAAAGAAGGATAAGCAAAGAGAAGTTTGAATCTTTATTAGATTATCTGGCTTATGTATTATGTGAAGAATACAAAAACCTTTTGGATAAAGGCTTAATAAATAAGTTTAATAAACATAATATATAGACAGATAAACCTAGAGGCAGAATTGATATACTTAGCTAGTATAGAACAGGAGCAGTAGGAAAATTTGAGTTAACTTGTTCAGTTTAGAGGTTAGACATAAACAATTATTATAACTCAGTTATAAAAACTGCTATGAGACTTCTTCTGAGATTGGATGAAGATTATAAAGTTACTAAGTACAATGATAATGACTCTGATAACTCTGATGGTGAGGAAACATTCGTAGATCCTTAGAGATTAAAGCAGTTGATATACTATATAGATACTTTAGATTCTGTGGAATATATCGAGAATATAGATGATTTAGAGCAGAAGAAGCTAGATGATATACCTACTGGATATGATGTGATATACAATGTTTAGATGATAATCCTTAGATATTTCTAGCCTAGGAGTAAGCAGATAAATCCTGATGATTTTGAGTAGAATCGTATAAAAGATAGGTACTACGTAATATATGAAAAATTTGTACGTAATTTATACAAGAAGGAACTTAGAGGATTTGATACAAGCAAATGTACCGATAGCAAAAGACCTCGCAGGATAGGTTATAGTTGTGAATACGAATTATAGAGCGACAATAAGTTAACCCTTGAGCCTGATTGCATAATAGAGTATGTCAGTGAGAATAAAGACAAAAAGAGACTTTTAATCATTGATACCAAATGGTATAACAGTTTAGCTGATGAATATACAGGCGAAAATGGCAAGAGGAACAATGATAAAGATAAGCCTAGCATATATAATAGATAGATAGGCATATATAATTAGGAAATAGGTAAAAGTTGTTTATATGCTATGGCTTACAAAAATTAGCCTGAATACAAAGATTATGAGATATGTACTTTGGTTTTGATGGCTAAGAATCTTAGAAGTTCTGGAGAATATGCTTATGATGATGCTATAAATCATCAAATAGCTTTTTATAGACCTCCAGATAATGCAATAAACTTTTAGATAGCTGTAGTACATCATACAATGGATATGAACTTTGTAGATATTAAGAAAGATCTATTGAATATAGCTAATAGATTTCTGAGTGATGATCCTTTAGGAAAAGAGTGGAATACATTAGCCTAAAAATGGGGTATACAGTGCAAAGTCAGCTTTTTAATATAAAAATTGACCTATTCTGAATAAAGTTAAAAGAGAAAATCAAAAATATCAACGGTCTGAAAAAACCGCTATACGTGTCAATTTTCAATGAGTATACATTGAGCGAAAAATTGAGATACATTGGGGTGTTTCAGACCTATTTTTCTGAAATGAAATTTTCGAGATGATAGCTCAGACCTATGAAATCGAGATATGCAGTTTAGTCTGTTGAGTAACTATAGTAAGGAGTGAATCTTTGTGGGAGAAGTTTTAATCTGTGTTGAACGAATAAGAAAAAATGATAAAGTTATAGCTTATAAGTTAGTTGATGAAGACGGAGAAACTAAAGAGTATACAAGAGATGAAGTATACGATATACTTTTCCATAATAAGGCATACATAACAAATCTGAGATTGACTCAAAATGGTAGAATACTACCATTGAAATATGATGTAAAGCCTAAAGGAAATAAAAAGACTACAATGTCTGAGGAAGATGCAGATAGATTATAGAATAATCTTATAAGATTGATACTATAGCGTATAAGGAGCAAAATACAAGGAAATGTAACTTATTGGAAATTGGATGAAAGTCATAATATAAGTTAGATAGACAAAACTTATTACGTTTATACAGGCAGAACATTCAATGAGAACAGTAAGGTTGGAAAAATACTTGTACAAAAGGCATTAGATACAAAGTTTTAGAGTACTAAATCTCCTTGGAAAAATGTAAACTACAGAATGATGAAGGAGGTTGGGTTCATTATAAAAACTTAGTATGCAGTTGATAGAATAGGGGAAGACAATATAAAGAATATAAGCTTCGATGTTTATATGACAGTTCCAGGAAGACTTGAGCCTATTGAAGTTGACGGAAAGACCCTTAGATTTGGAGTAAATGACGTTAAGAGCGTGAAAAACTTTTATATATGTTCTAATATGAAATCATTGTTATAGTATTTAGATAAATAAGTTAAAATTTTTAGAGCTTGGAGGAAATTGAAAATGAACATTGATGTTAAAGTAAAACTTATTCGTGAAACTAGTAAACTTCCTGAGTATGCTACTGATGGCGCAGCGGCTTGTGACCTTGTAGCAGATATCACTGAAAATGTAGTGTTAGAGCCTGGTAAACGTAAGCTGATACCTACTGGAATTGCAATTGAGCTTCCATCTAAGGATGTGGTTGCATTGGTTTATGCTCGTAGCGGTTTGGCTACCAAGAAGGGTGTACATCTTGCAAACTGTGTAGGCGTTATAGATAGTGATTATCGTGGAGAAATTGGGGTATGCTTAACCAATGAGGATGATGACGTATTCATTATAGAGCCTGGCATGAGAATAGCTCAGTTGTGCTTTACTCCTATTTATCAGGCAAAACTTAAAGCAGTGGATAACCTTGAAGATACTGATAGAGGTACTGGTGGATTTGGAAGTACTGGAACTAAATAACTTTTAAAAGTTAGATATACAATAGAGATTTGGTGATTGACATGTTTTTGCATAAGAAATACAATGCATGGATTCGTAATATACTTAATCAATTAAACTAGGAAATCATTAGGAATGAGTTGCAAATCTGTGCTTCTGCTTATTATAACAAATTAAATTATGTTAAGCAGGTATTAAGCGCTGGTGCTCAAGTAACTAAAGATAAAGGCTAGATTGAAGCAATAGCTGCTTATATGTATTTGACAGATGTTATAAATATGAGAAGGCTAAACGGTTTAGTAACTACTTAGTACTTAACAGTTTTAGTTGTAGCTGCTAATTGCACTGCTGATGACAGTTAGAGTAGAGATCAAATCAATTTTAAAAATTATGTGTCTATTATAACTGGTTTTCTTGGCTATAAATTCGATGCAAATAACAGTTATATTTATGGGCCTATAACTCCTTTTGAACCTATTAAAACTGCTCAAAATCTTGGAGATGACTTTATAAAAATATGTAGAGCTAAGTTAAATAATTTATACCCATCAGAAGATGATGTAAAGGCGAATAACTTTTTGGATAGCATAATAGCTAGAAGCAATAACTTAGGACAGATAGCTAATGAACTATTAAGAGATAGAGGATATGCTAAAGTATGCGCAGAATCTGGTTTAGGTTGTTATTACAATGAAATGTATTCTGACTACTTAAGATATAGAAGTGCTACTGATAAAACTGGTATTAAAGACTTTAATAAATCAGATATAACATCAGATATAATGAATGAGTTCAGTAGCAAGGACAAAAAACAAAAGAGAAATCATTCTTAGGGTTGTGGATAGACAGAAAGGTGTGGAGCAAGCTATTCTTCTGGATGTGGGTAGTCTTAGCCAGTTGTGCTGACATCTGGGTGTGGATAGACAAGCAGACCTTAGAGAAATTACTCAAGCGGTTGTGGATAGAGTTAGAGCTATTCAAGTGGCTGTGGCTAGACGAGTGGCTATTCAAGTGGATGTGGCTAGACAAGTAGACCTTAGAGAAATTACTCAAGTGGATGTGGCTAGACAAGTGGTTATAGATCTAGTTACTCTTCTGGATGCGGTGGATCAGTCAGCTACAGTTAGGGATGCTAAGACAATTAGGTAACAATACATTAAGACTATATCAGTGTTGTTGAGAAAGAGGAAGTACTTAAATGTCAGTTAATTCAGTTAGTTTATTTGGTAAATCAGTTAGAATAAGAACTAGAGACTGTCAGGTATTTGATGAACCTATAAGACAGTTTGGAGATGGAAAAACTGTAAACATATTTATACAGTTAGAAACTGGTTGTAATGCAAAATGTCAGTTTTGTGAATATAATAAACCTTCTGGAAAAGAGTTTAACTTTGAGAAACTTAGTGAATCTATAGATGAAATTCAAAGAAACGCTACAGTTGGAAAGCTAAACATTACGGGTGGAGAACCTACTTTAAATAGTGAGAATTACTTAAAACTTATAGAGTTACTCAGACAGAATATGAGTGGATTCAAATTTAAGCCTCATATAACATTAAATACAAACGGGTATAACTTAAGTTTAATAGAGCAGAGTTTGGATGTTGTGGACGATATAGGATTGAGTAGACATCATTACGATGATAAATTAAATCAAAAAGTATTTTGTACTGACAGCATACCTGATACGAGAAGCATAGTAAAATTATTAGATAAACTTCCAAATTCTGAAAAGTATAGATTAAATTTAAGATGTAATCTTATCAAAGGATACATAGATACATATGATAAAATGTGTGAATACCTTGAATAGGCGTCTTCTCTTGGAGTAGTTTGGATAGGATTCGTAACTTTAATGCCTTTGAATAAGTTTTGTACTGATAATGTAGTACTAGATAATCAGTTATTTTATGATAAACGTTTCTTTTTAACTGAAGATTGGAAACGATATGAGCCTAATAAAAATGGCATAGACGAAGTAGTTTGTAGGTGTAACGATCATATTTATGTGACTAAGACAGGTAGAATGGTTAGATTCTATAATAGAATTTTTAACAACTGTAACTTAAACGATGGTCAATTAGTTTATGACGGTCAAAATCTTAGATTAGGCTTTAGTGGTGAGATAATATACTAAAGTACAAGATTTGGAGGACTTTAAAATGTGGTTTGAACTTGAAATAGAAAGACCGGAAATCTTGGGTTCTGGTTCGGATATACAATCTGTTGGAACAGTTAAAACATTGGAAGAAGCTTTAGATGCTTATAAGAATCATGAGTGCAACAGAATTACAAAATATGAGCGTATAGATGGTAGATTAGTACGTAGAGTTTATGATGAATTTACTGGGAAATTTGAATAAACTTATAGAATATACTTTAATATATTGAGAGTATAAAGTTTATTAAGGGAATTTGACAATTTTATGGGGGCTAAATAATGGTTTATTTTGTAATGGGGCCTAGTGGAGCAGGGAAAAGTACTTATATTAAAAAGAACTTTCCCAATGCAATAATTGTAGACCTTCTTGAGTGTCAAGATAAATACTTCTTGAAACCTGATGGAACTTATGGTCCTGTAACGTTGGACGGAGTTTTAGCTTCCTATGATGACTGTGAAGAGCTTCTAGCAAAAGCAGTTAAAACTCATTTTGATGATGATACAGACATTGTTCTGGAACATACGCTTTTGAAAGATAAGCGTAGACATCGTTATCTGAAAGCTGCGTTTAATGCTGGAGCTAAACAAGTAAAAGCAATTTGTATACTTCCTACTAAAGAGCAGTATGCAAAGAATATAGCAAGTAGATGGAGAACAGAAGACGTTGATGGAATGTTAGATATGCTTGATGAATTTGAAATGCCTCAAGTTTCTGAGAATGGATTCTGTTCTGTAGATGTTGTGACGTATTAAACGACTATCCGATATTGATAGTATAATTTAAAATAAAAATTAAGAAATAAGATATTAAACGGTGAACTTATTATGACTGACTTAAGACTCAAAAAATTGCATAAATGCCTGTGCCTAGATAAGCTATGCTGCCTGGGTAAACTTAGTGTGTATAAATGCAATCAATTGAGCGAAATTAAGAATCAGTTATAATTTAAAGTTATACTATGATTGATAGATAAAACGCTTTGTAGGTTGCATTTGTGACTTGCAAAGCGTTTTTGATTTGTGTTTATTTTGATAGATACTTTGCGAGTTTTTGAAATGCTGTTATAGTGTGATAGACTCGCAAGAACTGGTGAACTTGTGGGTTTATTAAGTTGTGCTTAAAATAGAGTAAAGATACTTTATAAAAATTTTTGAAAAAATCTATTGACAAAATAAAATTGATGAGTTATAATATAGTTGTTGGTTAAGGAAATAGTTTATATGAATGTATAGCTCAGCTGGTAGAGCAACGGACTTTTAATCCGTGGGCCGAGGGTTCAAATCCCTCTACATTCATTTGTGTCCTCTTTCAAACTGAGTTTTCTTGATAGTGTGACACTCCTTTAAATTATTAAGCGTAGAGATTCAGTCTCAAGCGTCGTAGAATTAAAAACCGCTGGCGCTAATCTTTATATGCAGGTATGGTGGAATAGGCAGACACGCTACTTTGAGGTGGTAGTCCAAAAGGGTGAGGGTTCAAGTCCCTCTACCTGCACTTTGCAAGTAAGTAAAAAGTGAGGTATACAGTTATGGAAAGACCTAAAGACAGCATCTTTACTATCTCTACTATGGAGAAGATTCCTGACAATCGAGATTTGCCTGATTATGGAGATATTCGGGCTGTGGGGTTCTTTCATAGCTATGAGGATGCTGAAATCAGACTTCACGAAAATACTCTTGACTTGCACGAATGTATTTATAACTACGCTGTTCTGGAGGAATTACTGCCTGGTTTATATCCTCATGTAGTTAGACGTCAGTTTTTCAAGTACGACAAGGATAAGGATGGATATGTTGAAATCCCTGAGCCTGATGTTCTCAAAAGTCCGTATGGCGCAGAGCCTTCTGGATATTCGATAGGCTAAGAAAATAAAGTTTATGTATCTATGGCGGAATTGGCAGACGCGCTAGATTCAGAGTCTAGTGTCTTAGGACATGCAGGTTCGACTCCTGTTAGATACATTTATATGCAGATGTGGCGGAATTGGCAGACGCGCCAGACTTAGGATCTGGTGCCGAAAGGTGTGTGGGTTCGACTCCCATCGTCTGCACTAGTAGATAAAGTTCACTTTATAACAGTGGAGGTTTAAGATGACTGCTTTCATCAATGTCATGTACAAGGGAGGAAATTCTGATACAATCAGAAATCTTGATATGGCTGAAGCCGAAGAAAGGTATGAATCTCTTAAAAGTGAGGGAACTGCTGAAGTCTTAGAGCTTTGGAGAAGTGGTAACCCATCTGAGCATGACCTTGAATTGCGTTATAGCAAAATGCTTCGTGCGTGGGATTCTGTTGATGGAGACCTTGATGTTTCTCAGTTTTGTCGTAAGCCTGTCGATATAATGTCGTTTAACCTTTTCAATGCTTTCAGTGGTTGTGAAACATTCAATCTAAAGTAAATATCATTGTTTAGTTTCATCAATCTAAAATATATACTTTCTAAAGATTAAATTATATTAAATTTAATTCAAAAGAAAGGATGTATAGCTATGGAACCTATAAAGAGACAATATGGTTGGATAGATGCTTTTAAGGATTTGTGCTTGGACGCTGCATACGCTGTTGAGGACAAATTCTAGTCTATTAAGAACGATTTCTTAAGAAGTTTTACCCTTGGTTTTGTTTTAGGTTTGCCTCTATTTCTCACGATATAGACGATAGAGATAATAATATACGCAATAGCTACCGACTTTGTTTGGTGACTATAACGCAAAAGAAAATAGTGATAGACATTCTATAGTGTGGCAAATAACTCATGCGTGTTTATCACTTACTTGCATGGGAGGTGCGTCGGTCGCACGGAAGTCTGCAAAACTTTTGTTAGTGGGTTCGACTCCCACCCTATGCTTTGAAAATAAAGAGAACAAACTTAATAAGATTATTTAAGGCTCAACTGATTAAAGGTTGGGCCATTTTTATGTCTATAAATTACTTTTAAGTATAAAATATTAAAAATAGCTAAGCAGGTGGAAAGTTGATGAATACTCTATTAGAATATTTAAACAATAGTGAGTATTGGAAGAATACTTATGAAAAATTAGCAGACAAGGCTACAATAGATGATAAAGAAATTGGTTTATTGTAGTAGGCTTATGAATTGAGTAGAAACTATATAATAGATAAAGTATGGGCAGGAACTTATGAATGGTAGGTACCTAAAAAGGTTAAAATTAAAAAGCATGGTGTAAACAAGTTTAGAATTGTGTATATCTATGAAATTATAGATAGACTAGTCCTTGGAGTATTATATCAAGCATTCAGTGACTACTTTAACAATAGAGTATCTGATAGGTGCTTCAGTTACAAGAAGGGTTTAAACACTGGATAGGCAATAAGCGTAATTAAAGAAAGTGTACAATCTGAGAAGGCTTATGGCGTTAAAGTTGATATTCATGCGTATTTCAATAGCATAAGTAGGCAAAGAGTATCGGAAATGTTAGAAGAGTTATTCAATAGTGATGAACTTCAAGGCATTAAGAAAACAATGGAAAAACTTTTATATAATGACAAATGCTTATACCATGATGAAGTTATACAAGAGTATAAAGGTGTAGTACCTGGAACACCAATAGCGAGCTTCTTTGCAAACTACTGTTTAAGAGAGTGTGACTTTTACTTTGAAGATAAAGGCAGTATATATGCAAGATACTCTGATGATATAATCATTATAGAAAATAGTAAGGACGAAGTAGATAAAGATATAGAAATACTGAATAAGTTTATAGGACAGTATGGTTTAGAGATAAACCCAGATAAGTATAAATACTTTTCTCCTGGAGAAGACATTACATTTCTTGGAATAAAACTTGAGCCTAACGGAATCTTAGACATGTCTGACCATTCTAAACAAAAGTTGAAGAAGCAAATACATAGATGGTGCAGAAAAGGGCGTAAAGAGATGGAGATGAAAGGAACTGACTTCATGACAGTTGCTAAAAGGATAAACAGACGATATAATTATAAGAACTTTAAATGTTATATAGATAACGATGCTTAGTTTGGATGGTGTCATTATATGTTTAGATATATAACGACAGATAAGTAGTTGAAAGAGCTTGATGCCTATTTCAAAGATACATTGAGAGCAATGAAAACAGGCAGGCATAATAAGGCAAATTACAAAGCAATTACAGAG
>ERZ1643251.914-NODE-914-length-36772-cov-10.303266_pt1 | contig 36772 bp, 31 predicted proteins | sample MGYA00579261_ERZ1643251 | MGnify/ENA primary metagenome ERZ1643251 (study PRJEB29033, sample SAMEA4952267) | chicken gut metagenome | biome: Broiler Chicken; feature: Gastrointestinal Tract; material: Caecum | place: Ireland | collected 2018 | study: Broiler... | reverse complement strand
GACCTTGTTGATGGTCTCCACCATATGGACCGGAATCCGGATGGTCCGGGCCTGGTCGGCAATGGCCCGGCTGATGGACTGACGAATCCACCAGGTGGCATAGGTGGAGAATTTATAGCCCTTGGTATAGTCGAACTTCTCCACGGCCTTAATCAGGCCCATATTGCCCTCCTGAATCAAATCCAACAGCTGCATGCCCCGGCCCACGTACCGCTTGGCGATGGACACCACCAGCCGCAGATTGGCTTCGGCCATCTGATGGCGGGCTTCCTCGTCGCCGTCGGCCATACGCTTGGCCAACTCCAGCTCCTTTTCCTGGGACAACAGCGGAATTTTGCCGATTTCCTTCAAATACATGCGCATGGGGTCGTCCAGCTTGAAGGTCTCGGCCAGGGCGTTGGGGTCCTCCACTACCACCTCATCGGCGGTGTTTTGCAGTTCCTCCTCCGTGGGCGTCAGCTCCAGCGGTTTCCCAATCACATCCATGACGTCGCTGATATCGATTTCGATGCCCGCGCTCTCCAGCTGCTCATAAATCCGGTCCGACAATTCATCGTCGGCGCCCATGGCGTCCAATGTGTCAATCAGGACCTTGGAGGACAGTTTGCCCGCTGCCTTTCCCTGCTCCATCAGGGCGTCGATTTTTTTGCGCTGCTCGGGAGTCAACTCCTGCATGGGCTGCTTCTGTATGGATTCTGTCATTGTTCTGTCCCTCCAAAACCCTTTTTTCGGCGGAGCCGCTGTCCCATGGCCAGCAGGTCCTCTGTGTCGGCCACATGGGCCTTTTCATATTCCTCGTCGATGACCGAAAGGTAATCGTCCAACGCCTGTTCATTCACCAGCACGTCGCCTTTTTGGGCCACCGCCGTCAGATGACTCATCTCCTGGGCCGTCAGCCGGTCGCCCAAGGCCCCCAGCTGCACCGTGAGCCCTTCCTCATACTGCTGCCGCAGCAGGTCCAGAACCCTTGCCAGCAGCGGCGAGGAAAACCGCTGGGAGACCGCTTCGGGACACCGGTCCAGCAATGCCGGCTCCTTGAGAACCAGCTGTAAGACCCCTTCCTCGGCCCTGGCCGAACGGACGTTATCATATCGGATTTCCCGGACACCGGGCTGGGCCGCGGCGGCAGGGGCCAGCGCCTTTTGGTCCCACTGTTTCTTCTGGCGGCTTCGGAGCAGTTTGGCGGCCTTCTCTGTCTCCAGCTTCATGGCCTCCTCGGAGATGCCGCCCATTTGGGCGGCCTTGGCCCCATAAATCTCCCGCTCCACGGCGTTGGGCAGGGAGGCCACCAGATAGGCGGCCTGTTTAAGAAATTCCACCCGCTGGTCGTCGGCCTGCAAATCGTATTTGCGCCGCAGGCTGTCCAGCCGGTAGAGGACGTGGTTTTCCGACTGCTCCAACAGGAGCCGGAACCGGTCGGGACCGAATTTTTTCAAAAATTCGTCCGGGTCCTTGGCCCCCTGCATCCGCAGGACCTTGACCTGGACGCCGGTCTTTTCCAACAAATCGATGGCCCGGCGGGTAGCGCTCTGTCCGGCCTCGTCGCCGTCGTAGGTGATGACCACCTGCTTCGTATATTTGGCCAGCAGGTTGGCGTGTTCCTCCGTCAGGCTGGTGCCGAGAGACGCCACGGCGCAGTCAAAGCCGTACTGATGCAGGGCGATGGCGTCCATATAGCCCTCGGTCAGGATGATGCGGCCCTGCTTACTCTTTTTTGCCACGTTTAGGGCAAAAAGATTCTTCCGTTTGTTGAAAATCACCGATTCCGGCGAATTTAAGTATTTCGGCGTAGAATCGTCCAGGACCCGGCCGCCGAAGCCGATGACGTTGCCCCGGACGTCGATGATGGGGAACATGACCCGGTTTCGGAACCGGTCATACAGTCCGCCCTTTTGGGAGCGGACCACCAGTCCCACCTCCAGCAGCTCCTCCTTGGTATACCCCTGAGCCGTCATGGCGTCAATCAGATTGGACCAGCCCTCCGGGGCGTAGCCCAATCCGAAGCGGGTAACGGTCTGACGGGACAAGGCCCGTTTCATAATATACTGCTGGCCTGGCGCACCTGCCGGGGAAAAGAGCTGTTCCCGGAAATACCGGGCCGCCTGACGGCACAGCTCCCGGAGCCGCTCCTGCCGCTTATAGCCGGACCCGGCGGCCCGGTCATCGGGGACCTCCATACCGGCCCGTTTGGCCAGGTATCGGACGGCGTCGGGAAAATCGAGATTTTCCTGTTCCATGATAAACTGGACCACGCCGCCGCCCTTGTGACAGCCGAAGCAATAGAAAATCTGTTTGTCCGGGGCCACGGAAAAGGAGGCCGTCTTTTCGGAGTGGAAGGGACACAGGCCGAAGAGGTTGGACCCCTTGCGGGTCAGGTTCACATACTGGCCCACCACCTCCTCGATGGGGTTGCGGGCGGCCAGCTCGTCAAGAAACGCCGGAGAAAAGGCCATGGATTCCACCTCCTATGTACAAACTGGGGACAGCGGTCAGCGGACCTGCCAGCCCTGGGGAATAAACAGTTCTGAAAACTGGTCGATGGCGTATTTATCGGTCATACCGGCGATGTAGTCGCAGACGGTGCGCTCCATACCATCAAAATCCATCTGGGGCCGGAAATGCTCCGGCAGCCGGTCGGGATGGGCCATATAGTAGTGGTACAACTGCTGCAAAATGGCCCGTGCCTTGTCCTCCTGACTTTTGGCCACGGGGTTGCAGTACACCCGCTCAAACATAAAGGACCGCAGCTCGTTCATGGCGTCGGCCACCGGCGGCTCCAGCCCCACCAGACCCGTGTCCGATGTGGTGCAGATAAGGTTTTCCACCAAAAAGTTGATGCGTCCCTTATGGGAATGGCCCAACACCGCCCGCAGGTGGCGGGGAATGTCCTCCTCGGTGAGAATGCCTGCCCGAATGGCGTCGTCAATGTCGTGGTTGATATAGGCAATGCGGTCGGCAATGCGGACAATCTGGCCCTCCTGGGTCTCGGGGATTCTGGGGCCGGTATGGCCCAGGATGCCCATGCGGGTCTCATAGGTCAGGTTCAGACCGTCGCCGTCCTTTTCCAGCAGGTCCACCACCCGCAGGGATTGTTCGTTGTGGTAGAAGGGTTTTCCCAGCACCTCGCTCAAGGCCCGCTCCCCGGCGTGGCCGAAGGGCGTATGGCCCAAATCGTGGCCCAGTGCGATGGCCTCGGTCAAATCCTCATTGAGCCGAAGCCCACGGGCCGCCGTCCGGGCAATGCGGGCCACCTCTAAGGTATGGGTCATGCGGGTACGGTAGTGGTCCCCCTCGGGCTTGAGAAAGACCTGGGTCTTGTGCATCAGCCGCCGGAAAGCCTTACAGTGGAGAATCCGGTCCGTATCCCGCTGGTAACAGGTGCGCACCGCCGATTCTTTCGTACCGGGTCGCAGACGGCCTTTTGTCTCGCAGGCCTTAGCCGCTGTGGGAGCCAGCCGTTCCAGCTCCTCCCGCTCCAAACCCTGACGAATGGTTTCTTCCTCCATACACAACACCACCTATTTAGTATATACGCAATTCCTTTCCCAAATCCTCTGTCAAAACTGTGAATATTTTGTAAAGTTTTCGTCAACGAACCGGAAAGGCCCGGAACTCCTCGCCGGTGACGGCGGCTTCGATGCCGCCGTTGGTCAGTTCCGTCAATTCCGCCTGGAACGGCTCCAGCGCGTCCTGGGCAAACATGGCTTTCAAAACCACATCGGCCCCGTATTCCGTATCGATGATGACGCCGCTCTGGGCTTCCACCAGCAGCTTCACACGGTCATAGAGCCGATAGGGACAGGGCACGTCCACCAGCTTCCACAGCCGTTTGACGGAGATACCCGCCGCGTCCAGTCCGTCCTTGGCCCCCTTGGCGTAGGCACGGGTCAGTCCCCCGGCCCCCAGCAGGATGCCGCCGAAATACCGGGTGACGACACAGAGCACATTGGTGACATTCTCCCGCTGGTAGACGTTGAGCATGGGCTGACCGGCGGTGCCCTGGGGCTCGCCATCGTCGGAGTACCGCTCCACGCCCCCCTCCTTTAACCGGTAACACCAGCAATGATGACGGGCGTCATGGTGCTTTTTCCGCACGGTTTCCAGACAAGCCCGTGCTTCCTCCTCCGTCTCCACAGGGAACACGTCGGTAATAAACCGGGAGCGCTTCTCCACAAATTCCGACTGGGCCTGTTGGGTCGGCACAAAGTATTCCGGCGTCATAGGCCCTCCTCCTGGACGTATTGGCGCAGCTTGCCGTAGAGGGCTTCATCACAGACGGCCTCCACCAGGATGCCCTCGCCCGCGTAATCCACATTGAGGACCCGCGCCTGGGTGTGCAGGGTATCCAGCTGACCGCCCATGCTGTAGGGCAGCAGCAGTTTTACATGGTGCAGACCCCGATTCAGATTCTTTTCAATGAGCTTCAGCAGGGCATCCACGCCCTCGCCGGTCTTGGCGCAGAGGGGAATCCGGTTCTCCCCCCGGGGCAGCAGGTCCGGGTCCGCCAGGTCGGCTTTATTATAGCACTCGATGACCGGCGTGCCGGGTTTTGCCAGCTGGGCAATAAGCCGCTCCACCACTTCGATATGGTCGTCCCGGTTGGGGTCCGACGCGTCAATGACATGAATCAGCAGGTCGGCATACTCCAATTCCTCCAGCGTGGCCTTGAATGCCTCCACCAGATGGTGGGGCAGCTTGGCGATAAATCCGACGGTATCGGACAGCAGCACTTCCAGCGTGTCGGACACCTGCAAGCGGCGGGTGGTGGTGTCCAGGGTATCAAACAGCCGGTTATTGGCAGGGATGCCCGCGCCGGTGACGCAGTTCAACAGAGTGGATTTACCGGCGTTGGTGTAGCCCACCAGGGCCACCACAGGGACGGCGTTCTTCTGCCGCCGCTCCCGCTGGACGGCCCGGACCTTGCGGACTTCCTTCAATTCCTGTTCCAGCCGGGTAATGCGGCTGCGGATAATCCGGCGGTCCGTCTCCAGCTGGGTCTCACCGGGGCCGCGGGAGCCAATGGCGCCTTCCTGCCGTTCCAGGTGGGTCCACATACCCGCCAGACGGGGCAGCAGATATTTATATTGGGCCAGCTCCACCTGCAAGCGGCCCTCTTTCGTCTTGGCCCGCTGGGCGAAAATATCAAGAATCAGGGCGCTGCGGTCCAAAACCGTGACGCCCAAAAGTTTTTCCAGCGCCCGGTTCTGGGACGGAGAGAGATCGTTGTCAAAAATAGCCATGGTGGCTTCGGTGGTCTCCAAAAGCTGCTTGACCTCGTCCACCTTACCCTCACCGATGAAGCTGTGGGGGTCGGGGGTGTGGCGGTTCTGGAGCACCTTGGCGGTACACTGGCCGCCGGCCGTTTCCAGCAGCGCTTCCAGCTCGTCCAAGGTGGCGTCGGTGGCCGTCTCCTCCTTGGTGAACACATCGGCGTTGAGGCCCACCAGCACGGCCTTTTCAATGGCGGTCTGTTCAGATTTCAGCATAAAAATACCTCCTTTATGGGAGTTTTTTCTGAGGTTTTTTGTCGTAAAATTCAAAAAAGCCCGCACCGAATCGGTGCGGGCTTTGGGTGCGGATTACTTGAGGCCGAACTTCTTGTTGAAGCGCTCAACGCGTCCACCAGTGTCAACCAGCTTCTGCTTGCCGGTATAGAAAGGGTGACACTTGGAGCAGATTTCAACCTTGATGTCCTGCTTGGTAGAACCTGTCTCGATCACTGCACCGCAAGCGCAACGAATCGTCGTCTGCTCGTAGTTGGGATGGATACCTTCCTTCATTTTGTTCACCTCTTTCTGGATAATCGTAAAAGGACATATTGCCCTTATCTTGTCATGCCTAGCTATGATAGCATAAGTGTCTCTATTTTGCAAGTGTTTTTTACAATCTTTTTTCGTACCAGATCCTTCCCCGGTCCTCGCTGCCCACCGGCGCAATCTCCGACGCGGCAAACAGACTGTACAGGTCGGCGGCCCGGCACTCCATTTTATAATAGTCCCGGTCCGGCGGCGTGGACCCGGCATTGCACAGGGGCAGCGTCCCTGTTTTCCGGGCCATACTTAATATCTGACGCCCCCTGTCGTCAAAGGCCAGCACTCTGGCATAGGGTGCGGGCCGCTGCAACTCCTCCGCCGTCAGCCCCAGATAGGCACACAACACCATTCGCTGAATCCGGCTGTAGGCGTACCGTTTGGATTTGACACCATTTAAAATGCCCGCCACCGTGGACTCCGTCTTGCAGGTCCGTGCCAATTTGCTCCACAGTCCCTCGGAGCCATAGGGCACGGTCCGGAACTCGTCATACTCCATGCCCCGCAGCCGGGCCAGAACGGCCCGCTCCCCATGGGCCATGTCGTGGAGCACTGCGGCCCGGAACAGGGCCGCCGCGGCCTCCGGCACATAAGGGGTGATGTCCTCCCCCGCCGCCAGCAGGCCCCGTAATGCCGTAGCCGATGGATGGTCCGGATGGGGGGCCGTATCGTGGTAGCCGCCGGGGCGGTGGACAGCGTGGGGCGTCATGGGACTGCCCCGTTTCACCATGGCTTTACAATATTCAATGGCCAGAATGTCATTGGGCCGCCGCAGCAACTCCGCCCGGCCCCCCAACTCCTCCAAGGCTGCCGTCCGGGCGGCGGCATAGGATAGGCCCCGGTCCAGGGCACGCCGCAGCAGTCCGTCCAGGTTCGGGTCCAAAAGGCGCTTTGCCGTCTCCACCAGGGCGTCCGTCTCCCCGTGCTCGCTGCCGAAGCACAATGCATCCACGCAGCCCAGGCCGTCGGCCACCGCCACGGCCCCATCGGCAAACCCCTCCGCCGAAGAAAGCGCCGCCGTCAACGGCAGTTCCAGCACCAGACTGGCCCCGCAGGCCACGGCGGCCCGCGCCCGGACAGATTTTTCATAAACTGCCGGTTCCCCCCGCTGGACGAAATTCCCGCTCATAACGCAGACGATGGCGGCGTCCTGCCCAAAGTCCCGGCGCACCAGGTCCAGCTGCCGGGCGTGGCCCCGGTGCAGGGGGTTGTATTCGCAGACGATGGCTACCACAGGCCCCATGGTATCCCTCCCCATAAAAAATCCGATGAAAAATTAGGAAAATGCCCTTGTGTATTTCCAAATCCTATTGTAGAATACTAGATGGTATGTAAGAGTTTAGCACAAACCACCTGAAAAGAAAACATTAGTTTTATAGGAGATGTGACACCAATGAAGATTCTGGTTATCAATGCCGGCAGCTCTTCCCTGAAGTATCAGTTCATGGATTCTGTGACCGGCGACGTCTACGCCAAGGGCCTGTGCGAGCGCATCGGCATCGACGGCCGCCTGACCCACAAGGTTCCCGGCCGCGACAATGTGACCCGCGACATCGCCATGCCCACCCACGGCGAGGCCATCCAGGCCGTTCTGGACATCATGGTGGACGCTCAGTACGGCGTCATCAAGAGCGTGGACGAAATCGAGGCCGTGGGCCATCGCGTCCTCCACGGCGGCATGGCCTTCACCGAGAGCTGCATCATCGACGACGCCTGCATTGCCGCCATTGAGAAGTGCATCCCCCTGGGCCCCCTCCACAACCCCGCCAACCTCATGGGTATCCGGGCCTGCCAGAAGATCATGCCCAACACCAAGCAGGTGGCCGTGTTCGATACCGCGTTCCACATGACCATGCCTGCCAAGGCTTACACCTACGCCATCCCCTATGAGTACTATGAGAAGGACGACGTCCGCCGCTACGGCTTCCACGGCACCTCTCACCGTTTCGTTTCCGCCCGCGCCATCGACATGCTGGGCAACCCCGCCCACAGCCGCATTGTCTGCTGCCACCTGGGCAACGGTTCTTCCCTGTCCGCCTGCGTGGACGGCAAGTGCGTGGACACCACCATGGGCCTTGGCCCCCTCGCCGGTGTTCCCATGGGCACCCGCTGCGGCGACATCGACGCCACCATTCTGGAGTACCTGATGGGCCGTTACGGCTACGACATCAAGGAAATGCTGAACATTCTGAACAAGAAGTCCGGCGTTCTGGGTATCTCCGGCGTTTCCTCCGACTTCCGCGACCTGGAGAAGGCCGCTTCCGAGGGCAACCAGCGCGCCGAGCTGGCTCTGGAGAAGTTCCGCTATGAGGTCTGCAAGAGCATCGGTGCTTACGTCGCCGCCATGGGCGGTGTGGACGCCATCGTGTTCACCGCCGGTGTTGGCGAGAATGACGCCGGTCTGCGTGCCGCTCTGTGCGAGCAGCTGGGCTATCTGGGCATCACCATCGACGCCGAGAAGAACGGCCAGCGCGGCAAGGAGCTGGAGATCTCCGCTGCCGATTCCAAGGTCAAGGTTTTCGTCATCCCCACCAACGAGGAACTGATGATTGCCATGGACACCGCCGCTCTCGTCGAGGGCAAGTAATCCAACGCGCTTTTTGGGGCGTGCCGCTATCCGCGGCACGCCCCTTGTTATATTCGGGGCTGACTATGAAAAATGTGGTGCGAGACGCGTCATCGTACTACAGTACGCAAAAAGGCCGCCGTCCACCACCCGCGACGGGGTGGGGACGGCGGCCTTACGGCTTCGCCGTGGGGATTGCGCCATCTGCGGATGGCGCTTGGGACGCTTGGGGATTTCGCCCGCTGCGGCGGGCGGGTGTTTCGCGCCGTGCGCGGCGCGGGAATTTCGCTGGCTGCGGCCAGCGACCAGAGGCGCTGCCTCTGGACTCCGCGATTTTTTGAAAAAAATCGAGTAAAACTTTTCATGTTTGGTCTGGTGTCAGCGTTTGCTGCCCAGGAAGAACAACGCTACGGTACCGGGGCCCGAATGGGCGCCGATGACCGGTCCAATGGGATTCAGAATAATATTCCGGGTTCCCAGCTTCTCCTGAATCAGCTTCTTTACATACTGGGCATCCTCAATACAATCGCCGTGGCTGATGAACACCGTCTGATTCTCCGGGTCCGTGGCCGTTGCCTCCATCTCCTTGACCAGCTGATTCAGCGCCGCCTTTCTGCCCCGGACCTTGGTTACGGGAATCAGATGGCCCTCGTCATCCACATGGAGCACCGGTTTGATTTGCAGCATGGTACCCACCAGCGCCGCCGTGGAGGACACGCGTCCGCCCCGCTTGAGGAAGTACAAATCATCCACCGTAAACCAATGGCACAGCTTCAGCCGGATGGACAAAGCATACTCCTTCGTCTCCTCCAGCGTTGCGCCGCTCTGCCGCTTCCGGGCCACATGGTAACAGAACAGCCCCTCGCCCATGGATGCACACAGACTGTCTACCACCTCAATGTTCCGGTCCGGAAACTCCTCCCGCAGCTCCTCCGCTGCCAGGCAGGCCGACTGATAGGTGGTGCTCAGTCCCGAGGAAAAGGCCAGAATCAGAATGTCCTTGCCCGCCTCCAGATGGGGCCGGGCCAGTTCACTCCACTGGGCCGGATTGACAGCCACCGTGGTGGCCACCTGTCCGTCCCGCAGATTGTCGTAAAACACCCGGTTGGACAGTTCCCGGTCATCGGGATAGTTCTGGTAATCCTTTCCGCCCAGGTGGAAAAACATAGGAAACACATCCAGTTCCAGCTGGGTAATCAGCGCCGGCGACAGGTCGCCGCAGGAGTCGGTGAGAATCTTAAAATCGGCCATAGCGCCACCTCGTTCCTTTAGTTGTTGTGTATCTTTCTCATAGTATGCCCTGAGACAGGGGGTTTTTCAACGGCAGATTTCGCAGAACTCAATGCTCTCGCCGTCGGGGCCTTCCGTCTTGAAGAACCGGATGCCCTTCTCCCAGAACGGCAGGGATTCAATGCCGTTGGTGGTGATGGGATACCCGGCGTTTTTCACATCCTCATACAGTTCGTCGATGTTGACGGCATCCAGGGCGATATGGTCGATGGCGCCGGCCTTGCCCACGGTGTTGTCATCCTGCCAGCACTCCAGCACACAGCTGCCCAGCTTCAGGAAAATCACCGGCACCCCCTCCGGCGTAGCCGTCCGGTGGATGACGGAAAAGCCCAGACCCTCATAAAACCGAATGGTGTTGTCGATGTTTTTCACCGGCATACCGATGTGCTGCAATCCGGTGATATTGGATGTATTCATGTCGCATCCCTCCTATGGGCCAAGTATACTACAAACGGGAAAAAGATGCAAAAAATTTTCCGGCGGCTGCAACGTCCGCCGGAAATTTCCGTCTGAAGAGGTGAACGACCAAATTCACCGAAAGGAGATGTCACTATGAAAAAGCAATATCGTTTTCTTGCCCTCTTCCTGTCTGTCCTGTTGATGCTCTCCGCCCTGGCGGCCTGCGGCGCCAAAAGCGCCACCACCGACGCCGCCGCCAGCGAAACAGCCTCGAGCACCGGCTCCGCCGCCATGGAGGAAAACGGCATGGCCATGGACATGGGAACCGCAGAATCCGCGCCGGCAGCCCCGGAGGAAACCACCGACAGCGGTGAGACCGGCGGCTCCACGTCGGTCCAGCCGGACCTGTCCGAGCAGAAAATCATTTACAGCGCCGACGTCACCGTGGAGACGTTGGAATTTGACAAGGCGCTGGACGCCCTGGACCAGATGATTACGGAACTGGGCGGCTTTACTGAAAGTGCCAACGTCAGCGGCAACAGCCGGTACGGCAGCGACGGCGCCGTGCAGATCACCGACCGGGCCGCCTACTACACCATCCGCGTTCCCGCCGACCGGTTCCGGGAGGCATTGGACCGGACCGGCTCCATCGGCAACGTCATCAGCACCACCGAAAGCGCCCAGAACGTCACCTCTCAGTTTATCGACCAGGAAGCCCGCCAGAAGTCCCTGGAGGTCCAGGAGGAACGGCTGCTGGAGCTGCTGGCCCAGGCCGCCGATGTGGATACCCTGGTGACGCTGGAAGCCCGACTGTCGGAGGTCCGGTACGAAATTGAGTCCATCGAGCGCAATCTCCGGAACATGCAGAATCAAGTGGACTATTCCACCATCACCCTGTCCCTCTATGAGGTGGCCGTCTACACGCCTACGGCATCGGTCCAGCGGACCTTCGGCCAGCGGGTATCCGACGCCCTTTCCGGCGGCTGGTCCAATTTCACCCGCACCATGGAAGACCTGTTCATCGGTATCCTCTATTCCCTGCCCGCTTTGCTGCTGCTGGTTGTCATCGTGGTTGTGATTGTGGTGGTGGTCCGCCGCATTCGCGGCAGACGCCATGCCCATCGCCTGCCCCCGGTGGACAAGGACGACGGCGATCACTCCTCCCAGAACTGACGGAACGCCGTTGGAAGTCCCACTTCCTCCCGGATTTCCTCCGCCGTGACCCAGCGGAAGGGTCCCGCCGGTTGGCCGCAAATCAGATAGATCCCCGTCATGTCCCATCGGACATGGGTAAAAATGTGGGATTTCTCCACGGTTTTCCATAATTCTTTGGGATGCACCCCCCAGGCGGCCGCCTGATCCAGCGCCGCCTGGGGGCTTTGTTTGCCATCCACATGGGGAAAGGCCCACAGACCCGCCAGCAGGCCCGTCTCCGGACGGCGGACCACAGCGTATTGGTCGCCGCACTGCATCAGAAATACCGTTTTTTCCTCCACCCGCCGCTCCTTTTTGGCCGCTTTCACCGGTAATTCCATCTGACAGCCCATTTCACAGGCCTGGCAGAAGTCCCGGCAGGGGCAGACATCGCAATGGGGCGCACCGTTGGGGACGCAGACCGTGGCCCCCAGCTCCATAAGGCTCTGGGTGAAGTCGCCGCATCGGCCCGCCGGATAGACGGCGGCCAGCCGGGTCGCCACGGACTTTTTCGTTTTAACGTCGGTGATGGGGTCATAACAGGCGTCCACCCGGGACGTTACCCGTAAAACATTCCCGTCTACCGCCGGGGTGGGCTGTTCAAAGCAGATGGAGCAGATGGCCCCCGCCGTATAGTCTCCGATGCCCGCCAGGGACAGGACCTTTTTGTGGTCGGTGGGAAAGACGCCGCCGTGGTCCTCAAGAATCTGCCGGGCAGCCTTTTGGAGATTCCGCACCCGTGTATAATACCCAAGGCCCTCCCACAGCTTGTGCAGCAGGTCCGGCTCGGCCTGGGCCAGGGCGTCCACCGTGGGCAGGGCGTTGAGAAACCGCACATAATACCCTTTGACCGCTTCCACGCGGGTCTGCTGCAGCATAATTTCCGACAGCCAGACGTGGTATGGCTCCCGGTCCCGCCGCCAGGGCAGGTCCCGCCGGTGGGACTGGTACCAATCGGGCAGCACTTGAGCCAGCTTCAAAAATCGTTCTTCCATGATCGCCTCCTATTCCAAACCAAATCTTAACAGATTTCCTATATCCTTTTCACACAGCATGGAGTATAATACAGACTGGCTTGGTATGACAAGACCTTTTTTATTTTTAAAGGATGGGTACGCTGTATGGCGGTTTTTTCCGGTTTGCTCTATGGGCTTTTGGCCCTGTTTCTCTTGTATCTGCTGCTGTTACGGTGCAAGCGGCGGCTGCGCCGTTGGCCCCTGCTGACCCAGTACCGTTACGCCCACCGGGGGCTTCATGATGAAGCGGCGGGCATTCCCGAAAATTCACTGACGGCCTTTCGCCGGGCCGCTGAGATGGGTTATGGTGCGGAACTGGACGTGCATCTGACGCGGGACGGCCGTCTGGTCGTGATTCATGACAGCGATTTGACCCGCCTGTGCGGCGTATCGCGGCAGGTGGAGGAGATGACGGCAGCAGAACTGTCCGGCCTGCGGCTGCGAGGCACAGAGGAACCCATTCCCTTTCTGGAACAAGTGCTGCCCCTGTTCGTGGACCGTCAACCGCTGGTCATTGAGATGAAAGTTGCACGAAACAGCGTCCAGCTGGTGGACGCCCTGTGTGCGGCGTTGGAGGGCTACCGGGGCGATTATTGCGTGGAGTGCTTCGACCCCTGGGCGCTGTACGTTTTGCGGCTGCGCCGTCCTGATTGTATCCGAGGGCAGTTGTCAAAAAAGTTTGCCGGAGACAAACACGTTCACCCGCTCGTAGGCTTTTTGGCGGGGAATCTGCTGCTGAATTGGCTGTCCAAACCGGATTTCATCGCGTATCGCTATGGGGACCGGCAGAATCTCAGTCTTCGGCTGTGCCGGAAGCTGTACCGGGTCCAGGAGTTCAGTTGGACCATCACCGACGCGCAGCAGCAGAAACAGGCCGAGGACGGCGGAGCAACCATCATTTTCGAGGGTTTTCTCCCCCAGTAAAGAAAGAAAAAATAAAAGTTTTACTCGATTTTTTTCAAAAAATCGCGGTTTCCAAAGGCAGAGCCTTTGGTCGCCCGCCGCAGCGGGCGAAACACCCCAAGCGTCCCAAAGCGCATCCACAGATGGCGCTTGGGGACGCTTTGGTGATTTCGCGCCGCGCGCGGCGCGCGGGTGTTTCGCCTACGATTTTTAGCAAAAAGTTGATGTAAAATAGCTGACTGGCAGGAGATTTCTTATGCTTGCAGGCCATCAAGCCGCTGCCAATTAGAGTTTCATTCTCTTGTAAATGAAATTTTGCCATTGATATATTTCTCCTGCTGCTTTACTTTTATAAAAAGTTATGATTCTGCCTTTTTAAGATTGTTCAGAAAATCAGATATATTTTCACACACTAATTCCGGATTATCAATATCATCACATGGAATAAAGAAAACATTTCTTGTGTTTTCATCACAATAATACCGGTCGCCTCCCCGATTTTCAGCAAACGGAATTAGATTAGCTGGAATAAATCCATCCATCCTGTCATCGTATAGAACTTCCTCTAATATAATTGCCCCCTTAAAAGGAGCGTATTTAATGGAATAAATCGTATGTACTTCAAAAGTATCGTTTGGCAGCTCCTTTTGGGTAAATGTGCATAATGATATTTCTGACGCGTTATATTTCAAATAAAAGTCTTTTAAAGGGGTCGGAATACTGATTTTATATTCTTTTTCCAATGCAGTAATATCATTTGAAGTAATTGATAATTCTTTATGAAGTGTTTCAATAAATTCGTACATTTCAGGTTCCTCTCAATTCTAATTTATTATTCTGCCTATTTCAGTTAAATCCATAGGACGCAGAATCGCTCCCTGGCCTCTGGGTCATGATCTGGAAGCGCGCTGCTGCCAATCCTATAAAATCGCAAGTACACTTTGGGGGCAACGGCTGGTTGTATGGCTGTATGCTTCTAAATATAGTATCTATGATATGCTAATCTCGCTTTCAAGTGGAAACGATCGGTAGATTATTGGGATTTAATTCCTGATAAAAATTGACAAGCTGGGCAGGAATCATAATCTCTTTTAATGCGCTCAGGTCATCTTCTTCCCATACTGGAGAGTCGGCAAGGCAGATCTCGTATGATGCGTTGCTACTTTTCTGCTTTGTTGCACTTGATATTATAATGCAAGGAAAAAACGAGTAATATTTTTACTGTTTTACTCAATAAAAAGGTGTTTCCACATGCAAGTCCCGTTCCCGGCAGAACATGCCCGTCAGCATGGGCACATCAAAGAGCCGCGTGAACCGAACGCACTTACAGAGAAAAATATAATAGATATTCCGGCCGCTGGTAACCAGCGTTTCAAAGTTGGCTTGTCCCTTGGCCAAAATCACGTCGGCGTCTTCCAACACCTGCCGCATCTCCTGGCCGATGTAGTCCAGCTCCGTGCCGGAAATCCGGGTCCCGTTGTCCACAATGGGCACCAACTGGTCCAGGCCCACGGCGGCGGCGTCCTCCCGTGTCACATCGTTGAGGGCCGGGCCGCCCCGGACGCCGTAGGTGATGGACAGATGGGGGAACCGCTGCATCAGCGCTTCCAGCAGCAGCCGGTCCGCTACGATTTCACCGGCGTTGTCACCGATGTACAGCATACGCCGTGCACTTTCCAGCTCCGTGAGAAACTGGGTGTAAGTCTTTTCGTCCACCGGGTTGTCCGTCGCAGAAAACAGCATTTGGTCCAGCTTTTCCGGGTCCACGTTCTCCGACAGCGCGCCGTAGTCGATGTAGTTGGCCACCTGGGCCAGCTGGAGCGCTGTCCGCACCGGGTCCGCCGACGCTTCCACCATGGCCCGCAGCTTGGGCAGCCGCGCCATCATAAAGTCGTTGGACATCCGCTTTAACTCGGCATAGGGGTCCGTACCAGGCCAATATTTTTGAAACGCTTTGTCAAATTTGGGAATGAGATACGGAGCCGCCACACCCTCCGGCGCGTCCAGAATGGCCTGGAGTACATCTCGCATAAACAGATAGCTTTTTTCCGGTTCGCCCCGCTCGTCGGCCAAACTCCGTTGGCGGCGTACCAGACAGTCAATACACTGGGCATCAAATCGCATCGTTTGTACCTCTCGACAGATTGAGAATCCCCGGCGCCGGGCTCAGATGCAGGAACGCCGCCATGGCGGCGATTTCCTCGTCCCGAAGGGTCCGGGTCACACCGCCCAGCTCACAGGCGGCCTTGTAGATGTTGGCGCACTTTTCCGCCGCCTGAATCATACCGAAGGCGTGGTCCAAATCGCGGCCCGACGCAAAGACGCCGTGATACTCCCACAGCACCATGGAAAACTTGTGGAATGCCTCACAGGTCATGGCGGAGATTTCCCGGCTGCCCGACAGAGCAAAGGGCAGATAGGCGATGCCGCCGGGGAACAGGGCCACACCCTCCGGATGCATGCTCCACAGAAGCCGCGTCAGCTTCACCGAATCCAGCTCCATCACATGGCACAGTGCTACCAGCGTCACCGGATGGGTATGGAGAATGACCCGTTCCGCGCCGCCGGACTGCTCCTTGCGGACGGCGTGGGAGAGGAGATGGGCAAAAAATTCACTGGTGGGGACGCTTCCCACCAGACCCCATACCACCCGGTAGGCGGTGCCGTCGCCGTTGAGCTCCAGCACACCGCAGTCCCGGCGGGGGAAATGGGGCACATTGCGAATCTGGCAGCCTTTCGCCGTCACCAGAAATTGCTCTCCGGCCAGCGTCGGAATGGCGATGGCAAGCGGCTGCCACGGACCAGCTGCCGGGTCCGCCGGGTATTCTTCTGGCCGCAGCCGGACGGAGATGTTGCCGGCGTTGGCCTCGGCCCAACCGGCACGGGACAGCTCTTCGGCAATCCGGAACAAATTCTGCAAACATTCTTCGTTCATACCACACACTCCTTATCGATAGAACAGCAGGGAGAACCACACCACGGCGCAGCCGGTGAGGAAGTCGATGCCGTACCGTTCGGCAATATCGGTGACCACAATGCCGTGGCTTTCCACACAGGGATACATTTTATCCCGGTGGCGGCAGGGGCCGCCGGGGTAGGCGCACTGTTCACAGATTGCGCAGGCTTCCGTGGACAGGACGTAGGTTTCCGTTGCGCCGCAGTCGCGGAGCAGCTGTTCCACCTGATGGGTCAGAGCCTCATGGGGACCGCGGGTAGCCAGCGTTTCGGCCATGTTGGCCGTGTCCTGAACCTCGGCCACCGAGGTCATCATCAGGGCGTGGGGGAAGGAGAGACAGCGGGTTTTGCATTCCTCCACCGTTCCCACCGCCGGAGGACAGGCCCAGGTGGTATTGTACATGGGGCATTCGCTTTCGCATACATGGCGGATGCGCTCGGAAAAGGTCAATTCCTCCGGCATGATAAATTCATATTGAAACAGGGGCAGCGCTGCCAACTGCTGCTCCAGTTGTTGACGGTCCATGGTCATTCCTCACAATGCAGTATTTCCCTACCATTCTAAGAAACGGACCGGCCCCTGTCAAGAGACAGAGAGGACTGTAAAGTACGGTGTTAATCTGACTGTCAATAGAAAATCGTTGCAAATCCACTGTAATGCAGTATAATAGAAAACAAGAACGCCCCCGCGGGGGCAATACGAACGAGGTGCGCCATGACACTGAAACGCGACAATCTCAACTTGACCATGCTCTGCGATTTCTACGAGCTGACCATGGGCAACGGTTATTTTAAATACGGCTATAAGGACCGCATCACCTATTTTGACGTCTTTTTCCGCAACGTACCCGATAACGGCGGCTTTGCCATTGCCGCCGGTCTGGAACAGGTCATCGACTATATCCAGAACCTCCATTTTACCGAGGAGGATATCGAATACCTCCGGGGCCGGGGACTGTTTGACGAGGAATTTCTGGCCTATCTGAAAGATTTCCGGTTTACCGGCGATATCTACGCCGTCCCTGAGGGGACGCCGGTGTTCCCCAAGGAGCCGCTGCTGACCGTGCGGGCTCCCGCCATCCAGGCGCAGCTTATTGAGACGTTCCTGCTGCTGGCTATCAACCACCAGAGCCTCATTGCCACCAAGGCCAACCGTGTGGTCCGGGCCGCTGAGGGCCGGACGGTGCTGGAATTCGGTTCCCGCCGGGCCCAGGGCGCCGACGGCGCCATTCTGGGCGCCAGAGCCGCCTATATCGGCGGCTGTCACGGTACGGCCTGCACCGTGTCGGACCAGCTGTTCGGCGTCCACGCCGGCGGCACCATGGCCCATGCCTGGGTCCAGATGTTCGACACCCAGTATGAGGCGTTCAAGACGTATTGCGAAACGTATCCCCATAACGCCGTGCTGCTGGTGGATACGTATAACACGCTGAAAAGCGGTATTCCCGACGCCATCCGGGCGTTTAACGACGTGCTGAAGCCCCTGGGTATCCGGGACTGCGGCATCCGTCTCGATTCCGGCGATATGGCCTACCTGACCCGCAAGGCCCGGAAGATGCTGGACGAGGCCGGATGGGAAAGCTGTAAAATCTCCGTGTCCAACTCCCTGGACGAGTATCTGATTCAGGATTTGCTGCGCCAGGGGGCGCAGATTGACCTGTTCGGCGTGGGCGAACGGCTGATTACCGCCCGCAGCGAACCGGTGTTCGGCGGCGTCTATAAGCTGGCCGCCGTGGAGGATGAAGCGGGCAACGTGATTCCCAAAATCAAAATCAGTGAGAACGTGGGCAAGATTACCAATCCCCACTTTAAAAAGGTCTACCGCCTGTTCGGCAACGATACGGGCAAGGCCATTGCCGACTATCTGACGGTGTACGACGAGACCGTGGACGAAACGAAGCCCCTGCGGCTCTTTGACCCCGACGCCACCTGGAAGGCCCAAGAGATTACCAATTTCACGGCCAGGGAATTGCAGGTGCCCATTTTCAAGAATGGCGAATTGGTGTATCAAAAACCGTCTCTGGATGATATCCGAACGTATTGTCTCCAGCAGGTGGATACCCTGTGGGACGAGGTCAAGCGGTTTGATAATCCCCATAATTATTATGTGGACTTGTCTCAGAAGTTGTGGGATATCAAGTACGGCCTGTTGAAAAATAATAGCTGATAAAAAGTTTTACTCGATTTTTTCTTGTGCGGGCCACCCACCGTCCGTGTGTCTGCGGTGCTCGCCGGGCCTTTTCCGCCATGCCTGCGGTGTGGCTTCTTGCCATACATCCAGTATGGCGGCAAAGCCGCACCTTGGCCTGACGCAAAATTCCTCGCCGACCACTTTTGCCAACGAACGGCGGGTAGCCCAAAATCGCGGTTTCCAGGGGGCAGCGTCCCCGGTCGCGCCGCGCACGGCGCGAAATCCCCAATCGTCCAAAGCGCCATCGGTAGATGGCGCAATCCCCGGCGAAGCCGAAGGCCGCCGTCCCCACCCCATCGCGGGTGGCGGACGGCGGCCTTTTCAGATACGCTTACAGGGGGCAGATTGCACTCACGGGATATCAATGCGGGTGCCGTCGGCAAACTCCACGGCTATGGCGTCGGTCAGGTCCGTGGGAGCGGCAAAGGTGAAGCCCTGCCATTGACGCAGTGTGTCCCCGTCCAGAGTAGGGCCGGACGTGGCATAGAGGGGTTCTATGCTGCCGTCGGCAAAAACCACCTGCTTCGGCTGCCACTGATTGCCGTAATAGACATCGCCGTAGGCGACGACGCTGCCGCCGAGGGGAGAAAGGCCCAGGCTGACCAACTTCATTTGACCATCGAGCAGAAAAACCGGCTCCTCCACCAGCGACAGACCGGACGGAATCTCCAAAGGAACCGTAAAGTCCCACTGTCCCATAGCAATGTATTGCCATTCTTCTCGGTCTTCCGCACCAATCAAAAAGTTTTCCAGACTGACGTGAAGCTCCTTCTGGCCGCTGGTTTCCTGATTTATAATCTGGAAACCGGCAATCACCGTCTTGACGTTGGGACGGCCCTGGGGGTCATCCTGAACATCCAGCCATTGAACATTTCCGTCGGCATCGGCGGTGCCTTCCAGTTCACAGTAGCTCCATTCAAAACCCAGGGATTCATTGTCGGTTTCCGTCCAGGCCCCATCGGGTGCTTCCACCGTGAAGACGCAATAGACGATACTATCCCGGTTTGCGGCGGCGGCGGTGACGGATTGGAGGGTAATGGTGGTGTCGCCTACAGTCTGGCTCTGATTGACCGTTGTGGTGAACTGTTCAATGTCCAAACGTTGGGATTCGCTCGGCGGTCCCGATTGCGTCTGCTGGGTGGTTTCAGAAGATTCATGCGGAATCTCGACGCGGGTGCCGTCGGCAAACTCTACAGCTACGGCGTTGGTCAGGTCCGTGGGGGCGGCGAGGGTGAAAGAATTGTAGTGGAGCATGTGCTCCTCGTCCAGTATGCCGCCGTCCATGTTAATAGCCACAGTACTGTCGTCGGAAAAGACCACCCGTTCCGGCTGCCATTCCACATTGGGCCGGTTGATATCGGTGATGGTGAAGCTGCCGCCCAAGGGCGTCAATTCCAAACTCTGGAGGGTCATGGTACCGCTGCTCAGCGTGATGGGAGCATCCAGCAGAGAAATCCCTGCTGGAAGTTCCAGCGGCAGTGTAAAATTCCAGGAACCCTCCGTGATGTACTCCGTATTATGCTTCGATTCCCCGTTTTCCGAGTAACGCTCAAAAATCCGGAAGTTATTCAGCATGACTTGCAGCTGTACACCGCTGTTGTCGCCATGGGCATGAATGATAAAAGCCATAACAGCGGTCTTGACATTGGGACGCCCTTGGGGGTCATCCAGAACACGGAGCCAGCCGTTGGCACCATATCGGATAGCATCTCCTTCAAACAGCAAACAGCCATACTCTTGAAAGTCCAGGGTCTCGTTGTCTGCTTCCGTCCAGGTCCCGTCCGGCGCTTCCACCGAAAAGGTGCAGTAGGTGAGAATGTCGTGGCCGGTGGCGGCGGCGGTGACGGAATGCAAAGTGACCGTGGTGCCGTTTACGGTCTGGCTCTGCCCGATTATCGTGGTGTGGCGGTCGATGGTCAAAAGCTGCTCTTTGCTGAGGGGGGTGGCCACATCTTCCGGCGTGCCTTCATTCCCAAACGCGCCGCCGGACTGGAAAAACTGCATCAGTATGCCGTTGACCTGTTCCTTTTCAGTCAGGGCGGTGTCTTCCAGTGCATGGCTGAGGGGTGCTGACGTATCTACCGGCGTGCGTTCCACATTAAACGTGTCGGTGGACTGGAAAAACTGCATCAACGCGCCATTGGTCAGCCCATTGGCTGCCAGGGCCGTAACCCCCAGACAACAGACGACAGCGGCCACAGTCAGCGCCGCCCGGCGCAAAGGGCGGACAGCAGGCCGGGCAGTGGACAAGGTGACACCGGTCTTTTCTTCAAAAATCTCTCGAATATGTACCAGGTTTTCCGGTTTCATGGGGATACCTCCTGTTTAAAAGGTCAGCCGGTCGCGCAGAAAGCGCTTGGCCCGGTAAAGACGGTTTTGAATCTGCTTCACCGGCAGACGCAGTACCGCCGCGATTTCTTTTGGTTTCTGGTCGTAGTAGTACCGCCGGACCAATACTTCCCGGTCCGGTTCCCTCAATGCGTTCATGGCATGGTGCAGGGCTTCGTCCGACGGCCCGGTTTGGTCCGGAGCTTCTGCCGTTGGTTCCTGGGACGGGGACAGCTCCTCCAGGGGCAAGGCGTCCTGCCGGGTCAGCTGGCGGCGGCGGTTCAACGCCCGGCTGCGGGCCACCATGGCCAGATAGCTTTTGAGACTGCCCCGCAGGGGGTCGAATTTCTCCGGATGCATCCAGAGGAAGACATACACATCGGCCACGCATTCCTCCAAATCCTCCTCCGTGCCCACGCCTTGCAGCACTCCGCCGGCCACGGACCACAGGAGCCGGCTGTATTGGTCCATCACACGGCGAATGGCCCGTTCGTCCCGGGCGGCAATGGCCTGAATGGTTCGTTCATCGTTCAAAGGGCCTCCTCCTTTCCTGTGTATCATGACCGGTCATCTATAGTACAACGCAAATTGGAAAAACACTCAATCTTTTTTTGGATTTTATCAAAAAAGCGTGAAGGGGTTCCAACCGGTACGGAGTACCGCAAAAGGCCGCCTTACGTTCTATGCCCCGGCCTGTCCGTGTTCGTGGGCCATTGCGCAAATTGGTTTCCAACGCAATCACTTTTTTGTACGAGCTGCATAAAATGAATCGAATATTTTTTACAGCCTTGACAATGAAATAGATTTCCGGTATTATGTAGCATGCTACCGAATATACGTAGCGTGCTACATAAAAAAGGAGGCGGTTTCCCATAGAACCGGTCAGCCGTGATGCCCTGGGGCTGCAAATCAAGATCGTCAGCAAGCTGCTCAAACAAGCGGTATCCGACAAAATCGCGTCTCTCGATTTGACCAGCTCCCAGTCCTTTGTGCTGGGCTACCTGTGCTACCACGCGCAGCAGGGCGAGGCAGTCTATCCCCGGGACATTGAAAAGCATTTTGATTTCAGTCACCCCACCGTATCGGGTCTGCTGCAGCGGATGGAAGCCAAAGGCTTCGTCCGCATGGAGCCTTCGGCAGAGGACCGGCGCTGCAAACGCATCGCTGTCACCGACCGCGCCATGCAGGTCAATCAACAGGTTTTGGACCAGCTGGACGCCGCCGAACGGCTGATGATCCGCGGCTTCTCCACCGAGGAAGTCGATCAGCTCCACAACCTGTTCGCACGCATGATCCACAATCTCACCCCAAATACCGACGAAGGAGGAATAAACCCTTGATCAAAAAACTCATGCGAAGCATCCGGGAATATAAAAGGGACACCATCCTGTCCCCGGTCTTCGTCACCTGCGAGGTCATCCTGGAGGTTTTGATCCCCTTTCTGATGGCAAAGCTCATCGACAACGGCATTACCCCCGGCGACATGGGCTACACCATCCGCATGGGCCTGGTGCTGCTTGTCTGCGCCGCCGCTTCCCTGGGCTTCGGCGCCCTGTCCGGTCTGGCCGCCTCCCGCGCTTCGGCCGGTTTCGCCAAAAACCTGCGAAAAGACATGTTTTACCATGTCCAGCACTTCTCCTTTACCAACATTGACCATTTCTCTACGTCCAGTATCGTCACCCGTCTGACCACCGACGTGACCAACATCCAGAACGCCTTTATGATGGTCATCCGGATTGCCGTCCGCGCCCCCATCATGCTGATTCTGTCCATGTTTATGGCCTTCCAGGTCAACGCGGAGCTGGCGCTGGTGTTCCTGTACGTGGTGCCCATTCTGGCCATCGGCATGTATCTCATTATGACCCGTGCCTACCCCATCTTCCACCGGGTCTTTGAGACGTACGACAAGCTGAACAATGTGGTGGGTGAAAACCTCCACGGCATCCGCGTCGTCAAGTCCTTTGTCCGTGAGGAAAAGGAAAAGCAGAAGTTCGGTGATGTATCCCAAGCCATCTATGTGGACTTCTACAAGGCCGAACGCCTGATGGCCTACATCATGCCCCTGATGCAGTTCTCCATCTACACCTGTCTGATTCTCCTGTCCTGGTTCGGCGGTAAATTGGTTATCACCACAGCCATGACCACCGGCGAACTGATGACCATGTTCTCCTACGTCATCCAGATTCTTATGAGCCTGATGATGCTGGCCATGGTCACCACCATGATCGCCATTTCCAAGGCCAGCACCGAGCGTGTGACGGAGCTGCTGGATGAGCAGAGCGACCTTCACAACGGTTCCAACCCCATTATGGCTGTTGCCGACGGTTCCATTGAGTTCCAGGACGTGAGCTTCAGCTACACGGGCAAGACCAACAAGCTGTGCCTGTCCGACGTGAATTTGTCCATCCGTTCCGGCGAGACCATCGGCGTTATCGGCGGCACCGGTTCTTCCAAGTCCACCCTGGTCCAGCTGATTCCCCGGCTCTACGACGCCACCTGCGGCAAGGTCCTGGTGGGCGGCGTGGACGTCCGCGACTACGACGTGGAGACGCTCCGAAATGAGGTTGCCATGGTGCTGCAAAAGAACACCCTGTTCTCCGGCTCCATCAAGGACAATCTCCGCTGGGGTAACCCCAACGCCACCGACGAGGAAATGCAGCACGCCTGCCATCTGAGCCGGGCCGACGAGTTTATTGCCACCTTCCCCAAGGGCTACGACACCCACATTGAGCAGGGCGGCTCCAACGTCTCCGGCGGCCAGCGTCAGCGTCTTTGTATCGCCCGTGCATTGCTGAAAAAGCCCAAGATTCTGATTCTCGACGATTCCACCTCCGCCGTGGATACCCGTACCGACGCCATGATTCGCCAGGCCTTCCTGGAGGAGATTCCCGACACCACCAAGATTATCATTGCCCAGCGTGTGTCCTCGGTGCAGGATGCCGACCGGATCATTGTTCTGGACGGCGGCCGTGTCAACGCCGTGGGTACCCACGAAGAGCTGCTGGCTACCAACCCCATCTACCGCGAAGTCTATGAATCCCAGATGAAAGGAGACGACGACAATGCCCCCGCTGCCCAATAAATCCTCGGGCCACAAGCCCAATCAGGTCAAAAACACCGCCAAGCGGCTTATGAACTATATTGTAGGCCAGTACCGGGTCCGCTTTATCCTGGTGGTCTGCTTTATCCTTATGAGCTCCATTGCCAACGTGTCGTCGTCCCTGTTCCTGCAAACCCTCATCGACGACTACATTACCCCCATGCTGGGCGCCAGCGCCCCCAATTTCGCCCCCCTGCTGAAAATCCTTGTCACCATGGGCAGCGTGTACGCGCTGGGCGTTCTGTCGGCCTTTGCCTACACCCGCATGATGGCCCGCATCTCCCAGGGCGTCCTCAAGGACATCCGCGACGAGATGTTCAACCACATGCAAACGCTGCCCATCCGCTACTTCGACACCCATTCCCATGGCGACATCATGAGCCATTACACCAACGACACCGATACGCTGCGGCAGATGATCACCCAGTCCATCCCCAACGTCATCTCCTCCGGCTCCATGATTATCGCCGTCTTCTTCTCTATGCTGAAGATGAGCGTCTGGCTGACCATCTTCGTTCTGGTGTTCCTGATTCTGATGATGAACGTCATGAAAGCCATGGCCGGCCGCTCCGCCAAATACTTTATCAACCAGCAGAGAGCCTTGGGCGACGTCAACGGCTACATTGAAGAAATGATCAACGGTCAGAAGGTTATCAAAGTCTTCTGCCATGAGGAAGCCACCAAAGAGGAATTTGACCGCAAAAACGATGAGCTCTGCGCCCACGCCACCCTCGCCAACGGCATTGCCAACATTATGATGCCCGTTATGATGAACCTGGGCAATTTGCAGTATGTGCTCATTGCCATCGTCGGCGGTGCGCTGGCCATTGCCGGTGTGCCCAACCTGACCCTGACCGGCGTCGGCACCATGACCCTCGGTACCATTGCTTCGTTCCTGACCCTGTCCAAGAGCTTCACCCAGCCCATCAGCCAGATCTCTCAACAGATGAACTCCGTTATTATGGCTCTGGCCGGTGCGGAGCGTATCTTTGAGCTGATGGACGAGGAGCCGGAGCAGGACAACGGTTATGTCACGCTGGTCAACGCCAAGTACGACGAGAACGGCGAGCTGACGGAGACCAACGAGCGGACCCACCTGTGGGCCTGGAAGCATCCCCACCACGACGGCACCCTCACCTATACGAAGCTGACCGGCGACGTGCGGTTCTTCGATGTGGACTTCGGCTACACGCCGGAAAAGACGGTGCTGCACAATGTGACGCTGTACGCCAAGCCCGGCCAGAAAATCGCCTTTGTCGGCGCGACGGGCGCAGGCAAAACCACCATCACCAATCTGATTAACCGGTTCTATGACATTGCAGACGGCAAAATCCGCTATGACGGCATCAACATCAACAAGATCAAAAAGCCCGATCTGCGCCGTTCCCTGGGCATCGTGCTCCAGGATGTAAACCTGTTCACCGGCACCATCATGGACAATATCCGATATGGTAAGCTGGACGCCACCGATGAAGAATGTATTGCGGCGGCAAAGCTGGCCAACGCCCACGACTTCATCACCCGTCTGCCGGACGGCTACAACACCATGGTCGAGGGCGACGGCGGACGGCTGTCCCAGGGCCAGCGGCAGCTGCTTTCCATTGCCCGTGCTGCCGTGGCCGATCCCCCGGTTATGATTCTTGATGAGGCCACATCCTCCATCGATACCAGAACGGAAGCCATTGTTCAGCGAGGTATGGACCAGCTGATGCAGGGCCGGACAGTGTTCGTCATCGCCCATCGGCTGAGTACCGTCAAGAACTCCAACGCCATTATGGTGCTGGAGCAGGGCCGTATTATCGAGCGCGGCTCCCATGACGAACTGATTGCCCAGAAGGGTAAGTATTACCAGTTGTATACCGGCGCATTTGAACTGGAATAACCCAAAATTAAAGTTTTAGTCGATTTTTTTCTTGTGAGGGCCACCCACCGTCCGTGTGTCTGCGGTGCTCGCCGGGCCTTTTCCGCCATGCCCGCGGTGTGGCTTCTTGCCATACATCCAGTATGGCTGCAAAGCCACACCTTGGCCTGACGCAAAATTCCTCGCCGACCACTCTTGCCAACGAACGGCGGGCAGCCCAAAATCGCGGTTTCCAGGGGACAGCGTCCCCGGTCGCCCGCCGCAGCGGGCGAAATCCCCTAGCGTCCCAAAGCGCCATCCGCAGATGGCGCAATCCCCACGGCGAAGCCGTAATGCCGCTGTCCCCACCCCATCACGGGGTGGCGGACGGCGGCCTTTTTGTACGCTCCACCGCAGGGCACAGCATCCTTGACGCGCTCAAGCCGCACCCTATCCGTAGCCTGTGCATCCCTGGCCGCGCAACATTTTCCTCGTTTGGGGTATCCTATTGGTCATACAAATATATCCTTGCCTTTTCCGGTCGGTATGGTATGGTATAGACAGAAGCGTTCCACGCTCTGGGAAGGGAGGCCCCATGAAACATCACCAGAAGCTCCATCTGCATATCGGTCTGCGGATGTTCAAAACCGCCCTGGCCGTCACCATCGCCCTGGCTATCGCCCGGCTGTTCCAGTCCTACAGCCCCATCTTTGCGGGCCTGGGCGCCGTGGTAGCCATGGCCCGGACCCTGCGGGAATCCCTGGACGCCGCCAAAACCCAATTCGTCGGCGTTATCCTGGGCGGCATCGTCAGTATGCTCCTGCTGGTCATCGACCCCACCCCGTCAGTGCTCCTGATTGGCGGCGGCGTGCTGGTCTCTCTGGCCCTGTGCGGTATTTTCAAGCTCTATTATGCCGTGTCCCTGACGGCAATTATCGTGCTGTCCGTCTGCGTCAGCACCGGTGGTGACCCGCCGCTGGTGGCTCTGGGCTTTCGGCTCATTGACACCTCCATCGGCCTGAGTGTGGCCCTGGCCGTCAATATGCTGATTAAGCCCTACAACAACCGCCACCGGGTCACCAATCTCCTGCACAAGCTGGCCGATGCCGTCCCCGGCTGTCTGGAACAGCGGTTCGTATACGACCTGACGCCGGACCTGACCCCCATGATTACGGACCTGCGGGCGCTGGATGTGGAATTGGACATTTTCCGCCGCCAGCACTTCCGCCGCCGGGAGGCCCACGACCGGGATTTGTGTTTCCTGCGGAGTCTGTTCCAGCTGGCCGACCGCATGGAGCAGGAGCTATCCGCCCTGTGTACCCTGGACCTGCCGGGCATCCCCGACGCCGACAACCGCCGCCGCCTGGAAGAACTGGGTCTGACGCTGCCGGACTTTACCGGACGCAAGAGCACAGAGGAAATCGACTTTGTCTGCAATTACCACCTGAAAACCGCCCTGCAAGCGCGGGAATATCTGCTGGAACTGCTGGAATTACCGCCGGAATCCCATTGAGGGCTTGTAAAAACGTGCAGAATATCGTATACTAAGGAGAATGTTGGAAACAGCATTGCGGCGCTGCCGCGCCGCGAGTTTTTGTCAAAGGGGTACCGATTATGAGCAAACTGATTCTCCCGCAGGGATACCGGCCCCCGCTGTCCGGCTATGAGATGCAGCGGGCCATCGAATTTATCAAGAGCACCTTTCAGCAAAACCTCTGCAATGCCCTGAATCTGCGCCGCGTGTCCGCGCCGCTGTTTGTAGAGGAAAATTCGGGCCTCAATGACAATCTGAACGGCGTGGAACGCCCGGTGTCCTTCGACATTCCCGACGTCCACGCCAATGCCCAGGTGGTCCACTCCCTGGCTAAGTGGAAGCGGCTGGCGCTGCTGCGCTACGGCTTCCGGGAGGGAAAGGGCCTCTACACCGACATGAACGCCATCCGCCGGGATGAAGAGGTGGACAACATCCATTCCATCTATGTGGACCAGTGGGACTGGGAAAAGGTCATCACCGATGAAGAACGGACCATTCCCTATCTGCAATCCACGGTCCGGGCCATTGTGGCCGCCATCTGCGACACGGCCGATTCCCTGGGCGTGGCGTTCCCCAGTCTCCGCAGCACCATCGGGCGGGATGTGGCCTTTGTCACCACCCAGGAGTTGGAGGACCTGTATCCGAACCTGACCGGCTCCGAGCGGGAAAGCGCCTTTGTCAAGGAGCATCCCACCACGTTCCTCATGCAAATCGGCGGCAAGCTGAAGTCCGGCAAGCCCCACGACGGCCGCGCCCCCGACTACGATGACTGGCAGCTGAACGGTGACCTGCTGGTATGGAACGATGTGCTGGGCCGGGCCTTTGAACTGTCCAGCATGGGCATCCGCGTCAGCCCCGAATCTCTGGACCGCCAGCTGACGCTGGCCGGATGCGACGACCGCCGGGAACTGCCCTTCCACAAGATGCTGCTGGAGGGCAAGCTGCCCCTGACCATGGGCGGCGGCATCGGCCAGTCCCGTCTGTGCATGCAGATGATTGGCACCTGCCATATCGGCGAGGTCCAGTGCAGCCTGTGGGACGAGGAAACCCGCAAGGGCTGCGAGGCCGCCGGGGTAACATTACTGTAAAAAATTATTACGAAAGTAAGGGTATATACTATGGAACAGTTGATTTCTGTCCGCGAATTGTTTAAAAACACCGAAGCCTATGCCGGTAAGACCGTCAGCGTCGGCGGCTGGGTCCGGTCTGTCCGGGCTTCCAAGGCCTTCGGCTTTATCGTTCTCAGCGACGGCACCTATTTCCAGCCGGTACAGGTGGTGTACCACGACACCATGGAGAATTTCGCTGAAATCTCCAAGACCAACGTGGGCGCGGCCTTGATTGTCCGGGGCACCCTGACGCTGACCCCCGAGGCCAAGCAGCCCTTTGAGATTCAGGCCGACGAGGTCGTTGTGGAGGGCGCTTCCACCCCCGATTATCCGTTGCAGAAAAAACGCCATACGCTGGAGTACCTGCGGACCATCACCCATCTGCGGCCCCGGACCAACACCTTCCAGGCTGTATTCCGCGTCCGCTCCCTGGTGGCCTATGCCATTCACAAATTCTTCCAGGAGCGTGATTTCGTCTACGCCCACACGCCCCTGATTACCGGTTCCGACTGTGAGGGCGCCGGTGAGATGTTCCAGGTGACCACCCTGCCCCTGGACCAGGTTCCCATGACCGAGGACGGCGCGGTGGACTACAAGCAGGATTTCTTCGGCAAGCCCACCAACCTGACGGTGTCCGGCCAGCTCAACGCCGAGACCTTCGCCATGGCGTTCCGCAACGTCTACACCTTTGGCCCCACGTTCCGCGCCGAGAACTCCAACACCACCCGCCACGCTGCGGAGTTCTGGATGATTGAGCCGGAAATTGCCTTTGCCGATCTGGAAGACGACATGCAGTTGGCCGAGGATATGATCAAGTTTATCATCTCCTATGTGCTGGAGCATGCGCCGGAGGAAATGGCGTTCTTCAACCAGTTTATGGACAAGGGATTGCTGGAGCGTCTGAACCATGTGATGAACTCCGAGTTCGGCCACATCACCTACACCGACGCCATCAAGATTCTCGAGGAGCACAACAGCGAATTCGAGTACCCGGTCCACTGGGGCAGCGATTTGCAGACGGAGCACGAGCGGTATCTGACCGAGCAGGTGTTCAAGCGCCCCGTGTTCGTCACCGATTACCCCAAGGAGATCAAGGCGTTCTATATGAAGCTGAACCCCGACGGCAAGACCGTGGCCGCCATGGACTGCCTGGTGCCCGGCATCGGCGAAATCATCGGCGGCAGCCAGCGTGAGGACAACTATGATGTGCTGTTGGAGCGGATGCACGAGCTGGGTCTGAAAGAAGAAGATTATGGCTTCTATCTGGATCTGCGGAAGTACGGTTCCGCCCGTCACGCCGGTTTCGGCCTGGGCTTCGAGCGTATGATCATGTATATGACCGGCGTGGGCAATATCCGCGACGTGCTGCCCTTCCCCCGCACCGTCGGCACCTGCGAACTGTAAGCATCCAAATCCAAAAGTTTTACTCGATTTTTTTCAAAAAATCGCGGAGTCCAGAGGCAGGGCCTCTGGTCGCCCGCCGCAGCGGGCGAAATACCCGCGCCGCGCACGGCGCGAAATCTCCCATCGTCCCAAACCGCCATCCGCAGATGGCGGAACCCCCGGCCGCAAGGCCATGGCCCCCGGGCCCGCCCTTGTGGGGCGGTGTCCGGGGGCCATCCTTATTTTCCCGGCAGTGCGTACCAGCGGCGGGACACATAGGTCCCGCCCTACGAGAAGCAGGGCAGTTGGTTCGTGTTTGTAGGGGGGCACCTGTGTGTGCCCCCGGCGGTGCAAACCGACTTTCACCGGAGCACCGGGGCGAATCCGTACCGAACACGGCGGGAGCATGTCCCTGCAATACCTTGTCATTCCATCCATACCGTCCCCACCGAAAGGAGCCAATTCCATGCCCACCCTTGCCGAAATCCAGGAATTTTTCAAAGCTGACCGGTTCGCCTCTGAGGTCACCGGCGTGACCATCGTGGACGCCGCCCCCGGCCGGTCCGTCTGCCAGCTGGTTTTGGAGCCCCGCCACTGCAACGCCGCCGGAACCCCCCAGGGCGGGGCCATCTTTACACTGGGAGACCTGGCCTTTGCCGTGGCCGCCAACAGTTTTGCGGACCGGGTCACCATCTCCCTCCAGCACGATATCACCTACTTTGCCCCGGCCCGTGGCAAAATCCTGACCGCCACGGCCTCCTGTGTCCGCTCCGGCCGCACCACCTGCCACTATACCGTTGATTTCACCGACGATGTGGGTACCCATGTGGCCTCCATGACCGTCAACGGATTTATCACCGAAAAAAAGACGGAGAATTTCTTTCCAGGCCATTGATTTTAGCAGGTAAATGTGATAAAGTCAATCTAATAGCAAAACGCGATGATGAAGCAAAGTACCCCTTCGAGGACCGTCCAGAGAGCTGCCGTATGGTGCGAGGCAGTCGGAAGCCGTTGGGGGAATACCCTTCGGAGCGGCGGCGTCGAACCGTTTTTCAGCAGTAGACGCCGACGGGTCGCCCGTTACAGCGCAGGGGCCTGCGGGGCTCCATGAGGCCGTCATTGACGGTAAATTGAGGTGGTACCACGGGATTTTCTCGTCCTCTGCTCTTGCGGCAGAGGGCGTTTTTTGTTCTCTGCCGGAACAACACTGATAAGGAGACGAAAACTTATGGTCATTACGGAATTTTTGGAGCGCAATGCGCGGCTCTACGGCTCCGAGGTCTCTCTGGTGGAGATTAACCCCTCGGAAGAACGGGACAAGGCCGTTACCTGGCGGGATTTCAGCCTGATTGAAAGCGCCCGCCCCGACGCCCCCTATCGCCGCGAGATGACCTGGCGGGACTTTGACCGCAAGGCCAATCGCTTTGCCAATCTGCTGCTGAGCCGTGGATTGCAGAAGGGTACAAAAGTCGGCATTCTGCTGATGAACTGCCTGGAATGGCTGCCCCTGTACTTCGGCATCCTCAAAGCGGGCTGCATCGCCGTTCCCATGAACTTCCGCTATTCCAGCGATGAAATCCAATACTGTCTCGATTTGGCCGACGTGTCGGTGCTGGTCTTCGGTCCCGAATTTGTCAGCCGCATGGACCCCATCATGGACAGTATCCCCGGCGTCAAGCTGCTGTTTTACGTGGGCCGGGATGTACCCCAATACGCCGAGGACTGCTGCCGTCTGGTGACGTTCTGTTCCTCCAGCGCCCCGCCGGTGGCCTTGGACGAGACCGATGACGCGGCCATCTACTTTTCCTCCGGCACCACGGGTTTTCCCAAGGCCATTTTACATAAGCACTGGGCATTGGTGGCCGCCTGCCGCACCGAGCAGGCCCACCACGGCCAGACAAGGGATGACGTATTCCTCTGCATTCCGCCCCTGTACCACACCGGCGCAAAAATGCACTGGTTCGGTTCCCTCTACTCCGGCAGCAAGGCTGTTTTGCTGCGGGGCGTCAAGCCCGAATGGATTCTCCGGGCCGTCACCGAGGAAAAATGCACCATTGTCTGGCTTCTGGTGCCCTGGTGTCAGGATTTGTTGGAAGCCATCGAGTCGGGCCGCATTGACCCCAACCACTACATGCTGGACCAGTGGCGGCTGATGCACATCGGCGCACAGCCGGTGCCGCCCAGCATGATTCACCGGTGGATGAAGCTGTTCCCCCATCACCAGTACGACACCAACTACGGCCTTTCGGAATCCATCGGTCCCGGTGCGGTCCATCTGGGCGTGGAGAACATCGACAAGGTGGGCGCCATCGGCAAGCCCGGTTTCGGCTGGGAAGCCCGCATCGTAGACGAGCAGGGCAACGACGTGCCCGACGGCGAAGTGGGCGAGCTGGCCCTCCGCGGCGACGGCGTCATGGTCTGCTACTACAAAAACCCCGAAGCCACGGCGGAGGTCCTCCACGACGGCTGGTTGTGGACCGGCGACATGGCCCGCAAGGACGAGGACGGCTTCTACTATCTGGTGGACCGGAAAAAGGATGTCATCATCTCCGGCGGTGAAAATCTGTACCCGGTGCAGATTGAAGACTTCCTGCGCCGCAACGAAAAAATCTCCGATGTGGCCGTCATCGGCCTGCCGGACCCCCGTCTTGGCGAAATCGCCGCCGCCATCATCCAGGTGGCCGAGGGCCAGACCTGCACCGAGGAGGAACTCAACGCTTTCTGCGCCGAGCTGCCCCGGTACAAGCGCCCGAGAAAAATTATCTTCGACAAGGTTCCCCGCAATCCCACCGGCAAGATTGAAAAGCCGGTGCTCCGGGAGCGATATTGCAGCGGTCGTCTCGTAGAGGAACAAACGACCCACTAACGACCCACTAACGACCCACTAACGACCCACTAAATCGCTCCTGGAGGTACTGATTCATGGATTTATTCATTAAATTTGGTATGCTGGCGGTGTTCTTCGCCGTCATGATTTACATCGGCCTGTACTGCCGCCGCCACACCACCGACGTCAGCGGCTTTGTCCTGGGCGGCCGCTCTGTCGGCCCCTGGCTTACCGCCTTCGCCTACGGCACCAGCTATTTTTCTGCGGTGGTCTTCGTAGGCTACGCCGGACAGTTCGGCTGGAAATTCGGCGTGGCCGCCGCCTGGGCCGGTATCGGCAACGCCTTGCTTGGCTCCCTGTTGGCCTGGGCTGTCCTGGGACGGCGGACCCGCATTATGACCCAACATCTGGACAGCGCCACCATGCCCCAGTTCTTTGCCAACCGGTTCCACAGCCGCGGGCTGAAACTGGCGGCGTCGGCCATCATCTTTCTGTTTCTGATTCCCTACACGGCATCTTTGTATAACGGTTTGAGCCGGCTGTTCGGCATGGCGTTCCACATCGACTACGCCGTGTGCGTCGTGGTCATGGCCGTGCTCACCGGCGTGTATGTCATCGCCGGCGGCTACATGGCCACCGCCATCAACGATTTTATCCAGGGCATCATTATGCTGGTAGGCATCATCGCCGTGGTGGCCGCTGTCCTCAACAGTCAGGGCGGCTTCCAGGCGGCCCTGGACGGTCTGGCACGGGTCAGCGACCCGGCCACGTCGGACACCCCCGGCGTCTTCGCCTCCTTCTTTGGTCCGGACCCAGTGGGACTTTTGGGCGTGGTGCTGCTGACCTCCCTGGGCACCTGGGGACTGCCCCAGATGGTCCAGAAGTTCTACGCCATCCAGAGTGAAAAGGCCATTGACAAGGGCATGATGATTTCCACCCTGTTCGCCCTCATTGTGGCCGGTGGCTGCTACTTCCTGGGCGGCTTCGGACGGCTCTTTTCCACGCCGGAGCTGGTGGCTCAGAACGGCTACGATTCCATCATTCCCACCATGCTGGAGGGGCTGCCCACCATTTTCATCGCCCTGGTGGTGATTCTGGTGTTGTCGGCCTCCATGTCCACCCTGTCCTCCCTGGTGCTCACGTCCAGCTCCACGCTGACGCTGGATTTTATCAAGCCCATTTTTCAAAAGGACATGGGAGAAAAACAGCAGATTTTCCTGATTCGCCTGCTGATTGTGGTGTTTATCGCCATTTCCGTGGTGCTGGCGATTATCCAGTACCGCTCCAGCGTCACCTTTATCGCCCAGTTGATGGGCGTCAGCTGGGGCGCGCTGGCCGGTGCGTTTCTGGCCCCGTTCCTCTACGGTTTGTACTGGAAGCGCACCACCAAGGCCGCCTGTGCCGTCAGCTTTGCCTTTTCCACGGTGGTCATGCTCTGCAACATCTTTTTCGGCAAAGCTTTCCCCACTCTGCTCCAATCGCCCATCAACGCCGGCGCGTTCTGTATGCTGGCGGGGCTTGTCATTGTCCCGGCGGTCAGTATGCTGACCCGGCCGCCCCTCCAACAGCACATCGAGCAGGTCTTCGCCTGCTATGAGCAAAAAGTGGTGGTCACCGCCAAGGACTCCATTGGAAACCCACGCGACACTGTAAAGGAGGAACTGTAACCATGAAAACGCTGATGCTGGGCAACGAAGCCGTTGCCCGCGGCCTCTACGAGGCCGGATGCAGCTTCGTCTCCAGCTACCCCGGCACCCCCAGCACGGAGATTACCGAGGCCGCCGCCAAGTACCCGGAGATTTACGCCGAATGGGCCCCCAATGAAAAGGTGGCCATGGAATCGGCCTTCGGCGCGGCCCTGGCCGGTCACCGCAGCTTTTGCGGCATGAAGCATGTGGGTCTCAATGTGGCCGCCGACCCCCTGTTTACCATTTCCTACACCGGCGTCAACGCCGGTATGCTCATCGTCGTGGCCGACGACGCGGGCATGCACAGCTCCCAGAACGAGCAGGATTCCCGCCACTATGCCAAGGCATCCAAAATCCCCATGCTGGAGCCTTCCGACTCCGCCGAAGCGCTGGCCTTTGCCAAACTGGGTTATGAGCTTTCCGAGCGGTTCGACACGCCGGTACTGCTGAAAATGTGTACCCGTGTTTCCCACTCCCAGAGCGTTGTGGAGACGTCCGACCGGGCCGAAGCCCCCGCCAAACCCTACGAGAAGAACGGCCCCAAATATATTATGATGCCCGGCAACGCCAAGCGCCGCCATCCGGTGGTGGAGCAGCGGACCGCCGACCTCATTGCCTGGGCCGAGACCGCCGAAATCAACCGGGTGGAAGACGGCGCCGACCATAAAATTGGCATCATCACCGGTTCCACCAGCTATCAATATGTGAAAGAGGTCTGCGGCGACCGGTTCCCGGTGCTGAAGCTGGGCATGGTCTGGCCCCTGCCGGAGAAAAAAATTCGGGACTTCGCCGCCACCGTGGACCATCTTCTGGTGGTGGAGGAGCTGGACGGCTTCATTGAGGAACATTGCCGCAATCTGGGCCTGTCCCTCAGCGGCAAGGACTATTTCTCCTGTATTGACGAGCTGAGCCAAAATATCGTGGCCGAGAAGTTGGGTCTGCCGGTTCCCGCCGGTACGGCTCTGGAGGAAGCCATTCCGCCCCGTCCCCCTGTCATGTGCGCCGGATGTCCCCACCGCGGCCTGTTCTACACGCTGAAAAAGAACAAGCTGACGGTCATGGGCGATATCGGCTGTTACACCCTGGGCGCGGTGGCCCCTCTGGCTGCCATGGACGCCACCATCTGCATGGGCGCGTCCATCTCCGGTCTCCACGGCTTCCTCAAGTCCGGCGGCGACAGCAAAAATACCGTGGCTGTCATTGGTGATTCCACCTTTATGCACTCCGGTATGACGGGTCTGGTCAATGTGGCGTACAATGAATCCAACGCCACGGTCATTATTCTGGACAACTCCATCACCGGCATGACCGGCCATCAGCAGAACCCCACCACGGGATACAATCTCAAGGGCGACCCAGCCACCAAGATTGATTTGGAAACCCTCTGCCATGCCATCGGCATTCGCCGCGTCCGGGTGGTGGACCCCTATAACCTGGCCGAGTGCAATCAGGCAGTCCAGGAAGAGCTGGCCGCCGACGAGCCTTCTGTGATTATCTCCCGCCGCCCCTGTGCCCTTCTCAAGACCGTCAAGCACGGCAAGCCCCTGTTTGTGGACGAAGAAACGTGCAAGGAGTGCGGCATGTGCATGAAGATTGGCTGCCCCGCCATCAGCATGATTGGCGGAAAAGCCAAAATCGACAACACCCTCTGCACCGGCTGCGGCGTATGCCGTCAGCTGTGCAAATTTGACGCCTTGCAGCTGCCGAAGGAGGACTGAACATGGAAACGAAAAACATTATGATCGTCGGCGTGGGCGGTCAGGGCAGTCTCCTGGCTTCCAAACTCCTGGGCCGGCTGTTGCTGACAAAGGGCTACGACATCAAGGTGTCGGAGGTCCACGGCATGAGCCAGCGGGGCGGCAGCGTGGTCACCTATGTCCGCTTCGGTGACAAGGTCTACTCCCCCATCATCGACAAGGGTGAAGCCGACTACATTGTGTCCTTTGAACTGCTGGAAGCCGCCCGCTGGACCGAATACTTAAAACCCGGCGGCACCATCGTCACCAACACCCAGCAGATCAACCCCATGCCCGTTATCACCGGCGCGGCATCCTATCCGGAAAATCTGGTGGCGAAAATGGAAGCCAAGGGATTAAAGGTGGACGCCATCGACGCTCTGAAACTGGCCGAAGAAGCAGGCAGCGCAAAAGCCGTCAATATTGTACTGATGGGCCGTCTGTCCAAGTGCTTCGATATGCCCCTGGAGGACTGGATGACCGCCATCGACAAGAGCGTTCCGGAGAAATTCCTGGAGCTGAACAAAAAGGCATTCACCCTGGGCCGCAATGCCTGACCAACCGGAAAGAGAAAGGAACACCGCCCCATGGAACGATACTATCAACCCGAAGTGGAATGTGCCAGCCGGGAGACCATCCTGGCGTTGCAGAATGAGCGCCTGGTGAAGCAGGTGCGCCACGTGTGGGACCATGTCCCCTATTACCGCAAGAAAATGGAGGAAAAAGGCGTCACGCCCGACGACATTCAGGGCGTGGCCGACCTCCACAAGCTGCCGTTTCTCAGCAAGGACGATTTGCGGGAAGCCTACCCCTACGGCCTTTTAGCCAAACCGTTAAAGGACTGCGTCCGCATCCAGTCCACCTCCGGCACCACCGGCAAGCGGGTGGTGGCCTTCTACACCC
>ERZ1643251.913-NODE-913-length-36788-cov-9.319141_pt1 | contig 36788 bp, 30 predicted proteins | sample MGYA00579261_ERZ1643251 | MGnify/ENA primary metagenome ERZ1643251 (study PRJEB29033, sample SAMEA4952267) | chicken gut metagenome | biome: Broiler Chicken; feature: Gastrointestinal Tract; material: Caecum | place: Ireland | collected 2018 | study: Broiler... | reverse complement strand
GCAACAAATGTCGTGTTTGTGACACTTTTTTTTCTGCGCAGGCAAATTCACTTCAGGTATGTTTTACGCAAACTTTTTGCAACGTTTACACATTTTTCGTACGTTGCAATTTTATTGTCGAAATTGCTTGTGCGTTTGTGCAAATTTTGCAAAAGTCCTTTGCGTCGGAAAAACAAAGCGACGCAAAGGCTTTTTGTTTTGTGGGGCAAATTGTTTCAACTTTTTTGCAACGGTATTGAAATTTTGTTACCGTTTGCCCGATGCGGGGCACATTGTGTGTCAGTCGTCGGCGCCTGCAAGCATTTCCATCTTGTCTTTGGGCGAGGTGGGCTTGCTGTCGCCGTGTTTGACAAATATCATTGTCACGAAGGACAGCACCACAAACACCGTGGCGTAGGGGAAAAGCACCGACATTGTGCCGAGGGCGTCCATAAGCGCACCGGAAAGAATGGGCGTTACTACCTGCGCCGCCATGCTTGCCGTGTAGTAGTAACCTGTGTATTTGCCGATGTTTCCGCCTTTGGAAAGTTCCACAACCATGGGGAAACTGTTGACGTTGATTGTTGCCCAGGCGATTCCTGCCAAAGCAAACAAAACGGAAATGAGCCACGACGGGGATGCGCTTGTAATGAAGATGGCGCCGAAAAACGCCAACGCCAACAACGCAACGCCGATGAGAATGGACTTTTTGCGACCTATCTTGCTTGCCAGCAATCCTACGGGAATGTAGGCAACAACGGCGGCTGCCTGCGCTATCAGCAAAGTGGTGTTGTAGTCTTTGTTGAGAACGTTTACTGCGTACACGCTGTACTTGCTTGTAATGGCGTTGTATCCGATAAACCACAGCGCAACGGACGCAAGAATGAAAATGAGGGAGCGCAACTTGTCTTTGGGTAGTTTTTCCGTTTCATCCTGCTGTTGCGGCGCTGTCTCTGCTTGCGGTTCCGTTTGAGATTCCTCTTGGTCCAGCACAGCCTGCTGTTCCAGCATTTCTTTGTTCCAGCGTTTTTCCTTAACCGTCAAAATAAACACCGCAAGCGCCACAACCATTATTGCGCACACGGTAACGACAAACCAAGTGTAACTCATCAGTTGGTTGGAAACTTTGCCCGTGCCGAACACCATTCCCAACAGCAACACCAAAATGCCTCCTGCCGTACCCATGAGGTTGATTATTGCGTTTGCCTTGCTTCTCAGCGGTTTTACCGTAACGTCGGGCATGAGTGCCACCGCAGGCGAACGGAATACCGCCATTGCAACAAGCGTCAGCAGCAACACCACAATAAACACCACAAGCACTCCTGCGTTGGATTGCGTAACGCTGTGCGCAAATTGATTTTCCGCCTCCGACACCAACGACGAGTAGGCGTTTATGGTGCGAGCACCCGATTCAAGCGGTGTGCCGTCGGCGTAGTAGTAGGTGGTTTTTGCAAACAGTCCCGAGCCTTCCGTCTTGGGGAAACACAGTTTGTATGTGTTTGAGTCGTGATTGTACACGTAGTAACTGTCGTATGTCAGTTGGTCGTACCAACTTTCAAGTTGTTGCTGTTGCTGAGAAGAAAGGTTGTCGTAACTTTCGTCAAAGTACACCTTTGCGGCGTAGTCGTGAACGGTGTAAAACTCTGCAACTCCGTTGTTTGTTACCGAATGGTACTCTCTGTTTTCCACACGGTAGTTTTGTTCCCAGTAGGTTTGTTTCGTGCCCTGAGAAATTTTGTCCAGTTGGGCGTTGTCGGCGAAGGTCAACCCCACAAAACACACCACGGCGCACAATGTGCCGATGAATATGAAGGGTGTGCGTTTGCCGTAGCGTGTGTCTTTTTTGTCGGAAAGCGCCCCGAACAACGGCAACATGAAAAGTGCCAGAATGTTGTCCAGCGACATTATGAATCCCGACCAAGTCTGGTCCAAGCCGAACTTGTTTGTCAGCATAAGCGGTATTATCGTTTCGTAAGCCTGCCAGAATGCACAAATCAGAAAAAATGCAAAGCCGACAAGCAACGTGCGTTTGTAGTTTAGTTTCATTTTTGCCGCTCCTTGTTTTTGGTATGTAATTATTATACCTAATGTACAATCAAAAGTAAATACGCAATTTTTGTAAATAAAAATTTTGTTTGCCTTTGACGGGGCAAAAGCGTGTTGATTGAAAATTTGTTGCTGTACGGTTTTTGTCGAAAAACCGTTTTTCGTCGGTTGTAGCAAACGAAAGAAGCAGGGCTTGCCCTTTGCGACAAAAAAATTTCAATCGGGTAGCGTTGTGGCGTTGGGACGTTTGCTACACGCAGCGTTTGCAAAATTCATTTTTACAAAGTTTGTTTTGTACAAGTTTTTTAACACCGTATTGTGTTTTTTGTTCTTTTGTTTTGATAACGCTTTTTTTTGTACCGCTTTGCGGTGTTTTTCGCCGCCTTTACGGACAAGTTTTTTTTCGCCCTGCGTATATTACTACAAAGAGGTGGCGTTGTGAAAATCAAAAAAGTCGTGAAAAAAGCAAAGCGCAGTGGCACATCGAAAATTCCGTTGTTGCGCAGAGCTTTGCCCGTCATTCTGGTGGTGGTGTTTTCCGCAGTAACATTGCTTGCCGTGCTGCCGTTACTGCCCAAAAAGCCTTTGCAATCCACCCCCAAACATTATCAAGGCGTAATAGAGTTGTGGAACGTGGAAAGTTTCGAGGGAGGTATCGGAAGCAGAGCGACATGGCTGACGCAACGGGCGGCAAAGTTTGAAAGCACCCACGAGGGGCTTTTTGTGCATGTAACCACCTTGACGGAAAGTCAGTTGGAGCAGAAACTTGCAGAGGGAGAAAGTTTCGACCTTATCAGTTTTTCCCGTGGGGTGGGCGCAAAGGTGCAAAGTTACCTTCAACCCTACACCGCAAGCGTTGCAGGCATAAGGGAAAATTTTCTCGTTTCCGGTCAGGTGGGCGCAAAGGTGTATGCCCTGCCTTACTACTGCGGCGTGTACTGTCTGTTTGCCCGCACTTCACAACTGCATCAGAATGCCGACCTGCTTTCCACCGCTTTGGTCAACACCTTTACACGCAAGGTGGGAAAGCACACCTACAATCTTCAACCGCTTATTTGCGGATTCACCCCGCACAACAGTCCGCTCACCGCCCTTGCAATGTCCGGCGGTCAGGGAGAAATTGCCCCCGACGAAAGCGTAACGCAGTACTCCGCCTACGAAAAATTTTTGGCAAACACCACGGCGGTTACCTTGCTTGGCACACAGCGTGACATGTACCGTCTGGCAAAGCGTGAGCAGTCGGGTAAAATAGAAAATCTCACCTTCTATCCCCTTTACGGGTACACCGACCTGGTGCAGTATCTGGGGGTGTCTTCTTCGGCAGGAGAAAAAACGCAAAGTTGCATGGAATTTTTGCAATTTGTGGCGTCCGAACAGTCGCAACGCACGCTTGTCAACGTCAGCATGTTTTCCGTTGCGGAATACTCTCTCTACACCGACGAAAGATACGTCGCTTCGGAAGAGGGATTGTCTTCCGCCTACGTGCCTAATGTGTTCGGCGACGCAACCGCCGTTGCCAACCAACGCAAAGAGGCAATTTCCACATTGAGGTTAAAATGAACGCATTGGAAAAAACGCTTGTAAAAATGAAAAAAAACAACGTAAGATGCGAGTGCAACTGCACCTTTGAAAAATTGACAACTTTGGGCTGCGGGGGTAAAATTTATCTTACTCTTTTTCCCGAAAGCGTTTCTCAACTTGTGTTTGTGGCAAAGTATCTGTACCGACACAAAATTACCCACTGTTTTTTGGGGCATGGCAGCAACGTGCTTGCCTCCGACGACTTCTACAACGGAGTAGCGGTGGTAACCTCTTTCGTGCGGGATTTTTCCGTGCAGGGGGATACCGTTGTTGCAAGTTGCGGAATGTCCACCTCTAAACTTTGCTCGCAGTTGGTAAACAGAGGGCTTACGGGAGGGGAATTTTTCGGATGTCTTCCCGCCACCGTCGGCGGAGCCGTGGTGTGCAACGCAGGGTGTTTCGGGCAGAGCGTGCAGGACGTCGTGCAAAGCGTGGTGGTATTGCACAACGGCAAAAGGGAAAAACTTTCAAAAGAACAGTGCCGTTTCGTGAAACGTGGCAGTATTTTCAAAAACAACGGCGATTTTCTCGTGTTGCAGGTGAAAATGCGTTTTGAAAAGTCCACTCCTGCCAAGGTGCAGGAAAAACTTTCTCAAATGCGGCAGAAAAAGGCGGCAACTCAACCGTTGGGGTGCCGTTCGGCAGGTTGCGTGCTTTTCAACGACAAAATTGCCCTTTCCAAACTTATCGATGAAGCACACCTAAAAGGCTACCGTGTGGGCGGGGCGCAGGTGTCGGAAAAACACGCCGGCTTTGTCATTAACCTTGACAAAGCCACCTCGACAGATATATACTTATTGATACGGTACATAAAGAAAACGCTTGCGGAAAAGTTTGGCGTTTCGGCAAAGTTGGAAGTGTGTCTTGTCAATTTTCCTACGGATGCCGAACAACTTTTCTGATTAAAACGGGTGTCGAACCTTTGAAACAAGTGCTTTTCCCTACGTCAAAAATTGCGTCTTTTCGTAGCGTTTGCGTTTTCGGCACAGGAAGTTTGCGTCTTTTCTTTTGCGCCCTTCGTGAGCGGCGAGGTAATTATTGCCATAGGTGCATTTGTATCTTTTGCCGTTAGGGCAAAATGCACACAAAAAAACAGGTGTTGTTTGCAGATATTTGCGACATTGCGTTTTAAGGCGGACGCAGGCAGGGCATGTCGGCGTTTGCAAGGAAGGTGAAAAACATGTCTTTTTCCCAAACCGTCAAGGAAGAAATAGTCAGAAACGTCAAAAGAACAAAGAGGTGTTGCGCAACCTCTTTTTTGACTGCCGTGCTGAAATCGGCAGGTTCGCTGTGTATGGACGTCAACGGGTGCTGTTTTTCCATGGAAACGGACAACTCTTCCCTTGTGGATTTGTGCGTAACGCTGGCGCAAACGCACTTTGACGCCGAAAGCACCCTCTACAAGGTGCAAAGCAACGCCGACAGCGACAAAAACAGCAGGTATCTGTGCAAATTCGACGCCAAACTCGGGGAAATTCTGCACCTTACGGAAAGGGACGCCGAGGGGGCGGTGCATATTGCGCCGTTTTCGTTGGATTTGGAAAAGGACTGCTGCAAAAGGGCATTTATGCAGGGATTGTTTCTTGCGTGCGGGTCCGTTACCATTCCCGAAGGGGAAGGGGACGTGTTTGCGCAAAGCAGCCACTCCAACTATCACCTGGAATTGCGTTTCACCAATGCCGATTTTGCGCAATTCGTGTCGGAAAAATTTTCCTTTTTGCAGTTCAGACAGGTGCAACGCAAAAACAGCGTGGTGCTGTACTTGAAGGAAAGCGGAAAAATCGCCGATTTTTTCGTTTTTACCGACGCCGTAAACGCACGTTTTAAGGTGGAAAACGTCATCATAGGACGCAGTTTCCGCAACAGGGCAAACAGACAGCGCAACTGCATCGATTCCAACATCGACAAATCCATTCTTGCAGGCGCAAGGCAACTTGCCGCCATTGAAAAAATCCGAGAAAAGGGGCGTTTCGAAACATTGCCCGACCAACTGAAAGAAGTTGCTCTGGCACGAGAAAGCCATCACGACGCAAATCTTCAGGAACTTGCCTCCGTTTTGGGAATATCCAAAAGCGGCGTCAACCACCGTCTGACAAAACTGCTGGAAATTGCCCAAGACCTTCAGTGAGGTTTGAAATATCTGACAAAAAACTTTTGTAACGGCACATCAACGCATTTTATTACCCATTTACCGCCCGAAACGGGCTTACGACAGAGGAAACAATGAAACCGTTTGTACACTTGCACTTACACACCGAATACAGCCTTTTGGACGGCGCAACCCGCATAGACGACCTTTTGCAGCGTTGCGTGGAATACAACATGCCTGCAGTGGCAATCACCGACCACGGCAACATGTATTGCGCTTGGAAGTTTATGAAGGCAACTGCGGCGTTGAATCACGACGAAAACGGCAACTTCGTACAAAAAGTCAAACCCATCATCGGGTGCGAGTTTTATATGTGCGAAAACCTGCACAATGTGGGGTACGAAAACAAAGAGTACTACCACCTCATTTTGCTTGCCAAAAACAACGCCGGCTACTACAACCTGTGCCGTCTTAATTCTATTGCCTTTGTGGAAGGTTTCTACTACAAGCCGAGAATAGATTTTGAAACTTTGCAAAAGTACTCGGAAGGGCTGATTTGCCTTTCGGCGTGCATTGCGGGACAGTTGCCCCGTCTTTTCCTTGCCGACAGACCGCAAGAGGCACGGGAACTTGCCTTGCAGTACAAGGCGCTGTTCGGCGACGACTACTACATTGAAATTCAAAAGCACGGCATTGCGGAAGAAGACGCAGTAATGCCTCAACTTGTGCAACTTGCCCGAGAACTCAACATCAAAATTGTCGTTACCAACGACGTTCACTACCTCAACAAAGAGGACGCCGAAATTCAGGACATAATGATGTGCGTGCAGATGGGCAAATTCTACGATGACCCCGACAGAATGAAATTTCAGGGGGAGGAATTTTACCTCAAAAACTACGACGAGATGGCGGAACTTTTCCCCAACCTGCCCGACGCCATGGACACAACGCTGGAAATTGCCGAAAAGTGCAACGTCAACTTCGGCAAGGAAAAGTTGCTTCCGCTGTACACACCCCCAAACGGTATGTCCTCACCCGACTACCTGCGCTATCTTCTGGAAGAGGGACTTAAACGCAAGTATCCCAACTGTACGCCGGAAATACGTGAGCGTGTGGAATACGAGTACGGCGTAATTTGCAGCATGGGCTTTGTGGATTACTACCTCATCGTCTGGGACTTCATCAACTACGCCAAGACAAACGGAATACCGGTAGGCCCTGGACGTGGCAGCGGTGCAGGCAGCGTAATTGCCTACCTGATAGGCATAACGGAAGTGGAACCTTTCCGTTTCAACCTTATGTTCGAACGTTTCCTCAACCCTCAACGCAAATCCATGCCCGACTTCGACGTGGACTTCTGCATGGACAGACGTGGCGAGGTTATCGACTACGTTCACCGCAAGTACGGCAACGACAACGTGTGTCAGATAGTAACTTTCGGCACAATGGCAGCCAAAAACGCCATCAGGGACGTTGCCCGTGTGTTGCGACTTCCCATTTCCGAATCCAACCGCCTGGCAAAGATGGTGCCGGACAACTTCAAATACACTTTGCGCCACCTTTTGGGACTGAAAAAGTACAAAAAGGAAGCGGACACCTACATTTCCGAAGAACTGAAACAGGCTTACGACGACCCTGCCACACACAAGGTGATAGACATCGCCATGAGGATAGAAGGTTCGCCCCGTCAGACGGGCATGCATGCCGCAGGCGTCGTAATCTGCCGTGAAAAGGTTGCCGACCATGTGCCTTTGCAGACAAACGGCGGTTCGCTTGCCAAAGGGGGTATTGTAACCACCCAGTACAACATGATCGAAGTGGAAGAGTTGGGACTGCTCAAAATGGACTTTTTGGGATTGCGCACCCTCACCGACATCAAAAAGGCTTGCGACTACGTGTACGAAGACTACGGCGTCAAGGTGGATTTTTCCCACGACGACTACTCCGACCCCAACGTGTTCAAACTCATTTCCGGCGGAGATACAATGTGCATTTTCCAACTTGAAAGCGGCGGCATGTGCGATTTGATGCACCGAATGAAACCCACGGGTTTGGAAGAAATTATTGCAGGAATCAGTTTGTACCGTCCCGGTCCCATGCAGTACATCGGAGATTACATCGACTGCAAGTTCGACAAGTCGAAAATTCACTACCTGCACCCTGCAATGGAAAGCATTTTGTCGGTAACCAACGGTTGCATTGTGTATCAGGAACAGGTAATGCAGTTGGTGAAGAAACTTGCGGGATTTTCCACTGCGCTTGCCGACAACGTCCGCTACGCCATGAGCAAGAAAAAAACGGACATGATGCGTGAACTTGGCGAACTGTTTGTACACGGAGGCACCTGGCACAACGGCGAAACGGTGCCCGGTTGCGTCAACAACGGTATTCCCGAAGAAACGGCGTTGAAAATCTACAAGCAGTTGGACGACTTTTCTCAGTACGCATTCAACAAGTCGCACGCCACCTGCTACGCCTACGTAACCTACCAGACGGCATGGCTCAAAAACTACTATCCTGCGGAGTTTTTTTGCGCACTTCTGAACAACCGTATCAACGATATTGCGCAAATCAAAAAGTACATGGAGTACGCCAAAACGCAGGGCATTGCCGTTTTGCCCCCCTGCGTCAACAAGAGCAGGGACGTGTTCCGTGTGGAAAACGGGGCGTTGCGTTTCGGCTTGGGAGGTATCCGCAACATAGGCGTCGCCATCGTCAAACAACTTGTGGACGAGCGTGAAGCCAACGGCGAGTTTGCCGACATGACGGATTTGTTTGAAAGATGCCACACCTTCCTCAACAAGCGCATGATAGAAAACCTCATCAAGGGAGGAGCGTTCGACTGTTTCCATCGTACCCGTGCCGACATGTTGCAGTGGTACAACGAGGAATTCACCGAAGTGGTGGAAAGCAGCAAAAAACACGCAACGGGGCAACTGTCCATTTTCGACATGAATCCGGAACTGAAAACGACGGTGCGTCCTGCCCGTCATCAGGTGAAGGAATTGCCCAAACAGGTGCTGTACAACTTTGAAAACGAAGTGTTGGGATTGTACATGACGGGTTCGCCGTTGGACGACTACGACGAAATAAGCAAAAAATTCCATTTCGATTTCACCACGGCGGAAGTCATGCCCTACGTCCCCGACGATTCCGACAGCGACGAGAAGGTGTACCCCGTCGTCGGCAAAAAATTTGTAACAACAGGGGGAATTTTGCGTGGCATCAGGGTTGTGATAGGCAACGACAACAAAAAAATGGGCTTTGCCACCTTGGAAGACAAATTTTCCACAATAGAAGTGGCAATCTATTCCCCCGCCTACGACAAGTACAAGACGCTGTTTGCCGAAGACAGTTTCATTGTTGTCAAAGGCACTCTGGGCGAGGCAAGGGACGGCTACAAAATTACCCTGCGTGAGATAATCGACCCTCACAGCAAGCAGGCGGAGGAGGCTGGGCAACAGCAACAAGTTGCCCAAACCAACGTTACTTTGTGGCTTAAAATGGACAAGCGCAGCGACGAAACGTACGACAAAGTGGTGGGTATTCTCAAACAATACTCCGGTGACGTGCCCGTCAAGTTCAAAATAGAGGGCAAAACCTTCGCTTCACAGCGCAGTGTACGCCGATGCGCAGGCGTGGAATACGAATTGGGCTTGTTGCTGGGCGAAAAAAACGTCGTGTTTTTTGAAAAATAACCTTTGCAACGTTTCCGAAAAACTGTTTGTTTTTCCTCAATTTGTCCTATTGGAAAACGCTGCCGACACTTTTTCGTCCGAAAGGAAACAATATGTCGGGGTAAATTGCCGTAAAAATTCAAAATTCGTTTGACAGGGGACGCCGTGCGTCCCCTGAAACGTCTTGTAATGTCGTTTTCACAAATTGCTTGCACTATTCTGCTTTTTTGCCGCATTTTTGCGTCAACGGCAGTAAAAGGAATTTTTTTGCAATTTTCAAAACACACACCTTGGGCGTGTAAAATTTTGTCGACGGCACCTTGGCGTTAAGCGTTTAACGCTGTCGAGCGGTTAACTTTTTTTGAAAATTGCCGTTGTTTCAGTTTGAATAAAGTTTGAAATAGTATATAATACCAATGTTGTTAAAGTAATAACTAATTTGGGAAGCGTGCTGAGGTTATGCACGCAATAGGTGGAAAATGATAAGAAGATTACTTAAAGGGGCAAAGGGATACGAAGCGGCGTCAATATTCACGCTGTTGTTGGTACTGTTTGAAACGGCATTGGAAGTAATTTTGCCGATGTTCATGTCTTACATACTCAACACCCTGCAACTCTTTGCCAACGGCGAAGTGATGAAGGATGCTCTCACCTATCTGGATTGGAGCAACGGGCAGATAGTAACTATCGCAGCCAACAGCTTCACTCTCGTTACGGAAAACATTCTCAAAAACACCGTTCTTACCTACGGTGTACTGATGATAATCAGCGCTGTTCTTTCCCTTTCGGCAGGTGCCGTAGCAGGACGTCTGTGCGCAGTTGCCGGTGCGGGCTTTTCCAAGAATATGCGCAGTTATCTGTTTGCAAAAATACAGGACTTTTCCTTCTCCAACGTGGACAAATTTTCCACGGCAAGTCTTGTAACACGTTCCACAACGGACGTCAACAACGCACAGCAAAGTTTCATGATGCTTATCCGCACGGTAATACGTGCGCCGGCAATGATGATTTTTTCCTTTGTAATGGCGTTCATACGGCATCCCGACATGGCGTGGGTATTTCTGGTTGCAGTACCTCTGCTGGGCGTGGTTATGTTTGCCCTTTCCACAAAGGTGTATCCGCTTTTCCGCTACATGCTGAAAAAGTACGACAAAATGAACGCCGACGTGCAGGAAAACCTGGTGGCAATACGTGTCGTCAAGGCTTTCGTGCGTGAGGACTACGAAGAGGAAAAGTACCGCAACTCCACCGAAGAGGTGCGCAAGGCGCAACTTAAAGCGGAAAAATTGCTGGTATTGATGAACCCTCTCACCAACTGCATTGTGTATGGCACAATAGCCACATTGCTCATCATCGGCGGCACGGACATTGCCAACGGCAAGATAGAATCGGGCACGTTGACGGCTATGATGAGTTACTGCACGCAAATTCTGATATCGGTAATGCTCATTTGCTTCATTGCCGTGCAGATGGTCATGTCCCGTGCATCCATCGACAGAATTTACGAAGTGCTGGAAACGGAACCGGACATCAAGGACGGTCCAGGCACTCAGACTGTTGCCGACGGTAGCATCAAATTTGACCACGTAAACTTTTCCTACTCCAACAACAAGGACAACCTCACGTTGGAAGACATCAACCTGGACATTGCCTCGGGCGAAACGGTGGGCATCGTCGGCGGAACGGGCGACGGCAAAAGCAGTCTTGCGCAACTTATTCCCCGTTTCTACGACGTGTTGAGCGGTAGCGTCATCGTTGGCGGAGAGGACGTCAGAAACTACTCTCTGTTCAACTTGCGTGAAGGCGTTTCCATGGTGTTGCAAAAGAACGTGTTGTTCTCCGGCACTATTCGTGAAAACCTGCTTTGGGGCAACAAGGACGCCACGCAGGAACAAATAGAAGAAGCCTGCAAGGCGGCGTGCGCGCACGATTTCATCATGTCCTTCCCCGACGGCTACGAAACGGATTTGGGACAGGGCGGCGTCAACGTCTCCGGCGGACAAAAACAACGTCTGTGCATTGCACGTGCGTTGCTCAAAAAACCCAAAATAATGATTCTGGACGACTCCACAAGCGCAGTGGACACGGCTACCGACGCTCAGATACGTGCAGGACTCAAAAAACTTGACAAAAACATGACTACGATAATAATTGCGCAACGTATTTCTTCCGTGGAAGGTTGCGACAAAATCGTGGTGCTGGACGACGGAAAGATAAATGCCGTGGGTACGCACGAGCAGTTGCTCAAAACCTGCAAAATCTATCAGGAAGTTTACCATTCGCAACAAAAAGGAACAGTGGAAGGGGGTGAAAACTGATGCCGGGAAATAAGAATTTGGGTACTCCCCGTCCCAAAAACCTCAAAAACACTGTGGGAAGACTCATCGGATACCTCAAACCTTACCGTGGCAGAATGATTCTGGTGATTGCTTTCATTCTCATTCAGTGTGTATGCAACATTCTGGCAACGTCGCTTTTGACGCCGTTGCTCAACGGGCTTTCCACAAAGGACGGCAACGTTCAACTCACCGGCATTGCCGCATTGGACCGCCTTGCCCTCACCAACAAATTGTCCTATCTGTACATCATGGTCGGCATCATCATCGGGGTGTATGTAATCAGTTTGTCTGTAAACTACGCTCTCAACCGCATCATGGTGGGCGTTTCCACAAGCACCATCAAAAACCTGCGCAACAGCCTTTTCCAACACATGCAGCGTTTGCCCATAAGGGTGTTTGACAACACCACCCACGGCGAACTGATGACACGCTACACCAACGACGTGGACACGATGAACGAATTTATCGCCCGTTGTATTCCGCAATTTATCAGCAGCGCCATCACGATAATAGGTGTGTTTGTGGCTATGTTCAGTCTCAGTTGGGAATTGGCATTGGTGATGGTGGGAATGTTGGCAATTATGCTTCTTGTAGTCAAGGTATTGGGCGGTAAGTCCAAAAACAACTTTGTGGCGCAGCAAAACGCCGTAGGTAAGTTGAACGGCTACATCGAAGAACTTACGGAAGGTCAAAAGGTAGTAAAAGCCTTCAACCACGAGGCAATTGCCGCAGCGGAATTTGACAAAATCAACACCCATTGGCAAAAGGTTTCCGGAAAGGCAAACAGTTACGCCAACATCATGGGACCCATCCTCAACAACCTTTCTCACTTCTTCTACGCAGGCATTGCAATAATAGGTGCGCTCATCGCCATCAGTCCCACAACGACAAATCCTCTTTCCTACGTGGGAATTGTTGCGGCATTCCTGTTGTACATCCGCAACATAACAATGCCTATTCAGCAAATTTCACAGCAAATCAACCTTATGTTTATGGCTGTGGCAGGAGGCGAGCGTGTCTTCCAGCTGCTTGACACCCCCGTGGAAAGCGACGAAGGCTACGTAACTTTGGTAAATGCAATAATCGACAAAGACGGCAACATTACCGAAACGGCACAGCGCACAGGTCACTGGGCATGGAAACATCCTCACCACGACGGAACGACAACCTACACGGAATTGCGTGGCGACGTGCGTTTCGAGGACGTAACATTCGGCTACGAGGAAAACAAAACGGTGTTGTACAACGTTTCGCTGTACGCCAAACCGGGACAGAAAATTGCCTTTGTCGGTTCCACAGGCGCAGGCAAAACTACAATCACCAACCTTATCAACAGGTTCTACGACGTTCCCGACGGAAAAATACGTTTTGACGGCATCAACATCAACAAAATCAAAAAAGCCGACCTCAGACGTTCTTTGGGAATGGTGTTGCAGGACACCCACCTCTTCACAGGCACGGTAATGGACAACATCCGCTACGGCAGATTGGACGCCACCGACGAAGAGTGCGTACAGGCTGCAAAAACTGCCAACGCCCATCAGTTCATCAAACACCTGCCCGACGGCTACAACACATTGCTCACCCGAGACGGCGAAAACCTTTCTCAGGGACAGCGTCAGTTGATTGCCATTGCAAGGGCGGCGGTGGCGGATCCCCCGGTGCTTATTTTGGACGAAGCAACAAGCAGCATCGATACACGTACGGAATGGCTCATCGAAAAGGGTATGGACGCCCTAATGGAAGGACGCACGACCTTTGTCATTGCCCACCGTCTTTCCACCGTGCGCAACAGCGACGCCATCATGGTGTTGGAGCACGGCAGAATTATCGAGCGTGGCGACCACGACGACCTCATTGCTCAAAAAGGCAAGTATTACCAACTGTACACAGGTATGTTCGAACTCAGTTGACGGTAACTGCAAAAAACATTCAGACACCGCAAAGGCAACTTTGCGGTGTTTTTTTCGGCAATGCTTTTCCGACGAATTTCACAAAAAAGAGTAATTTTGCTTTACACTTTGAAAAAAAGTTGGTATGATAAATAAAAAGAAGGAAAAATTATGTTGAAAAACAAATCCAACAACGTAATGATGATGCGACAGCCATAGGGAAGGAAACGACAGTATCCATTCCTATGGCTTTTTATGTTGAGAATTAGCAACTTGTGAAACAGGACGCTGGTTCTCTTTTTATTTGCTCATTTTTAAGGAGAAAAGCATGACTACAAACAAAGAAGCGACGTCGGACAGTCGGTACATAATAAGTCTTCACAACGTAACCAAAGTTTTTCACGGCGCAACGGAAGTAACGGCATTGCAGGATGTCAGTCTGGACATTGCAAAGGGGGAAATTTTCGGCATAATCGGCTTGTCAGGCGCAGGAAAAAGCACCCTTGTGCGGTGCATAAACCTGTTGGAAAAGCCCACAACGGGAGAAGTTTTGTTTTGCGGACAAAACCTCACTACACTCAAAAGAAAGCAATTGTTGAAGGCACGGCACGAAATTGCCATGATTTTTCAAAATTTCAACCTTTTTCAGCAACGCACCGTTCTGAAAAACGTCATGTATCCCATGACGGGGGACAAAAATTCCAACAGACAACGTGCTTTACAGTTGTTGGAAACGGTGGGGCTTGCCGACAAAAAGGACTGCTTCCCGTCGCAACTTTCCGGCGGACAAAAACAGCGTGTGGCCATTGCCCGTGCGCTTGCCTGCAATCCCAAGGTTTTGCTGTGCGACGAGGCAACAAGTGCGTTGGACAACGCCACCACGGCGTCCATTTTGCAGTTGCTGAAACAAATCAACCAAACTTTGGGCGTAACGGTGGTGGTAATAACACACGAAATGAAGGTAGTGGAAAGCATTTGCGACAGGGTTGCAGTGCTGGATCAAAGCCGTCTTGCGGAAACAGGCACAGTCCGTGACGTGTTTTTGCATCCCCGTTCGGACATTGCCCGTCAACTGATTTTGCCCACAAGGGAGCAAACAACGCCCGTAGAGGACAGCAAATATCTGCGTCTGATTTTTGACGGCAACACCTTCAATCAACCCATCGTTTCCTCTCTTGCCATCGATTGTAACGTGCGTGTCAACATTTTGTTTGCCGACGCCAAAACAATCGACGGCAAAACCTACGGTCAGATGGTAATAGGTTTGCCCGGCGGAGAAACAAGGTACAAAATCGAACAGTACTTGCAGCAATGCAACGTAACATTCAAGGAGGAGGAACTGCAATGAGGTACACATTTCAGGAATATGTGCAGAAGTTGCTTTCTGCAACGGGAGAAACGCTGTACATGGTGTTTGTGTCCACGGTGATAGCGGCAATTTTCGGCACGGCAATAGGCATTGTCGTGGCGGTAACGGCAAAAAACGGCATACGTCCCAACAAACCTCTCAACGCCGTTTTTGAAGTAATCGTCAATCTGGGCAGAAGCGTTCCATTCATCATTTTGCTGATATTGCTCATTCCCTTCACACGGTTTCTGGTGGGTACGGCATTGGGAACAAGCGCTGCGATAGTGCCACTGACAATTGCGGCAATTCCCTTTGTGGCACGTGTCGTGGACAGCGCCTTAAAGGAAGTGGACGCAGGCGTGGTGGAAGCGTCGCAATCCATGGGGGACAACGCCTGGCGCACGGTGTTTTGCGTAATGATACCGGAAAGTTTGCCTTCGTTGTTGCGTGGACTGAGCCTTACGGTAATCAACCTCATCGGGTACAGCGCCATGGCAGGAACGGTAGGCGGAGGAGGCTTGGGCGACCTTGCCTACAAGGACGGCTACGTGCGTTACGACACAATGACCATTGTACTTGCAGTGGTAATTCTCATTGTAATGGTGCAGTTGATTCAGTGGATTTTCAATTTGATAGTGTGGAAAATCGACAAGAAAAACAAAGCGTAACACACTTATTGTACAAAACTTTTGCATACGGTGTTAAATTTTGCACAATTTTTTACACTGTGAAAAAAAACAAGCAATGTCTTTTGCAAAAAAACGCAGCAGTTATTCAACAGAAAAGGTAAAAATTGTTTCGGTTACGGCAAGTTTCGGGAAAAAGCGAAATGTTTTCAACCGAGTGTCGTGATTTGCAAAATCAACGGTAAATGCAACCAAACAGTTTTTGCAGGTTGTGCGGGCAAAACTTCGTTAACCTGTCAAAAGGCGCATGTGGCTTTCCGCATGCAAAAAAAACAAATTGTTTGTACAATTTTCGATAAGGTCAATGTTTTGGCAAAATGTCCAAGAAACTTTTGTGAAAGTGCAGAGGAATTATTGAAAAAAATATTTCAAATAAAACTACAGAACTATTCAACATCAGGAGGAAATTATGAAAAAAGCATTATGTTTGATTCTGGCAGTTTGCCTTGTGGCAACTTTGGCGGTTTTTGCCGCCTGCAACCCCATTGTGGACGGCATAAGAAAGGACGGTACCGTGGTGATAGGCGCAACAAGCGTACCACATGCGGAAATTCTCAACTTTGCCAAGGATATTCTTGCAGAGCAGTACAACCTCAAAATTGAAGTGCAGGAAGTGGAAAACTGGCCCCAACTCAATCCTTCCACGGCGGACGGCGACATTTATGCCAACTTTTTCCAACACGAAATCTACCTCAACGAGTACAATTCCACCGTTTCGGAAGACAGACAGTTGGTGTCCGTAGGCGCAGTGCACGTGGAACCGCTGGGTATCTATTCAACGGAAACGGAAGTGGACTTCACTCAACCGTTGGTAATTGCCATCACAAACGACGTAACAAATCAGTCCCGTGCGTTGAGATTGCTGGAAGCGCAGGGAATCATCACGGCAAAGACTTCCGACAACAAGGAAATTGTAACGGTTGACGACTTCAACTGGGGGGAAAACCAATACAGAGAAATCAACGCCGAATTGCTGGCGTCCTCTTTGCCCGACGTTGACATTGCCGTCATTCCGGGCAACTACGCCTTGGCAGGAAAACTTTCTTCCGCTCTCGTTACCGAAACGGAAGAGGTAACGGCGCAGTACGCCAACGTTCTGGTAGTGAAAAAAGGCAACGAAAACAGCGAAATAACAAAAACCCTCATTACCGTTTTGCAAAGTCAAGCCGTAAAGGATTTCATTCGTGAAACCTACGGCGACGCAGTGCATGCCGTGTAACGCCGACACGGTTTTTGCAACACGGTTGTTAAAAAACGCAACCGTTTCGCACCTTTCCAAACAGTCCAATGTGCCAATATTTTAAGTTTTTGCGAGGGTTACAAAAGTTTGAGGTAAACTTTTGCAATGCAATTTTGCACTGCCAACGGAAAAACGCAAAAAGGTGCTTTGCAGGCAATGCGCACAAAAGTACACCGTGTTTTCTCCTGTCAAATTGTGCCTGTGTTACCCGTGCTAAGGCAGATAAGCAGGCAAACGGGCGTTTGTATTTTTGTGAGAAGCAAAAAAACTTCACGAAAAGCGTGTGCAACGGCGTGAAACGCCTTGAAAGGGTGGGCAAAATTGCCGTGCACAATGTTGACAAAAAAGTAAATTACAAAAAATTTCAAAATCGGTAACATGCAAAAACTGTTTTGCACAACCGTGCGGAATTTTCAATCAAACAGTTTCTAAACAAAAAAACTGCCTTGCAAAAGGCAGTTTTTTCGTAAATTTACAAATTCGTGCTGTTTTCCGCAGTAACGTTTACGTACTTTTCAAACAAATCGTTGACTTTTTTGCAAAAAGCGTCGGCAATCTGGTATCTGTCCATTCCTTCGTAGTCGGAAAGTTTTGCAGGCTTGCCGATAACCATTTTGTTTTTTTCTTTGTGGTAGTAGATGGGGTAAATGTTGACGTCTTCGCCGTTGTGCAGTTTGCGGTAACGTTCGGCAATGCCCACAAAGCCGGGGAAAAAAGATTTCAGTTTTTCGTGGTAGCCTGTCGAAGAATCTTCGGGAAAAATCATCACAGGTACGTTTGCGTCGATGCAGGCTATGCTGTTTTTTATGGTAGTAACAACTCTTGCGTCGTCGTAGGAGGGCAACACTTTCATTCCACGGTAGAAAAATATGGAAAAAATTGCTTCAAAGGATGCAATTAGCGTTGCAGGAAACTTTTTCATTCCTCTTTTTTGCACAAAGTACACGTCACGCAGGTAGCGAAAACGTGATTTGTAATTTCCCAGCATCTGGTAGGCGCCCAACGTGGCATGAAACAAAGGAAAGTACAGCGAGTACACCACGGGGCCGTTCATGGCGCTGTGGTTGGCTACAAGTATTGATTTTTCCGAAATTTCCTCGTTGAGATTGAGTATTTGCGGCTTTTTGTAAATACCTTTCAACAATTTGGAAACGACTTTCCAAACAGGTTGTTTTTTGGATGGCACCTGAAAAGTCTTTTGCTTCATTCTTTCCTCGTTACGGTTGAAAATATGTTGTTATTATAACTCAAAATTTAACTTATGTTAAGTATTTTGCGAAAGTTCACGGCAAAAACAGCCTTTCAGTTTACTTTAAGGTCGCAAGCCGTTGCTATTGCAATATTCCTGAACACAGTCTGTTGGTATGTTTCCCATCTAAACTGCCCTCCAAACGAAAAAATTTGTCCGATTGGTAAAAAAATCCTGACGGCGCAAGGTGTTTTTGCGTTGCTTACTTGCGTTTGAAAAATGCCTTTTTTGCCGTCCGTTCCCCATAGGTTATACACGGTGTGCAAATTGTATTGCAACGTGTTTAAATTTTGCGTGCAAGGCAACCTCGCCGAAACGCCTTTTTTCGCTTGCAAATTTTGCCATTTGCCTGCAAGTACACAAAACTTTGAAAACCTCTGTGTGGAAGTTGTGCGTTTTTGCCGACAACGTCATGGTGTAATTGCGGGACAAAAATGTGCAAAGTGTTTACCTTGCGAAAAAAATATATTATAATGTAAACAAATAAATCAAAGTCGCATTCAGGCGGCAGAGGTGACAATGTTCAGTATTTTGGCGGTAGAGGACGACCACAGCACACGCAAACTTTTGCAAGCGGTGCTTTTCGGCAACGGCTACAACGTATTGACTGCCTGCAACGGCGCCGAGGCGTTGGACGTGCTGGAAAAAAATCACGTCGACTTGATGATAATAGACGTAATGATGCCTGTAATGGACGGGTACGAACTGACAAAAACCTTGCGTGAAGGGGGCAGTCAGATTCCCATGCTGATGCTTTCGGCAAAGCAAAACGTTTCCGACGTCAAGCAGGGCTTCATAGTGGGCATCGACGACTACATGACAAAGCCTTTCGATTTGGAAGAACTGCTTTTGCGAATCAAGGCGTTGCTTCGACGTGCAAAAATTGCTTCCGAGCAAAAGATTTCCGTGGGAAATGTTGTACTGGACTACAATTCCTTTACGGTAACCACACAGTACGGCACGGAAACGCTTCCGCAAAAGGAATTTTTGTTGCTTTTCAAACTGCTCAGTTACCCCGAAGTTGTCTTCACCAGATTGCAACTGATGGACGAAATTTGGGGAATGGACGCCGAAAGCGACGAACACACGGTAAACGTGCATATCAACAGATTGCGCACACGTTTTGCCAATGTCGGCGATTTTGAAATTGTAACAGTACGTGGCTTAGGCTACAAGGCGGTGCGACACGATGAGTAAAAAACAAAAACAGGGTAAAACCCGAAAAATCTTCAACAGAATCACCCTCACAATAGTTTTGGGCTTGTTTTTGCTGCTGCTTGCAACAATGGCGTTAACTACAGCGATTATGCCATTTATTGCAAGTTGGTGGAGCGTTTCGGAAGACAACGTAATTGTGTTCGGCGTAACCATTCTTGCCGTAAGCATAGTAATCGGCGTGGGTTTTTCCTTTGCCTATTCGGCTTTTATGCTTAAAGCCACCAAACCCTACCTGGAAGCATTGCAAAAAATTGCCGATTGCGATTTTTCCGTGCGTATCAAAGACAGCGTGCTGTTTTCGGGATTCGGCGTGGCGGAAAATTTCAACGAAATGGCAAACAGGCTGGAAAGCGTGGAAACGTTGAGGGACGACTTTGTTTCCAACTTTTCCCACGAGTTCAAAACGCCCATTGCGTCCATTTCCGGCTTTGCAACGTTGCTAAAAAACCCCAATCTGTCGCAAAAGGACAGGGAGGAGTACCTCAACGTCATAATCGACGAATCCAACCGACTTGTCAGTCTGGCGGAAAGCGTTTTGCTCTTGTCCCGACTGGATTCGCAACCCATCGTCAAGGAAAATTTCCTTTTGGACGAGCAGTTGCGCCGTTGTATGTTGCTGTTTGAAAAAGCATGCAACGTCAAAAAGATAGAACTTACCGCCGATTTACAGGAAATTCCCCTTTGCAGCGAAAGAAAACTGCTCAGTCAGGTGTGGGTCAATTTGCTTTCCAACGCCGTGAAGTTTACCCCGTCGGGAGGCAAAGTGGAAGTTTCCGCACGCAAGCAGGATGGCACAATTACCGTTTCCGTCAAAGACAGCGGTTGCGGCATGGACGAGGAAACGCTGAAAAACATTTTCAGCAAGTTCTACCAGGGGGACAAATCTCACGCCACGGAGGGCAACGGATTGGGACTTGCCGTTGTCAGGAAAATTTGCCTTTTGCTTAATTTGCAAATCGAAGTACACAGTCAACCCAATCAGGGAAGCGTCTTCATCGTGAAAATGGATGCGACTGCGTAGAGCATTGAGAGGTTCAATATGGTGAAACAAAACGACAAACTCAACTACACGGCGCAGGGCTACGCCAATGCCGAAACGGTGGGCGTGGTGGAAGATACCACGGTGTTTGTGCCGCAAATGATTGTGGGCGAAGAGGCAATCGTCAAGGTGAACTATGCCAAAAGAAACGTTGCCTATGCCGACGTAGTGCAACTGTTGAAACGTTCGGCAAAACGCAAGCAACCGTCCTGCCACTACTTCGGCAAATGCGGCGGCTGTGCGCTGATGCACATGCGCTACACGGAACAGTTGGCGTTCAAACGCAACAAGGTGGCGCAAAACCTCAAAAAAATAGGTGCAATAGACGTTGACGTTTTGCCTTGCATCGCCAGCGACAAGGTGTTGGGCTACCGCAACAAACTGTCTTTGCCAGTAAGGGGCAGGGCGGGCAATGTCAAAATAGGAATGTTTCAGCGTGCAAGCCACATTGTGGTGGACATGGACAACTGTATTCTCGGCGACTGGTGGAGCAAGACGCTTGTGCAACTTTTCAGAGAGTACCTCAATTCACGCAAAATCGTTCCCTACAACGAAAAAACTTTCGCAGGACAGGTGCGCCACATTGTGGGCAGATACGTTGACGATCAGTTGCTTGTAACGGTGGTTTCCAACGGAAAGTGGACGGAAGACCTTGCGCCTTTTGTCGAGGCATTGAAGCAAAGTTTTCCACGTTTCGGGTTGTTTGTAAATGAAAACACCGCTAAAAACAACGTCATTCTGGGAAACAAAACACGCCACGTGTACGGGTTGAAGTACATCGAGGGCACACACCTGGGGGTGCGTTTCCGCCTTCGTCCCGACAGTTTCTTTCAGGTAAACGACAACGTCAAGGACAAAATTTATCAAAAAACACGTGAACTTTTGGACACTTCACGCACGGAAGTGTTGGTGGACTGTTTTTCGGGGATAGGCATTCTCACCAACATTTTGGCAAGCGACAGTTACCCCACCTACGCCATCGAGTTGGAAAAAAGCGCCGTAAAGGACGCCGAGGAAATGAAACTTCTCAACGGCAATGCCAACATCACCAACATTTGCGGCGACGTCAACGTGGAATTGCCCAAAGTAATGCAGGCAAACGAAGGCAAGAGGGTGTCCATGGTGGTAGACCCGCCCCGCAAAGGTTTGGGGGAAAGCGTCTGCGACACAGTTTTGCATTCGCAAATAGACAACATCGTGTACATTTCCTGCGATTCGGCAACGCTGGCACGGGATCTGAAACTTTTAAGCACAGCCTACGATGTTTCTTACCTTCAGTCCTTTGACATGTTCCCCAACACGGCGGAAGTGGAAACGGTAGTTCTGCTCACCCGAAAAAATTGACGAAGTAGGTATTTTGATGTAAAATAGAAACAGCATTCACCACGAACAGGTGAATGCTGTGAAACTTGTTTTGTTTGAGGTTTTAACATACGGTGAGTAAAAATTTGTACATTTTCGATTGTTTCGGTGTGGTGGTCAGCGATGTTTCCACGTTGTGGATGAACAAACACTTCGACAGCGCACAGCAACAATATGTGCGCAGGGAAATTTTCCGCAAGGTGGATTGCGGAAAGATGTCTTTTGACGCTTCTTTCGACCTGTTGGCAAAAATGTGCGGCGAGGAAAAACAAAAAATAAAGGAAGAGTGGGACGATTGTCTGTACCCGCTTCACGAAACGCTTGCCGTTTTGTCGGAATTGAGAAAATCAGGGCACACAGTGGCGTTGCTTTCCAATGCCGCAACGGAGTACATCGACCGCATTTTTACGCAGTACGAGCTTTTCGGCTATTTCGACAAACTGTTTGTTTCCTCTCGCTACGGTGTAGCCAAGCCCGACAGGGAGTTTTACCGTATTTGTGTGGAGGACTTTTCGGAAAAGTTTGACAAAATCTTTTTCACCGACGACAATCCTGCCAATTTGCAAAACTTGCAGGAATTCGGCATAACGCCGGTTTTGTTTACCACGGCTGAAAAACTGCGTGCCGACCTTCAAATACGTTGAAAATTTGCCTCTTGCAATGTCGGCATAAGGCGGACAAACTAAATTTTGTCGTAAAAATCCACTACCGTAGTGTTTTTTTGCGGACATTTTGACGCAACGCTCATTTGTGGCGTTGCTTTTTTGTTGGGGAAAACTACACGCACGGGGTATTTCAGTTTTTGCGTGCAAAACCTAAGGTCGCCTTGCAATTCTTTTTTTTCGCCGTCCACGCAAAAAGTTTGTTTTTGTTGCAATTTGACGGTGAGTTTGTCGAATGGCATCAACATCCACCTGTCCGTTACGGCAGGTTTAATTCCGCAAAAGAAAATGCGGAAAAAGGGAAAAAACATTTTGATTCTGTTGAAAAAGCCGTCTTTACCCACACTTTTTACGCACAGCAGGTAGGGTTTGCCTGTATTTTTGAAGTCTTTGTTGAAGGAAAAACCGAAACAGCGGTGGCTTTTCAACACCATCAGTAACGTGTATGTACCGTCAAAGATTTTCCCGTCCAAATTTATTTTTGCGTCAATTTCACAGCAACGGTAGTTTTTTACCACCTGCGGAAGGTAGGCAAGTGCTTTCCAGCGTTGTTTGCTTTTGTCCGTTGCAGTGTAACCTATTTGTGTGAAACTGCCTGCGGCGCACACGTAGGAAAAGGGCGTGCCGTTGACGGTGCAGACATTGTCCATCACCGTGGTGCTTCCTGCCGTTTCGTTGAGCGTTCCGCACGGAACGTACACCAACTTTTTGTCGCCGCATTGCGAAAGGGCATGATTCAAAGTGCCGTCGCCACCGCACACCACAACGGTGTCGAACCCGTCGGCATTCCAACTGCTGTTGCAGTCTATTTCCTGTATTTCGGCGGTAAGACCCAACTGTTGCAACAAACTTTTCACGTCCAGCCGTCGGCAGTTTCCGCTGTCTTTGTTTATTACAACTTTGCACTTCACCCTTTTTCCCCCTTCAAAAATATGATTTGTAACGGTGCTTTTGTGATTATTTTGTCCGCTTTTTTGCAAAAAAAGTCGCCTGACGTCAAATTGTCGTAATAAAAGTTGCTTTGAAATGCGTTTTGACAAACCTTTTGGGCTGTGCTACAATGCAGAAAAGGAGAAAAACAATGCAACAATTTTGCCGTACGGAAATGCTGGTGGGCAAACAGGCTCAGGAAAAATTTATAAACAGTCACGTTGCCGTGTTCGGTTTGGGAGGCGTCGGCAGTTACACTGCGGAGGCTTTGGCACGTGTCGGCGTTGGTACGTTAACTTTGGTGGATTGCGACGTGGTGGAGGAAAGCAACATCAACCGTCAACTGTATGCCCTTCATTCCACTGTGGGATTGCCCAAAACGCAAGTTGCAAAGCAACGCATTTGCGACATCAACCCCAATGCGAAGGTAAACGCCCTCAACATTCGTTTTGACGCAACAACCGCCCCTTTGATGGATTTTTCCTCTTTCGACTACGTTGTGGACGCCATCGACACGGTAACGTCCAAGTTGCTGTTGGCGGAACTGTGCCACAAGGCAGGCACGCCCATCGTCAGTTGCATGGGTACGGGAAACAAACTTGACGCCACGGCTTTTCGGGTGGAAGACATTTTCCGCACGTCGGTGTGTCCGTTGGCAAAAGTCATGCGCAAAAAACTGAAAGAGATGGGCATTCCCTCTCTCAAAGTAGTGTATTCCACGGAAATTCCTTGCCGAAATGACCAAAGCGAAAAACGTACCCCCGCAAGCATATCCTTTGTGCCTCCCGTTGCGGGAATGATTCTCGCAGGTGAAGTAATAAAGGACATAATAAAACAGTAACTTTCACAATTTTGCATTACACGGTTTTGAAAGGTGTGCCGTCGTTGAATAAAGTTGTGTTTGCCAAAAACGCCAAACGCAACTTTTTTTGTGCGACTTAGGCACTATGTTCAAGCAATTTGTCCGACGTTGTTTTGCAAGGCATTTGCGTAAAATGCAGTTTTAGTTGCAAATATAGTTATGCCGTGCGGTTTTTGCAAAGTTTTTTGCGTAAATAAAGCGGGGCAACGTGCAAAGTGCGGTTGCCGTGTTTTGTGCAATTTTCATCGGCAAGTTTTTCCTGTAATAAGTAAAAAGTTCCTTTGCCTTGTTGTAAGCGTTTTGCTGCAAAACAAAGACTTCCGCCTACTGCCTGCCACTCATTTGCTTGACTCACTGCAAACAAACATTGCATTGCAATGCCGGTCTTTCAGGCGTTGGTGGTGCTTGTTAAAATATTCTGCAAAACAAAAAAAGTATCCTCACGGATACTTTTTTTGTAGCATTTTTTGCGTTTTCGACAGTTTCAAATCTTTGCAAACGCATCTTTTGGTGTTAGTCAAAAAGCGTGGTCGGCGTTGACTTTGCCGTTTGGGCAGTGCGCCGTCTGTTTGGTGCGTCGTGGCATTGTGCAGTTATTTTGTTTGTTGCACAACACAACTGCGTGTAAAATGTCTTTTGTTTTTTACTTACAAATGTTGCAACTGCGTTTGCGCTGCTTTGTGCTTTACGTCTTGACGGAACAACGTTATTTTTGCGCCGTCTGCGACTGTTTCTTTGCGGTTTTGCGTCTTTGCACGGCACGCATTATTATCTTCTGAATTTCCACAAGAGGAATTATCGAAAAGGCAAGAGCCAGAGCGGAGAAGTATTCCACTGCATTGATGATTGCCGAACCGTCGGGGTTTGCAAAACCGAATGCGCTGTTTATTCCGGGAATGAAGATAACGGCGGTGGTGAGGGCAAGAGAGCCAAGCATTGCGCCCCACATTATTTTGTTGTGCGAGTGAAGAGAAAACACGCTTTTTATGTTGCTTCTGTTGTTGTAGGCGTGGAAAATTTCCGTCATGCTCATTGTGAGGAACGCCATTGTAATACCCTGTTCGGAATGCGCTTCGTTAATGGGGAAGACGACAAAGCCGTTTTCCAGATAGATTCCCAAGAAGTAGGCGGACAAAGTTATTCCTGCGATAAGCAATCCGTGAATCACCACGTTGAATCCCAAACCGTGGGCAAAAATGCCTTCGTTCTTTTTGCGGGGTTGACGTTTCATTATGTCGGCTTCCGCCTTTTCCGCTCCGAGAGCGATGGCGGGCAGTGTGTCCGTTACAAGGTTTATCCACAGCAGGTGCGCCGGTTTAAGCAGGGTGAAGCCCAAAAGCGTAGCAATGAATATTGCCACAACTTCCGAAAGGTTGGAAGAGAGCAAAAACTGAATGCACTTGCGAATGTTGTCGTAGATGCGTCTGCCCTCGCCCACGGCGGAAACGATGGTGGCGAAGTTGTCGTCGGCAAGCACCATGTCGGCGGTGTTTTTGGTAACATCGGTACCGGTGATGCCCATTCCCACGCCAATGTCGGCGCTTTTGATGGAAGGAGCGTCGTTTACACCGTCCCCCGTCATTGCGCACACCTTGCCGAGTTTTTTCCATGCGTTGACGATGCGGACTTTGTGTTCAGGCTGAACTCTTGCGTACACGGAATACTTGGTAATTTCTTTTTCCAACTGTTCGTCCGTCATTTCGTCCAGTTTTGCCCCGAGCAAAGCCTCGCTTGAGTCGGAAATTATTCCCAACTGTTTTGCAATGGCAACGGCGGTGTCGATGTGGTCGCCGGTAATCATTATCGGGCGAATTCCCGCCGAACGGCACTGTTCTATTGCCTGTGCAACTTCCGGTCGCACGGGGTCAATCATGCCGCACAATCCCACAAAGACAAGGTCTTTTTCTATGTTCTTCGGGGAAATGTCGGCAGGCAAAGAGTCGTACTTAACAAAGGATGCCGCAAGCACTCTCAACGCTTCGTTTGCCATTGCGGTGTTTTCCGCCAGCAGTTGCTTTTTGGTTTCTTCATCCAAAGGCAGTATTTTACCGTCCTTCCAGATGGACGTGCAACGGGCAATTATCTCGTCGGGTGCGCCTTTGGTGTACTGCACAACGCCGTTGTCCGTTTGGTGCAGTGTGGACATCATCTTTCTCATGCTGTCGAAAGGCGCTTCGGCAATACGTGGTGTGGCTTTTTCAAGATTATCCTTGGGCAGGTCCTGTTCCAAAGCAAAGTTGACCAAAGCGCACTCGGTAGGCTCGCCCACCGCCTTTCCTTCCGAAAGGGTAGCGTCGCTGCACAGCGCCATTGCCGTTGCCAGCAGTTTTTCGTCGAAAGAGTAAGTTTTAACTACCGTCATTTTGTTTTGCGTAAGCGTGCCCGTCTTGTCGGAGCAGATGATTTCCGCACAACCCAATGTTTCCACGGCGGTCATTTTGCGAATGAAGGCGTTTTTCTTGCTCATGTTGGTAACGCCTATGGACAGCACAATGGTAACGACGGTAGCCAATCCTTCGGGAATGGACGCCACTGCAAGTCCTATTGCCACCATGAAACTGTCCAGAACAACTCTTCCTTCCAAACCTTTCATGATAAGGTTAAAGGCGAAAATTACCACGCAAATTCCGATAACTACAAAGGTGAGAATTTTGCTCAGCGACGCCATTTTCAGTTGAAGAGGAGTTTTTTCTTCCTGCGCCGAGTTGAGGACGTGCGCTATTTTGCCCATTTCCGTTGCCATACCCGTGGCTACGACTATCGCTTTGGCACGTCCGTACACAATGGTACTTCCCATGTACAGCATATTTTTCCTGTCGCCGAGGGGTACTTCTTTGGTTAGCGTTACGGCGTCTTTTTCCGCAGGAACGCTTTCGCCCGTAAGGGCGGCTTCTTCCGCTTTAAGGCTGGCGCATTGCAAAATTCGGCAATCGGCGGGGACGCTGTCGCCTGCTTCCAGCACAACTACGTCGCCCACGACGAGTTCGTGGCTTTTCACAATAGTTACCGTGCCGTCACGCAAAACTTTGCAGGTGGATTCCGTCATGGATTGCAATGCCTTTATTGCCTGTTCCGCCTTGCTTTCCTGTACAACGCCCAAAATTGCGTTGAGCAACACCACAACGGCAATTATTATTGCGTCTGCAAAAGATTCTTTTTCGTTTGCAGGGTTGGCGTTGTTTATTACCACCGTAACAAGGCTGACAACTGCCGCCGCCAACAAAATGATTATCATCGGGTCGGCAAGTTGTTTCAAAAACTTCACGAAAACAGGCGTTTTTTTGCCCTCGTCAAGTTTGTTTGCACCGTTTGCCTGCAAACGGCGTTGGCTTTCCTCTGCGGAAAGACCGTTTTCCGACGAATTGAGTTGTTGCAAAACTTCGTCGGTGTTTTGAAGATAGTGTTTCATTTTTCTCTCCTTAAATAAAAAACCCACGCATCCCAAATGTTACTTTGGTTGCGTGAGTCTCATTTTCTAAAACAACGCCAGACTTTTTGTCGGCTGTTGGCAGTTGTTCCGCCCGTGGCGTAAATTACTCCCTCACGAGAAATGCACAAACGTATTGTGTAGAAATTATATATGATAAATACGCAAAAGTCAACAATATAATGCCTGTGAAACGCAGTAGAAAAACAACTTGTGCAAAAACTTTGACAAACAAAACGGAGGTGGTATAATTTGTGTGAAAAACACGGGCGAATGCCTTAAAGGAGCAAAATTTTGATTCTTCCGGAAAAAACATTTTTGAAAACTTGTTGCCGACTGCACGAAAGCGATTTCGGATTTGACCAAAACGTAAAAATGCTGCGTGTTTTGCAGTTTTTGCAGGACGCCGCCACCCAACACGGCGAACAGTTGGGGCTGGGCTGGAACGCCATGGACGCCAACGGCATTTTGTGGGTGCTGAGCAAAATAAAGGTGGTTTTCGACAAACCGGTAACACGCAAAACGCAGGAATTTCTTTTGTACACATGGCCTCTTGCCCCCACACGCTTTTTTGCCGAGAGGTGTTTCACTGCCGTTACGGATGAAGGACAAATTTTTTCCGCAACATCTTTTTGGTCGCTGATAAGCAAAGAGCAACGCAAAATTTTGCCTGCGGAAAAGATGAACGAGTTTTTCCACGGAGAGTATTCCTCGGCGCACTGCGATGCAAGCGCCGATTACGTGCGGGTGCGTTTTGACGAAACTTTTGTACCCGTTTATGAAAAAACGGTACGCCGCAGCGATTTGGACCTCAACGGACACGTCAACAACACCAATTACGCCACCTACGCATCCGACGTTCTTTCCCCCGAAGAGGAAATTCTTTCCATGGAAATTGTCTTTCACAAGGAATTGAAGTTGGGCGACAAACTTACGGTGTACGCCAAACGTCAGGACAATTTTGTAACGGTGGTGGGCAGACGTGAGGACACCTGCTTCAGTGCGGTTATTCAACTTGCAACCGTGTGAAATTTTGCATTTGCAGTACTACTTGTTGCAAATTGTAGGGAAACTTTGTTTTCGGCAAAATTTCGCACAAATGCAATATTCAACTTCAAAACAGCGCCTTTGTTGCGCTGTTTTTTTTGTGGCGAAAATGCAGGTTCGGAAATTTTGCGAAAGGTCAAAAATTTTGCAAAAAGTTCAAAAATTTACAACAAGTAATTGCGGCGTGAGGCGTATTTCAAATGTTTTTGCATGTTCTTGCCGTTACAAAACGGCGTGCATTTTGACGTGTCTAGGTTTTGTTTTTTGTGGCGAAAATGCAAGGTTCGGAAATTTTGTGAAAGGCTCAAAAATTTTGAAAAAAGTTCAAAAATTTACAACAAGTAATTGCGGCGTGAGGCGTATTTCAAATGTTTTTGCATGTTCTTGCCGTTACAAAACGGCGTGCATTTTGACGTGCCTTTGCGCTGTTTTTGAAAACGCGCCCGACTTTTACGGCAAAGTTACTCGAAAAAAACAAAAAGCACTTTGTATGAAACAAAGTGCCTGAAAAAATCAGCATATTTGTTAAAGTCTTGCGAAAATTATTCCTTGTAGCCGAAATAACTTGCAATGTGGGCGATGCACTCGTACAATTTGTCCAATTCGTCGTCGGAAACTTCAAGCATAATTTTCCCCAACTTCCTGTCCAATTCCTGTTTGAGTTTTTGCAACGTATCTTTGCCCTTTTGCGTAACCTTTGCGTAAATTTTGCGTCTGTTTTTGGGGTCGTAGGTGCGTTCCACCATCTCGAAACCTTCCAAAGCGTCCACAACTTTTGTAAGTTGTTGGTTGCTCATGTTCAGTTCGTCTGCCAAATCCGACATGGTAAGTTGACTTTGCCTGTTAATTATGTTCAGACAGGTGAGTTGCGTCATGGAAATGGGAACGTCCTTTATGGAAACGAGGTTGCGGAAAACCTTTCGCAATTTTGGGTAGTAGGTGGAAACAAGTTCCACAATGTCAGCAACTGTCTTGGTCATATTGCCTCCGATAGTAACGCTATTGTACAACATTCTTTTGCAAAAGTCAATGTTTGAAAATATACCTTTGTGTGAAAGTGCGTCGGCATTTCAAGCGCCACCTTCCTACGTTGCGAGAGAGCGAAAACGCCTGACCGTGGTTTTCCCCCTTCAACGTCCAAATGCTTGGGGCATGTTTCGCCTCTTTGACGGGCGACTTTACGTTTTTTTCGTCGTCAAATGCGAACAAAAAAAGCGTTTTTCAATTTAACAAAATTAAAAATTACAATGCTTGATTTATTGAGATTTTTGTTGTAAACTGTAAAAAACAGACAAGAGGAGAAATGTATGAACAAGGCTGTTGCGGTTGTCGGAATGTGCGGGTCGGGCAAAAGTTTACTGTGCGAATATTTTTGTCGGGAAGGCTGGCAAAAGGTGTATTTTGGCGGAGTCACCATGACTCAACTGAAAAAAGCGGGACAGCCGATAAACGAAGTCAACGAACGCCGTATGAGGGAAAATTTGCGTAAAACCTACGGAATGGGGGCTTTCGCTTTGCTTCTCAAAGAGGAAATTTTGCAAAAGTTGCAACAGGGCAACGTCGTTTTGGACGGTTTGTACAGTTGGTCGGAATACATTATTCTCAAAGAGGCATTGGGGGACAGTCTTGTGTTGCTTGCCGTGGTTACCGATTGCGGCATACGCAAACAGCGTTTGGCAACACGCACCGTGCGTCCGCTGACGGCGGAAGAGGTGGATGCCAGGGACAAGGCGGAAATCGAACATTCCGAAAAGGGCGGTCCGATAGCCAAAGCCGACCATTACGTCATCAACAACGGCACGGAACAGCAACTCAAACAGCAGTTTGAAGAATTTGTAAGAAGTCTGTAACAACTGCGATATTGACGTTTTTTCCGTCGGGTAGTACAATAACAATGCGTTACATTTCAAACGCAACTTTTCGGAGGACGATATGAAAATTTTTGAAGTGGATTTGCAGGGTTACAAGGCGCAGTTGCCCATAATTCCGCTTCCTTCGGGGGTAAACATTGCCTTTTTCAATTTGCACGGCAATGTGCAACTGACGGAACATTGCGGAAAGCAACTTGCCAAAATGGTTACTGATTGCGACGTGTTGCTCACAGCGGAAAGCAAAGGCTTGCAACTGACGCACGTCATGGCAAGAGAATTGGGGCATCCCTACTACGCCGTGGCAAGAAAGTCCAAAAAACTGTACATGCAGGACGGTCTGGAAGTGGAAATAAATTCCAGCATCACCACAGGCAGACAGCAAAAGTTGTACATATCCAAACACGACGCAGACCTAATGCGTGGCAAAAAAGTGGGCATTGTGGACGACGTGGTTTCCACAGGCAACAGCCTTGTAGGGTTGGAAAAACTAGTGGAAATGTCGGGCGGAACGGTGTACAAAAAGGCATTTGTGCTGGCGGAAGGTGAAGCAGCCAAACGCAAAGACATCTGTTTTTTGGGTGTAATTCCTCTTTTGTAAAAAAAATTTTGCGGGGTGCGGTTTCGCACCCCGTTTTGTTGCAATTTTGCAGCCTTTTGCAGGGGCGAAGTTGTTTGTGGACCATTTCAATTTCAACGCAAATCAACTGTCTGCAAAAATTTTACGGCAAAAGGGCGTTTCGTGCGTGTGGGGAAAAGGCAAAACGGCGTGCTGACGTAAACTGATTTTTGTGGGAGGTGCGGAACGAAATGTTTTGTCTTGTTCAAAAGGCAGGTTCACGCTGTATTTTTTCGTTGCACTGCGTCAGGCGGTGCAGAGTTTTGCAAAAACATGTTTTGCGTATATGGGCGATTTGTCGGGGCTTCTTTTGTACAAGCAAATGAAAAAAGGCAAAAAGGGAAAAACTTTTGCAAAAATCGCATCGGGAACAAAAACCTTGCTACGTCAGGGCGTTTTTGGAACAGAAAAAAGGTTTTTTCAAAAAATTTTGCCGCCTTTTTTGTCAACGGTTGCAAGAAAAGGCGGTGTTTGGTATAATGTTTTCAGGTGAATTATGAAACAAACTTGCTACGAAATGTTGACGGCAAATGCCGACCGCAAGGGGAATGTGGTGTACTACAACCACAAAATTTCCATTCAGAAACTTTTGCGTGATACGGAAAACCTTGCCTTCGCATTTTCCCGACTGAATCTTAAAAAAGGCGATGTGGTAACGGTGTATCTGCCCTCATGTCCGCAGGGGCTGGCGGCTTTTTATGCCTGTTCCAAGTTGGGGCTTGTGGCAAACATAGTGCATCCGTTGGTGCCTGTCAAACTGCTGAAAGAAAATCTTGTCAAGGTACATTCCAAAGCGTTGTTGTTTTACGACGTGCTTTTGCCGGATGAAAGACAACTTGCCGACGCCAATCAGATTTTGGTACGGTGCAGTATTGCCGACTACGTAACTTTCCGCAAACCCGTGTTTGCGTTGTATTCCGCAGTGAGAAGTCACCGCATTAAGGGCGTTTTGACGTACAACGCATTGAGAAATCAATGCGGAAACACACAGGTGTGCGGCAGCGAAGACGATGTCGTGTGCTACATGCACAGCGGCGGAACAAGCGGCACACCCAAAATAGTCAAACTGACCAATGCCGCTTTCAACGGAATTGCACGTTCTATGAAGTTGATGTATCACCCTACGGAAGACATACGTGCCTACAATCTTGCCACGTTGCCCATTTTTCACGCATTCGGGCTGTGCGCAGGCGTTCATGCGCCTCTTGTGTTGGGATACGGTGTGATTCTGGTGCCCAAGTTTGACGTCAACGCCGTGTGCAGGTATCTGAAAAACTACCGCATCACCTGTTGGAGCGTTGTGCCTGCAATGATAAAGAAGATGTTTTCCGCAGGCAGATTTGACACGGCGGGAATGGAAAACATGGACGTTATATGGTGCGGAGGCGACGTGCTGGACGAAAGTTTGGTGGAAAAGGCGGACGAAGTTCTGCACAGGCGTTGCAAACGTGCCCAACTTATGCGTGGCTACGGCTTGACGGAAGTGTGCGGTGTTTGCACCGTAAACAATTTCGACAACTACCAGAAGGAAAGTTGCGGAAAGCCGATGCCGTTGTGCAAGGTGGAAATTTGGGATGAAGAGGGCAACGTGTTGCCTTACGGCGTCGAGGGAGAAATTGCCGTCAATTCTTTGGGAAATATGCAGGGGTACCTGGACGGTGGCGGACTGGTGGAAAAAAACGGCGAAAGTTGGGTGACTTCCGGCGACATAGGTTACCTTGACGAAAAGGGCTTTTTGCACATTGTGGACAGAAAAAAACGTTCCTTGAAAATTGCCGCCGTCAACGTTTTTCCCGCTCAGGTGGAAAATTGCGTCAAAAAGTTGAGTTTTGTGGACGAGGCGTGTGCCGTGCGTTGCACCGTCAACGACAAACCGTATCTGAAAGTGTTTGTAACGCTGAACACACCCACGCCGTTGGACGTGGTGAAAAAAAGCGTAGAAGACATTTGTTCGGCAAACCTGATACGTTATTCCGTGCCACGTTTCGTGGAGGTGCTGGACAAAATGCCCCGCACGGATTTCGGAAAAATCGACTACGTTTCTTTGGAAAAAAGATGAAACAGTCTTGCAGGCGGCAAGGCTGTTTTTTGTTGCCGACGTGTTAAAACCATTTGACGGGCAATTCCCTAAAAAAGCGTAAAAAATTTGCCGTATTGTTGATACTTGCAGTCAAATGGACACACTTTTGACAAATTAGTGTGTTTTTCGGCAAAATTTTCTGCAAAAAAAGATGAAAAAATACAAGCAAAACTACTTTTTGTAAAGAAGAAAATCGATTGTCACGGCGTATCTTTTGTGATAAAATTAAAACACATCTCACCAAAGGTTAAAGGGGAAAGGTAAACTTATGCGAGTGATTGTAGTAGGTTGCGGAAAAATCGGAAGAGCCATTGTCGCCAGCATGGCGGAGGAAAATCACGACATTGTTGCCATAGACAACAATCCCGACGTTATCAGCCACCTCACAAACACCTACGACGTGCGTGCCGTGTGCGGAAACGCAACTTCCAAAGAACTGCTTACCGAGGCGGAAGTTTCCAAGGCGGAATTGTTTATTGCCGTTACGGAATCGGACGAAGTAAACATGCTGTCCTGTTTTCTTGCCAAAAAATTGGGGGCAAAGTACACCGTCGCACGCATAAGAGAATCGGACTACAACGACAGCAGTCTTGGATTTCTCACCAAGCAACTGCGCCTTTCCATGGCATTGAATCCGGAATTACTCACTGCGGAAGCCATTTTCAACATGCTCAAACTGCCTTCGGCGTCCAAGGCGGACACCTTTGCAGGCAAAAAAATACAAATTCTGGAACTTGCCGTCAAAGGCAAATTCCGCTACGCAGGAATGGCGTTGTCCGACCTGCGCAAAAAAATCCCCGTCAACTTTCTGGCATGCGCCGTCAAACGTGAAGAGGAAACATTCATTCCCAACGGCACGTTTGTGTTGCAGGAGGGGGACAGGGTGGCGTTTATGGTGGCGACATCCGACAGTTACCGCTTTTTGCGTTCGTTGGGTTTGGTGCAACGCCACGCCCACGACGTAACGGTGATGGGGGCAAGCACCACGGCGTACTACCTCATCAAATTGCTTGCCGCCAACAACTACTCGGTAAAAGTAATCGAGAAAAGCGCCGAGCGATGCGAAGAAATTGCCGAAAAGGTTCCCAACAGCGTCAGCGTCATTCACGGCGACGCCACCGACCAGGATTTGCTTTTGGAAGAGGGCATTTCTTCCACCGACGCCTTTTTGGCATTGACGGGCAAAGACGAGGAAAACATCCTTATTTCCTTTTACGCACTCAATCAGGGCGTTCCCAAAGCCATTGCCAAGGTCAACCGTCCTTCGCTTGCAAGAATGTCGGAAAAATTGGGGTTGGACAGCGTTGTTTCTCCCCAAAACATCGTGGCAGACGTTTTGACACGGTACGCACGTGCGCTTAACGATTCGTTGCAAAGCAAAATGGAAACGCTGTACAGTCTGATGGACGGCGACGTGGAAGCGTCGGAATTTATCGTTCTTTCCGATTGCTGTCTGCTCAATGTTCCCCTCAAAGACATGAAACTCAAAGACAACATAATTGTTGCGGGAATAATCCGTGACAAGGAATCCATCATACCTTCCGGCGAGGACGTAATATTGGAAGGTGACCGTGTAATCGTCGTGGCAACGCAACTGCGGTTGTACGACCTGGCGGATATTTTGAGATAGAGGTAGAAAATGAATTTTCGGGTAATATTTCAGATATTCGGCAGGGTGTCGGTGTTGGTGGGCGTGCTTATGTGCCTGCCGATGATTCTTTCCGCCTGTCTGGGCGAGTCCTGCTGGTGGGCGTTTGCAATAGCAATTGCCATTGCCGTGGCGGTGGGAGTGCCTGTCGTTGTGCTGTGCAAACCCAAAAGCAAAGCGTTCTTTTCCAAAGAAGGACTTGTTCTCGTTTCCCTTTCCTGGATTTGGGTGTCGCTTGTGGGTGCGCTTCCCTTTGTAATAAGCGGAGCAATTCCTTCCTACATCGATGCGTTTTTCGAAACGGTAAGCGGTTTCACCACAACGGGAGCAACCATTTTGCAGGGCAGTTACATCGAACAAATGGCAAAAGGACTGTTGTTTTGGCGCAGTTTCACCCATTGGATTGGCGGAATGGGCGTTATAGTATTTGTGATGATGATTGCCAGCAATCTGGAAAATCACAGTATTCACGTTTTGCGTGCGGAAATGCCCGGTCCCACCGTGGACAAACTTGTTCCCCGTGCAAGAACGACGGCAAAAATTTTGTATTTGCTGTACATCGGATTGACGTTGTTGGAAATCACCCTGCTCATTTTCGGCGGAATGCCCATCTTCGACAGCGTAGTTCATTCCTTCGGCACGGCAGGCACAGGCGGTTTCGGCATCAAGGCGGACAGCATTGCAGGCTACAATGCCTTCTGTCAGTGGGTAATAGCAATCTTCATGTTGCTTTTCGGCGTAAACTTCAACCTGTATTACCTGATGATTTTGTGCAAATTCCGTCAGGCATTTTCCTCCCGTGAATTGTGGATTTACGCAGGCGTGATTGTTTTTTCTGCAACGGTAGTAACTTTCAATGTCATCAGCCAACTTCCCTACACCAAAACAACGGCGGACGCCGTGCGGTTTGCGGTGTTCCATGTGGCGTCTTTCCTCACGACGACGGGGTACACGGCAATACCGGCGTCTTCCAGCATCAACGCTTGGCCGTTGCTGTCCAAAAGTCTGCTGTTTTGTCTTATGTTCATCGGTGGCTGCGCCGGCAGTACTGCCGGTGGACTTAAAGTTTCCCGTGTGGCAATTTTGGGATGCTCGGTACGCAAAGAGTTGCGCAAGATACTTCATCCACGCAACGCCAACTCCGTCAAATTCGAAGGCAAGGTGCTTTCGAAGGAAGTTTTGCAAAGCGCAACAAACTACTTCGGTATTTACATGTTGGTGCTTATTTCCACCTTTTTGATACTGTCCTTCGACGGGTGTCCCGACCTTACTATTGAAGCAAACATAACGGCAGCGGCGTCCTGTCTGAACAACATAGGCCCTGCCTACAGCACCGTTGCGTCGGGTTACTACATGTATTCGCCTTTGTCCAAAATTGTGCTTTCCGTAGCAATGCTTCTGGGCAGGTTGGAAATCTACCCGCTGTTGCTGACCCTTTCGCCCAAAACGTGGATAAGACGCAGATTGTAAAAGCCAAGGCGCAAGCGTTGCAATGTTGTTGCACAAAAAAAATGGTTTGTATTCGTAAAAAACTGTCCTTTCGGGCAGTTTTTTTGTTGCATTTTTGCAGTGAGGTGTTTTTGGGGTAATTTACAGTGATGCTGTATTTTGGTGAAAATTTGCAGTAATGCCGTGTTTTTACGTATTTTACAGTTAAATGCTGTATTTTTGCATAATTTGCAGTTATGCCGTATTTTTCGAACTTGCGGTGTTGTTTTTAGGCAATTTGCGGTTTTCGAATAAGTTTTCCAAGCGTTGGAAGTTTTACATTGTGTCGGGTAGTTTTTGTAAAAAGCCAAAACGCTTTTTGTGGCAACCGTGCAAAAGCAGGCGCAAGGGTAAAATATCGCTTTCACCTATGTGGCGTATTACCTAATAATAACGGTAGTGCAACATTGCC